>OLPS01002112.1_pt1 | contig 18799 bp, 18 predicted proteins | sample 1673071 | NCBI WGS metagenome assembly OLPS01 (sample SAMEA3136752, study PRJEB25190) | human gut metagenome | reverse complement strand
CTTCATGTCCGCTGTTCTCACAAGCAATCATCGCTCTATCAATTACCTTTTGAAAGTTTCTCCACTGAGAATAATCAAGTACAGGAGCAAGTTCTCTTGCACTCCAATACTCACTTCCATCTTTTCTAATGTACTTAATATCTTCAAATTGTCTATATTCTTTTGCTTTCAAATTTGGCATGAGCTTACCTCTCATTAGTTTTTATAACAGCCAACCTGTGTATCAACTATTTTTCTCTTTATCTCTATATTTTTCGATAAAGTTCCCTTGTAAGTCTTTCCATTCTACCCATCCATTATTAGATTTCCCAATAACTATCCAACCGGCACTTGATGGATTCATACATACAATATCCTCTTGTAATATATTATCTTTTATTTTTGCATTTTTTCTAATAGATGGTATATATCCTTTGCCGGTATTCCCACAAAGACTTCCTTTTAATACTGTAAATACGCCATCTTTAACTATAGCTTTTCCATTTACTTTTCCGAAACCTTTTATATTACGATTTAATACATACTCCCCATCTGGAACAAATCCACCCTCAGTTTTAATTTTTATTTCTTCTGTAGACTCTTTGAATACCTCTTTTTTACTTTTATCTTTAGGATAAATTTGTTTCCCATCTAAAGAAGATAATAAGGATTTCGCGACCTCTATATCTAACGCAAATAGTTCAGTGCCAACAATCCTACTTTTACTAAAGATGTCATGGATAAGTTTTTCTTTCTCATCATATCCATCCACTTCTATAGCGAACTCCCTTTTTAACCCTGTGATATTTGCATATCCATTGCTCTCTAGAAATCTCATTCTATTTTCAAATTGGTCATTTCCGGTCTTGCCAATCTTGATAAGACCTGAAACAACTGTAGTCATTAAATATATTATTCCTTTTGCCATAATTTATCCTCTTTTGACACACATGTCTATGAAGCTTAAACTAATCAACTATATTTCCCTCTATCTTCTGCAACCAACGGCAGAGTTTCCTCAGTATGATTTATATATGAATAAATCTTTCTATCTTCCTCAAAGTTATAATTATCAGTCCACAGCTCGCACTGTATCATAACAGTCTGAACGGCATCATCCATTCCTTCCGGTGGATATTTATGTTTTTTCAAAAGTTTTTTGATAAGCATACGCATTTTAGCTCTTGCCGACTCACGTTTCTGCCAATCAATAGTTTTGTTTTTTCGAAGGGTATCTGCTAATTCTTTTGTAATGGCAATCAGCTCTTCATTTTCATAAAAGTCCTTGATTGCCTGCGGTTTTGTTAATGCGTCATAGAAGGCAAGCTCGTCAGCAGTGAGTCCAAGTTTATCACCTTCTTTTTGATCTGCTACTATCTGTTTTGCCAACTTTAACATTTCTTCTATAACTTCCTCATTTGTAAGCATCCCATTAAGATAAGCATTAAGAGAACGTTGCATAATCTCGCTGAACTTTTCAGACTTAACCACATTAGTTCTGCGATAAACAGAAACCTGTTCTGCAATCAACTTTTTCAAAAGCTCAACAGCAAGGTTCTTTTCCTTCATATTTGCTACTTCCTGAAGGAACTTAGGATCGAACAGAGAAAATTCTTCTTTGATGTCGGAAAACAGATTGATAACACCGTCGCTTTTTATGCTCTGCTTCAAGAGTTCATTGATTCTTGCGTTCATTTCCGGTAATGAAATCTTTTTGCCAACGCCGGTATTGGTAAGTCTGAGAACAAGGACTCGAACAGTCTCAAAGAAGGCTGCCTCAAATCTACTATTTTCATCAACTAACGAGGAACAAAGAGAAAGTGCCTGATGGAGCATAAGAGCTTCTTTTACAAAAGAATCCTTCTCATCAACTTTTTCTCTACCCATAATGAAGTTGACAGCACCACTAATTGTTTTTGCTCTTTCAAGGTCTGTGCCGTTTTGGAACTTAGAATAATCATATCCGTGAAATTTATCACGGCAAACAGCGAGCTTCTCCAAAAATTTCGGATAAGCAACCTTAGCAACATCAGTATCTCCGTAGTTCTTTTTATCACGGGAAGTATAGTCATTCATTGCTTGCTTCAGAGCGGTAGCAATTCCAACATAGTCAACAACAAGCCCGCCTTCTTTATCACGGAATACACGGTTTACACGAGCAATTGCTTGCATAAGATTGTGTCCGGACATAGGTTTATATACATACATAGTGGCAAGAGACGGAACATCAAATCCTGTCAACCACATATCAACAACAATCGCAATTTTCATAGCACTGCTGTTATCTTTGAATTTCTTTGCAAGCTCATTCTTATGGTGTTTATTACCGATAATCTGTTTCCATTCTTCTGGGTCATTGTTGCTGGAAGTCATAACAACACCTACCTTTTCAGTCCAAGTCGGTCGAAGTTCTAATATTCTCTTATAAATCTTCATAGCAATAGGACGAGAATATGCAACAATCATAGCCTTACCTGTAAGCAGATTTTCTCTATTATTTTCATAGTGGTCAATAATATCACAAACAAGCGAATTAATGGTATTATCATTTCCAAGGACTGCTTCCAACTGTCCAAGCTCTCTTTTGCTTTTTTCAATAACTTCTTCATCTGCATTAAGAGCCATTAAATCATACTCTGCATCAATTAGTTTCAAGGTAGTTTCATCAAGGTTTAACTTAATGACACGACTTTCATAATAAACCGGACGAGTTGCTCCATCTTCAACCGCTTGCGTCATATCATATATATCAATATAATCGCCAAATACTTCACGGGTGCTACGATCTTTTGCTGAAATAGGTGTGCCGGTAAATCCAATATATGTGGCATTTGGAAGTGTATTACGAATAATTCTTGCTGTGCCAATAACACGCTTTGCTACTTCATCACCATCTTCGTTCTTTGTAATCTTAATCTTTTCAGCAAGTCCATATTGTCCTCTATGAGCTTCATCAGCCATAACTATAATATTATGACGTTCAGATAAAGGCTCGTTAGACTCCTCGAATTTCTGCATTGTAGTAAAGATTATGCCGTTTGCTTTTCTGCCTGCAAGCAAAGTTTTTAGATTTTCTCTACTTTCTGCTTGTAACGGTTCTTGCCTTAAAAAGTCCTTACACTTTGCAAACTGACTATAGAGCTGGTCATCAAGGTCATTTCTGTCAGTAAGTACAACAATAGTAGGGCTATCTAATGCTTCCTGCAATAAATGAGCATAGAACACCATTGAAAGCGATTTACCGCTTCCTTGTGTATGCCAAAATACACCTCCTTTACCGTCGGTAATGATAGCGTGTTTTGTTGATTCAATCGCTTTTCTTACCGCAAAATATTGGTGGTATCCGGCGAGAATTTTAAATGTGTTAATCCCCTCATTTGAAAAGCAAATAAAGTTTTTGATGATATCAAGCAGTCTTTCCTTTTGAAACATTCCCTCAAAGAAAGTATCAAACTGTGCATATTGCGTATTTTCATAATTCCCATCTTTTGTTTTCCACTCCATAAAGCGATCTTCTCCGGAAGTGATAGTCCCCGCTTTAGATGTCAACTGGTCACTCATAACACAAATAGCGTTGTAAATAAACATAGACGGAATTTCCTGCATGTAGTTACGGAGTTGCCTGTAGGCTTCTGAAGCATCCGTTTCTTCACGAGAAGGAGATTTTAGTTCTATTAATACAACTGGTAAACCATTTAAGAACAAAATTATATCAGGACGTTTATTACTGTTTTCAATAAATGTCCATTGATTCGCAACGATAAAGGAGTTATTTTCGAAATTTTTATAATCGACAAGGTAGACAATAGTAGAATGCTCCTTGCCACCTACAAAAAATCTTACAGGGATACCGTTTTGCAGATAGTCCATAAATATGGCATTTTTCTGCACAAGCTCCCCGTTTTCAAAGGTTTTGAGTTTATATAGTGCTTCCTGAATGGCATCGTCCGGTAAACCTCTATTCAAACGGTATAGAGACTCAAGCAAAACATCTTCATATAACGGGCAGTAGAAATCCCTTTCTATATCAGGGCCGTATACATACTCGTATCCTAAATCGTTCTGAAATAATTCAATTATTGAATTTTCATAATCTGCTTCTATAAAAAATTTCGACACTATTTTTCACTCCTCTTTGATAACTTGCTCGCTATATCTACAATTCTATCACTTATATATTCGGATTCATTCTTTGCATGTTCTTTATTGAATCCATTTTCCAGTAATACCCTTTGGGCACCCACCCTAAATCTACTTATTACAGACTCTTGTCTATTCCAATCGATTATTGAAACCCATTCTTCCACTAATTCCCATATTTTTTGTATATCGAAAAAATATTTTTCGCTTAAATCTTTAATGACAACACTTTTGAAACTCTCATTTTTTATTATGCTGTCACTTATTTCTATATCTGCTTTTATTATTTGTGTTTTTATATCATTAGAATCAAATTTTATAAATTCTGATGAAGCCTTTATTTTAGCATTCTTTTTATTTTTTATATAACTCAACTGGTGCTCTAATTCAGGAAATAAGGTAGCCTCATTTATATTATAAGTATCTAATTCCTCTAATATTGCCTTCTTGTTCTCCCCAGAAATATAGAAAAAATTTCTATCAAATTCATCTCGTAAATCTTTATATCCTTTTTCTATACTGGACTCACTAATAGACTCTGTATAAACAAAATTAAAGCAGCCAGCCAATAAAAACATTCCGCATTGTCTTGATAATCTTTCATTGTTGTATGGTGGAGTAACAATATAATTATTCTGAATAATATTTATAAATTCTTCGTAATGTTCTTTTGATTTCCATCTTTCTTCTAACTCTTTTGATATAGCTTTCCGTTCTGTAAGTTTTCTCAATATAGACTCAAGAGTATTATAATTTGATAAATCTATCTGAGATAAAGAAGATATAACTTTTATATCTATTTCATTTGTAGATACAGAGTATTTCTTATTAAAAAATATTACACCGTTAGCTTCTTGTATCTTAGTATCCTCTTCATCTTCAATTCCTTTATAACATACTTCACCATATTCTTCACAAGCAAAGTATAAGGCTACTAACGGATTCGTAGTTAAATCCAGCAATCTTGTGCACATTCCATAATGTTGATATTTCGTCATGATTTCAAAATCATTATTTATAGAAATAAATTCATATGGTGCTTTTAATAGAGGCACTTGCATTAATGTATGTTCTACACTTAAAAAATCACCTCTAAAAATACTTGGAATAACATCCCAGAAATCAGTTTTTTGACCCCTGAAAAATAATTCCTCATTGCTCCCGTACAAATCATCTTTTAACTTATTTACTTCATCAATAAAAGAACTTACAGAAGTTATCTCTATTCCATAATTTTCATTTTCATCTTTATTAAATATTATTTCTTCCATATTTATGACTCCTTCTGTAATATAAACAATAATTTACAATATGACAAACCAAGATTTATTGAGCTATTAGCAGTCTAAAGGGCGATGTTTGACACATCAAGTTCGCCGGACATAAGTTTTGGTAAAAGGGTGTTTCTTAATAAGGCAAGTTTCTTATTTTCTATCCGATTTGAGATAATCAAGTCATAAATTGGCTGAAGCAATGCTCCGATTCGGCTATAGTCTGATTCGTTAGGTATGAAAACCTCAGCTTTTGCAAGTTCACCACGCTTGATGTGTCCCATTGTTGTTGCCTTGTCAGCAGCAACAGATATAAAGCGGTCAAGATGGTGTTTTGTCCACGCATAATAGAACCACTTGTCATACTTGCTTGATGTTACCTTGAACAAATGTTGATTTAAACCACAAATACCTCCACACCAAAAATCGACTAACAGACTGCCTGACCAAGAAAAAATAACATCGCCATCGTGAATGATGTATTCACTTTTTATGTTCGGAGAACACAATTCACTGTTATTATCACAACAACCTTGACGAAGTTCTTTGATTTTAAGAACTGAAATTCCGATTTCGTCATCTGCTGGACGATATTTTTGCATTGCAAGACCGTTTAGATAGTCTGCAATATCTATCAAACTGGCTTGCTTCCAGCCATCAGGAGGCGTTTTAAGAGATAGAAACTCATTTATAAATATTGCCCGAGCTTGATACTCTAAATTATTGTTTATTCTCTCATTTTCTTCAATTTTATCATCAATAGAGCCAAGCATAGATGATATTCTCTCTTGCACTTTCTTGTCTGTCGGAACAGAAACAACAATATTTTTCATTGTGTTTCCTGATACTTCTTTAAATGTTGTTCCGCTTCCCATACCTTCGATTTTGTCTTTGTTATATTTGAGCAAATAATATAAGAAAAGCGGGTTGGTATTTTCATTCGGGACAACACTCTTAAATCCCTGATTGGTACACACCTCGTTTGTGGCAATAGCCACATATCCAATAGGCGCTCTTGAAGAAAACAATACAGTATCCTTTGGTAGCAACTGCGTAGAACAGCTTTTCAATCCTATTTCAGTAATATTTCTTTCACCACGCTGAATATAGCGTCTGGTGAATGTAGATAAATCTTTCGGTGTTATCCAAGCAATAGTTCCGTTTTCATAATTCTCAGGTTTCTTTGTCGATGGAGTAGCTCCACCAACAACCGTACCAATGTCAGATATTTTACATTCAATCCATTCAGTCATATCCGCTTTCCTCTCTATCCAATATATTTTCTATGAGAAATCTTCACATTGCTCTGTTTTACCATTGCGTACTGCAAGGTCGTGTCTATCTTTCTATGCCCCAAGAGCTGTTGCAGTTGCTCTATAGGCATTCCTTTATCTATCGCCATAGTTGCAAGAGTACGCCTGAATTTGTGCGGGTGCACCTTTTGTAGCCCTAGTTTCTTTCCGTATTCCCTTAATCTCACTTCAATACCACCGATTTTCAACCTTTCGTGAGGCTCTTTCAATGATACAAATAAAGCAGGGTTATCATCTATTCTACTGTTAAGATAATTCTGCAAGTGAATCTTTGTGCGAGCATCAAAATAGACCACTCGTTCCTTGCTGCCTTTGCCGAAAACAATACATTCTCTCTCGTTAAAATCAATATCATTTCGGTTAAGCAACACCATCTCACCAACACGCATACTGTTGATGCAAGCATATCTATCATTGCCAAGTCTCTCAGTTCCGTGCAATTATCCCTCATAAGCTCTAATGCTTCATCGGAATAGGTTTCCTTTATGTTTGTGCCAGTTTTAACTTTGTGTATGCGTCGTACCGGGCTTTTCAGTATATAGTCCTCATCTTCCAACCAAGAGAAGAAACTTGAAAGAATACGGCGTATATTGTCTATTGTAACTTTACTTGACTTCTTTTTTTCCTGATACTCTGTCAGGTATCCTCTTATATCATCTGTAACTATATGTTTGATATCTTTTTGAATTTCATCGAGCATAGCTTCAATAGTAGCTTTGTAGTATTTAAGGGATTTCTCGGAACAACCCTCTATTCTCTTTGCTGATAAGAACAGTTCTATAAAGTTCTGCTCCGAATTTTTTTCTTGTTGCTTGTTTTCTGTTACATCATAATTTGCAAAGGTATATTGTAAAACTTCTTGCAGCTTTTCGTTTTGCGCGTTGTTCAAATATGGCAACATTCTTTGAACAACATCTTTAATTAAATTTTGTTTCACAGTCAATCCTCCTTTATTTATTCTTAGAGAACAACTATGGAGCGGAAGTCCCCTGATATTAACTCTCGCCACCCACGAAAGTTATGGGATATGTTATAAACAATAATTTAGAGCAGCAAGCACGTTCTTTATTTAAATCTTGGTTTATTGATTATGAGCCTTTTCAAGATACAATACCTAATGATTGGAAAAAAGGTAAATTAAGAGATGTGTTGCAGTTGAAGCGTAAATCAATAAAAGCAGGTAGCAATACAACATTACCGTATTTACCAATTGACAGTATTCCAATGAGGACATTTGCATTAACCGGTTTCAAACCAAACGAAGAAGCTCAAAGTAGTCTGATAGCATTTGATAAAGACGACATAATTATTGGTGCGATGAGAGTTTATTTTCATCGTGTGGTTCTCGCTCCTTGTGACGGTATTACAAGAACAACATGTTTCACTCTTACACCATTTCAAAAAGAATATTTAAGTTTTTCTTTTTTGTGCTGTGACCAAGATAGTAGTATTGATTATGCTCAAAATACTTCAAAAGGATCAACAATGCCGTATGCTATTTGGGATGGAGGTTTAGGAGATATGGAAATTGTTATCCCATCTCCACAAACCGCAGAAAAATTTAATGAGCTTGTTCTTCCAATGCTTCGTCAAGTTCAAAATTCATATTTTGAAAATAATCGTCTACGAGAATTACGTGACAATCTGCTTCCTCATCTAATGTCTGGCGAACTTGATGTGTCAAACATCGCCCTTTAGACTGCTAATAGCTCAATAAATCTTGGTTTGTCATATTGTAAATTATTGTTTATCTCATTATTCACCTCGATTTTGTCATCTAAGTCTCGGAGTATTGAAGCCACTACCTTCTGTTCCTGCAATGATGGCAATTCCACTTCAATGCCATCAAATGTGTCTCGCGTAATAGTGTCAAACACCGAGCCGTGAGTATTCTTTTTCAAAATCACCACGTTATGCTTAATTAAGTAATACAGATATTCTGCATCAACAAGGCTTTCTTTTGCCCGAAGCCCGTAACATGACTGGTTAAAAGCCATGGAGAATGGAATCATCGCTATTTCTCCGACAGTACCTCGCGCTGAAATTATCGAATCATTACGCTTAAGAATTTTCGTCGAACTATTGTCAAGTCCGGCCTGTGTAATGGTCTTCTCTGTTTCATAGACATAGCGATAATCATTGTTAATGTCTTTTACAGAAAGCCAAGGAATATCACCATTCCAATATTCCGGCTTGCTTGTCTTCGGAGTTCCACCACCAATAATATCCATTATTTCAGAGAGTTTATATTTCATACCCAATTGCCCCCAGTTTTCTTCTAATCTCATCTTCGAGCTCATGGGATTTTTCAAACATCTCTGAAAGCTCAGAGGTTAAACGAGTCATCTTTTCTTCAAAAGGCTCTCCATCATCTTCCTGCTCTTCAATACCTACATATCGACCGGGAGTTAAGATATAATCTTGTTTTGCTATATCTTCTATTGTAGCTATAGTAGAAAAGCCTTTTTTCTCTTCCAATTCTCCGTTTTGAAAATCTTCAAATGTTTTTGCTAATAAATCAATATCCCCAAAACTTCCGTCCTCCTGTATCCCTTCTGTAAAATCTCTATGTTTTCTATCAACCATATATCCCATTTTTCTGGCATCAATAAATAGCGTCTTTCCTTTTTGCTTTTTATTTTTAGTAATAAACCATAAGGTCACAGGAATTGTTACGCTATAAAACAATTGCGTCGGTAAAGCTACAATTCCCTCCACTAAATCATCTTCTATAATCTTTCTTCGAATTTCTCCCTCTCCGGAGGATTGAGATGATAATGCTCCATTAGCAAGTACTAAGCCTATTTTTCCATTGGGTGCTAAGTGATGTATCATATGCTGAATCCATGCATAGTTCGCATTCCCTGATGGTGGGGTTCCATATTTCCACCTAACATCATCCTTTAATTTATCCGCCCCCCAGTTAGAAAGATTAAATGGTGGATTCGCCATAATAAAATCTGCTTTTAGTGTTTTATGAAGATCATTAAAAAATGTATCTGCATGGTAAGAGCCCAAATTAGCATCAATCCCTCTTATAGCCATGTTCATTTTTGCCATCTTCCATGTATCTGCATTGGATTCTTGTCCATAAACAGAAATATTTCCGCGATTGTCACTATGCGCCTGTACAAATTTTTCGCTTTGTACAAACATGCCACCACTGCCACAACAAGGATCATATACACGACAATTATTAAAGGGTTTTAGTATGGCAACAATTGTTTTTACAATACTTGAGGGCGTATAAAATTCGCCGCCCTTTGTTCCTTCATAGGCAGCGAATTGAGCAATACAATACTCATATGTCCTACCAAGTAAATCTTTACTTGCCTCTGTTCCGTCCATTTTTACTTCGTTAGTAAATAAGTCAACGACTTCCCCCAATACTCTTTTATCCAAATCAGGACTAGCATAATTCTTGGGCAAAACATTTTTCAAACTCGTATTTTCTTTTTCGATTGCCCTCATGGCATCATCAATTACTATGCCAATTTCAGGTGTATGTGCAGCAGAAGAAATCTTACTCCAACGAGCTTCTTCCGGTACAAAGAAAATGTTTTCTTCTGCATATGCGTCTCTATCGTTTTCAAAACCATAACTCTCTTCTACAAGCTCCTCATAGCGTTTTTCAAAGGCACTGGATATATAACGAAGAAAGATGAGCCCAACAATTACCTTTCTATATTCAGCAGCAGGAATATGTCCCCAAAGAACACAAGCTGCGTCCCAAATTTGTTTTTCAAAGCCTATATTTGCATTGTTTTTTTTAGCCATTTTTTATTTACCATCCTCTCTAGATTCCATAATATCGTCTAAAGTGCAGTTTAAAGCCTTACAAATCTTACCTAAAACCTCGACTGTTACATTATCATTCTTGTTAAGCTTGTTAATTGTGTATGTACTGACCCCTGCAAGTTCTGCCAATTCTTTCTTCTTCATATTCCTATCCAACAGAATATGCCATAGTTTCTTATAATTAGCTTGTATAATGAACCTCCCCTTCACGAATATAGCCCCCCTTTTAGGACATAATTTAAACGAATAACCACCCGTTCTACAGGTGGTTATGATTTATTCCCACTCAATCGTGCTCGGCGGTTTGGATGTGATATCGTAGACCACTCTGTTGACACCTTTGACTTCATTGCAGATTCTTCTGCTCATTTCGTCAAGGACTTCCCAAGGGAAACGGAAATAGTCGGCGGTCATGCCGTCGGAGCTTGTGACGGCTCTGATGCCTACGGTGTAATCGTACGTTCTTTCATCACCCATGACGCCTACGCTGCGGATTGCGGCGGGAAGTATGGCAAAGGACTGCCAGATTTCGTTATAGAGTCCTCTTTCTTTAATGACTTCTCTGACGATGGCATCCGCTTTACGGAGGATATCCAATCTTTCCGGGGTAATTTCACCGATGATACGGATTGCCAGTCCCGGACCGGGGAAGGGCTGACGGTTGATGACGTCTTCGGGGAGTCCCAGTTCGCGTCCCAGCTGGCGGACTTCGTCTTTGAAAAGCTCACGGAGCGGTTCGATAAGTTCAAATTTCATATCTTTCGGAAGACCGCCTACATTGTGGTGGGATTTGATGGTCGCCGCCGTAGCTGTGCCGCTTTCCACCACATCGGGATAAAGCGTGCCCTGGACAAGGAATTTCACATCTTCCAACTTGTTGGCTTCTTCCTGGAAGACATGAATAAATTCAGCACCGATGGTCTTACGTTTCTTTTCCGGTTCTGTCACACCTTTCAGAAGAGAAAGGAAATGCTGAGACGCATCTTTATGAATCAGTTTGATCTTGAATTTGTTCGTAAATGTATCTACTACCTGTTCCGCTTCACCCTGCCGGAGGAATCCGTGATCTACAAATACGCAGGTCAGTTTATCCCCAATTGCTTTATGGACAAGGACAGCAGCAACAGAAGAGTCCACACCGCCGGAAAGAGCGCAGAGGACATTATGGTCGCCCACCTGCTGCCGGATATTGGCGACAGCGATGTCGATATAATTTTCCATAGACCAGCCGCCTTCACATTCGCAAATACGGAAAAGGAAATTCTTCAGCATCTGTGTGCCTTCAGCGGTATGGACGACTTCCGGATGGAACTGGACAGCATAGAAACGCCTTGCCTCATCAGCCATCGCCGCGGTAGGCGTGAGTTCCGTATGTCCGATCAGCCCGAAACCGGCAGGCATATCGGTGACCGCATCGCCGTGGCTCATCCATACAGCGGTCTTTTCTGAAATGTTTTCAAAAAGCGGACAGCTTCCGTTTCTGGAAAATTCCGTATGGCCGTATTCATGTTTTTCCGGACTGGCAACCGTGCCGCCAAGGTCTTTTGCCATAAGCTGCATACCGTAGCAGATTCCCAGAATCGGTACGCCTGCCTTGAATACGCCTTCATCCAGCTGCGGGGCATTTTCCATATTTACACTGGCAGGGCCTCCGGAAAAGATAATGCCTTTCGGGTTGTGGGAAAGAATTTCTTCCGCCGGCTTATTGTACGGCAGAATTTCACAATATACGCCGCATTCGCGCACTCTTCTTGCAATCAGCTGCGCATACTGCCCGCCGAAGTCGATGATGATAACAGTCTCCTGGTGTTTCATTCCATTCCTCCTGTCGGAATTGATTCAAAATCTATGTGGCAAATTCCAAATTATTCGCCATATTATACCATAAAAAGCGCTTTCCTTTACAGTATTTCCCGTAAAAAGGAAGGAAGATTCCCTCCATCAAAAAAGCCGTCATACCCATTTCGTGTATACGGCTTTCGTTTTTATTCAGCCTCCAGAAGAGGCAGTTCTTCAAGAAATACGATATCGTCACGCTTCGCTGCATCGCCTTCGGCAAGAATGGCAGCCTGGCAGCAGACTTGGGCGCCCGCTTTTTCCGCCAGTTCTTTCAAGGCTTTCATAGATCCGCCGGTACTGATGACATCGTCCACAAGAAGGACTTTCTTACCGCGGATCAGCGCCACATCAGAGGCAGACAGGTACAGCTTCTGTTTTCCCATCGTAGTAATAGACTCGTCTTCTACACAGATAGGATCATCCATATACGCCTTGACCGACTTTCTCGCCACCAGGTACGTCTTCTGCCCCAGATTTCTTGCCAGTTCAGCAGCAAGGGGGATTCCCTTCGTCTCCGCCGTCATGACGTATTCGCAATCTTTCGGCACTTTCGCCGCCAAATCGCGGGCCGTGTTTTCCACAATTTCCACATCACCCAAAATGACAAATCCCGCAATCGCTACCTTGTCTGAAATATTCAGTACGGGAAGATGTCTCGTGCAGCCTGATACATGAAGTTCGTAATATCTCTTAGCCATGGTACGCCTTTCGAAAAAAATACATCCTCCGCGCAGCCGTCAGATTTTGCGGGGAGGATTTATGCTTCCGGAAAATACTCCGTAGTGATTATACTATTTTCATTGGAAAAGAGCCAACTTTTACAGGGATCTTATGTTGCGTCGCTTTTCGAAATGATTTCCACCACCGGATGGGAGACGATGGAAATTTCGACCTGCTCGGTGATTTCCCCCTCTTCATTTTTCTGTGCATCTTCTTTCCTCTGTACGTTTCCTTTGACTTTCACTGCCGTCAGTTCCGTTTTTTCCTTTTCAGGAGAAACGGTCATCGGCAACTCGGCAGACGTTTCTTCCTTTCTTGATCCGTTTTTCTCTGCATCTGCCTCCGTCTCTTCCGTCTCTGCCTTTACCGGTATTTCTATTGATGCGTTCTTTTTTACAGGATTTACTTCAGGTATCATGTCAGGTGATTTTATTTCCACCACTTTATCAGGCTCGGCTCGTTCCAGTTCCGGCATTTCCATGTCCGGCAATTTCACACTTTTCACGGATTTATTATTTTCCTGATTCTTTTCTTCCGTTTCCCTTTGCAGCTTTTCATATTCTTCCTGCCGCGCCGTTTCCGCCGCCTTTATTTTTCTCTCCCAGAGTGCCGTAATTTGTCCCATGTACTTATCACGGCACTCTTCTTTTCCCATTTCTTCCCGAATCAGACGCACCGCTTCACTTTCCGCCCGCGCAGCTCCTTCATTTACAGTATGCCAGCCGTCTTCCATGGCAATCCATGCGCCGCCGTCTTCCGTCATGCGGAAATGGGCGGTAGATACAGTCGACACTCCCTTCTCCAACTTGAAGAAATTCACTTTTACAGCCAGGCCGTTTTTAAATAAATCTTCCACACTGATAGAAGTGAGATCCATAAACACGCCTGTATTCCCATCATTATCTATACCGCCGGTATTCAAAATCATCGGAATATTCGTATCTCCATGCAGATAAATCTCTTCCGCCGCCATGCTGCCGGACCACATCAAAAGTGCCATTAGTCCCAAAACAGCTGTCCTTACTTTTCTTCTTTTCATAGCCGCTCTCCGAAAATACAAATCCATTGCATGTTTTTCGTCTTGTGTTTATTTTAACAAATCTACGGGAAGAGAAACAACTTTTCTATTTTTTAGTCTTTGAATTGTCAAGTCAATAAAAAAGAGTCCTCCTCAAAAGAAAGACTCTCCTCGCCCGTCATACGCCAAGTTCGTCAAGCAGCTCTTCCGTCGCTTCCAAAGCTTCCCTTATTTCTCCACGCAGATCCGCTTCATCCGTAAGAAAACGGACTTCGGAAAGCACGCTGATAAGGTGTGCCACCTGCGTTGTTCTGCCTATAATAATCTTCTGCGACTCCGAATAATTCTTCCAGTCATTCCCGCTCTCACTTCGGATATCGCGGATATCCTTGATTCCATCTGTCAGATAATCTGACAAATCAAGAAGGGCATCCTGTGCCTGGCGGGCTTCTCGTCTTACATCCTGCATACGGCAGCACAGCTTCTTTACCTGCTGCTGGAATTTCTGCAGCCGCCCGCTCATTTCTTTCAATGCATCCACATCACCTTCACTTTCAGAAGGAAGCACATCCAGTTCCGGAACCACAGCATACTGGTCTATGACGCCCGCACCAAAGCCGATGGCATCCATACCGCCGGACAGATTCATCAGTCCCATCGCTTTGGATGACAGTGCTTCCAGTTCCCTCCAGTTTCTCCGTTCCTTATTAAAATGCTCCAATCCGGTCAGTGTGTCGCAGTCATGAAAATCAATATTTTTAATTTCAGAAAATTCTTTGGTAAATTTTTTCATATCCCCTGCCATGAGAGTGATACGGACACGGTCCAGTTCTCCCAATTCATCTTCCGCACGTACTTTTGCACGGTATATCCTTTTTGCCGCCCGCTTTTTCGCACGCTCAATCTCTTCATTAATGCTTTGCGGATGTCCGCCTTTACCGCTGATCGTATTGGAAATCATGCGCAGTATAAATGCGATAGACATATTGCCTCCCTGTTTATAAAAATAACTACATGCATAAAGTATAGCATACTTATAGAAAAGAATTTATGCAAAACTGTATTTCCCCATAATAAAACTGACCTCCTCAAATCAGTTTTTATCTAACTTTTGGTGGTCAGTTCGTCAGGCAATCTTAATTATCATGCATCACGTTTCAGGAGTTCATCCTGCGCTTTCTTTATCGCGCTGCGGCTCTGCTCATCCACATGTCCCGCGCCATCCATCAGATTCCGGAAAAGAAGCGTAATAAGCTGGGCTACCTGTATCGCTCTTCCTATCTGCATCTTCTGCGCCAAAGTATAAAGTTTCCAGTCACCACCGGACTGCATCTGGATCCGCTCCAAGCTGTCCACGCCATCAGCAAAGTAATCAGCGAGATCATTCAGCGCGTCCCCTCTTTCACGGGCACACTCGGTAATATCCAGCAGGCGGGAACAAACTTCACGGACAGAATCCTGAAAGGCATGCAGCTTTTTAATCATCTGCAGGCAATATTCCTTATCACCCGCATTGAACTTCCTATTATCAATTTCAATGGGCGCCACATCCGTATATGTTTCCAACACGCCGAATCCGAGAGACATGGGCGTGTATGCCGTAGAGCTGACCGTCGACATATGCTCTATCTTCTTGGCCATTTCCATGACTTCATGAATCCGGTTTCCATCTTCCAGAAAATCTTCAATGCCAATCAGCCCCCGGCAGTCCTCCAGGTTCAAATTGCGGATTTTACCGAGAGACTTGGTAAAACGCCTCATATTATCATTGGCCGCCGCCACTTTTGCCTTATCCATCTCCCCAAGCTCGTACTGTGCCCGTTCCCGAAGCCGGGCAACACGTCTCCTTGAGCGGCGCACCGCTTTCTGCAGTTCTCCGTTCATATCAGGAATTACGCCATACTTCTCTGCATCGCCTTTTACCACAGCTTCCAGAATCTGAAATATATACGTGATGGTCATCTGACATCTCCCTCTGCCGTTCTCTGGCAACGATTATTTTTAATATTATACCATGTTTTAAAGGACAAAACCGTCCGCCTATCTATGATTTCGGGCAAAACCCATAATAAAATTTATATATAATATCTTACTTGAGAAGTTTATACGCCTCTTTGGAATACCTTTTATTTCAGCACCATAAATAATTTGTTTCCTGCCTATATTCATCATGTAGTTAAGTTCCTGTTTTTTTGTCGAAAATTTCGGAGCGTATATTGGATGCGTTTGCTGTGTCGTAGCTGATTTCTTTATTTGCTTTTCCTTTTGTGGCAGTGATAATGCCGTCTGCTATGGCTACGTTTAAACTGAAACCCAAAACACAAACACATTAATATATTTGTATATGAAATATACTTCCACTAATATCGTCATAACTGAAAGGAAAATTGTTTGTCGTTGAATTTTAATAACATCATTTTTATTGTCACTTGTAAACTCCGAAAATAATACATAAAGGTAATATTTTACAGCAATAAAAACCGTCCATAATATGAAAATTGCCACCCCTATTTTCCCTTTTGTATCATATATAGCAGTTTCACCCATAAGGCTCAAAATATTAGTACCATAGGACAATACAAAAATTAAGCCAGAAAAAGCTAATAATAGCCATATACAAATAAATACTCCATATTTCCCTATGTTCTGAGTGATTTTTTCCTTATGCCTATGTATATCCTCCCACACGAAACACACCATAGTAATAAAAGTTAGGATTACTACTACTATTCCGAAATAAAAGGAGATATCTACAACTTTCATTTTGCCCTCTCCTATTCTTTTATGCCAAGATCTGAATCAGTTCACTATCAAATTGTTCCTAATTACAAGTATATTTACTTTGATTCCTGTCCGCACAGCATATAGGGCTTTCAGTTATCTGTCTGCCACTTCTCCTACTCCCTTTATGGGAGCATCTGCGGTTGATGCTTATAAAAATGGTTTTGAATAAAATAGATTACCGTAGATATTCCCCAAATACATATTATATACGTTATAGATGCAGAAATAATCCCATCACTTTTGTATATAACCCTTACAGCATTATCAACAAAATCAAATAAGATAAATAGCAAATTAGTATATGACCTTTGTATATTCACGGGAAAAGCACTAATCAAAAGTCCTGCATAAAATAAAAGAAAGGTTTTAACATACCGTATAGATCCTGATTTAGTGAGCAATAACGGTCCTTTGTTACAAAAATAAATGATAAAAGAGTATAGAGTACTTATTACCCCAAACATAATTAATGCTGCTTTATATGAAAAAAACATAGCTTGCAGAAATACAAACGTTGACGGACAGAAAATAAAAGAGAAAAGCAATTCTGAAACATATAATATGGCAAGTTTATGAAAGTGACCATGTATCCTCATTGCTTACACACCTCCACAATCAATTAATTATCTTTCTCCAGATTATTACCTTGTGCTTCAAGGTTATATCAAAAAAAGAAATTCCATCCCTTCTGCCATCATTTATCGATACCATTCAGCAACAGTTTTCCCATGGCCTTTCCGTCTAGTCGGCTCTCTTTATGGAAGCGGCTGTGTCTCTTGCCGTATTGACGGCCGCTCCGCCTAAGGATACGGTAAGGCCATTCTTCTTGTATTCCATATTTTACAAGGAATCTAAAGCTTGTTTTATATTATTAGGATTAAATCCATCTTTAATCCATCGCTTAGGATAAAACTGCTGAAAATACCGTCCTTCCTCCCTCTTTCCGAATATCTTTAACTGCCGGAAAATTTCCTGATCTTTTTCATCCATATCATATAAATGATACTTTATACTTAATTCATCCTTATCATATTGTTTTTGTAAATAATCAAGTGTATTTTCAAATCCACCGATTCGCTCCTTTGGGACAGTATCATAATATGCACTATTTATAACTTTATCCATATGTCCCACAAAAGGAAGAACGTTAATTTTGCTATATCCTGATACTCCATAGATATATAAATAAGGTGAATAAAAAACATGAGAGAAACACCATGGTTCTATTGCTGTACCTGCTTTTTTATCTTGATAAGTAGACAAGTAAGCCTGATAACGAAAAAATCCATAAGACTCATATCCATCCATATATATTACATCCGCAGATAACTTCCATCCTCCCCACAGCACAAATAAAATAAATACTGCGATTATGACTTCCCCAGTATGATATTTTTTCATAGTTATCTCCCTGACAATAATTCCAACAACTCCATAGTCATATCATAAGTAGTCTTCCACAGTAAACTCTGGATATGAGCCTATTATAACGACGCTTTTATCATTCTCCCATTTTTTTATCTGATCACGATCATAATTACTTCTTGGTAAAATTTTATATGTATCATTCCAATTGCTAAGATAATGATAGGATACAACAACCAACGCATCCTCACCCAAAATATAAATTTTCTGGTCTTTTCCTTTATATCCTCTACATCTGTACTAGATAATCTATTATTTCCTTCAAAAATTTTCATTGTGGTCTGGATAATCTGATATTGCTCTTTCGCAAAACTTTTTATAGTTTCTTTCACGGTAACTCCATAAGATAAATACAGAGCATCACAATTAGACCTAATTCCACTCCAAAACTATTTTTTCACTTTTTATTCTCCTGCCATAATATATCTGTTTCTATTGGGAAAGTAGCTTTAAATCCATATGATCCCAATATTCTTTCTTCCCTAAATAAATGCATGACAATATTGATTATT
>OLPS01002110.1_pt1 | contig 18810 bp, 16 predicted proteins | sample 1673071 | NCBI WGS metagenome assembly OLPS01 (sample SAMEA3136752, study PRJEB25190) | human gut metagenome | reverse complement strand
CCGTTTTTCAAAGAAATCCTTTGCTTTGGAAATATTCTCTTTGGTGGTCTTTACACCTTTGCGGCCTTGCCGGTCAAATTCACGCACAGCTTTCTGTGCTGAATGGACGGAATCGGTGATGGTATATACACAGAACCGTCCATGGCTGGGAGTAATCTCGGATATGGACGGTTTTTTATTGATACCCATGGGACAGAAAGGACAGAATAGAACAGCAGAATCATTTCTGCCACCGCTAGGCCTGCGATTAACAGCGTACGGCATATGATTATGTATGTGCGTAAGATGCCCTGTGACCGCATTATGGGAAGTGGCATAATTCGGATAGAGTTTGGGCGAAGATAGAGCAAGCATGCCCGGTTTGCTGTAGATCGATGATCGCAATGCGGTATTACTGTGTGTTAAGTACAAGCTGATTACCTTTGCTGGCGGAGTGAGGTTGGGTGCGCATCTGGTGTGAGAATTGGCAGAGAATGAAGAATACAGAAACCCGCTCAGTGCTGAGATGAGAGTTTCGCCTATAGATGGTTGTTCAAAAATGAGTTTGGTATTTTACATAAACTTAGTTTTAAGTTTATGCAAATTTGAATGTAGATTGAATCTGAGTGGTATAATTCTATTGAATTTAGAAAAACTCATGTTATAATAGAAGAAAGAAGGAGTGATATCCATGAGAATCAAACGTATTACTATAGGCAACTTCAAGAATCTTGCAGAAACAACCTTGGATTTAACACGCATGATTGCCTTGGTATCAACAAACAATTACGGAAAATCAAACTTGCTGGAAGCAATTCGTTTTGGTTTTGACTTTATTTCTGCATCGCCTAAAGAAAGAAATACAATGATGAGATGGAGACGAGGTATTCCTTTGTCACCTGAACTTGCGGGAAAAGAATACAAATTCGTTGTTGAATTTGATGATCCAGAATTAAAGCAGTACAGGTTTGTCAGATATGGATTTAGCTTTATATGGTATAATGACCAGGAAACAGGCGCAGTTATTACCGATGAACAAATTGAGATGCGTGCAACGGAAAGCGTGCGGTATACTGCGTATTTAAAGCGAGATAAGGGACAATATAAAGCGGGTAAAACAAAAACTGGATTCAGAAAAATTGCGTTGGCAGAAGATGTTTTGGCAGTTGATATTATTTCGTCTTTCGATGATGTCGAAATAACCTCCACAATTCGTAAAATCAAAAAATTGGGTTATCGGATGTGCAATACCTTGGAGCTTGATAGATCCTTCAGACCGAATCCAATTGAATTTGAATTTGATGCGAAATCTGAACTAGCATTTGATGATGACGATATTCCTAGAGCACTCAGTGTTCTTAGCAAGGAAAGACCTGAACAGTTCAACCTCTTTATAGAGACAATATATGATTTATTCCCAGAATTTGAGCAGGTTGAATTGAGTGCATACTCATTAAAGGGTCAAACACAAGCCTTTAAAGCATATATAGTTGCCCCTTCGGGGGATGAAGCTGTTGAGGCAGCCCAAGAGGAGCTCCCATATCATGTTAAAGATGAACTGTACAGATTAATCATTCGAAGCAAATATTTGAATCAGCCTATTAGCATGGAGCATATGTCTACCGGCACTAAGCGCGTTTTTTGGCTGGTTGCCAATGCTGTGTTTGGCGGGAGCTACCATACAAATGTACTCGGTGTGGATGAAATCGAAACCAGTATTCATCCGAAGATGATTCGTCGATTGCTGGAAGCCTTATCAGAGATTCTCGAAGGAACTTCTTTGATTGTTACCAGCCATTCGCCTTATTTGATTCAGTATCTGAAGCCAGAGTCAATTTATATTGGCGTCCCAAACGATTCGGGCGTTGCAACATTTAGAAGGATTCATCCATCAAAGGTTAAAAATCTTATTTCTACAACACGTGAATTGGAAACCTCAGTTGGTGAGTATTTATTTGAATTGATGTCTGGAGATGAAGACTCGGCAGCCATTCTTTCCGCATATTTGGAGGATAGCTGCAATGAGTAACAAATACGAAGAAGGCATTGCCTTTATCTTAGAGGGGGATACTGAAAAGGAATTTTATCTGTCATTATTGGAATTTCTTTGTAAAAAGCATGGTGGTATCCTTGAACGGCAGCTTGATTGTGGTAATAGCCCAGATATAATTTATTCGCTGAGAACGCCCAAACGCGCTTTGATGCTTAAATTTAACACAGTAAATACCGTTACCCAAATGCCACATTCCAACCGCTGGTTCATTACTCAGTGTAAAGAAAAGCATAAAGATGTGGGTTCGTGGACTGTATTTCTGTGTTATGATCTGGACAATTACAAAAATGATATCACTAAATTCTATGAGGGCGATTGGGCAAATCTGCGTACATCTTTGAAAAAGAAGGCAAAAGCCGTTCATGATATAGCAGCTGCGGCGGATATTGAGGATATTATTCTATCCGACATTGATGGAGTATCCAGTTTCTTGGGGAGTTCCTCCACGATGGAGCTTCCCACTGGAAGCAAAGGGAAAGCAAAATTAAAGAAATTGTTCCGCCAGGTTGGCAAAACTTATCATGAGGGGAAACGTGCGCGTGCGCTTATTGATTCACTCGATATGCAGAAGATTATTGATACGTCCTCGGCACCACTTGCAGTAATAGAAAGTATTTTATTTGAGTTGGAATTTTTGAGCCTCAAAAGTTAAACTCGTTTGAAAAAAGTGGCGCAATTATCATGCTCGTAAATATGAGTTGCAATAAGTAGCTGAGTTGAACTTGGTTTCGCTTTAAAGAATGCAAAAATGTTTCTGCATTGAGAACACAGATAAGAAACCAACACAAGGAAGCATATAACATCTATAAAAATAGACCCAGGTAGGAGGTATCACATCTGCCAGCCTGGGCCTGCTTCTGTAATGTTTCATAGCCCTGTTACGATTTCCTTCCCGTCCTTGAAGCAAAACACGACCCTTTCGTCGGCATAGACGATGACGTGGTCGATGGTGCCGTTCCAGAGCTTTTCGTCGAAGGTCAGCGGCAGGGCGGTCAGTTCTCCCAACTCGAACATCATACCGCCGATGGCAATGGCATCGGCTTTCATTCTGTCCCGCTGCTTTTGCAGCGATGTCAGTCTGGCTTCGGTTTCTTCAAAGCGGCGGCACAGTTCGGCGTGGGTGGCGCGGTAGGTTTCCTCAGTCGTGGCATTGGCTGCGTTTTCTTCGATGCAGAGGCGCAGCATTTCAGTAACGGCGGTCAATTCCTCCTCCAAAGTCCGAATGTCCTCGTCGATAAAATCCGTATCCGTAAGCACCCGCTGGGTATCGCGCAGCCGGACAATGACGGTCTCCCGGTCGGAAAGATACGCCCCAAGGGCCGACAGGAACAGTTCTTTCAGTCGCTTCTCGGTAAGATGGGGCGTTTCGCATTTGTGTACCCCCTTAAATTTGTCGTTACACTGCCAGATGACCCGGCGGTAACGGTCGGTGGAGTGCCAGGTCTTGGCGCCGAAAATCCCGCCGCAGTCGGCACAAAGGATCTTCCCGGAGAACGGGCTGGTCTGGCGGTGCCGGGTGCGGCTGTTTTTGCGCCGTTCCAACTCCGCTTGCACCTGTTCCCACTCCCACGGCTCGATAATGGCGGGGTGGCTATCCTCCACATAGTACTGAGGCACTTCGCCCTCGTTGACCTTGGTTTTCTTGGTGAGGAAATCCACCGTAAAGGATTTCTGAAGCAGTGCGGAGCCTTTGCATTTCTCGTTCTGCAGGATGCTCTCCACGGTAGCTCTCTGCCAGACGGCCTTTTTTCCGGGGGGAGGGTTGCCCTCCTTCGTCAGCGTGGTGGCGATGGCATTTGTGGATTTCCCCTGAAGGAACTCGCGGTAGATGCGTTTGACGATCTCCGCTTCTTCCGGGATGATCTCCGGCAGTCCGTCGGCACCTTTGCGATACCCCAGAAATTGACCGTAAGGGATGCTGACTTTCCCGTCGGCGAAGCGCTTTCGCTGCCCCCAGGTAACGTTTTCGGAGATGCTGCGGCTTTCCTCTTGGGCAAGGCTCGACATGATGGTGATGAGCAGTTCCCCTTTGGAGTCGAAGGTCATGATATTCTCTTTCTGAAAGAAGCACTCGCAACCGGCCTCCTTCAGCTTGCGGATGGTGGTCAGACTGTCTACGGTGTTCCGGGCAAAACGGCTGACGGACTTGGTGACGATAAGGTCGATCTTTCCGGCAAGGGCATCCCGGATCATCCGGTTAAAGCCGTCGCGGTGTTTGGTGTTGACGGCACTGATACCCTCGTCGGTATAGACTTCTACAAAGTCCCAATCCGGATTTTCCCGGATGAACTTGGTGTAATAATCCACCTGTGCTTCATAAGAGGTAACGACTTTTTCTTGAACGACATTCGCACAACCGTGCGAAGCCTACAGTAAACTTGGCCTCCGGCGCATGCCCGTCTTATTCGCTGCGTTTTGCCCTTAAATTATGTCGAAACATGATTTCCCAGTTTCGCGTTGTACGAGCTTCTTCTGTTTTACCAGTTTCTTCTAAGTATGCCGCAATCTTTCGTAACATTATTATAAAAGATTGGTAGTTTTTATCGTTATAAAAGTCGAGAGCGACATTTAATAGCCTCCTGATTTCTGAGGCATACACGGGGTTAAACCTCGATAGGACCCATTGGTAATACTCGTAAAAGTTCCTAAACATATGTATAGCCTCCTTGAAAAATCAAAAATGTCTGTCTGGCTTCAGCTTTAAGAAAGCCATCTCTCCGCTGCTGTACGATGTCATCTCATAATCATTCTTTAACACACGAATAACCGCCCAACCCATTGCCATAATTGGTCTGGGTTGATACCAACTATCCCTATCAACAAATGCTGGCGGCTCAACTCGGTTTTCCAGGAAGTCATAACATACGCTTTTGTTGTTAATTAAATTTCCATATATTGCGATTATCCCCCGTGAACTGATGGTTATTTCACTCGGACGATTAGACATATCACCCTGTAAAACGACGTTTAATGCCTTGCGCAGCTCTCGGCCGGCCGCATACTCTTGAATTAGATTATTTTCAATTTTGTCCCTATTGTCACGAGATTGCTCCTCACGTTTTTTGTTAGACCTTTCTAATCTTTTATAGTGTATTGTTTTATATACCTTACAGTGAGAATAACTGCCATGATCAGAAGGACTATACCAATGATCCAGCAAATAAAATTACCGAAACCGCCGGCTCAATATATGCATAGTCCAATAATTGCAATGACGACCAACCCGATAAATGTTTCCAATGACGTCTCCTCCAACCTATAAGAAATTGCTCTATTTCATATCGTTTGACTACAAATCTGGTGCGGCGGCCTGTTCCGTTTCACGCTGCAACAAGTCCCGTAGTTCTCTTTCGTAGTATTTTGCCTGCTCCTGAATTTCCTGGCTCATTTGAGGGATATACTGAGAAAGTACATCAATTGCCCAGCGCAATTGCCCTCGATTCTTGCTCGATGGGGAGCATCCGAGTTCGCATAATACATACTGATACGCCGCATTTGCATTTCCTGCGTCCATTGCGCATTTAAAATAATTTGTCTTTTCACTCTGTGAGGAAGATAATAAGCCAAGGCGGTAATAGATACCGCCGTCTTTTTTTATTTTCAATGCCTCCCGATAACAACCTATGGCCTTTCCAACATCCCGCTTGGGCAAACAGTCCAAATAGAAGTCCCCCAGTACGCTTAAGCTGCGGTTCATTCCGTAGTAGGATGCTGTTTGCAACAGTTGTTCCGTATATTGTAAATCAGTAGTAACGCGATTTTCTTTGACCGTTAATTGCTTGTAATTTTGAATGCCCGCGCTTTGCATCGCCGCGACACAGCCGCCCATAACCGCTTTTCTTAAATAATGATCGGCTAAGGAGAATTTATCCAAATATTCTGTCCCCTGAAGCATTTTGAATTCAAATTGTGGTTGGCTGAGCAGCTTGGACAAGGAATTAAATCCTTTAGAGAAGCCGGAATATGCCAAATAGAAATAAATCTTATAAGCATAATTATAGAAAATTCGTTTCTTATCCGAGGCAGCCATACAAGCAACAGAATCCAGTTCGTACAAATATGGCACAAATTCGCTATTTTTGAGCTTCTCATTGATTCTCAAAGTGGAACACAGAAGCTCAAACTGTTCCGCAGATAGCTGCAGCGATTCCAACTGATAAGCAAGATTCCACATCGCACTGGGGAGCGGCAGCGCCATTAGCGTATAGTGGAATGCCTCCGCTGCATCCTGCGGCGGCACGACCCCGTCCGCACGCGTTCGATTCATGTAGTTGCCATATTCCAGAGCGGCCTGTCGATTACCGTAATCCGCAGCGACTTTTAATAGTCTGAACCGCGCCGGTTGGTCGAAATCATAGGTTTGCGCCTCGTCATAGATTCGTTTTGCCGCCAGTTCCGGGATATTATCTAACGTCGAAAAGCCGTGTTTGATAAGACGCTGCAGAAATTCACAACGCTTTTCCGACGATGAGTCAACAGCCAATTCTTGCAGGCGTTGCAATTCTGCTTTTTCAAAAAACAGCGGCGATGCCTTTAGTAGTAGGCTGTCCCATAGCACTTGGGAATGGCGAACCTGGCATATCTCCGCTACGATTGGCTGGAGCATCTTGCGTAAATACTCATCCAGCCTTCCTTCGGCGATGTCCGCTGCAAGCTCTCTGAGTCTTTGCGACGGCGGATTTCCGCTCAATGTTTTCTGTATCGCTCTAATCAACTTTTCGGTTTCACTTTCGGTATAACAACGATCTATGTGGGAGAAAAGCTGCGTTAAAAATCCCAGAATGGTATCCAACGCTGTAGCAGCGTTTGCCTCTTTCATAAATGTTGCAATATACTGGATCTGCCCTTTTAGATTCAACGGGTCATTCAGAAAAAACTCGTCCATATCTTCCTCCAAGCGCTGGCCTCTTTTTAGTTTAGCCAACTCATTATATAATGGCGTACCAGAAATGTCAACGGCTTCCCGGTCTTTTGATTTAAATTCCAGAAATTTATATCAAAATTTCCAGAAGTACTTGACGGGGTGATTGTGCGGTGCTATGATGAATGTGGAACTTGAAAAAGGAGTGTTGACACTATGAAAAATGCAACGATTCTGCGTTTGGCTTCAATCCTTCTTATCCTCACGCTCATGATTGGAATGATTCCTGCCGCAAGCGCCTCCAACGAGGTATACTTCCCTGTGTATATGGGAAATTCTTCATCTATTGTGGATGCCTTGCGGTCCTTGGATATTGATCCGTCCTATCAAAATAGAGAACGGATTGCTGCGGCGAACGGTATTCCCGGCTACACGGGAACCGCATCCCAAAATACTGAACTACTGGAAAAACTCCGTGCGGGAATTCTTATTGATCCGAACGGGAAATCAACAGTCTCTAATAATCAAGATGTTCTCGGCAGCCCCTATTACCCCACCTGTGAAGAAAATTTTACGTCAATCGTCGATGCGCTTAATAGCATCGGGGTCGATGCTTCTTTCGATTTCCGATGCAAAATTGCGGAGGCAAACGGTATAGAGGATTATGCCGGTTCAGCTGAGCAAAACTTGTATATGCTTGACTTATTAAAAAGCAACCGTCTTTGCCGGCCTGAAGCAGAGGTATTATCATCCGTCGCTGACCATTCTGAACCCGCTCTTACCCTGACCGGAAATGTTGGAGATTTGTCATCAGCATCAGTGCTGCTTGATATCAAAAAAAGCAATGCTCCAATTCGTTCCGGTGCCGGTTCCAAGTATGCTGTTATTGCCCGCTGTTCAGATGCTGCCGTTCTTGCTTCATCGGGATCTTGCCGGAACGGCAGCTTTCGCAAATGGTACAAGGTAGACCTAGATGGTGAAACCGGGTATATATACAGCGGTAACGTTTCTATTCACAAGCATAACGAACAGGAGTTACACATTAACGGAGTCATATGCGGTGTCTGTAATTGCGGGATGGTGACCGCCAAAGCCAGCAATGGAAAAAGTATAGGCGAGGCTACCAAAGTTATGGGATCGCTAACTCTTGCATTGCCTCTTGCCGCTGCAGACGGGCCGTTGCCAATTGGCGATATTGCCGCTGTCGTAATTACCGTTGTAGCACTGTGCATCGCACACGATTATTCTATCCCGGAAACGGCAGAGATAAGCGCCGCAGTGACCGAGGCCGATTTTGTTAACTATTTGCGTGGTCGGGCCAAAAATACATGTTCAGATTCTTCTTTTCGCAGAGTGAGTCGTTTCCCGGGTGGTCTAAAGTATCTCGACAACTACTGCATGGATCGAGCAGAGGCCTTCCTGTATGTTCAGCTTACAGGCTGCGACGTCTACACCGCAAACGAAAATGAAGCGCTATTACTGGCTGCAATGTACGGGGCAGCAATTATGGAGCGAGATAAAGCGCGCCCCTCTAAGGATATCACCACATATTTCTACCACTATCATTTAGGAACGGATCGCACAAATAAAGCCCATGTCTTTTTTGGGCTGAACGATGCCGGTGTAGGGCCGACATGGTAAAACATCGGAAGGTAAATAAGGCAATTCGTCCATCTTCCAGCGCGACTCATATTATGAGAAGGTGTCGGCAGCGCCGCTCAGCTTGAATCGAAGGAGGTATTTTCATGGATTCTAACAACTGCCATATTCGTCCTACACCCTTACAGGCTGCAATTTATCGTCGTATTTTCCGCTGCCTTTACGATAGATTTCTGGATTGCCCGTTGTCCTTTGCACGTCTGCTGGAAAATCCGACTTATGCCGCCATCGCAGACTGTAAATTTCTTGACTCGAACGGGCAGATTTATGCCCTCCGGCCTTGCACACTGGTCACGGAAAACGGTGCTGTCCATGCACTCACGGAAGGCAAAAGGTTGCCAACCGATGCGCAGACCATTTGTGAACCCGGCATAGAGCAGGCGGAGCTTACCTGGTGTATTCTCCACCAGGACGGGGCAAGACAGCGGGTTGCTTATGTCCTTTCCGACAAACTGGAAGGCAGCTTGAACTTCATGAGCGCGGATGCGCAGGCAAACGGGTTGCAGGCACTTTTTGAGAACGAGCGCAAAGATAATATCCTTCGCCTGCTGACAGACGATGTCTTTCTCACGGACTTCACGCAAACGCTGGGTCGCTATGCCAGCACGCTGTTCCCGCAGCAGGAAAGCCTTCTCGATTTTGAGGCTCCGGTGATCGATTTCTTTGAATACAGCGATGCAGACGCGGAGCACATCGTCAAGGCGGTGCTGCTTGCCAAAAGTCTTGGCATCCTTACTGTCGGCAAGGCTGAGCTTGGGGATGATCCGGTAAGATTCCGGATTCCGGCGGTTGCTGCAATCCTTGCAGTACCGTTTCTGTTAAACGGCACATCCCGCCTTTTGGAGCGGGAAAAGAGCGCCGAAGCCATTATCGTCCATCGTCTGTTCCTCTGGCTGGATGACACCCTGCCGCTGATGAGCAACGAGCAGATTGCTTCGCTGGTCCGCTTTCTGTTGGAAGCGCCTGATGTTTATCGCGTACTGCTTCAGGAGCTGGCGTTGGATCATGAGCTGCCAGAGGATGTTCTGGCAGCGTGCTGCCCGGCATTTGATGGTGAGCTAAGCTCTCTGGAGGTAGACCTGCTTCTGAAAAAGCACCCCAACAGTGAAAATGTGTTTCATGCGATCACGGACGCTTTCCGGCAGAGCGTTTCCTGCGAAAAGCCGAGGCTCTGCATGGCAGCTGTTGTCGTTCAAGCGGCGGCGTGCCAAAGAACACGCATAGCTCCGGAAGCACTGGCGCAAAAGCTTCTTTTTTCGGAGCACCGCGCAGAACAGCTCTTGGGAGCCTGTTTTCTCCGGTATTATGCCAGAGAAAAGTACACGCAGGACTATCATCTGAATATCGCCAGAGAATATCTCGGCAATGTCAGCGCAGAAGTCGTCGGTAAGCTCTTGGAGCGCCTTACGGCAACCCCCTTCTGTGGGCATTATGTAGATGCCATTTTTGATATGGTGTTGGGAGAGCGCATTTCTCGACAAGCCTTGCAGACGATCGACCTCTTCCGTTTTGCGGTGCAGATGGCGGAATCGGAAGAATTCAAAGCGGCAGGATGGAAGCTGCTGTCCCTGTTCCCCATCAATACGGAAACCCTGTGTTGGGGAAAACAGTATACCGGCACCGCGCTCGCTGCCGAAGCGCACCGACGTTTTTCCGAAGCGGCCGGCGAACCGGCAGCGGCTGCGCTGCATTTCACCGCCTATGTCCTTTTGTCGGGCTTTTCTGTGGGAGAGATCTACCGGCGGCACATTGACCTTTGCGTTACATACTTTCACGCTAAGAAGCCTTGGAGCAACGAGGGTGCGGCACTTCTGAGCATGATTGTCAACGACATCTTGCAGCTGCCGGATGTCCCTTCCGTTCATAAAAGGCGCGCTGTTTGTGGCGAACTGCCCCGGCCCTATCTTCCGACGCCTCTGCACATTGCGCGCTGCCAGGAGCTTTACACCTTGGCTACTGCGTTGAGCAGCGGCAGCATCGATTGCAATATCGTTTCACAGGAGTCGGAGCTTCTCGAACAGCTCTACTTCGTTCGAATGGTGCGGGATTGCCCGGCGCAGAAATACCGTTCCTTCCGGCCGGAGATCGCTGCACAGCTTCTGGTAAAATGCAAGACAACGTTCCCGGTTCAAAGCAGCTTCGCCATTGTTTCTGTTTTTGAGCTTCACTGTCTCTACGGAACGCCGCAGTCTGCGCTTGCCTTTTATCGCAGGTACCGGGAGGTGCTCGACCGCACAGAACGCGCCGACACCTTCGCAGCCAGTGTGCCGACATGGTCGGATTCGCGGGCCGGAATTGCGGGATATAGACATACGGATACCGTCCACCCTGCAAGGGGCGGTTGCGCCAATCCTCGATGTGGACGTAGGCTTTCTTGTTCAGCTCGCTGATGGTGGCAGGCGAGACCTTGCTGCCCCACAGCGCCTCCGTGATATCCTCTACCCGGCGCACAGAGACGCCTGCCAGGTACATCTCGATGAGGGCTTCCTCCACGCTGCTCTCTCTGCGGCGATACCGCTCGATGATGGCAGTCTCGAAGGACACTCCCTTGAGCCGCGGCATATGGAGCGTGACGTCGCCGGAGGTCGTGGTAAGATTCCGGTCATAGTGGCCGCTGCGGTAGCCCTGTCGCGCCTCGCTGCGCTCGTAGCGCGCCGCCTGCGTCAGGGACTCCGCCTCCTTCTCCAGCAGCTCGTTCAGCGTCCCTTCCACACTGCCGCGAACCAATTCTTTTAATTCGCTCTTGATAATTTCCTCGTTCAGTTGTACAATTTTCTCGGACATAGTTTGCTGTCTCCTTTCGAATGTTTGTGTGGTAACTTCATTCTACCAGAGCCTGCAAGCTATGTCTCCTTTTTTGCTCTTTTTCAATTTGCGCAACTTATTGTACATTATCTTGAAAAAATTATACAACGTGGAGCAAGAGAGCTTTTGAGAGAGTAAGGCTATTCTGTCCTTCCCGTCCTCATTGTCCCAGTATATCAAAACAAAAACGCAGAAAAATGCACCATGCCGTCAAAACATGGTGCATGGTATCCACGAACAGTAGATTTGCCAAATCAATTACCGTTGTTGATACAATTTCAACAACGGTAATTTTTTATTTTCCACCGTCTGAGGAGTGGTTTTTGCGAAAAGCAGGGCTTTTCCTGAACATTTCCAGCCATCGGCGCGATGTGCGCCCGGATTTGCTGCGGCCATGACGAGTCTCTCCGGAACTTAGCAAAACGGCAATCGTTATAAGAGTAGAAACGATAAATGATTATTTTCCATATAGAAACCCGCTGAAGGCTGTGATACCGCTCTGAACCTTTAGCGGATTTTCTTTAACAACCGTGGGACAGAAAGGACAGAACCGGGCTGGTATTCTCAGTAATTCTTGATACCCTTATTATCTCACAGGCGCCGTTGCTTTCACAGGACGTCATTTATTATGCGCTTACGTTATCATTTGCGAAATTTCCGCATAAAACGAAAGCGTGCGGAAACTTAACATCCCCTGCCCATAATTATGGATTGTTACGGCTTGACTATGATGAAATATTCAAAGTCTCTTTGCTGATTTGGCAAAATTTGCTTGAATCAGCAAAGAGACTTTGCCTTACTTTGCACATTGAACATCAGTATCACCTGATTCATCAAAGAGCCATCCGAATCAGCAAACAAAATACCAAAGTGCAAACAGCAAAAACTGATTGCGCTATTGCTTGATCGAAAGTGTGCCTCAGAAATCTGACTCCACGAAAATATTATCGGAAAACTGGAACGGGAAAAGTTTTTTAATGCGGATTTCAGCAGAAAAAAATCAATATTTACTGGAAAACATTAATAGTGTACTATCAATAATCCTTGACAAAAATTGATTTTGCGGATAATATATTGAAAAAGGAGCTGATCTCAATGGCGATTACAACAAAAGAGAGCATCCTCAAAGTTCTGAGTGCTTATAATCCGTGGTGGAAAACCGGGACAGTTAGCCCGCAGATGTCAAAAACCTACAAGAGGTTTGCATTCCACGAAGCGATGAAGCGGTTGACGGATAAAGGAATTCGCCGCTCTGTGGTTTTGACCGGGACGAGACGCGTTGGAAAAACAACCATCCAATACCAAATGATCGAAGCGCTGTTAAAGTCAGGTGTGGCACCGCAGAAAATTGTTTTTATTTCTTTGGATCATCCTATGCTGAAGCTCAGCCAATTTCAGGATGTGCTGGAGTGTTATCATGAAAATATCTATGCAGAGCAGGATGTCTATTACTTCTTTGATGAGGTGCAGTACGCACAGGACTGGGATCGATGGTTAAAGATCATTTATGATACACAACCCAACACCCGTGTTGTTGCAACCGGCTCTGCCAGCCCAGCGTTGATGAAAGGCAGCAGAGAAAGCGGTGCCGGCCGTTGGACCGTTATACAAGTCCCAACGATGTCTTTTTATGAATATTGTGAACTGCTGGATTTGGATCGGCCCAATATCGCCTCCGATTTGAAAGTAACAACACTGCTCCACAAAAGTCAAATTGAGCGGACTCAAATTGTGATGCAGCTTTCCAAGGTTCAAAATCATTTTATGCGGTATTTGCAGGTTGGCGGTTTTCCGGAGTTGGCATTGGCTGACAATGATTTGATGGCGCAGCAGATCATGCGAGAAGATGTTGTGGATAAAGTTCTGAAACGTGATCTTCCCTCACTGTACAATATCCGTAACGCAACGGAGCTGGAGAAAATTTTCTTATACCTCTGCAATGTATCTTCGGAAATTGTATCGATTGAGGCAATTACGAAAGAACTGAACGGTGTATCTCGCACAACTGTAGAAAACTATATTCAGTATCTGGAGAGCGCAAATCTGATTTATCAGAGTTGGCCGGTTGATATGGCAGGGAAAAAGGTATTAAAGGCGCGTCCTAAAATTTATATCGCCGATGCGGCAATTCGGAATGCTGTTTTGATGGATGATTCTGTTTTGACGGACCCTGTTGAGATGGGAAAGATTGTTGAAACGGCTGTTTACAAGCATGTCGCAGCGTTTTATTATCAATATGCTACTTCGGTGGGCTATTTTAGAGGTGGAAAAAAGGGCAAAGAAATTGATATTGTGGTGGACTATCCTAATACGAAAAACATCCTCATTGAAGTTAAATACAGAGAAGGTGCGCCAATTGCGGATGATGATGCGATCGTAGAATTGTGTGAGGAATCGTCGGCAGCAATCATTATAACCAAGAAAGCGGACGATTATGGAGTTCATAACACAAAGTGCGGTAAAGATCTGCTACGAATTCCTGCATTTGCGTTCCTTTATTTGCTTGGGAATGCAGAAAAACATGGATATCGCGGAATGGAACAATAAAATAGGTTATATGCAGGGGATTTCCGGCAGCTCGGCCAGTTCCGCCGCACGCTTTCGCCTGTGTCCGGCTACCATTTCATACCCGCCGCCCGGTTTTTCCCGCACAAGGGCAGGCACCAAAACGCCATGCTCCTTGACGCTTTCCGCCATTTGCTGCATTTCCTCATCCATCCGTACCTTGAACGGGTGGTTAGGAAAATCGCTGATTTCACCCGGCGACAGATTGATAACGCGCTCCAGCTTGGCCTCGTCGCGGCTTTCCTGCGTGGAAAACAGGTCATCTACCGAGGTCAGCAGACCGGCTACGCTGTTTTTCGCCAATCTCCATCACCTCCTGTACCAAAGTCTGATAGGCTTCTGCCGCTTTCCCGCGCGGCTCATGGCGGAAAATGCTCTTATCCGCCGTACTGATTTCCGCCAGACGCACCGTTGCGGGAATAACCGCTTGCAGGACGGGCAAATGCTTTCCGAAGTTTTCCTTGACCGCCGAAACGACCTCCTTGCGGAAATTCGTTTCGTTTGCCATTGTCAGAAATACGCCGCCGATTTTCAGATTGTGGTTGATTCCCTTTTTTACGTTCTGCACAGTGCCGACCAGTTCCGTCATATCCTCCGCGGCCAGATAGTCGGCCTGTACAGGAATCAACACATAATCCGAAGCGGAAAGGGCGTTGATGACCAGCATACCGAGGGACGGGTTACAATCGAGCAGCACATAGTCGTAGGGCTTCTTGATACTGTTCACATAGCGCCGCAGCACCATTTCCCGGCTCATGACGTTCACAAGGCTCACTTCCACAGCCGACAGGGTGCGGTTTGCCGGGACAAAATCAAAGCCCTCATGGTGGCGCAGGATTTCCGGGTGGCTGCTGTTTTCCGTATCTGCCACAACGTCATTCAGCGCGTTGCCAAGCGTTACAGGCAGGTCGTGGGGCTTTCGTTGTCCCAGCATTTTGGTGAGATCGCCCTGCGGGTCAACATCAATCAGCAGGACATTTTTTCCGTTCATGGCCAGCCCTGCGCCGATGTTATACACGCTGGTGCTTTTCCCAACGCCGCCTTTTTGATTGGCTACTGCAATGACCTTTGGTTTTGCCATAGGCGGGTTCCTCCTTTTTCATAGATTTAGCCCACCGTTGGCAGGACGGTGGGCTATGTACGGAGGAAATGGAAAAGCCGCCTATTCTGTGGAAGAATAAGCGGCAGTTTGCGTCAATATGTTGTTTTCAGATTTTCTTTACAGGGGCGCACATCACTTTCAAAAGCAGTTCGTCAACGCAGCCGGAATCCCTGTTTTCCCGGAGTAGGGCGTTCCTCAGCCGGTTCAGGCTCTGGATTACGAGGGCGGCTTCCTCCGGCGTATATGCGACAAAGTATTTTTGTTTCTTCATCTGGCCTGCCTCCTTTGTGCTTCCATTATATATGGCGGGGAGGATAGCCGCAAATGTGCGATTTTCCGGCTCGGTTTAAGCCATGAAGCACCCACACTATTAGATTTTTTCGGTGAAATATATTCGTCTGCTGCCAAAAACCTTGATTTCATGCGGGTTTGCGAGAGTGTCGTTATGAACATCGGTACCAAATCTGTTACCGTTGTTGATACCATATCAGCAACGGTAATTTTTTATTTTCTGCTGTTCTGTAGGCGTTTTCTGTCTGAAAACGGAGGATTTTCAGAACATTTCTGCCGTTGAACAGACCGTGATGTCCTATTTACCGCAGCTGGGTGTTCCCAAAGCACGGCTTGGGAGAATTGCAATCGTTATAAGAATACAAACGATAAATTATTATTTTTTATATTCTGTCCTTTCCGTCCGCAGTCTCCCAGCCCATCAAAACAAAACCCATAAAACAATGCACCACGCCTTCAAAACATGGTGCATGGTATCCACGAGCGGTAGGTTTGCCAGATCTGCACCGCCTGTCCGTTCGGCAGGCGGTGCTTTTTGCCGTTTTCCCGTTCCTCTGTGTATCTGTCCCCCACTTCCATTGTCCCGGTGCGTCGGGACGAACTCCGTGAAAATGTACTGCGCCTGCTCCGTGCGCGTACAATTGCCGTTATCGGCAAAATTCAAATATTGTTTCACAAATTGTCCTTTGTATTTTGCCGGTAATGTGCTATACTATCCCTGTGCAGAAAGTGAGGGATCTCTATGAAATATATTTCTGTCGCGGAAACGGCGAAAAGGTGGGGCGTTTCCGAACGCAGCGTGCGAGGGTATTGCGCCGAAGGAAAAATCGACGGTGCATTTCTGACCGGCAAGACATGGAATATACCCGAAACCGCGGAGAAGCCCGATCGCATGAACAAGAAAACCGATACACCAAAGACCCTTCTTGAGGTGCTGAAAGCCGAAAAAGCGGCGAAGCTGCACGGCGGTATTTATCATAAAATCCAAATCGATCTGACCTATAACTCCAACCACATGGAGGGCAGTCGCCTTACCCACGATCAGACGCGCTATATCTTTGAGACGAACACCATCGGCGCATCGGACGGGACGGTCAAGGTTGACGATGTGGTCGAGACCGCCAACCATTTCAAGTGCATTGATATGATGATCGATAGCGCAAATCATATGCTGAGCGAGGCGTTCATCAAGCAGCTGCACGCCGTTCTGAAAAACGGAACTTCCGATTCCCGCCTCGATTGGTTTGCCGTCGGGAATTACAAGAAATTGCCCAACGAGGTCGGTGGCATGGATACCATTGCGCCGGAGAATGTCGGTGCTGAGATGAAGAAGCTGCTTGCCGAGTACAACGCTATCACGCGCAAAACCTTTGACGATTTGCTTGACTTTCACTACCGCTTTGAGCGCATCCATCCGTTCCAGGACGGCAACGGCAGAGTCGGGCGCCTGCTCCTTTTCAAAGAATGCCTGCGGAGCAACATCGTGCCGTTTATCATCGAGGACGACATCAAGATGTTCTACTACCGCGGCTTGAAGGAATGGCAGAACGAGCGCGGCTATCTGCGTGATACTTGTCTATCTGCACAGGACAGATTTCAGAAGTATTTGGACTATTTCCGAGTCCCGTATGACAAATAAGCAAAACCGTCCCTGTGCGATACAGAGGCGGATTGCTTTTTCGTAATAAACCCGTGCGTCTATGCCGTAAAAAATCCCGCCTGCACAAGCAGGCGGGAAAATTTTTGCTCTCTTTTGTGTTCGGGAGGTTTTCTCCATCCCCCGGCTCACATGGCCGCAGCCTCGGGGCTGCGGAGCTGGAGCTGCAGGCGGTCGGCGATGAGGGCGATGAATTCGCTGTTCGTCGGCTTGCCCTTCGTGTTCGACACGGTGTAGCCGAAGAAGCGCTGCAGCGTCTCCAGATCGCCGCGGTCCCACGCGACCTCGATGGCGTGGCGGATGGCGCGCTCGACGCGCGAGGGCGTCGTGGCGAACGTCTTGGCCACCTGCGGATAGAGCACCTTTGTGATGGCGTTGATAACATCCATGTCATTGACGGCAATCAGGATCGCCTCCCTGAGATACTGATAGCCCTTGATGTGCGCAGGGACGCCGATCTCATGAATGATCGAGGTGACCATGGACTCGATGTTGGCGTTGCGCTTTGCTGCGATGGCGGGTTTGCGCGAAACGGCGCTCTCGCAGATCTCGTCGAGACGCTCCACGACGGCGCGGCAGCTGCATGGTTTCAGCATGATATATTGCACGCCGAGCGTCATAAACATTGAAGACACATATTCCGTTACGAACTCCACCAAAACCAGAAGCTTTGGCTTTGGATCCAGCCCGGCCGCTGCCTTCAGCACGGACAGGCCGTCCGCCTGCGGCAGCATGAGGTCGACGACCAGCAGATCCGGTTTCAGCTCTTTCAGCAGGCTGATGGCGCGAACGCCGTCACAAGCCGAGCCGACCACGGAATACCGATTCGTCTGCTTCAGGGCAACGCCGAGCTTCCCACAAAACTCTTCGCTGCCGTTTGCCAGCAGGACCCGATACATTTTTTCCATGTAACAACTCTCCTCCTCGTAGATTCTCTCATTTCCGCATGGATGTACAAGCGGTGCTTCTAATTTAACATATTCGGCCCGCTTTTGCAATGACTTTCCCTGAAAATGTCTGCTTTTTCGTCGACGTTCTTCGACAAACATGCGGAAACGGCAGAAAATATGATACTCTAAGAGGAAAAAGGTGAAAAAATATTCTTATTCACGGAATTACCGTGAGACGTCCCGTTATTCCGCGTGATCGGTCGAATTTTCATTGCGCTGGCTGAGCCAGATCAGCAGCACGGCAATGTCGGCGGGCGAAACGCCGGAAATGCGCCCGGCCTGCCCGATGGAGCGCGGGCGGATGTCGGCCAGCTTCTGCCGCGCCTCGAGGCGCAGACCGGCGATGGAGGCATAGTCCGCATCCTCCGGCAGCAGGCGCGATTCCTCGCGGCGGAAGGCCTCGATCTGCTGCTCCTGCCGCTGGAGATACCCCGCATATTTCACCCGGATCTCAACCTGACGCGTCACGGCCGCCGGAAGCTCCGGCCGCTCCGGGTCGAAGGGAGCAAGCTCTGCATAGTGCAGCTCCGGGCGGCGCAGCAGGTCCGCCAGCCGCGCGGAGCTGACGACCTCCGCCGAGCCGCGCGCCTGCAGAAACCCGTTCAGCGCCGGACCGGCGGGCACGCCGGTGTGCTCCAGCCTGCGCTGCTCGCGCCGGACGGCCTCGTATTTCTCCGCGACGGCCTGTGCCTGCGCGGCAGGGATGAGGCCGATGCGATAGCCGATGGGCGTTAGCCGCTCGTCGGCGTTGTCCTGCCGGTGCAGCAGCCGGTATTCGCTGCGCGAGGTCATGATGCGGTACGGCTCCTCCGTGCCCTTCGTGACGAGGTCGTCGATGAGGGTGCCGATGTAGCCGTCCGAGCGCTGAAGCACCAGCGGCTCGCGCCC
>OLPS01002108.1_pt1 | contig 18827 bp, 15 predicted proteins | sample 1673071 | NCBI WGS metagenome assembly OLPS01 (sample SAMEA3136752, study PRJEB25190) | human gut metagenome | reverse complement strand
CTCTCAGTCACCTTCGGTGACAGCTCTCCCAAAGGGAGAGCCAAGGGCGCTTCGCTCCTCGCAATGACAATTCGGGAGCGGTTAACATTTTAACGGAGGCCTGTTTCGCTCGGCAGTGCGCAGCCGGGCCCGGCTGTCCCCGCCCCTACAGCGCGCTATCGATGTCCACGCAAAAATTTATAAATTACAGCGCTTCCTTAAAATATGCCGCAAGCTCCTGCATCCGGCTCTCGTCAAACGGCGAGGTCAGGTTCCCGTCCTGCAGCATGGCGAGGAACGTCGACTCCGGCGCGGCATACAGCAGGTCGCTGAAGGCTTTCAGACCCGCGCCGGGCGTTTCCTGCTCCAGCTGGTAAATTTGAAGGGCAGCGTCGTTCGAGACGCAGTAGCTGATGACATAGTACGGCGCGGAGAAAAAGTGCTGCACGTCGATCCAGCTGCGCGCGGCCTGCTCCGCCGACGCCTCGTCAAACAGGCCGAAGTCCACGCAGCATTCCGCAAACAGCTCATTGAGCTTCCCGACCGTCAGCTCACTGTCCGGCAGGGCATAGGCCTTGCACTCAAAGGCATAGTAGCACGCCTGCGTGAGGAAGGTCTCGAGCGAGTCATAGAGCTTGTACTGCCGCAGCTCTGCCGCGCGGGCGAAGCCCAGCGACGTGCTGCCGAGCGTCAGATATTCCAGCGCCTGCGAGAAGACCTCGGAGCAGTCGATGGAAAACGTCTGGTTGCAGTTCACATAGCCGTCGACAAAGTGGCCGAACTCGTGCGCGGCCGTCAGCAGGTCCGCCAGCGTCCCCTCGGGCGAGATATAGATGTAGGGCATCTCGTAGGACTCAAGGTACGTTGTGTACGAGCCGGGCATTTTATTCGCGGAGCTTGTGATGTCATAAAGCGAATAGGCGTCGAGGAAGCCCATGGCCGTCTGCACCTCGCCGCCGAGCGTATCGTGGAAGACGATGACAACATCAAGTCGGAGCACGAATACAAGAGCGCGCCTCATGCAGGTGCTGCATCGTCTCGTCGGCGGAAAGGGCGGAAAGCTGCATCGGCTCGGCCGCCTCCGTGTAGACGGGGGCCAGCTCCGTGCGCACGCGCTCGATATAGCGCTCGGCCTGCGCCGGGGTGTAGTCGCGGTAATAGAGCGCGTCATAGGCATAGTCGGCGTAGCTGCCGTAGCCCAGCCGCCCGGCAAGCTCCCGGCGCGTCTGGATGAGCTTGATGTAAATTTCGCCCGCCTGCGCGCCGTAGGCGTCGTAATACGCGCCGAGGACCTCGTAATAGAGGTCGGCCGTCACGGCGTTTTCCAGCAGCTCCGAGACGGAGCGCGTGCTGCCGTTCCACTCGATCGACGGGTCATTCTGCAGGGCGACATACTGCGCCTGCAGCTCGGATTCCTGCTGCAGGAGGGCGACGGTCCGGGCATCGGAATACACGCCGTCCGAGTCGTAGGACGCAAAGAAGTCCTCGCCGAAATACTGCTCCTCGAGCGCGCTGCGCAGGCTGCTTTTGGCCATGGTCGTGTAGCAGTCCTCCATGGCCTTTTCCACGCGCGTCGTCTGGTCCGTGCACCAGGTGTACTCCGCCTCGTAGTAGCTGTCGCTCAGGTCGCGGGTGTAGCGCAGGTAGGCAAGCTCGCCCATGGTGTTGAAGAGCGCATAGTCGTCATAGGCCGCGTCGAACTGGTTGATGATGTCGGCCGCAGCGGCCTTGCCGCCGGTCGCGGATGCGCCGATGGACTTGAGCGTGCTGCAGAGGCTGTCGACGTCCGGGCGGACGTATTCGATGTCCGGCTCGGCCGTGTATTTCACGCGGGGCTGATACGGCCGCTGGAACTCGCGGTACGAGATCGCGCCGTCCGAATAATCCGGGCGGGTATATTCGCCGCGCGCGGCGGAATAGAGGTCAAACAGGGGACTGCAGCCCGTCAGCAGCAGCGACAGGGCCAGCAGCAGAGCAAAGCAGCGCTTTTTCATGCGTCGCCTCCTTCCCGGATGCGGCGGGCAATGGCCAGCAGCTCCGGATGATTCACGGCGTTGCCCATGGCGACGGAGCCGCGCTGCGTCAGGGCCAGCGGGCTGCCGTCGAGCTGAGTGGCGATGCCGCCCGCCTCCGTGACGATCAGACCGCCCGCGGCATAGTCCCACGGGCACAGCTTGCACTCAAAAAACAGGTCCGCCCGGCCCGCGGCCACATAGCAGCAGTCCAGCGCGGCCGAGCCGCCGCGGCGGAAATCGAGGCAGTTCGGCAGAAGGGCCTCGACGAAGCGGAGCGTCTCGGGGATGGTGTCGCGGTAGTAGATCGCGCTGCCGAAGAGCACGAGGCTGTCGTGGACGGCGTGCTGCGTGACGTGCAGGCGCTGGCCGTTGAGCCACGCGCCCTTGCCGCGCTGGGCGGAGAACATCTCGTCGTAATAGGGATTGTAGACCACGGCGTGCGTCACGACGCCGTCGACCGCCAGTGCGACGGAGATGGAGCTGTGGTGCAGGCCACGGATAAAGTTCATCGTGCCGTCGATGGGGTCGACGATGAACAGCTGGCGCCTGCCCGCAATGTCATGCGTCGCGTCCTCCTCCCCGAGGAAGCCCGCCTCCGGCAGCAGCGCCATCAGGCGGCTGCGCAGAAATTCCTGCACCATGGGGTCATACAGCGTGACGAGGTCGACATGCGAGGATTTTTCGCGGATGCCCATGGCGGCATCCTGCGCGGAACGGACCGTCGTGCCCGCCGAGCGGACGATGTCCTTCAAACGTTCCAGAAGATGGATGTCCATAGTTTTTTCGCTCCTGATCCAGATTCTAAGGCGGCAGCGCACCCTCGGCCTTCACCGAAGTCTCTCACGGCATTGTGCGGTGCTGCCCTGATTCCAATTTATTATAATTTATCATACCATATTTCCCGGGAAAAGGGAAGAATCGGGAAGAAAAGAGTTTGCGGTGCGATTTCGCCGCCCGGACATGCAGGGTTGTCAATGCCGACATTTGCAGCCTCTCCGGTCACCTGCCAGCCCTCTGCCCCGAGGAAAACCGTTCTGAGATCGCGATATCGTAAATCGTAATAAGGAAAAAACACCGCGATCGGATCGCGGTGTTATTTTTATAAACCACTATTCCAGCAGCGAAAAGCCCAGAATCACGACGCCGAGAATGACGAGAATAACGCCCGTGGCGCGGTTGAGTGTTTTGGCGCTGGCACGGTTGGCGATGCGTGCAGCCAGCTGGGCAAAGCCGAACGTAAAGATGATGCACAGGAAAAACGGCAGCCACTGCGGCGCGCCGCCGATGGCGAAGTGCGAAACGGAGCCGGTCAGGGCCGTGAACGTCATGATGAACACGCTCGTGCCGACGGCGGTCTTGAGCTCATAGCCCATGACGCCCGTGAGCAGCAGGAGCATCATCATGCCGCCGCCCGCACCGATAAAGCCGCAGATAAAGCCGACGATCGCGCCGCAGACAATGGACTTGATGATACGCGTGCGCTTCGGGATCTGCTGCATGTCCTCCTTCGTGGTCATCACCGGGCGGACGATGAACTTGATGCCGAGCAGCAGCGTCATGATCACGGAGAAATTGCCCATTGCAACGGATGGCACAAGACTCGAGACAAGGCTTCCGACAACGGTGAATGCCAGCACCGTGATCATCATGATGAGGCCGTTGCGGATGTCCAGATTCCTGTTGCGGCCGTAGGTATAGGCCGAGACGGCGCTTGCCAGCACATCGGATGCCAGTGCGATGCCGACGGCCGTGTACGGCTCGATATGCAGAAATGTGACGAGCATGGGGGTGATGACGGCAGCGGCACTCATTCCGGCAAAGCCCGTGCCGAGGCCAGCCCCCGCACCTGCGAACAGGCAGACGACGATGGTCAGGAGGAGCTGCATCGGATCACCCCTTCTTTGTCATTTCGACCGTTCGGCGGTAGGCGGCCGTGACGGCATTCTGCACGGTGTAGGAAAATCCGCCCTGCTCGAGTGCCAGAACGCCCTCGATGGTCGTTCCGGCCGGGCTGCACACGCGCATTTTCAGCACGTCCGGCGCTTCTCCACCCTGCAGGAGCATCTCCGCCGCGCCGAGCATGGTCTGCGCCGCCAGACGGCAGGCGTCCGGGTACGACAGGCCCGCGCGCACGCCGCCGAGGGCCAGCGCATCGGCAAACTGGAAGCAGAAGGCCGGCCCGCAGCCCGAGATGGCGCTTGCAGCGTCGATCTTTTCCTCCGGCAGGGGCAGCAACAGCCCGGCCTGCGCCAGAACGGCGCGGAAGGCGTTCAGCTGTGCGTCCGTCACGTTCTGCGCGGCATAGAGGATCGTGCCCGCGCCGACGGCGGCCGGGGTATTGGGCATGATGCGGATGAGCGGCAATCCCCCGCCGAGCATGGCGTCCAGCTCCCGGAGCGTCACGGCCGTCGCCATGCTGACGACGACGGGTGCATTCCCCTTCCGCGCCTGCAGCACGGGAGCCAGCTCTTCTGCCAGACCCGGCAGGCCCTGCGGCTTCACGCCGAGGAACAGCAGCTCGGCCGCCTCTGCGGCCACCGCATTCTGGCAGACCGTCCCGCCCAGCTCCTTTGCCAGCACCGCGGCCTTGGCCGGGGTTCGGTTGGCAAGCAGCAGCGTGTGGCCGCCCTTCGCTGCGGCCCGCGCCAGCGCGCCGCCCATATTTCCGGTTCCGATGAATCCGATCTTCATGCGCTTACCTCCTGATCTGACCGTTTCCGGTGATAACATATTGGTAGGTCGTCAGCTCGTTCAGGCCGATCGGCCCGCGCGCATGGAGCTTCTGCGTGGAGATGCCCATCTCGCAGCCGAGGCCGAATTCGCCGCCGTCCGTGAAGCGCGTCGAGGCGTTGACATAGACGGCCGCGCTGTCCACTCCCGCCGTGAAGCGGGCGGCGCTTTCCTCACTTTGCGTGACGATGGCCTCGCTGTGGTGCGTGGAATGCTGCGCAATATGGCGGATGGCCCCCTCCACGTCGTCTACGACGCCGACAGCCAGCACATAGTCCAGAAATTCCGTGTCGAACTCCGGGTCCGGCGCGATGCCGAGGATGGCTGCGGCTTCTTCGTCGCAGCGCAGGCGGACGGGGTGCTTTGCACCGGGGCCGCACAGGCGCTTTTGCAGCATGGGCAGGAAGCTCGGCGCGGCTGCGCGGTGGACGAGCAGGACCTCGGCCGCGTTGCAGACGGACGGGCGGCTCGTTTTTGCGTTTTCCATGATATCGAGCGCCATATCAAGATCGGCGCTCTCGTCGACATAGACATGGCAGATGCCCGTGCCGGTCTGGATGCACGGCACGGTCGCGTGCTCGACGCACGCGCGGATGAGGCCTGCCCCGCCGCGCGGGATGAGCAGGTCAACATAGCCCGTGGCTGTCATGAGAGCGGCGGCCCCTGCGTGGGACGTGTCCTCCACGAGGTTCACGAGGTCCGGCGTCAGGCCGGTCCGCTCCAGCCCGCGGCGCAGCGCGGCCGTGATGGCGGCGGCGGAGCGGTAGGCCTCGCGCCCGGAGCGCAGCACGCAGACATTGCCGGACTTCAGCGCGAGCGCGGCGGCGTCCGACGTGACGTTCGGGCGGCTCTCATAGATGATGGCGATGACGCCCATCGGCACGCTGCGCTTGCAGATGTGAAGGCCGTCCGGTCGGACGAATTCGTCCAGCGTCCGGCCGACCGGGTCCGGCAGGGCAGCAACGGCCTCGATGCCGGCTGCCATGCCCTCGAGCCGGGCCTCGTTCAGCGCGAGGCGGTCGAGCATGACGTCCGAGACTTTGCCGCGCGAGGCCTTGAGATCGGCGGCGTTCTCCGCCAGAATGGCAGGTGCCTCCGCGCGCAGCTCCTGCGCCATGGCGGCAAGGGCGCGGTTTTTCGTCTCGGTGTCGCGCAGGGCCGGACAGGACGCCGCGGCCTTCGCGCGCTGCAGAATGACCTCCGTCGGGGTGAATTCCATTATGCCTTCTCCTCCCGTGCCAGAAATTTTGTGCCGACGGGCTTGCCGTCCATCAGATCGTAGAGCGCAGGGGGCTGCGCGCCGTTGGCAATGACCATGGGCACACCGGCCTCCGTTGCGATGTGTGCGGCGTGGAGCTTCGTCTGCATGCCGCCCGTGCCGAATTTGCTGCCCGTGCCGCAGGCCAGCCGCTCGATCTCCGGCGTGAGCCTCTCGACGACGGGGATGAGCTTCGCCGCGGGATCGCTGTGCGGGTCGGCCGTGAACAGACCGTCGATGTCCGAAAACAGGATGAGGAGGTCTGCCTGGATCGTCCGGGCGACGATGGCGGCCAGCGTGTCGTTGTCGCCAATGCCCAGCTCCTGCGTGGCGACGGTGTCGTTTTCGTTGATGATGGGCAGCGTGCGCAGCTGCAGCAGCCGCGCAAGCGTGTTGTGGAAGTTTTTCGCGCGCTCCGGCGTCTCGATGTCGTCCGCTGTGATGAGCAGCTGCGCCACGACGTGGTGGTACTGCGAGTAGAGCTTATCATAAATGTACATCAGCTCGCACTGGCCGACGGCCGCAGCCGCCTGCTTGCCGGGAATATCCTTCGGCCGTTCGGCCAGCGACAGCTTGCCGACACCCATGGCGACGGCACCGGACGATACCAGCACCAGCTCATGTCCTGCATTTTTGAGATCGCTGCAGACCTTGCACAGCTCCTCCACGCGGCGAATGTTCAGATTCCCCGTCGGGTGCGTGAGCGTGGACGTCCCCAGCTTGAGTACGATTCGCATGGTTCAAGGCTCCTAACTTTTTTGCTTTAGCTTGTTAACACCTGCGTATCATAGCACGCTGAGGCCGGAATTGCAAGCGCTGCCGGATTTTTTGATGAGCTGCGGAAAAAAACCGCTTCACAGCCTCTGTGTTTCACGTGAAACACAGATCACCGCATGAAACCATACTATTATAAATAGTACACTTGCGGTACCCGGCAGCATTGTGGGAAAGCAATCGGCGAAATCGCAGCTGCCTGCCCGAGATTGCACCCCAAGGGCACTTCCTCGCGCTTCGCGCTCAGGGCGCCACGTCGGCCTGCGGCCTCCTCGCAATGACAAGCCTGCCACACTGCGTCTCCACTCTCCACCTCACTACGTTACACACTTTTCACCACATTCCTCTTTCCAAATGTTTCACGTGAAACAGGAATTTTTTACAGAACGCTCCTGCACGGTTGCAATCTTCCCCTGCATGTGCTAGAATAGCACAGTATCGACAACCAAAGGAGGTGGCAGCTTGGCGCAGATCATCGCGATCGTCAATCAGAAGGGCGGCGTGGGAAAAACGACCACTGCCGTAAACCTGACGGCGGCGCTGGCCGCGACCGGCGCGCGGGTGCTGCTGTGTGACTTCGATCCGCAGGCCAACGCGACCTCCGGCCTCGGCGTGGACAAGCGCAAGGCCCCCTACGCATCCTACGACCTCATTCTCGACGGCGTCAGCGCCGAGAAGGCCGTCATCCACACGGACTACGGCGACGTCATCCCGTCCGGCGCGGAGCTGGCCGGTGCGACCGTCGAGCTCATCGGCGTGGACAAGCGCGAATACCAGCTGAAAAACGCGCTCGAGCCGCTGCGCGCGGCCTATGACTACATCTTCATCGACTGCCCGCCCTCGCTGGAGCTGCTGACGCTCAACGCCCTCTGCGCGGCGGACAGCGTGCTCATCCCAGTACAGTGCGAGTATTATGCCCTCGAGGGCCTGTCCGATCTGATGGGCACGCTCCGGGCAATCAAGCGGCGGCTGAACCCGAAAATTTCCGTATTCGGCGTGCTGCTGACCATGTACGACGGGAGAACAAACTTCTCCAACCAGGTGGCGCAGGAGGTGCGGCGGCACTTCCCCGGCAAGGTCTATGCCAACGCCATTCCCCGCAATGTCCGCCTCGCCGAGGCCCCGAGCCACGGCCTGCCGGTCATTGCCTATGACCGAAGCTCCCGCGGTGCGGCGGCCTATCTCGCCGTTGCCGAGGAGATTCGCAGAAAGGACGGAAGCTTATGAGTGCAAAGCAGCGTGGGCTGGGCCGCGGGCTCGGCGCGCTGATCGGCGATTTCCCGGAAGAACCCGAGAGCGGCGCGGTGACAAAGCTGCCCCTGCAGAAGGTGGAGCCGAATCCGGATCAGCCCCGCCGCACCTTTGATGAGGAGGAGCTGCAGGCGCTGGCGGATTCCATCGCCGCCCACGGCATCCTGCAGCCGCTGGCCGTCCGCGCAAGCGGCGGCGGCTTTTATCAGATCATCGCGGGCGAGCGCCGCTGGCGCGCGGCCCGGATGGCGGGCCTGAGCGAGGTCCCGGTCGTCGTGCTCGAGGCCGACGACCGCACCGTTATGGAGCTGGCCCTCGTGGAGAACCTGCAGCGGCAGGACCTCAACCCCATGGAGGAGGCCGAGGGCTATCAGCGCCTGATGAAGGAATACGGCCTGACGCAGGAGGAGGCTGCCGCGCGCGTCGGCAAGTCCCGCCCGGCCGTGGCCAACGCCCTGCGCCTGCTGCTCCTGCCGGAGGAGGTCCGCTCTCTCGTGGAGGACGGCACGATCTCGGCCGGGCACGCCCGCGCGATCCTGTCGCTCCCGGCGGCCCGCCTGCAGAAGGCGGCCGCGCAGAAGATCGTCGCCCTGCGCCTGTCCGTGCGGCAGGCCGAGGCCATGTGCAAGCGGATGCTGCAGGAGGAGGAAAAGCCGGAGCCGAAGCCCGCTCCTCTGACGGTCGACTATGTCGCCGAGTGCGAAAAATCCCTCACGCGCCGCCTCGACCGCAAGGTCCGCATCGTCAACGGAAAGCGCAAGGGACGCTTTGAACTGGAATTTTATGGGCAGGAGGACCTGCAGCGCCTGTATGACGCCCTCCTCGCTCTCGGAAAAACGGAGGAAAAGCCCGAATGCCTGAACTGAAGCAGCCGCAGGAAGCGGCAGAAAAAACAACGGAGCAGCCGCTGACCACAAAGAAAAAGCGCGCCATGCTCGAATACATGGCCATCATGTTCGCGGCGGCCTTCCTGCTCGTGGCGATCTCCCTGCTCATCAAGGTCATTGACATGAAGGGCGAGATGGAGGCGGCCAACACGGGCGCGCGAGAGAACATCGCGCTGCTGCAGAAGGATCTGGACGCCGCCCGCGCCGAGTCCGCAGAGCTGCAGACCAAGCTCGACGAGGCCAACACCGCGTCCTCCGAGGCAGCGGACAAGCTCTCGGACGCCGAGACCCGCCTGAGCGAGGCCGAAAAGGCCCGCGAGACGCTCGAGAAAACGCTCGAGAGCGCGCAGAAGGAAAACGACACGCTCTCCCGCCGCGCGCAGGCCAATGAGCTGCTCGTCTCGGCGCAGGCCGCGCTGGAGCAGGGCGATTATGCCGCCCTCCGCAGCCATCTCGAGGCGCTCGGGGCCTATGCCGACGCCCTGAAGGACGACGGCGCCGCACTCTATGAGACCCTGCGATCCTATATCGACTGATTTAGAAAAGCTTTGATTAAAAACTTAGGGAAGCTCTGATTCAATCAGCAAGAGCGGATGGCGAGAGATTTTTTGGCAAGGCGAGGTATGGAAAGTGCAGTTGTACTTTGTGTACTACAAACTTTCCAAACCGATGGATTGACGAAAAAGATCCGGCATCCGCCGCAGATGATTGATTCAGAGCTTCCCAAGGTAATGAAATCGCAAAAGGCGTATCGTGCGCCGGAAAGCAGAGGCATCCATGAAAGAATATACCAAAGAGCCGAGAAAGCCGCGCGAGGCCGCGCAGGAATCGCTGCCTGAGGATATGATCGAGGGCCGCAACGCCGTCACTGAGGCGCTGCGCAGCGGCCGCACCATCAACAAGGTATTCTTGGCCGACGGCGACACGGACCGTGCGCTTGGCCGCCTTGCCGCCATGGCAAAGGAGAGCGGCGCCGTCGTCGTGCGCGTCGACCGCCGCAAGCTCAACGACATGAGCCCCACGGGCGCGCATCAGGGCATTATGGCTGCCGTCGCCGCCCATGACTATGCCACGGTCGACGATATGCTGAACGCCGCGCAGGAGAAGGGCGAGGCGCCCCTGCTCGTCATCTGCGACGAGCTGTCCGACCCGCACAACCTCGGCGCGATCATCCGCACGGCAGAATGCGCAGGCGCGCACGGCGTCATCATCCCCCGCCGCCGCAGCGTCGGCCTGACGGCCGTCGTCGGCAAGGCCTCGGCCGGTGCGCTCGAATATATGCCCGTGGCCCGCGTTGCGAACCTCGTCGCCACGATCCGCGACCTGAAGGCCCGCGGCATCTGGGTGTTCGGCACGGCAGCCGACGGCGACACGACCCTCACCGGCGCGGACCTGCGCGGCCCGGCCGCCATCGTCATCGGCAATGAGGGCAGCGGCATGAGCCGCCTTGTCGCAGAGAGCTGCGATCTCAAGGTCAGTATTCCCCTGAAGGGCCACATTTCATCCCTGAATGCCTCGACGGCCGCCGCCGTGCTGCTGTATGAGGCCGTTCGCCAGAGAGGATAATCCATGAACCACCGTCAGCCGGAACAACTGAATAATGCGCAGTTCCCGGCTGAGTCAGAGCCGGAATATACGCTCGAGGAGATCATGGCCGAATTCGGCGCGCCGCAGGAGCCGGAGCCGACCCCGGAGCCGGTGCCCGAGCCGGAGCCGATCCCGGAACCGGGACCGGTGCAGCCGGAGCCGCAGCAGACTTCTCCGCCGGAACCGCAGCCGGAGCGCGTGCACGTGTTCCGCCCCGTACCGGACCGGCGTCCGCCGCGGCCGGAGCGCAGCGCTCCCGCGCCGAAGCCGAAGGCCAAAAAGCGGCCCGTGCAGATCGTCGAGCGGCCGAAGCCGGAGCCGGAGCCGCCCACGCCGCAGCAGGCCCTGCAGCTGTGTGGCGCCGGGCTCGGCGGGCGGCGCGCCCGCCTGACGGTCAGCGGACTTCTGATGCTGATGCAGCTTCTGCTCGTGTGCTACGGGCAGTTTTCGCTGCAGTTTTTGCCGTTCCTGAGCGGAAAGCTGCAGCTGCTGCTCCCTGCAGCGCTGCTGGGCCTGCAGATGCTGCTGTCGGCCGACGCCCTGTGGCAGGGCGTGCGCGATCTCGTGCACCCGAGCCTCTATACGCCGGGGGCCGTGCTGTGTGTGCTGGCGCTTTTGGACAGCGTGCAGCAGCTCTCCGCCGGCGCTCCGGGCTACGCCGCCCCGGCAGCCCTTGTGCTGTTCGGCCTGCTCCACGCCCTGACGCGCGAGCGCGAGGGCCTGACCCGCACGCTGCGGGCCGTCTGCGGCTTTGACCGGCCGCTCGGCGTGCGCCATGTGCCGCAGCTCCTGCCAAACGAGGACGGCCTGCGCTGCGCGCCCGGCGACACCCGCGACTTTATGCGCCATCTCTCCGACCCGGACCCCGCCGCGCGCACCTTCCGGGTCTATACCCTCCTCGCCCTGCCCGGCACGCTGCTCGCCGCGCTGGCCCTGTCGCGCCTTGGCCCGATGGGCTTTGTGCGCTGCTGGCTCATCCTGCTGCTCGGCGCGACGCCCTGCGCCGCCATGCTGTCATTCGCGCGGCCGTTTTCCGCGCTGGCGCGGCGGCTGGCCTCGTTCGGCGCGGCCCTGTGCGGCTGGCACGGAGCCCGCGTGCTCGGCGGGAAGCACACCGTCATCCTCCGCGACGAGGATGTGTTCCCCGCGAACAACATCACCTCCAGCGGTATGAAGCTCTACGGCACGCTGCCCGCCGGGCAGGTGCTGTCCTACGCGCTTGCCGCGCTCGAGGCGGCGCAGGATCCCCTCGCCGCCCTGTTCGACCGGCTTCTGCAGGCCCAGTTCGGCCGTCGCTGCCGCGCGGACGCCTACCGCTGCTATGACGGCGGCGGCATCGGCGCGCAGATCGGGCAGGACGTCGTCCTTGTCGGCTCGCTGCCGTTCATGCGCAGCATGGGCGTGCACATGTCCGACGGCGCGCGTGTGCGGCAGGCCGTCTATGTGTCCGTCAACGGTGAGCTGGCCGGAATTTTTGCCGTGAAATACAAGCCGAGCGCCTCGACCCGCGCCGGGCTGCGCGCCCTGCTGGCCAATCCCGGCAACTCCGTCATCCTCGCCACGCGGGACTTCCTCATCACGCCGGAGCTGCTCGCGGCACGCTATGAGCTGGCCGTCGGCGGCATCGCCTTCCCCGTCTACTCCGAGCGGCTGCGCCTGTCTGAGGCCGTCGGCGGCGAGGCGGACGCGCAGGGCGCGCTCATCGCCAAGGAGACGTTCGGGGCCTTTGCCTCGGCCGTGGCCGCCGCGCAGACGCTGCGCAGCACAACGCGCTTCTCCACGGTCCTGAGCCTGCTGTCCGGCATTCTGGGGCTCTGCTTGTGCGCGCTGCTGCTCTACTGGGGCTCGGCGGCCGCCGTTTCGCCGTTCCACATTGCCGCATTCCAGCTCATCTGGGCACTTGTGGCCGGTTTTCTGTCCGGTATTCTGCAAAGACTCTGAATTTTTGGCTCGTTTGCACAAAAGCAAGTAATATTATTCGTGCACTTTTCACAATTCTGTAATTATAATTGAAAAACGCTGGGAAATCGTGTATAATAAATTCAATTGTGGCACGGAATCGATATGCCGCCCGCAGCGGGAGGGCATCTTGGCCTCTGCGCTGTTTAGAAAGGAGTTTTCAACTATGTACACTGCGAAGGATATCCGCAACCTTGCTCTGCTGGGCCACGGCGGCGACGGCAAGTCCGCCCTGTGCGAGAGCATGCTTTATGTGACCAAAGCGATCACCCGTCTCGGCAAGCGCGCCGACGGCACGACCGTTTCTGACTTTGATGACGAAGAGAAGAAGAGACAGTACTCTATCAAGACGTCTGTCATCCCCGTCGAATTCGGCGGCTGCAAGCTCAACGTACTGGACAACCCCGGCTACTTTGACTTTGCTGCGGAGATCGTACAGTCCCTGCGCGTTGCGGATGCCGGCCTGATCTGCCTGACCGCGAAGTCCGGCATCGCCGTCGGCACCGAGAAGGGCTGGAAATCCCTGGCCGACGCCGGTCTGCCCGCAATGTTCTATGTTTCGAAGCTCGACGAGGAGCATGCGAACTTCTTCAATACGTTCGACTCCCTGCGCGATATCTTCGGCGCCTCCGTCATCCCCTTCACGTTCCCGATCCTGCACGGCGAAGAGGCCGTCGGCGTTGTCGATCTCGTCTCCAAGAAGGCCTACGACGTCTCCGGCAAGGAGATCGCTCTGCCCGCCGAGGCGGAAGAGAAGATCGAAGAGTACATGGCCGAGCTGAATGAGCAGGTCGCCGAGACCGACGAAGCCCTCATGGAGAAGTTCTTCATGGAGGAGCCGTTCACCGAAGAAGAGCTGCTCAAGGGCATCAAGGACGGCATCCGTCAGCGCTCCGTTACGCCGGTCTTCTGCGGCTGCGCGATGAACGGCCTCGGCACCGCCGCCCTGCTGGACAACCTTGTCCGCTTTGCGCCGTCCCCGCTGGAGGGCAAGCCCGCTGTCCGCGTCGACGAGGAAGGCAAGGAGTCCGAGTTCCCGCTGAATCCCGACGGCCCCGTGACCGCGTTCGTGTTCAACACCGTCGCCGACCAGTACGGCAAGAACTCCTACTTCAAGGTCCTCTCCGGCAACATCGAAGACACCATGACCGTTGTTAACGCCCGCACCGGCGACAATGAAAAGCTCGGCAACACGTTCTTCCCGAAGGGCAAGGACAACGCCAAGACCGCGAAGGTCTGCTGCGGCGACATCGGCGTGTTCACGAAGCTTGCCTCCGTCCGCACCGGCGACACGCTCTGCCAGCCCGGCAAGCTTGTCACCATCAAGCCCATGACCTATGCAGAGCCCTGCTACCGCATGGCCATCTACGCCAAGACGAAGGGTCAGGAAGACAAGGTCGCCGCCGGTCTCGTCAAGCTGAACGAGGAAGACGCCTCCTTCACCTACGGCAACGATCCGGAGACGAAAGAAATGATCATCGCCGGTGTCTGCGACATCCACCTGAGCGTCATCATTGCCAAGCTCCTGAGCAAGTATAAGGTCGAAGCCGAGCTCCGCCCGGCAAAGATTGCCTACCGCGAGACCATCAAGAAAAAGGTCGAGATCCACGGCCGTCACAAGAAGCAGTCCGGCGGCCACGGCCAGTTCGGCGACGTTTATATCCGCTTCGAGCCGCAGAGCGAGTCCGAGGACATGATCTTCGCCGATGAGACCGTCGGCGGCTGCGTGCCGAAGAACTTCATCCCGTCCGTTGAAAAGGGCCTGCGCAACTGCGTCGGCAAGGGCGTTCTGGCCGGTTATCCGGTCGTGTTCCTGAAGTCCACGCTGTACTTCGGCTCCTATCACCCCGTTGACTCCTCCGATATGGCGTTCCAGACCGCTGCCGGCATCGCCTACAAGGAAGGCCTGCCCACCGCCGGTCCGACCCTGCTCGAGCCGATCGGCGAACTCAAGGTCCTCATCCCCGACAACAACATGGGCGACGTCATCGGCGACCTCAACAAGCGCCGCGGCCGCGTCATGGGCATGAACCCCGATCCCGAGAACCCTGGCTATCAGATCGTCGAGGCGGAAGTTCCCGTCGGCGAAATGACCACCTATTCCATCGACCTGCGCGCCATGAGCCAGGGCCGCGGCAGCTACACGCTCAAGTTCGTCCGCTACGAGGAAGTCCCGCAGATGAACCAAGCCAAGATCATCGAAGACGCAAAGAAGGAAGAGGAAGAGGCCTAATCTCCCCTGCCCCATCACACACAATGCCCCGGTTTCCGTCTGGAAACCGGGGCTTCGTATCAGAGGACAACCACATGACCGAACCGAAACGTGCGCAGCTGCATCTGCCCGGCCTGTTTGAATTTTATGAGTTTTACCGCGTCTTTCTGCCGCTCTACCGGGCGCACCGGGAATATTTTTATGATTGGTGCGAGATCGCCTCGATTTATGGCGCGCCGGAGGGCTGCATTTGGGGCGGCGGACGCGTGGGCTGCGGCAAGCAGGACCCGCGCGCGGTTCTGGCGCTGACGCAGGAATACGGCCTTTCCGCCCGGCTGACGTTCAGCAATTCCCTTCTGACGGAGGCCCATCTGTCCGATCCAGCCTGCAATGCGCTCTGCCGCCTGTTCTCGGAACCCGGCGGGCCGCAGAACGGCGTGATCGTCCATTCCGACCTGCTGCTGGACTATTTGCGCACTGCCTATCCGCGATTCTACTTTGTCTCTTCTACGACAAAGGTGCTGACCGGCTTTCCCCAGCTCCGGAAGGAGCTGGAGCGCGAAGCGTTCCGCTTCGTCGTGCCGGATTTCCGGCTGAACAGGGCCTTTGAACAGCTGCGCACACTGCCGCAGTCGCTGAAGGACAAGACAGAATTTCTGTGCAACGAATGCTGCTGGTTCGGCTGCAAAGACCGCAAAGCCTGCTACGAGGCCGTCAGCCGGAAAACGCTCGGCGAGGACGCTCCGCACCGCTGCACCGCTCCCGGCGCAGCGGACGGCTACCGGTTTTCCCGCGCCATTGAAAACCTCGGCTTTATCAGCGCGCAGGACATCCGGACAGTCTATCTGCCCATGGGCTTCACCAATTTCAAGCTCGAAGGCCGCGGCCTCGGCAGCGCCATACTTCTGGAATTTCTGCTCTACTATCTGACAAAGCCGGAGCATCAGCTGCACGTGCGCGAGGCCATCTATCTGGACGCCATGCTGGATCTGTTTTAACCGCGCCCAAAACAGCTTCCCTTAAACACAATGGCGATGTTTCATAGCTTCTGTGGTACGCTGCAGCATTAAGAACTTTTCTTTTCGGTAAAGCACCGGCGCGGGAGCGCCCAAGGCTTCCCCACCGGGGAAGGCGTTGGGTGTGTGCGAATTCGCCGCAACTTTTCGAAGAAATTCACTGCGTTCCGCCGTGCGGACAAGTCGTCCGCCTCTACCAATTCCATTCGAATTTCTGTCGCTCTCTGCGTAAGCCTGACGCATTTCGGCCTTAATCTGTCACAGTCCCGCTCCCCTGCTCAATTCCTCCCGCAGCGCCGCGGCCTTTGCTTCCGGCGTTGCGCGGGACAGCAGCTCCTGATAGACGGAGCTGTTTTCTTTTTGCAGGAATGCCGCCGCGCCGCAATCCTGCAGACCGTGCAGCAGGATCCACAGCTCCTGCTCGTCGCCGAAGGCCGCGCAGACGAAGCGCAGGCTGTTTTCAAGCGCGCAGAGTGTGTTCTTCCTGTTCTGCTCCGCCGCTGTTCCGGCGCTTTCGGCCAGAAGCCGCACCGCGTCAAATGCCTCCGCGTCCGATCGCGCGGCAAGCGCGGCGTCCGATCGCGTCAGAAACGCCGTCTCCCGCCGTTCGTCTTCGGCGGACAGCACGCCGCATTCCCGGCGGATCTGAAGCGCCGCGCGGCGGTTTTCCAGCTGCTTTTCCGCACGGGCGGCATAGCCCTCCCCTGCTGGAACGCTTTTCAGAAAGCTCTCCGCACTGAACGCAAGCGCGGATGCGTCCTCCATCGCGCACAGCTGCGTTTGCAGGCTGTGCAGCAGAAATTCCACAACAGACAGCCGTCCCTCGAACGGCAGACCGCGCAGCGCCTCCGCGCCCGCGTCCGTCTGCCCGCGCAGAAGCGCCTCCAGCGGCAGCGACGCGGCATAGCGGCGGTAAAGCTCATAAAATGCCGCGAAGCCCGCCGCGATCTCCGGTACATACAGATATTCCCGCATCTGCGTCTGCGTGCAGGCGAATCCGAGCGCTTCATAGGTCAGCAGCAGCGCAGACAGGTCCTCCCACCCGCGCGCGGTCACGAAGCTGCCCGCCGAACGCTGCGCATCGCAGACAAAAAAGTGCTCCGGATGCAATCGCAGATACGCCAGCACTGCCGGATGAACGGCGTGCGCGGCAGCGTATTCCTGCCAGACAGCAAGGCTCGGCTCCAGATCGATGCGCCGCACCCGGTCGAGCGTCGCCATATCAAAGCTCCGTGCGGACTGGTTATAGCGCGGCGGATTGCCCGCCGCCGCGATCATCCAGCCCTCCGGCAGCGCGTGGACGCCGAAGGTCTTGTTCTGCAGCATCTGCAAAATCGCGGGCATGAGCGTCTCAGAGACACAGTTGATCTCGTCGAGAAACAAAATCCCCGTCCGAAGCCCGGTTTTCTCCATCTGCGCATAGACCGAGGCAATGATCTCGCTCATGGTATATTCCGTCGCGCGGAACTGCCGCCCGGCCGCTGTGCAGTCGACGATGACCGGCAGGCCGAGCGCGCTCTGGCGCGTGTGGTGCGTCATGGTGTAGCAGACGAGGCCGACGTGCTCCTCCTGCGCAAGCTGTGACAAAATCGCCGTTTTGCCGATGCCCGGCGGGCCCATGAGCAGGACAGGCCGCTGCTTTTCGCGCGGTATGCGCCACACGCCGTCCTCCGTTCTGGCCGTATAGGCGCGGATGGTCTGCCGCAGCTCCTGCTTTGCCTGTTTTATATCCATGCTTCGTCTCCTTTCGGCTTGTCCGCTTCCAGAACCAGCTTTTCCGCCCACGGCGGCAAATCGATATCGTCATACCGGTACTGCAGCATGGCGAAAATCACCCGGTACGCGGGCGGCGCATCTGGAAACACGCCGTAGCCGTCGGTAAAATACAAAATTCCCTGCAAATGCGCGAATTCACCCTCTTCGATCAGCCCGTCGATATATTGGAACGCCGGGCGGAAGTCCGTACCCCCGCCGCCGTGCAGCGTCATGGTCCGCAGCCAATCGGACAGCTCCGTCAGCGTCGTCAGGCGTGTATCCTGCTGCACCTCGCAGTCGCATTCGATCACGTGCAGATTAAAGCGCTCGAAGAACAGGTTTTCACGGCCCAGCAGCCCCGCAAGCTCCCCCAGAAATCCAGCGCACAGTGACCGGGAGCATGACGCCGACGTGTCGATCACAACGGCAAGCTCGCGCAGACGGCGTTCCTCGGAATATTCCAGCGGCTCGATCAGCGGCATACCGCCGTAATGCTCCAGCCCGTAGAGATACCAGGCATATTGAAATTCCTCACCGGACACATGACGGTTCTCGCGCGTCTCGGACAGCTCGCGCAGCACGGCGGCAAACGGCGCGCTTTCGCGCGTATCCGGCTTGATTGAGAAGACCGCGCCGCCCATCCCGCTTCCGATGACAGGCTTTTCCGGCAGCGGCTGCGGCAGGAGCCGCCCGAGCGCCTGAAAGCCCGTTTCGTCCCCTTCACCGGAGGCAGCAGGCCGGTCTGCGGCGCGCACCGTCTCCCATCGGGAATGCTCGTCCAGTACCGCGCTCAGCCGCTCGTCCGGCGTGAGAAGCTCCGGCTCCGCCTGTAAAAGCGCGTAAATCTCCTCCGCGCTGCCCGCTTTTTTCACTTGCAGCTTACAGCGGGCAGAGAACGCATCGGGCGCTTCGCGCTCCTGCGGCAGAAGCGCGTGCCGCACCAGCAGAACCGCAAGATCGCAGGCCGTATCCCAGAGTGCTTTCTCGCGGCCCCTCCTGTTCTGCGGATGGCCGAGCATGAGGTGCAGCAGCAAATGCAGCGTCAGCCGCTCCGGCAGTTCGCTTCCGGCCAAAAATTCCCGTTCCAGAAAACCGGGCGCAAAGAGCGCCGCGCCCCATCCGTCCCGGCGGCCGTCACATCCGCCTCCCGGCAGGAAAGCTTCCCCAACGGCAGCGCCAGCGCCGGCAGCCGCTCATAAAGCCGCCCGCGCACGACCGAAAACACCCGCTCCCCCGCCGTCATACCCTCGCCTCCCGTTTTCTTCATTGTACCAGCTTTCCTTCAAAATGCAATCCGCCATTTTTCTGCTTTACTTTCCGCCGCGTATCTGTTATACTATATAGGCAGTAAAAAATGCGCTCGTAGCTCAGTTGGATAGAGTGACAGACTCCGACGTTTCTGCC
>OLPS01002104.1_pt1 | contig 18839 bp, 16 predicted proteins | sample 1673071 | NCBI WGS metagenome assembly OLPS01 (sample SAMEA3136752, study PRJEB25190) | human gut metagenome | reverse complement strand
GCGCCATCAGCTGGGTGCCGGTGGCCAGCTTGATGTTCTTGCCCTCCTGCACATGGTAGGCCTCCATGCCGCGCTCGAACTTGCCGGAGCAGATGCGCATAAAGGCAATACGGTCGCGGTGGGCCTTGTTCATGTTGGCCTGAATTTTAAAGATGAAAGCGGAGAACTCGTCCCGGCAGGGGTCCACCGGCTCGCCGGTCAGGCTGTCCACGCGTGCCAGCGGGGCGGAGGTGAGCCGCAGGAAGTTTTCAAGGAAGGGCTCCACGCCGAAGTTGGTCAATGCAGAGCCGAAGAACACGGGGCTCAGCTCACCGCGCAGCACCTTGTCCAGATCAAACTCCTCGGCAGCGCCGTCCAGCAGCTCGATCTCGTCCACCAGCTGCTGGTGCAGGTAGGGGGTCAGCAGCTCGTCCAGTGCGGGGTCGCCCAGCTCGGCCTCGGTCTCGCTGACCTTCTTCACGCCGTTGGCGCGGCCATCGCTGGAAAAAGCCAGCACCTTGCGCGCGTTGCGGTCGAACACGCCCTTGAACTCCTTGCCGCAGCCGATGGGCCAGTTCATGGGGTAGGTCTTGATGCCCAGGATCTCCTCGATGTTCTCCATCAGCTCAAAGGGGTCGCGGGCTTCGCGGTCCATCTTGTTGATGAAGGTAAAGATGGGGATGTGGCGCAGGGTGCACACCTTGAACAGCTTGATGGTCTGGGCCTCAACGCCCTTTGCAGCGTCGATGACCATGACGGCAGAGTCTGCCGCCATCAGGGTGCGGTAGGTATCCTCCGAGAAGTCCTGATGGCCGGGGGTGTCCAGAATGTTCACGCACTTACCGGCGTAGTTGAACTGCAGCACCGAAGAGGTGACCGAGATACCACGCTGCTTTTCAATGTCCATCCAGTCGGACACGGCGTGCTTGGCGCTCTGCTTGCCCTTGACGGAACCAGCCTGATTGATGGCTCCACCGTACAGCAGCAGCTTTTCGGTAAGGGTGGTCTTACCTGCGTCGGGATGGCTGATGATGGCGAACGTCCTGCGGCGTTCGATCTCTTCACGATTTGTCATAGATAATATTTCTCCTGAAATGGATGGAACTTCTTCCGGCATCGCTGCGCGATGCCGGAAGAAGCATTTTTACACATACGCACCTTATTCTATACGAAAACGCGTGATAATGCAAGGGTTTTCGTTATTTTTTCAGGATCAGGCAGGGCAGAGGGGCAGTTTCGGCCCAATTGGCAAAATCACATACCAGAACGGTGAAACTTTTCAGTGGAAGTGCGCGCAGAAAACGCAGCACCGCCTGTTTTTCGTCCGAGCCGATGACCGCCCCGCTGTACAGGATGGCGCTCACGATGCCGCCGGGGCGCACCGCCTGCAGCGCCGCCTGCAAGGCGGGGATGCTGCTCTGCGCGGTGGAGAATACCGCATGGTCCGCCCCCGGCAGCCAGCCAAAGTTGAACATGACTGCATCGGCAGTGCCGGGCTGCACATACTGTAAAAGGTCGGCGTGGCTGCCGCAGACAAGGCTGTACCGGTCGGCGGGCACATTTGCCTTTTCCAGCCGGGCACGGGTGGAGCGGATGGCTTCGGGCTGCACGTCAAAAGCCAGCACCCGCCCGGTGGGGGCAGTCAGATTGCACAGAAAGGCGGTGTCGCCGCCGTTGCCGCAGGTGGCGTCCACGCACAGCTGCGGGTGCACCAGCCGGGCGGCTAAAAAGTCCTGCACGAACTTGACTGCCGTCAGGTCTGGGGTGCGGCGGCGCACCAGCTGCCCGCCCTCGGCAGCAAAGCCGAATTTGCCCCAGAAGGCAAGCTCGGCGGCGTTTTCCGGCAGCGGGGCGGTAAAAACCGTGGCAGCTTCCCGGTCATAGCCGCCAAAGCTGCGCAATACTTCTTTTAACAGGTAGGAGCCGTAGCCCTTGCGCCGCCACCGGGGCAGGATGCACAGGGCGGCAAGCTGTGCGCCCTTGGGGGCGGGGGAGAGGGTGCACTCTCCGATGCAGTCCTTTTCTTTATACAGGGCAAACCCCTGCTCAGTGCGGCGCAGTTCCATAAAAAGCTCCTCCTTGACGGGCCAATATTCTTCCCTTACAATAGCAAGCGGAAACGCTGCTGTCAAGGGCGGAAAAACAGGACCGCATTTCACATATTCTTCACGGCGCAAGCGATTCATTTTCACATTTGACAGTTACAATAGGGACAGTTCAAAGGAACAGATGTCCCTGCGGACCGGCCTTTGAGGGAAGGATGTAGTAACATGGAAAACGAGAACAAGTGGGAATACGATTATTCCGCTTCCAATAACGAGACCGGCTACCCCAACGTGGGCAGCAGCGGCATGAACACGGCGAACCAGTATAACGAGCCGGAAGCACAGCCCGCGCGTCCGGCCGATACCGCCCCGGCAGATGGCGGCAGCGTGCCGCCCATCCCGCCGGAGCAGCCGCAGTACAGCGCCCCGGCGCAGCCGGAAAAGCCCCGCCGCAAGAAGAAGTTCAATGGCAAAAAGCTGGCACGCAGCGCCGTGGCGCTGGTGCTGGCAGCAGCCATGGGCTTTGCAGGCGGCTTTGTGGGTGCAAAATACGGCGGCGGCAGCAAGGTGGTCATCCAGCAGGTGGAGCGCCCGGCCAGCTCTGACAGCAGCACCGACAGCACCGGCAATTCCATCAGCGCCACCAGCGGTACCGGCCTGAGCACCGCACAGGTGGCTGAGATGGTCAGCCCCAGTGTGGTGGTCATCACCACCGAGCAGGTGGTCTACTCCCAGTGGTCCTGGTACGGCCAGAGTCAGGTGGAGAGCGGCGCGGGCAGCGGCGTCATCATCAGCTCGGACGGCTATATCCTCACCTGCGCCCATGTGGTGAGTGGTGCATCCAACATCACCGTGAGCATCGGCGACAAGGATTACCCCGCTACGCTGGTGGGCGAGGATACCACCAGTGATATCGCCGTGGTAAAGGTCGATGCTACCGGCCTGACCCCCGCCACCGTGGGTGATAGCGACAACCTGAAGGTGGGCGAAAGCGTCATGGCCGTGGGCAACCCGCTGGGTGAGCTGGGCGGCACCGTGACCAGCGGCATCGTCAGCGCCCTGAACCGCAGCGTCAGCATTCAGGGTTCCAGCTCTGTCAACACCATGTCCCTGATCCAGATGGATGCCTCCGTCAGCCCCGGCAACTCCGGCGGCGGCCTGTTCAACATGAACGGCGAGCTGGTGGGCATCGTCAACGCAAAGTCCTCCGACAGCGATGCCGAGGGTCTGGGCTTTGCCATCCCGGTGAATGACGCCGTCAAGGTGGCGCAGGAGCTGCTGGAAAACGGCTATGTGACCGGACGTCCCTATCTGGGCATCAGCTACTATGCCGTGACCGACGCCCAGACCGCCGCCCAGCTGGGCGTGAACGCCTACGGTGTCTACATCGTGGAAGTGGTCAAGGGCGGCCCTGCCGACAAGGCGGGCTTGCAGGCCGGTGACCGCATCGTGAGCGTAGACGGCAGCGAGGTGGCCACCCAGAGCGACCTTGGCACCCTGATGCAGGACCACAAGGCCGGTGACACCATCGAGATCACCGTCGCGCGCGGCGGCCAGATGCAGACCGTTAACGTCACCCTTGGCGAAAAGGGCGCAGATAATAGCTGAAAAATAGCATAAAGAAAGCGAGAGCCGGTGGCTTGTAAGCCGCCGGCTCTCGTTCTGGTTTAAGGATATAAAAAAGAGAATGTCAAAAATTATTTCTTTCTTAAATATTTAAGAAAGGCAAGAATGCCGAATAGGTAAAAACCATATTGCAGACACTGCATCACAACAGAAAGAGCCAAAAATGTGTTTACCATGCAAAAACTCCTTTAATAAGAAACACTGCCACTGATTGGTTTAGATGCATGTGAACGAAGTTTGACATTAGTTTGAGGAACAACCCATTCAAAGTAAGCGCTGCACGAAGTGGAATAAGAAACATCACCAGTTGACGGTGAATTTTTGGATACCGAAACAGGAGCGATATCAATAGAACTCAAGTTGACAGAACTGCGTTCGCAGGCACTGCCACTTGCTTCAAGAATAGTACTCCGAAGGTCGTCTGCTATTCCGGTGATGGTGATCTCAATGCAAACTGTACCAATAACGCCATCCTGAAACCAAACAGTGAGCTCGTCTGTTGCGGTTCGGCTGAAATTAATACGCATAATTTCTCGTGGCGTGATGATTTGCTCCGAAAGTTCAGAGCTGAAAGAACTGTTCAACTGAGTAATATCATTATTGCTGTATTCAGTGTGGTGGGTGATTTGAATATTTTGAAGGTCAGAAATAAGTTTTTCAACATCAGAAATCTTCAATTGAGACTGATCGCAGTCGATTTGATCCAAAGCAATAGGAATCCCATTTGCCTGATACCAAGCGTTCATTTCAGAAATAAAGCTGGTTGGTTCAAGTTCAACGAGATCATTATCCGCAGCTGATGCAGCAATGGTGGGAAGAGCGCACAATGCCGTAATGGATGCGCCGGTACCAAGGATTTTAAGAAAGCTTTTTCTAGTCAACGCTTTCATTGTATACTTCTATCATTATTGAATAAATATGCGAATCAGTATACGAGGCATCGGGTTCATCTCCTTAAGATAGAAGTGGGGCTTTTCTGACTTCAGAATAGCAAAGTGAAATGTATTTGTCAAGCATATTCTTTCACGAATAGTATTTACAACGAATAAGTTTGTGGATATAATCAAAATACCAATACCGGAATTGGAGAAAATGCCATGGGGGTTTCTGAAAATTTAAAGCGCGGCGTGACCGAGATCGTTCTGCTTGCCCTTTTGAGCCAACAGGATATGTATGGCTATGAGATGGCGCAGGCGATGCGGGAGCGGAGCCACGAAAAGTTTACACTGCTGGAAACCTCAATGTATCCGACCCTGTACCGATTGCAGGACAACGGGTATATTTCGGCTCGGGAAGAGCTGGTGGGCAAACGCCGCAAGCGTACTTACTACCATCTGGAACCTGCCGGGCGGGCATATTTCCAAAAGATCTTTGCGGAGTATATGACGGTTCAGCAGGGCGTGCAGGAAATTCTGACCAGCTGTCAGGAAGAGGTGACAGATATTGAACCGTGAGAAGGAACAGGCAGAGCAGAAGCTTTGCCGCCGCTATTGCCGGGAGCTGCGCCGTGCACTGGTTTGTGTGCCGGAGCTGCGGGAACGAACGCTGGCGCAGATAACGGAATCCATGGAGGAATATCTGGACGAGCATCCCACAGCGGATTATCAGGAGCTTGTGCGGGCGTTTGGCACACCTGCGCAGGCCGCCGAAAATGTGCTGAACGAGATGGACGCAAAGCAGGTGCAGCAGCTCCTGAAAAAGTACCAGTGGCGCAGGGTGCTGGCAATCGTTCTGGCAGGGCTTCTGATTGCCTGTGCGATTTATCTGATAGCGTATGGAGCATTCTATCTGTACAGCCACTTTATTGTAGACTCTTTCTTTTGGGAAAGCTCTGCGGTTGAGATAGATGGTTCCTTACCGCCAACGATGGCAAAGTAAAACGGAGAATGATATTGTATGATGAAATTCATTAAAAAGCGAGTTTTGGCCGTTGTTTCGTTATTTCTTGTACTAACGCTCCTGCCTGTATTGCCCAAAACAATGGCTGTATCTCAGGGAAAAATGATTTCCCAGACTAGAGAGCAGCTTGACGCGGAACGATACATAGTCACAACCCTTTATGATACAACAATGGCACGCTCCAACAAGACCGGTGCAAAATCAACCGACTATTACTACAAAGGTTCCTGCGTATGGACGCTTACGGTTTACGGAGCGTTTTATTACGATGGAAAGACCTCTGCCTGTACAGGTGATTCCGTAACATATAGCACTTCAAGTGGATGGAGCTGTAATAGTGCCAGCAGTTCGCACAGCGGCTCATCTGCTACGGCGCATGGGACATTTACGGGTGCAAAAACGGTGTCTGACAGTGTTTCCATTTCCTGCGATTCCAAAGGTAACCTTTCCTGACGGAGTATTTATAACAGCATAGGCAACGAGGGCAGATGGCGTGTATCCCATCTGCCCTCGCTTTATAATTTTACCCCTTCCGTCTGCTCACTGCGTTCGCAGCCACCTTCCTCAAGGGGACGGCTTTAGCAGTGGCGGGAAACTTTGCGGCATCGCCATAAGGCGTCCCCTTGGGGGAGCTGGCGCCGCAGGCGACTGAGGGGGTTCGTTCCAAACCCCTCCCGTGAAAAAGTAAATCGGGAAAATCCGCAGATTTTCCCGATTTACAAATTAAAAATAATTTTTCCGCTGAATATGCGCAAAGCGAACGCGGAGCGCATTCAAATCGTTTTACACCGCACCAAAAATAGTTGCGCTATACGGCGCAAGGGGGGCATTGCCGGTAAAAATGCGGCTTGGGCCGCGCCACAGGCTGGAAGAGGTGCCATCGCTCAGCAGCTTCCACTGCCCGGCGGGCAGAGCAACGGTGCAGGTGGTTTCGGTGGGATTATAAAAGACGCACAAAGCGCTCCATGCTGCGCCGTCGCCCCAGACGGCGGGCAGCATCCAGCCCACCAGCGGCTGCTCCAGCGCAAAGAACTGCAAAGCCTCCGGGGCGTGACGGTCGGTGCTGCCCAGCCGGGGAAAGGCGGCCCGCAGCGCCAGAAGCCCCCGGTAGTAGTCCACGAGGGCGTGGTACTGCTCGGCGCGGTTCCAGTCCAGACGGTTCAGGGCGGGGGAGGAGCGATAGCTGTTGCTCACGCCCTTTTTGGTGCGGGCGAACTCCTCGCCCGCCTGCATGAAGGGCAGGCCGAAGCTGGTCAGGTAGATGCCCGCCGCCAGCCGGTTCTGTGCCAGCGCCACGGTGTCCCGGGCGGTGAACTCCGGCTTTTCGTAGCGGACGCAGAGCAGCTTGTCCCACAGGGTAAAGTTGTCGTGGGCGGAAACATAGCTCACGATCTGGCTGGGCGCGTGGGGCGGCAGACGGTCGCTGCGGCACCATGCCGCCACCGCTGCGCCGATATCCCAGAAGCTGCCGGGCTTGCCCTCCACATAGCCCGGCTCGCGGGCATCGAAGCAGCCGCCCTTGATGGCGTCCCGGGTGTCATCGCAGAAGATGCCCGCCCGCTCGTTGAGCATGGCAAGATTCGCCTTGTTGGCCTCGTACCGGTGCAGCTGGCTGGCACCGCCCTGCCACGGCTCGCCGTACAGCAGGATGTCCCGCCCGCCGGGCAGGCTGTCCAGCGCAGCGCGCACCGCGTTGATGCTCTCGGCGTCGTATAAGCCCATCAGGTCGAACCGGAAGCCGTCGATGTGGTACTCCTTCGCCCAGTAGAGGATGGAGTCGATGAGGTACCGCCGCGCCATGGGGCGCTCGCTGGCAAACTCGTTGCCGCAGCCGCTTCCGTTGGAAAAGCTGCCGTCCGGGTTTTGCCGGAAAAAGTAATAGGGCACGGTATTGTTTAAGGGATTCTCGGTGCGGTAGGTGTGGTTATACACCACGTCCATCACCACCCCGATGCCCGCCGCATGGAGGGCGGCGATCATCTCCCGGCACTCCCGGATGCGCACCTCGCCCCGGGTGGGGTCGGTGGAGTAGCTGCCCTCCGGCACGTTGAAGTTGGTGGGGTCGTAGCCCCAGTTATACTGCCGCAGCAGGGGTTTTGCCTCGTCCACGCTGCCAAAATCAAAAATAGGCATCAGCTGGACGTATTTTACCCCCAACCGCTTGAGGTAGTTCAGGCAGGTGGGGTGGATGCCATCGCCGTGCAGGGTAGTGCCCTGCTGGGTAAAGGCCATATATTTGCCCCGCCACGCCGGGCGTACCCCGCTGGCGGCATCCTGCGAGAAGTCCCGCACGCTCACCTCCCACACGGCGCGCTGCGCCGGGGGAATGCTGGGGCGCACATCCCGCTCCCACCCGGAGGGTGCGGTGCGGGCAAGGTCTACGATCATGCTGCGGACGCCGTTTACTCCCGCCGCCCGGGCGTAGGGGTCGCCGGTCTCGCGGGTGATGCCGTCCACGGTGACGGCAAAGGTATAGTAGCGGCCGTGCTGCTCCCCGGGCAGCCAGACGCTCCACACCCCCTGCGCGCCGCGCACAAGGGGCTTTGTGCCCAGCACGGCACCGCCGTCTCCCTTGTGGTATAAGGTCACAGTGACCGCCTCGGCGGTGGGGGCCCACAGCCGAAGACAGGTGCCGCCGGGGGTGTAGTCCGGCCCAAGGGGGCCGGTATAGTAGTTTTCGCGGTGGAAGGGTACGTTTTCAAACAGTGTTTTCCACTGGGCAGGCGTTTTTGCAGCCATGGTCAGTTTCATTCCTTCTTATAAGATTCGTTATATTCAGTGTATCGGACAACAGGCTCTTTTTCAAGAGGAAATCGACGTTTACAGTGGAAATCAATTTTCCGCATGAAGACTTCCCCCGCCGCGCGGCTGTTTCCGCAGGAAACCAGCGCGGCAGCTGCCGTTTGCCGTCACGACCCCTCCCCGTGAAAATGGGATAGCGGAGCGTCCGCAGACGCTCCGCTATCCCGAAATTTAAAATCATCTTATTCCAGATACATCCGCCGCAGCCGCATCAGGCGGGCGGGGGTCAGGCCGTATTCGGCTTCCAGATAACTCTCGGCGCTGCCGTAGTCCTGCCGGATGGTGCGCAGCACAAAGGGCGCAGTCTCCGGGTCTACCCCGGCGGAGGTCTGCCAGCGCATCCGCTGCGCCGGGTCGGCGGCGATCTCCGCCGCATGGTCAGCCATGGCCTTTTCGATCTCGGCGGCGCGGCAGAGATTGGTGCGGGCGTAATCCGCGCAGATGGTCTCGTCCGAAGCACCCAGCGCCAGTAAGATCAGCATGGCAGCGACACCGGTGCGGTCCTTGCCCGCCGTGCAGTGGAACAGGATGGGCGTCTCGCCGGCTTCCAGCGCCCGGAACAGCTCCTTGAACGCCTTGTTGCCGGTGAGCATCTGCCGGTACATCAGCTGGGTGAGGCTCATCCCGGCGGGGGCGCTCTGCACCAGCCGCTGGATGTCGTTGGGCGAAAAATCGATCTCCTGCCCGGTGGCATCCCGCAGGCCGCAGATCTGCACCAGCCGTGCGCCGTCCGGCACATAGTCCGGCAGCTTGGCGGCTTCTGCGCCGCTGCGCAGGTCAAGGATGAGCCGCAGCCCCAGCCCGTCCAGCCGTGCGCGGTCGGCTTCGGTGGTCAGCCGCCCGGTGGGGAAACCCCGGTAGATCTGTCCCCACTTTACGGTTTTGCCTTCGTCGGCGTGGTAGCCGCCCAGCTCCCGGAAGTTGTTGCCGCCCGCAAAGGGCAGCTGGGTGCCCGGGGCGGGATGCTCCGGGGCAGCCTTTGCGGCGGCGCTGGAAAGCACCGGTGCGGTGTAGAAGGGCTTTGCGGGCCGACCCCGGCGGGGCGGCAGGCTGGCGGTGCTGCCCAGAACCTCCAGCAGGTAGCTGCGCAGCAGGTCGATATAGGCAGAGCTGGTGTCCCGCCGCTGCACCAGTGAGACGCACAGCGGGGGCATATCCTCCAGCAGCACGTCCCGCACCCGGTCCAGTTCCCGGCGCGCGCCGGGCTCGTAGCGGGTCAGGCAGGTGCACAGCTGCTCCTGCACCAGATAGTAGGCCTGATAAAAGCTGGGGCCGATCTCGGCATTGGGTGCAAAGCCCGCCCGGGCGCATGCCGCCCACAGCGGGCTGAACAGATCCTGCCGCAGGCTGGGCAGCAGCACCCGCTGCCCGCGCAGCTCTGCCAGCGGGATGCGCTCTTTTTCCCAGAAGGGGTGTCCCCGGGGCACCAGCAGGCAGGCGGGGTCTGCCCGCAGGGTGGTGCGCGCCAGCACCGGCGCGGCGCAGCCAAGGTCGATGACCAGACCCGCGTCCAGCTCGCCCTGCTCTACTCCATCGGCCACGGCGTCGTTGTCCAGCAGGCGGAACCGCATCTCCACATGGGGGTACTGCTGCCGGAACTTGTCCAGCTGGGTTTCCAGCCCGGGCAGATAGTCCGGTACCAGCGCCACGCTGATGCCGATGCGCACCGGCTGGGCAGACTGGATCTCTGCCCGCAGCGCGGCCTGCATCTGCTGGAACTGCTCCACCACCGGGGCGGCGTGGCGCTGTAAACTCATGCCCCGGTCGGTGAGCGCCAGCTTGTGGTGGGCGCTGATAAACAGCGGCCCGCACATTTCGGCTTCCAGCGCAGAGATGCTCTGGCGCAGCGCCTGCCGCGACAGGAACAGCCGCTGTGCGGCGCGGGTATAATTCATTTCTTCGCACAGGGTCAAAAAGTAGTGCAGCTGGCGGATATCCATGGTCTCCTCCCGGGAAAGTTTGTTCTGGAAAAAGAATACCGCTTTTTCGGCGGAATGTAAAGAGAATGGCAGCAAAATGGGTTCAACCCTCTCAGTCTGCTCCCCCAAAGGGAATTTTATTAGTGCTGACCGACAGCTGCGTAAAAGCTCCCCCTGAGAGGAACGACTTCCCCCGCTCCGGGGGAAGATGTCACCGCAGGTGACAAAAGAGGGAATCTGGCATCGCGTAGCGATGACTGAGAGGGTTCTTCCCCTTCAAAAAAGGAACACCGGAACGCCCGCAGGTGTTCCGGTGCCCCGAAGTTTAAATAAGGAAAATCAGATCAGGCTCAGAGCTTCTTCATCGCCCACCAGAATGAAGTCCGGGTGCAGCTGCAGAATGCTTGCGGGCACCTCCGGGGTGACGGGGCCGAAGAAAGCCTTTTTGACGATCTCGGCCTTGCCTGCGCCGTTGACCACCATCAGCACCTTGCGTGCCTGCATGATGGTGCGGATGCCCATGGTGTAAGCCTGCTTGGGCACCAGATCCTCGTTGCCGTCAAAGAAGCGCTTGTTGGCCTCGATGGTCTCCTGGGCCAAGTCCACGCAGTGGGTGCCCAGATCAAAGGCATCGTGGGGCTCGTTGAAGCCAATGTGACCGTCATGACCGATGCCAAGCAGCTGCAGATCCACGCCGCCCACGCGGCGGATGACCTCGTCGTAGCGCTTGCACTCGGCTTCGGCGTCCATGTTGGTGCCGTCCGGCAGGTTGATGTGGGCGGGGTCGATGTTCACATGGTCGAACAGGTTGCGGTGCATAAAGCTCCAGTAGCTTTCCGGGTGATCCTTGGGCAGGCCGCGGTACTCGTCCAGATTGACGGAGGTGACCTCAGAAAAATCCAGATCTCCCTCGTTGTACCGCTCCACCAGCTTCTCATAGGTGCCAACGGGGGTGCCGCCGGTAGCCAGACCCAGCACGCAGTCGGGCTTCATGATGACCTGCGCAGAAATGATGTTTGCTGCCTTGCGGGACATATCGGCGTAGTCCTTTGTACGAATGATCTTCACGATAAACGACCTCTCTTCTTCATTTACTCCTTGTGGGCGGTGCACAGCGGTACACGCCCGCATCTGGTTCAAGTTTATCACATTTGCCAACAGAAAGCCACAAAACGGCACAATTTTTCCGGTTTTCCGTTTCTTTTGGAAAAAGTGCCTTAAAAACCGGTTGAAGTATCGTTTTTTTGCACAAAAGGTGCGTGCAGGGGGTCAGTCCGCAAAGCCGGCCTTCTGCAGGGCGGTGAGCAGCAGCGGGATGAGCACCAGCTGCGCCACGATGCCCGGCACGGCGGTAAACAGTGCCCCGGACAGGAATGCACTGAAGGGGAAGCTGCCGCCGGTCAGCCCGGCCAGCACAAACCGCACGATGCCCCAGACGATGCGCCCGGACACCATGGCGGCCAGCAGTACGGCGTACAGCGCGGGCAGGTTGTGCTTTGCCCTGCGCCACAGCAGCCCGGACACCAGCCCGTAGGTGGCCAGCTCAAAGGCCATGGAGATGGCCACCGGGAACATGGGGGGCATGCCGAACAGCACCGAGCGCAGCAGCGGGGCGGCAAAGCCCACAGCCAGCCCCCACGGGCCGCCCAGCACAAAGCCGCACAGCAGCACCGGGAAGTGCATCGGGCAGAGCATACTGCCCACCTTGGGCACCTGTCCGGTGAGCAGGGGCAGCACAAAGGCCAGCGCTAAAAACAGGGCAGCCGGCACCAGCTGCCGCACAGGCGAAGCGTTTTTGGTTTTCATCATAAGGGTTTCTCCTTTTTTCAGCCGCAAAATAAAAAGGGGACTGCCCCGGCATTCCATGCCAAAGGCAGACCCCTTCGTGGCGTCTGTTTCAAAAAAATATTGCTTGCTGGGATAAGCGGCAGGCTGCTGCCCGCCCGTGCCCGGCTTCCTGCCGGAACGATGGTCAAAAGTATAACAAACCATTTTGCCCCTGTCAAGCGGGGCAGAACGTCTGCAAAATAGACAAAAATCGGTCTATTCGCAAAAAAATTTCCCCGGGGCTGTACATTTTGCTGGAAGAAGCTTGACCTTTTTGCGCAGAATGGATAATATAAAATTGAAAAAAAGCGCGCTGCGGCAATCTTGACGCCGGGGCGCTGACGAGAGGCTTTTTTGAGCGCATGAATTCTGAGGTTCATACGGGAGGACCATCATGACAAATGCTGAAAAACTTACCCTGAAAAAGCACGCCTGCCACATCCGCATGGGCGTGATCGAAGGGACCCACAGTGCAGGCTGTGGTCATCCGGGCGGCAGTCTGAGCATCGCAGACGTGCTGTCTTATCTGTACTTTAAGGAATTGAACGTAGACCCTGCCCAGCCCAAGATGGCCGACCGCGACCGTCTGGTGCTGTCCAAGGGTCATGCCGCCCCGGCGCTGTACGCAGCGCTGGCAGAGCGGGGCTTCTTCCCGGTGGAGGAGCTCAAAACCCTGCGTAAGATCGGCAGCCGCCTGCAGGGTCACCCCAACATGAACAGTGTGCCCGGCGTGGATATGTCCACCGGCAGTCTGGGTCAGGGCATCTCTGCCGCCTGCGGCATGGCACTGGGCGCAAAGCACGCCGGCTCTGCCGTGAACGTTTACGCCATTCTGGGCGATGGCGAGGTGGAAGAGGGCGAATGCTGGGAGGCCTTTATGTTTGCCGCCCACTACGGCCTTTCTAATCTGTGCGTGATGCTGGACCGCAACCATCTGCAGATCGACGGCACCACCGAGACTGTCATGAACAGCGCCCCGCTGGAGGACAAGCTCCGCGCCTTCAACTTCAACGTGGTCACCATCAACGGCCACGACTTCGACCAGATCGAGAGCGCCGTGCAGGCTTTCCACGCCGAGACCGAAAAGCCCACCTGCATCATTCTGGATACGGTCAAGGGCACCGGCGTTTCCTATATGACCAATTCCGTTGCATGGCACGGCAAGGGCCCCAACGATGAAGAGTATCAGGTGGCCATGAACGAGCTGAACGCCGCCTATGCCGCGCTGGAACAGGAGGAGAAGTGAGATGGCAGACGTGAAAAAGATCGCGACCCGCGACAGCTACGGCAACACCCTGAAGGAACTGGCCGCGGAAGGCCACGATGATCTGGTGGTGCTGGATGCCGATCTGGCCGCCGCTACCAAGACCGGTATGTTCCAGAAGGCATACCCGGACCGTCACTTTGACTGCGGCATCGCCGAGGGCAACATGGTAGGCGTGGCAGCAGGTCTGGCCACTATGGGCTATGTGCCCTTTGTTTCCAGCTTTGCCATGTTTGCAGCCGGCCGCGCCTTCGAGCAGGTGCGCAACTCTGTGGGCTACCCCCACCTGAACGTGAAGATCGGTGCCACCCACGGCGGCATCTCCGTGGGCGAGGACGGCGCTTCCCACCAGTGCTGCGAGGACTTTGCCCTGATGCGCAGCATCCCCGGCATGACCGTCATCTGCCCCGCCGATGATATCGAGGCACGCGCCGCTGTGCGCGCCGCTTACGCCATGGAAGGCCCCGTCTACCTGCGCTTCGGCCGTCTGGCTGTGCCGGTGTTCCACGATGAGGCCAACTATCACTTTGAGCTGGGCAAGGGCGAGCAGCTGACCGAGGGCAACGATATTGCCATCATCGCCACCGGCCTGATGGTCAACGAGGCACGCATGGCTGCCGAGCAGCTGGCTGCCGAGGGGATCCACGCCCGGGTCATCAACATCCACACCATCAAGCCCCTGGACGAGGAGATCGTCCTCAAGGCTGCCAAGGAGTGCGGCAAGGTCATCACTGCCGAGGAGCACAACGTTATCGGCGGTCTGGGCGAAGCCGTCTGCGCCGTCCTCAGCGAGAAGCTGCCCACTCCCGTGCGCCGCGTGGGCGTGCAGGACGTGTTCGGCTGCTCCGGCCCCGCATGGGACTTGCTGAAGAAGTTCGGTCTGGACGCTGCCACCATTTGCAAGACTGCCCACGAGATGCTGGGCAAGTAAGCGCTTTTTACAGCAGTACGAATTCGATTTTTAAAGCCGCCGCACAAAACACTGTGCGGCGGCTTCTTTTTGCCTCTATAACTGTCCTCTGCACAAGGACAACGGCGAAATGAAAGTCTGCATTTTATATCGAAAAGAAAAACGTGCGACTTGATTTATAAAATAAATAAAGCCGCTCAAAAACAAGAAATAAAAAAGAAATAACACGATTGTTCAAGTGTGCTTGTTTAAAAGTGAAATATGCTCATGGGCTGAAATTGTACAAAAATCATGGGATTTTTTGGGCGTTACGTTAGACAAACCGCAGAAATGAACGCACAGCGCGGCACCCTGAATATCATGCTGGAGACCGAGGTTCAGTCGCTGGACCCGCAGGTAGCCACCGATGGCACCTCCTTTGAGGTCATCGCAGACTACACCGACGGTCTGATGCAGATGGATGCAGACGGCGCAGCAGTTCCCGCCATTGCCGAAACCTACGACATCAGTGAGGACGGCAAGACCTACACCTTCCACCTGCGGGATGCCAAGTGGTCCAACGGCGAAGCCGTTACCGCTGCCGACTTCGTGTTCGGCTGGCAGCGCGCCGTAGACCCCGCCACCGCTTCCGAGTATTCCTATATGCTGTCGGATATCGGTCAGGTGGTCAACGCTGCCGAGATCATTGCAGGCGAGAAGCCCGTCACCGATCTGGGCGTGACTGCTGTGGACGACAAGACGCTGGAAGTCCAGCTGAACGTTCCCGTCAGCTACTTTTTGAGCCTGATGTACTTCCCCACTTTCTATCCGGTCAACGAGGCGTTCTACAACACCTGCAAGGACACCTTCGGCACCAGCCCCGACACGGTGCTGTCCAACGGTGCGTTCAAGCTGACCGACTACCAGCCTGCCGCAACCGCCTTTACGCTGGAAAAGAACCCCGATTACTACGATGCCGGCAAGATCGCTCTGGACGGTCTGGCCTATCAGGTCATCAAGGACAGCCAGCAGGCACTGATGAGCTACCAGACCGGTGCTCTGGACATGACTCTGCTGAACGGCGAGCAGGTGGATCAGGTCAAGGATGACCCCGAGGGCCGCTGGGCTGCCCTGTACGAGGCAGAGCAGATCGTTCTGGAGCAGGCGGTCATCTTCCCCCTGTACGGCCAGTGCAATGCCGAGATGGTCTCCTCTGCCGTTACCGGTGTAGCGTTCCACCCTGTGGCACTGAACCGCGTGTACAAGAACGCCGCTAAGAGCGAGTAAAACTGAAAGCACACTGAACAAGGCCGCACAGTGGCCCGCAAAAAGCCACTGTGCGCCTTTTTGGCATTGTGCCTGTCCGCGGCAGACGAACGACTGACCGCGAGATCCCGGAAGGAAAAAGGGGGTCCACCCGACGTGAAAAAATATACGCTCAAGCGAATCCTGACCTCGCTGTTCACGCTGCTGGCAATTCTGCTGGTGCTGTTCATCCTGATGCAGCTGATGCCCGGTTCGCCCTTCAATGATGAAAAGCTGACGCCCGATATGCGGGCAGCCCTGTATGCAAAGTACGGCCTTGACCAGCCCATCTATATCCAGTTCTTCCGCTATGTGGGCAATATGCTCCGGGGCGATCTGGGTGTCAGCTACAATATCTCCAAAAATACGCCCATCTCCCAGCTCATCCAGTCCCGTCTGCCCATCTCCATTCAGGTGGGCGGCATGGCGGTCACGCTGGGTGCCATCGCAGGTCTGGTGCTGGGCATTCTTGCCGCTTTGAAGCGGGATACCGTGGTGGACTCCATCGCCACCATCATCTCGGTCATCGGCGTATCGGTGCCGTCCTATGTGTTCGCGCTGGCGCTGAGCTACACCTTCGGCTTTAAGTTCCGCTGGTTCCCCATGCTGTTTTCCGCCAAGGACATTTTTGGCTCCAGCGTGCTGCCCAGTATCTCGCTTTCCATGTTCACCATGGCGTCCATTGCCCGCTTTACCCGCAGTGAGATGATCGAGGTACTGGATTCGGATTATATGCTGCTGGCCGTTTTGGGCCCGGGCATGAACAGCTACACCTACTCCGGGCAGGATCTGAGCCAGAAAAACTTTGCGCCCCGCGTGCCGGGCATTGAGCAGTTCGGCATTCTGGACGGCAGCGAGAAGATGAGCACCACCACCGGAACCAAGGTGACCAACGCCTATCAGGAAAAAGACAAGCTGGACGTCTACTACTGGTTCGGTAGCGATCTGTACGGCCGCGACATCTGGACCCGTACATGGGAAGGCGCCCGGGTCTCCCTGATCATCGCGGTGGCCGCTGCAATCATTGATATGGTCATCGGCATGAGCTACGGCCTGATCTCGGGCTACTTCGGCGGCAGAGTGGATATGGTGATGCAGCGCTTTCTGGAGGTAGCCAACGGCATCCCCCGGCTGGTCATCGTCACGCTGTTGCTGCTGGTGCTGCAGCCCGGCATGGTGACCATCATCTTTGCCCTGATGCTGACCGAGTGGGTGGGCATGAGCCGCATCGCCCGTGCGGAGATGCTCAAGCTGAAGGATCGGGAGTTCGTTCTGGCCTCCCGCACGCTGGGCGCCGGCAGCTTCTTCATCATCTTCAAGGAAGTGCTGCCCAACATCATCGGACCCATCATCACGCAGGTCATGTTCAGCATCCAGACTGCTATCTTCACCGAGGCGTTCCTCTCCTTCGTGGGTCTGGGCATCCCGGTGCCGCAGTGTTCGCTGGGCTCTCTGATCAGCGAGCTGTACAACAGCTTCACCACCCACCCCTATCAGATCATCCCGCCCATTGTGGTCATGAGCCTGCTGATGCTCAGCTTCAACCTCGTGGCGGATGGTCTGCGCGAGGCGCTGGACCCCAAGATGAAGAGTATGTAAGGAGGAACACCCCATGCCTGAAGCAAAAAAAGAACAGGTCTTGTCGGTGCGAGACCTTGATATCACCTTTAAGACCACCGCAGGCCCGGTGCACGCCATCCGCGGTGTGAACGTCGACCTGTACAAGGGCGAGACGGTCGCGCTGGTGGGCGAGTCCGGCTCGGGCAAATCCACCATCGGCCGCAGCATCATCCGCCTGTACGACCCCACTGCGGGCAAGATCACCTTTGACGGACAGGATATCAGCGGCCGTCTGACCCATGCACAGAACAATACCCTGCGCACCCAGATGCAGATGATCTTTCAGGACCCCATGGCATCCCTGAACCCCCGCAAAAAGGTGGAGGACATCATCGGCGAGGGTCTGGATATCCACCATCTGTGCAAAACGCAGGCAGAGCGCCGCGAAAAGGTGGAAAAGATCCTTGCCAAGGTCGGCCTTGCCCCGGAGCACGCCGAGCGCTACCCCCACCAGTTCTCCGGCGGTCAGCGTCAGCGCGTGGGCATTGCCCGCGCCCTCATCATGAACCCCAAGCTCATCATCGCGGACGAGTGCATCTCGGCGCTGGATGTATCCATTCAGGCACAGGTAGTCAACCTGATGAAGGATATCCAGCAGGAGACCGGCACGGCTTATCTGTTCATCGCCCACGACCTGTCCATGGTCAAGTACATCTCCGACCGCATCGGTGTGCTGCATCTGGGGCATCTGCTGGAGACCGGCACCACCGAGGAGATTTTCGAGCACCCCATCCACCCTTACACCCGGAGCCTGCTGTCGGCCATTCCGCTGCCGAACCCGGTGGTCGAAAAGCGCCGCGTGGCTGAGACTTATGACTATGCCACTTCCGGCATCGACTATTCCAAGGGCACCCGCCACCATGTGGAGGGCAGCCACTACGTCAAGTGCACGGATGAAGAATTTGCCAAGTGGTGTAAATAAGGCCGAATCCAAGACGAGCGCTGCAGGCGGCCTTTTATAGTGCCGCCGTGCAGCGCACCGACAAGGAGCAAAAGAATGCCCGCCCACCGGGCCGTTCTGGAGAGTGAAAACTCCAGTAAGGCAGACAATGCAAGGAAAAACACGGCTTTCCCGCCGGTGTGCAAAAACAGTGCACTTACTCTGGGACAAAAAAATGATGATTTTTGATCCATGACTTGGTGGCGATCTGAGTGACCACAGAGGTAAATCTAATATACAGGAAGAAGAATGCCCACTCGTCTGAGGAGTTCTCAGGGGAGTGGGCAGTTCTGTATAATGGCGTTTTGTATATGTCACTTGCCACTTTTAGCATGGAGCTTGCCATTTTTTGAGATGAGGTTGCCACTTTTAGCGTAGAGGTTGCCACTTTTCTATGGCAAGTTTCCGCACTTTCCGCATTACTTTCCACACTTTCCGTACCCCATGAGATATGAACACCTGCTAAACTTTTTCAGAGATTGCTACTTTTTAAGGCGTAGTTTCTAAATCTTGCCTAAAGGATGCTACATTTTGGCTCAAGGTCGCTAAACATAGCGCACAGAAAATCCCGCAATAATATAATTAAACTTATGATAATCCAGATTATATTATTTCTTGTAAACTGCATCTTCCTGAATCAGAATTAGGTTGGAATTCTCCGCTGCCATTTCCACCAGTCGATCTGTAAAGCCGCTCTTGGAGAACAGCCCGTACACAATTTCGT
>OLPS01002094.1_pt1 | contig 18919 bp, 11 predicted proteins | sample 1673071 | NCBI WGS metagenome assembly OLPS01 (sample SAMEA3136752, study PRJEB25190) | human gut metagenome | reverse complement strand
AGAACCGAACGGAGCACTTCCTCCTGATCCGATGGTTTCAGGCCGGTCAGTGTAAATACGATATTAAAGGTAAGCTTATCGTTCAGCTGCTTTAATAAGGTGCTGTATGCCGCCATCTCCGGATCCGGGGCAGCCGCCTGTGCCACTGCCTTAAGAACAGCCTCTGTATCCGGACAGAAATTGTGGCGGATACTGCGGTAGTTCTTGGCAAAATCCCGGCTTCTCAAGGGAGCCGCCGGAATATCCGACATGGACGCGGCCGCCTTCACCGAAGGCGCTGCCGCCTCCTGTTTCGGTTCATCGTCCGTTTTCCGGAGAATGTTGCGGTTGAATTTGTCGTACTCATCCTGAACTTTCTTCAGCTTTTTCGCTTTTTCTTCATAAAGTTCATCAAATACTTCCATTTCTTTCAAAAATGCCTTCCGCACCTGTCCCGACACATCCTCTGCGGTGGTGTTAATCAGAAAGAAGAAGAGGAGGATCACTGCCAGCATAATCAAAAATACGGCACCAAATACCAATATATATTGCATGGTCTCCTCCGATCCTTTACATCGTCAGCGGGTTAAAGAATAAAAGCAGAAATACAAAACCGAATAAAAGCAGTGTCAGTACCGTCAGTACAACTGCCACGATCATAATGCCCTGGACAACGTCGCTCTTGGTCTCCGGGTTTCTGCCAATTGCCTCAGCTGCCTTAGAACCCATGATTCCAAGGCCAATGCCGATACCTAAGAATGCCAGACCCAGCATCCAGCCGATTGATGAAAGCGTAGCCGCTAAAATAGTCTCCATCTTTTTTTCCTCTTTTCTTCTTTTTTATGTATTATTCTACCGGTGAACCTTCGTCTCCGGCTTCCTCTGCCTGTCCCTCTGCTCCGTCATTCGAACTGTCGTCGGAGCTGTCATCCGAAGTTCCTTCTGACCGGCTGCTTTCGCTCTGGCTGGAACCGGAAGAATCACTACTCTCCTCACGTTTCTCTGTATGTGCCGGTGCATGCTGAACTGTACTGCTTCCGCTACCGGTCGTATCACTGCCAGTGCTTCCACCTGCATTGCTTCCGCCGGTGCTTCCACCCGCACTGCTTCCGCCGGTACTGCCACCTGCACTGCTTCCGCCTCCTGAGCTGCTTCCACCGGATGAATCATCATCTTCAAAGAAGGAGTCCAGATCCAGTACTGCAGTCGTCGATTTCAGAGTCGTCCAGCTGGTACCATTGTCCGATACCTGGAAGTTAAGACGTATCTTCTTCGTGGTCGAATCCAGCCCAACCGTACTGATCGTTCCTGCATAGCCTTCCTTCGCATCGTCCACACTGAATATATCTTCCATATCGGTATGGTTGTGAATCACTACGCGGGTGAAGGATGTCACATAATCTTCATCCAACTGAACACTATAGCAAACATCATCCGAATTGACCTGTGTAATATAGAAAGAAATACTCACATCTTCGGTAGTTGCTCGGACCACATCCATCGATCGAAATTCTCCGTCCTCTTCCTCATCATAGTAACCAATGGTTACGGTATATCTTTTTCCAGCCGTCAGCTGATCAAAGGTTACTTCCTCATCATCCGGGCCAACTCTCTTAATAATTTCTTTTCCCGAACCGCTGCTTGGCTTTACGCGGACTTCGATCTCACCGTAATTGCCGAATGTATCGTTGATGCGGAAGTGTACAACCAGCTTGTTGGAGCTTTTATCGATGCTCTTGATATACATGCCCATTCGTCCGGTGATGTTCTGACTCTGATTGCTTCCGTTGATGGAACCGCCGTTTCCTCCGGCTCCGCCTGCTCCACCGGCTCCGCCGTCTCCGCCACTTCCGCCGTCTCCGCCGTTTCCACCGCTTCCGCCGCTTCCGCCGCTTCCGCCTGCGCCTCCGTATCCGCCGATACCACCCTGGCCGCCGGCTCCGCCGATACCACCGGTACCGCCACGGCCACCGATTCCTCCGGCTCCGCCTTTACCACCTGCACCGCCGTTTCCTCCACGGATGGTGTAAGCATACTTCTTGCGTCCCAGATTAAAGGGATCCTCCACTACGTTCAATGCTGACATAACCGACTGCAGATCCACCACATTTTCACCTAAAGCCAAGGTTTCCTCTGCTATGTTGTACTGAAAATCACCTTCATTCAGAATCATTTCGTCCATCGATGTGACATTCATGACATCATTCATCATATGGGCATTGCCGGCTTTATCTGCAATGATGTACAGGAAGCCATCCGCCGTCACTTTTCCGCTGGCATCATGGATGTCATCCCCAACCAGAACATATTTCCGGTCGGAAAGCTTGATAAAACCACTCTCCGTCAGGGGAATTTCTTCAAAATTTGATAACTTAACAACCGTTCCGTCTTCCTTGAACTGCCAGCCGCCGCCGAACACTTTCAGCGAACCGCTTTGGGGCTCATAAGCGACTGTCTTCTTTCCAAGGTCGTACTTTTCTCCTCCGTCTACCTTCAGGTTCCAGTTTCCATTCAGTTCCCGGTGAACTTCACCGTTCCCTTCCAGATTGATCCGGCTGTAGGCATTGTCGTAAACCAGGGAACCTATCTCCATGGCATACTGATCGCTGACGGTGCCGGCAGCGCGGACTACCGCACCGCCCATGCCGCCCATACCAGCAAGCACAACGCCACTGAAGATTCCAAAGGATTTCTTCACTTTGCTGCTTAATTTTCGTGCCACTGTTTTCTACCTCCTGGTTTGATTAATACGGGATCGCATCCGAGTATGTCTTGATCAGTTTGTTGTCATCTGTAAACAGCTGTATCGTGATTCCCCAAAGTTTTCCATCTTTCTTAAGTCCGGTCGGAATCGTGATCAGGTCGAACTGTCCGGATTGTCCGCTGTTGTATGTGGTAAACAGTGACTTCGTGCCTTCTCTTCTAAGCTCACCGGAGATCTGACTCTCCTGAACATCACTGCTGGACCACGGCATCAGGGAATACTCGATTTTCGCTACCTTCTCCAGACCGTAGCTCTTTGCCAGAGACAGAGTCAGGTTTCCGCCATCTAAGGAGATGTTCTCCTGTCCCAGGGAACCGCCCCAGGACTCCAGCCCCTTCTGTGTGCTGCTGGTTATGAGATACTTCTGTTGATCTGTTACTGACATCTTTTCAAATTCTGTCTTTGTCAGAGCTGTCTTTTCACCTTCGTTCTTCTGGTCTACTGCCGCAAAGATGCCGACTTCCCATCCTTTATTCAACTCCTCTGCTGTTGATACAATCTGAGTTGCGGAACTATTGTTAACCGGATAATTCGCCTTATATGTCCACCCATTATTCGTTCCTGCTTCGCGGTACGCAATCAGATATTCAGCATTGGCTGCTGTATCGGATACAACCACCCGGTTCGGGTCGGAGAGACTCACGTCGACCCAGAGTGTATTACCGTTGGTGATACGGAAAGATACGTTGCCAGTCGGTTTACGCAGCTCCGGCCAGTTGATCTGAATGTACTCCGGTTCTTTCGCAACCGACTTGCCACTTCCGTCTACTGCATCCACAACCAGAACATAATCGTATCCCGGTGTCATAAGAGTGCTTCCCGGTGCCAGATTCAGTTCCTCTGTCATATCACCTCTGAGACTCCAGGTAATTGCTCCCTTCTTCCAGGTCTTTGACTGGTCATCATAGGTATATCCAAGAAGCTTGCTCATAACCTCTTCGTGGTCTGCCACCTCTGTGTAGTTAGTATAGGACGGATTTTCTGCCTGTGTCCCCTCACCCAGCGGATACCGACGCAGGGTATATCTAAGATTATATCCATTGACACGATCCAGTTTGTAGCGGACAGTTACATTCTTCTTCTGATAAGTCTCATAGTTGATAATATTGGCTTCTCCATCTGAGATGGTGATGCTGTCAATGGTTTTGAACATGTAGTTAGCACGCTTATTTACTGTCTGTCCAAGCATCACCGTCGGCTTATTCTGGCCCTCTGACCAGGTATAACATACCAGCATATAATTTGTATCCTTATGCAGAAGTCCGTCTTTTATATACAGCTCCGGCATCTTGGTTTCATCCAGTTTATAGTAACTTTGATCCTTCGTGAGCGGAAGCGCCCGTTCCCATACTGGTGTCTTGTTATCGACAGGTGTATCGATCGTTTCGTCCGCATTCATCTCATACAGCTTCAGCCAGATATATTTTGTCGTTCCGTCTGCTGTTACCGCAGTACCATTGTTATTTGTACCAAGAGAAGTTCCAGCCGCTGGCGGAGCAATCAATGCATAGCTTCCGGTGGTAAGTTCGATGTTAGCCGCTGTAATACCCGGGCTGATCGTCATATAGGTGATAGAAGGCTGCAGAGTACCAACCGTAATGGTGGGACCAACAGATCCGTTCGGTCCGGTCATCTGATTAACAGGTACCAATGAATCACTGGATACAAGCTCACAGAATGCCATATTATAGCCGGTTCCGCTCTTCTGATCCTCTGTCTCCAGCCACTCCGCACCAGTTTTTCCGTAATACAGGTTCATGGTGTGCCAGAGGTCATTAACAGAACTATAGCTTAGTCTCTGGCTCTGCAGACGCAGCCTTCGATCTGCCTTCGGATCCGCTGTCTCCGTAGCATTCTCCTGCACCTTGTATTCACCCTGAGTCAGGTAAGGATTATTCATTACCTTATACTCGTACTTCTCTCCCTGGGTGCTGGAACTATAGTAATAGCTGTTCATAAAGTTGCTGCCATCTATTATCTTTGCTGCATAAACTTTATTCGTATCAAAGCTGTCCGGAAGTCCATACCTGCCATCTGCATACTTTGCCTTCACCTTAAAGGAATAGGTTCCAGCGAGGCTTTCATCACCCTGACGGGCATCGGTCAGGTCAACCGTTACTGTTCGGCTGTTTCCATTCAATCCATTTAACGATTTATCCCAAGCATATACCTTTTTTTGGGTTCCACTGTCCTCCTTATACATCTCGATCCCTAAAGCAACGATCCGGCTCAGCATGGTTGTATTGCCGCTCAGCGTGAAGGTAACCTCGTTGCTGGATTCCGGGAAGGAACCGGAGATCTTCACATTTCCGTCTCCATTCGCATCCGTCAGATTCAATTCCGCCGGTGGCAGGTATTCATGGGATGCCAGGAATTGTCCGCTGGCAGTAGTCTTATCCGTTTCCTTCTCGTCATAATACTTCTGATACATCTTGAACTGATAACGGTTCTGGGCAGATTTAACAGGAACAGTAAGCTGGTAGCTGTCGTTTCCACGATCCTGAATCTCTGCCTCTCTCGGAACACCATCCTTGAAAATCAGTCGAAGTCCATCCTTGTATTTTGCAGTGGTCTGATCGGAGTCTTCCCCTCCGAATGTTTTGTCCCAGGTATTATCCACATCCTTCAGGACATTCATCTGCCAGATTGTCTTATAGGGATTGGCATCCGTTCCGTCTCCTGTGGTGTCTTTCAGATACATTGATACGCTGGTGCTCTGGCGGGGTGCCCCTACCGAAAGGGAACTCAGCATACCGATACCGCCCACGATCTGCTGCTTATACTCATCCGGATAGAGGATACTGGTATTCTCTACCTGCATACGTACCTTAAAGCCAAAGGTATAGTGGTATCCGCGTTTCATTCCGTCTGTCTGACCACCAGTAAATACGGTCTGATAACCATCCATGGTCATCTCGTAAGGCTGATCCGTCGACTTCATATCGACATTTTTAATATACTTACGATCATCCGAATCAAGGTCTGATGCTCCAGCCGGTGCCGTATTCGGAGCTTCAAGGAAGAGCACCTGCAGGGCCGGCATACCGGCGCCCTCGGATACCTTCAGCGGATATGCGAAATCATAATGAGCTCCATCGTCCCAGTTAACCGGATCCGAAGCATTGGAGTTCGCCGGGTCAAACTTATCCAATTCGGATGTCTTGAATCCAAAGTAACGGATCGCACGTGCATAACCGTTATCGTTGTTCAGACGTGCCTGAATCCGGTAACCTACCACCGTATCATCATCCAGATTCTCCAGCTGGTTTGCAATACTCTGATAAGTACTGTTGTCTCTCAGATCCTTAGCCTTGATCGTCGTTGTAGCGATGGCATCATTGACCGGCTGCGGAAGAGATGGCAGGGCGTTGCTGATGGGAAGCTGCACACCGCCCAGTACAAAGGGAAGTTCGTTCTTAAATCCAGACAGGTTCTCACCTTTTCCGTCCTCTGTGGCACCGTTCTTATAAAAGGATGCCGTATAGTCGTATGCTGCACGGACCTCCAGATAATAGGAGTCCGCCGTCAGGGCATTGTTAGCAAGATGGAAGTTCTCATTGGTAATCACATACTGCTTTGTCGCATCCGTTTCATTCAAGTATTCATCTGAGATGGAACTTTTATTGTGTAACGGGTTTGTATCATCCAGAGTGAAACTTCCCACAAAGAGTCCCTTGTTGTTGGTTCCCTGATACAGGCAGAATTCCAACTGGTCCAACACATCTGTTTCGACATTGGATTCTCCATCTTCTGTCGTCATCTCCATGCGGGCTGTAAAGCTTGCATTGATATTATCTCCCACACGAACCAGGTTGATGGTGGCTGCCTCATCTTTATAGGAAGTTGTTGATGCCACATAATCACCCAGGTATACGTTGGTAAATCTATTCGAATCCGTTGGATCCTTTGCAAATCCGGTTGCGAAGATCCGATAGTTCGTATTAGCCTTCAATCCATTTGCTTGAATCTCAACCGCTATTGCATCCGTAAACTTCTTATAATAATTTGAATCTGTAATCGTCCAGGTTCTCCGGTAGTTTCCGCTGCTCTCCAGTGTAACCTTCAGCGGATAATCCTGAGAGATTTCAAGATCCAGATTCTTCGGCTTAATCATAACGCGGCCCCAGATCATACTCTGATGCGTATAGATCTTTCCTTTATTCGCCTCCGCATCGATCAGCTTGTCATTGTAGTAGTTCTGCTGATCCTTCTCATCCGCATGGACAAAATAAATCAAAGAATCACCCTGGTCATCCATACGGAACGGATCCGAATAATCCGTCTCTATCTGAACATTCTTTTCGTTATCATAATAGGTCGCCGTTGTCTTAGCTGTATAGGTCTCATTGCGCTCAATCTTTCCCTGCTCCAGGTAGATCGCTACGTTGTTCGTGCTGGTGGACTCGATGGTCTTGACACATTCTGTTCCTTTGTAAATCTTATAGACATACTTGGTCAGTGCATGGTTCGGGTCACTCACGATCGGCTGGGAAAGCTCGAAATAGCCGCCATTATTAACACTTACCTTCGGTTTATCCAGAGACGGCTTCTGTTTCAGGGTCTTCCACTTCTGTGTAACATCCTTTTTCACATTGGCCCCCGCCAATTTCATGGTCACAGTGTAGCTTCCGTCTGCCAGATCATTTTCGGATAATCCAGCTACATTGTCATCCTTCATATCGATCTTATAGGATGTCTTGCCGCTTGAAAGAGTATACTCCTTCGGTCCAAATACCGTATTGCCCTCTTTATCCGTGATCGTGAGGGTTGCGGATGTAACCAGTGCATATTCCTTCTTATCGATGGTAAAGGAAAATCCGGTTGTTGTCGCATTCTCCAGATTCAGGATGATACCCGTAGAATCTGTATAGAAGAGACGGTTGATAAAGTCCTTGGTACCACCGGAGCTGTTTCCATTCTCAGAAAGACTGTAGCCGGATGATACAATCAGACGGTACTGTGTATCTGCATTCAGATTTTTGACATTGAATGAGTATGTTTCATCTGCCGAGAAAGTAAGATTCTCTGCCTTATCCATATCATCAATCAGGACATCCACAGGAAGTCCGGTTGAAACATCGATTACTTTAATTGAACCGGTATCTGCCTCCAGTACACCATCCTCATCAATGACGGTGATCATACCGCTTGCGTTCGCTGAATCCACATCAAAATTGCTCAGCGAGATGGTCGCCTGCTCGGTTGCCTGGTTCTGGGGAATGGAACCGTTCGCACCATCGCCGCCCAGCTTACCGTTGCTTCCGGCACTTCCGTTTTTACCGCTGGAACCATCGGATCCGTCATCGCCATCGTCTCCGGATGCGCCTTCTTCACCGTCCACACCGTTCTCACCGAGTTCTCCGGATACTCCAGCTGCTCCATTTTCTCCGTTCTCGCCTGCCTGACCGGCTGCACCATCCTCACCGATCTCACCATCTTCACCGTCTACTGCGGTAAATTCAAATTCCGGCGGAACCCAGTCCTGGGCGGACTGGACTTTGATGTTGTCATCCGCATCCATCAGAAGTTCCCCCAGTGTCAGGCGGGCATCTCCCTGTGCATCGGAGATCACTTTGTTATCAAAGCTAAGAGTCGAACCGTCACCGGCCGTTGCTTTGGCACCGGCTGCGATTCCCTGCCAGGCTGTATTCTGGGTAGAAAGACGGATAATTCCATCTTCCAGATATTCAACCTCCACACCACCGGTGGTATCTTCCATCATTCCGTTGACGGTCTCTACCTTCAGGTCATCGGAATATACGTAATATTTATCATCGCTTAATTTCCAGACGAAGTTGTCAAAGGGGATCGAAGTTCCGTTGTTCTCCGCTGTAAATCCGGTGCCGTTGGATGCCAGCACCGTGCCGGCGCCAAAGGAGTATGTATTGACCAGGCCGCCGTTGACATCGTCCAGATTCAGGACAACACCCGATGTCATCGCACTCATGGATCCGTCCTGATAATGGACAAAACTGTCCTGATCGACTGTATATTTGGTTCCACGGATGTCTTTGAATACTGCTTCATCCGGATATGTCTTCTTATATTTGGTTCCGGCTGAGAAATAAACCGGCTCTGCGGTCAGACCTTCCTCGGTTTCTGCCACATTGATAATGTATCCATCGCCCTCAAAGGAGGACGCCATACTTCTGTTTCTCACAACACCCTTTTGTCACAGCGCCGGTCAATGCCGCCACGGACAAAAGGGTAGTCACGATAAGACTTTTGTACTTCGCCATAACTGTTCTCCTCTTTTGCATTTCTGCTTTGTTTGCTGTTATCTATCACTTTTTGTATATTTTTCGGTAATCTGTATCAGCTTTCCGCTGTTGACCAATTCCTGCATCAAGCGGTTCATCTGGCTGCTCAGACCTTCTTTTTCATGCAGCACTGTAATCGCTCTGCCGTCTGCATATTCCTGTGTAAAATCCCAGTACTGCAGCGGCTCCGGGGTCGGCGATTCCTCCTGCTCTGGCGTATCTGATATTACCTCACCATTTTCAACTTCTCCATTCCCAGCGCTTTCAATTCCATCATTTCCACTTCCAGCGCTTTCGTTTGTCGCATTTTCATCCGCTTCCGCTATCTCTGAGCCGTCGGCTGAAAATCTCTCCGGCCACATCTCCCGAAAGACCTCCGGGGCTGTCTCGGCTGGCTGCCCTGGCTCTCCAGCTGCGTCATTCGCCTGATTTGAACCATCATTTCCAGCTTCGCCTTCTTCTCCTTCATTAACAGCTGCCCCATTTTCCGGGTCAGCGATTCCTTTTGAAGAAAGATTCAATTCTTCTGTAAACGAATCCGTCAGAGATTTAGCACCTATAAGCAAATCCACTTTACCATCATATAAAAGCGGTCCACCTGTCTGGTCGGTCACCGTCTGTATATCGACCGCATTGTTCTCCCTGGCTTCTTCCGGCGTGCATCCAAAAATACGGCTTGCCGCTTCATATGCCAGATCTACATCGATTCCACTCAGCTCTCCACTTACCGGATCCTCCTGATAATACGGTGGATTGCCGCTCTGGATTCCCACCCGCAGAACCCCGGATGCCCGGATGTTTTGCAGGTCCTCCGGCAGATCGCCCGGCGCGTCTTTCACATATAATATGCTTCCGTCCGACGGTGTGGCTTCTTCTCCCGTCTGGGATGCGTCATGGCCGCACCCGGAAAGAAATACGGCTGTGGCCATCATCGCAGCCGTCACGACGGGAAGTTTCTGACAAACACGCCTGAACCATCCTCGGCTTTTTTTGTGTTCTTTCTTATATAAGTACATTTCTTATCTTCTCACCTCTGCTATCTTTTTTACTGCCTTTCTGTCATAGTCAGATGGAATATTTAATTTATGACATGCGAAAAAAATGTCAGTGACACCTCTCGCAGACATTTTTCCTTTTTCATATTCGCCGCCGCTGTGCCACGTATCGTTCGATCGTTCCAGCCATCGTTCTCATCTTTCAAACAAAAAAAAGCATAAATCATCCTCTTAAAAGACGGTCTTTCCGAAAACCTTTCTAATAAAAGAAGTTTATGCCATACCCAGTAGTCTAAAATATCCTTTTTCTTCAAACATTTCAGGCAACCAGGTTCAAAAATCTTATTTAATTCACTCATACTCATATCCCTGTCTAGCCCCCAGATAGAAGTGAATCCATAGGTACCATTTCCGTCCACAGGATCGATTTTCCACTTTTTCCACTATCTTTCTATATAATATCACGGTGTTTTGCAGATGTCAATTTGGGGGTTGAATAAATAATAACTGAATTCGGCGTTTTCATTACAGCTCAGGCGTCATTCATAACTCTTTGTAAAAAATGACGAAATTTATTTTGAGAACACTGCATTGCACTTTATTTTACTTTACCCTATAATGTTTATAAAAACAATCCAATTCTTACAGTCATAAAAGATACGGAACGACTGCCCTGGCAGCCATATCCTATTTTTATATCATAAAGGAGATAAGCAAATGAAATTATCCCTCGGAATCGACATCGGCAGTTCCAGCACCAAGGCGGCGGCGCTGGATGAGCATGGCACTCTGCTTGGTACGCTTCAGGTTCACGCGGATGACCCGCGCACCTCGGCTTACGGTGTTCTCGGGCGTTTCCTGGATCAGCAGGGCGCTTCGTTTGACGATGTTGAAAAAATCGTCCTGACCGGGCTCGGTTCGACGTATTTCCATGAAAATATCTTCGGCATCCCGACCATCCATGCCCTGGAGCTGGATGCCATCGGGCGCGGCGGCTTATACCTGTCCGGGCTTGACGAAGCGCTGGTGGTCAGCCTTGGAACCGGCTCTGCCTTTATCCGCGCTTCCAAGACAAACGGCTTCCGTCATCTGGGCGGAAGCGGTGTCGGCGGTGGGACACTTGCCGGCATGGCGGAGCGCTTTCTCGGCGTCACCGACATTTTTGCCCTCTCAGAGATGGCGCTGCGCGGCAATAAGGCCATGGCAGATCTCCGCATCGCCGACGTACAGGAAGAAGATGTCCCGGGACTTGCCGCCGACTTAACCGCTGCCAATTTTGGGCGAATCAAAAGCGGCGCCTCGGATGCTGACCTGGCTGCCGCTCTTTTCAATATGATTTATGAAAATGTGGGTGTGATGGCGTCCCTGGCGCTCAGCCAGGACACCACCCGAAATGTCGTCCTGACCGGTTCTCTCGCCAGCCTTGCACCTGCTGCAAAGACCTTTGACATTTTCAATCAGATGCACGATGTCTTTGGAATCGACTATATCATTCCGCCTCATCCGTCTTTCGCCACGGCAGTCGGAGCACTTTTATGTGATCCTCTGCCGGAGAAGTAAGATCACGGACGGCTCCCAGCAGATCGGAGGCTGCGATCAGGGCGCTTCCTGCGAAGATAAAAAAGTCTCCCAGATTAAAGACGACCTTTTCCAGGTATTTACACCGGATGCTGAAATAATCTACCACATAACCGCGTTTGAGGCGGTCATACAGGTTGCTTAAACCACCCGCCGTGATGAGGGCAAAACCGATCCGATCGGCTTTTCTGCCTTCGTCCCGGCACAGTAACCATGTCAGAATGCCCGCTGCCGCCGAGGTAAAGACAACCGGCACCATGCGGACCAGTTCTTTCTTTTCTTTTTTTACCCCAAAACAGAAACCGTCGTTGTGATTGCGGTACAGGCGGATCTTTCCATGACTTTTTTCCATGTCGCGCGGAAAATCTTCCGGTTTCTGGGCTTCTATGTTTTCCTTGCAGAAATAATCGATGCCGAACAGGGCAGCTATCATATACAGGTATTTTTTCATAAGGGCACCTCCTCATATAAATGTCATTATCTAACTTATATTTATTATAACAAGTTTTTCCGACAGAGTATAGGGAAGCTTTCGTATTTTACCGCATATCTTATCTTAAATTCTAAAAAATCTCTATGGAAAACGCTATGAATTGCTCTTCTCTTCCAGACAACCAAACCGCCGATTTTATCGAACGTTTTTTTCCTTTTACCTATAACCAGATTTTGGATAATGATTCCGGCTGCTATGATTTTGTCAATCATGAGTATGTGATCTGGCACCGGTCTCTGGCTGAGGCGCTGCCGCTCTCAGTCCAGCAGTATGGCTATGACTCGATCCCGAATCTTTATACCATATTAGATACATCCAGCCTGGACAGCGCAGGAATTTCCCGGACCGCAGAACAGACATTTCTGGGAAATAAGGGGCGCGGGGCGCTGATTGGGATTGTGGATACGGGGATCGATTATACAAATCCCTTGTTACGCAATCCGGATGGAAGCACGCGCATCGCCGCCATCTGGGATCAGACGGTTCCGGGCGCGGGGCTTAGCACGCCGGATCCGATCGATGCGCTGCACTACGGAAGTGTCTACCAGCGTTCCCACATCAACGAGGCGCTGCGCTCGGAAGATCCGCATTCCATCGTCCCCACCTCGGATCCTCTCCGCCACGGCACGCAGATGGCGCTGGTCGCCGCCGGTTCCGAAGATGCCGATGCTTTTTTCTCCGGGGCGGCGCCGGAATCGGAACTGGTCGTTGTCCGCTTGAAACCAGCCAGAACCTATCTTCGCGATTTTTTTCTGATCCGCGAGGATGCCATCGCCTTTCAGGAGGACGACATCATGCTTGGAATCAAGTTTCTTCTTTATATTGCCAGGCAGGAGAAAAAGCCCCTTGTGATCCTGCTGGGTCTTGGCACCAATACCGGAAGCCACAGCGGCACTTCGCCGCTTGGTCTATATCTGAACAGCCTGTCGCGCGCCAGCGGGCAGATTCTGGTCGCCGCCGGAGGCAATGAAACCGGGCGCGGGCACCATTTTCGCAGTGTATTTCCTGCTTCCACCTCCTATGAGGATGTGGAACTGCGGGTCGGTCCCGACGAACGGGGATTTACGCTGGAACTGTGGGCGCGTGAATCGGAGCTTTACAGTGTCGGATTTTTATCCCCATCCGGCGACGAAACGGGACGCATCCGGCTCTCCGGCGACGAAGAACGCCGGATTCCCTTTCTTCTGGAAGGAACGACCATTCACCTCAACTATACCAGCTCCGAGCTGGCGACCGGAAGCGAACTGATCCTGATGCGCTTTGATGCCCCCGCCGCCGGAATCTGGAAAATCCGCGTCTACCACACGCTCTCGATTCAGGGTGAATACCATATGTGGCTGCCGGTGCACGGCTTTATCTCGGATGAAACCTTCTTTCTGCGCCCGGATCCGGACACAACCATCACCGATCCGGGCAATACAGCAGCCATCATCACCACCGCCGCCTACAGCCACCAGACGGGCGGGATCTATCTGCATTCCAGCCGCGGTTTTACCCGCACCAGAACTATCAAGCCCGACCTTGCCGCCCCCGGCGTCCGGCTCCCGCTTCCCGATTATCAGGAGGTAACCGGAACCTCATTTGCCGCCGCCATGACCGCCGGAGCCGCCGCGATCCTGCTCTCCTGGTCTGCCTATACGCCATCAGCCCCGCGGATCAACACCTCGATTGCCAAGGCATTTCTGATCCGCGGGGCTGACCGCCGAAATTCCATCGAATATCCCAGCCGGGAGTGGGGGTATGGGACGTTAAACCTATATAACTCTTTTTTATCCATGAGAAGTTAATTAACTTCTGCTGTTTTCTCTTCACACACAAATTGCTTTTCCAGATCCTTACATCGCTAACTTTCACCACATCCTTGACACCGTTCACCGATCATGTTCCTGAAAAGCTATTATCCCCGCATCTCTATCCGCGGACCGCCCTTCTTCTCCAGATACGGGCGCGTGATCACAACGGAGCCGATATTCGGATCTTTCGGGATCTCATACATGATATCCATCATAAAATCCTCTAAAATTGCACGCAGCGCACGGGCACCCGTATCTTTTTCCAGCGCCCGCTCGGCGATCCACTCCAGTGCATCGTCCTCAAACACCAGTTTGACCTCATCCAGCGCCAGCAGGCGCTCATACTGCTTGAGGATCGCATTTTTCGGTTCTTTCAGAATCCGCATCAGCAATTCCTTTGTCAGCCCCTGCAGGCTCACAAGCACCGGCAGACGTCCGAGAAACTCTGGAATCATGCCAAAATTCCGCAGATCTTCCGTTGTCACCTGGCTCAAAATATCCGGATCATTGTCAAATTCATCCTTCAAATGGGAGTTGAAGCCCATCGTGGAACGCTTTTTCAGGCGCTCCTTGATGATATCATCCAATCCCGGAAACGCGCCGCCACAGATAAACAGGATGTTGTTCGTATCCACAGTCGCCATCGGCGTGAGTGCATTCTTCTGGTTTGAGCCGACCGGCACCTCTACCTGGCTGCCTTCCAGAAGTTTTAAAAGCTCCTGCTGTACCGACTCACCGCTGACATCGCGGCTCATCGTATTTTTCTTTTTCGCAATTTTATCGATCTCATCGATGAAAATGATGCCGTGCTCAGCTTTCTCCACATCATTTCCAGCCGCTGCCAGAAGCTTGGAGACTACGCTTTCTATATCATCTCCGATATATCCAGCTTCCGTGAGCGCCGTCGCATCCGCGATCGCCAGCGGCACATCCAAAAGCTTCGCCAGCGTCTTGACCAGGTACGTTTTTCCGCTTCCGGTCGGTCCCAGCATCAGGATGTTGGATTTCTCAATCTCCGGCTCGCCGCCCTGCATCTGCATTCCCTGTGCCGCCGCGTTTTCCGCCTTTTTTTCCGTATTTTCATTTGCCCGAAGCTCGTCCTGCTGCCGGAGAATCACGCGCTTATAATGGTTGTAGACTGCCACTGAAACTGCCCGTTTCGCCCGCTCCTGCCCAATCACATACGCATCCAGCTGCGCCTTGATCTGGTGCGGTGCCGGAACATCCTTCATCGTCAGAAATTTCTCCGCGTCTTTTGCCTTGCTCTTTTTCTTGATCTTATTTTTCTCTGGAATCTCTGTATTCGGCATCTGCATGCCCGCAAAATCATTGAGATTCATGTTCATAAACGGCATATTTTGAAGCTTGGAAAAGTCCATGCCCGACTTGGAAATCGAGTCAAATGCTTTCTGCATACACTCATGGCAGAAATTCATCCCGCCCGGCATCGTGATCATCTCTCCCGCCTTGCTCTCCGGGCGGCGGCAGACGTAGCAGATTTTCTCGTAATCATCCGAATGATCTGTACTGGTTTTATTTGTATCTGTTTCGTTTATATTGGTTGTCGTATCTATATTCTGGTTATCACTCATATTTTTATATTTCCTCCAATCTGAAAGCACCTTTTCATTTTATCATAGCTTGTGAAAAACGTAAATCATAACAGCAGCCGTCATTTCGTTTTAAAAATAAAAAAATTTCCTATGAAACAAAAAGACAGATGAATCACCGCCCTCTCTGATTACAAGAGGATCTACCGGCGGTTCACCTGCCTTCTTTTCTATATCTTCCTGATTTTATTCATTTCCGCTTCGCAACAGTTCCGTATCTTCACCGTTACGGGCAAATATCCATCCCAGCCCACTTCGCTGATGGGGTATTTTCTATCTTCCCAGTTTTCTCTGCGGACTTGCCTGTGATTCACTCTGGCTCTCGTTCTGGCTATCCTGGCTCTGCGGCATATCGCTCTTGGAGCCCAGTGTAATTTGTACGTTTCTCTCGACATATTTGCCATTTTCCAGACTCTGTACCGTCATGGTAACGGTGGAACCTGCCTTATAGTAAGTCAGCAGTTTCTTGAGATCATCACCATTCTTTACCTTCTCACCGTCAAACTTGGTGATAATATCGCGCTCCCGCAGATCCGACCTGGATGCCGCGCCGCCCGCAACAATCTTGTATACATAGATACCTTCCGGCATGCCATACGCCTGCGCCATCTGGCTGTCGATATTCTGAAGCTGGATTCCCAGATATCCCTGCTCATTCTCATCGACAGCTACCTTCGTCGTCTTCGTCATCAGGTCGCTGATAATATCCTTTGCCTGTGAAATCGGGATCGCATAGCCGATGCCCTCAACACTGGTGTCCGAATACTTCGCCGCATTGATGCCGATAACTTCACCGTTCATATTTAAAAGTGCGCCGCCGCTGTTGCCTGGGTTGATCGCCGCATCGACCTGCAGAAGTGTCCGCTCTACGTCGTTGATGGTTAGCTTTTTATTTAAAGCGCTGACATAACCGACGGTAACCGACTGCCCCTGTCCCAGTGCGTTACCGATTGCCACAACACCCTGTCCCAGCTTCAGGGAATCAGAATCGCCCAGATCGGCTGCCTTAATCTGTTTTCTCGTTTCTTCCGGTATATCCGAAAGCTGTACGGCAATGACTGCCAGATCCGAATCGGAATCAGTACCTTTGACCGCTGCCTTAACGCTCTGGTTATCAATAAAGGTAACCGAAAGTTCCTCGGAATCTTCAACGACATGGTTATTGGTAATAATCAGAAGTTCCGTGTCATTCTGTCCGGCAATGATTCCTGAACCGCTGCTCGGCACCTCGTACTGCTGCTGACCAAACAGCCAGTTGTTCTGTGTATAAATCATCTTGTTGTTGATCGCTACAACGGACGGCATCGCTTTCTCTACAATCGAAGAAACATCGTTGCCAATGGAGGTCTGCGTTTTAGTGCCCGCATCTGCCTGTGTCTCCTGGGAAACCTGACCGATCGTTTCCTGTGCGGTCTCACCCGGAAGAAGCCGGTTTGAAAGTGCATTCACGCCGACCATGGTTCCGCCTGCCACACAGCCAAACAAAATGCCCGACATCACAAGTGCCGCAATTTTCTTACCAGTATTCTTAGAGCCATGTCCCCGGCCACTCCGTTCTTCCGGAATATAGCTGCGTTCCGGCTGCTTCTCTGCATTCTCTTTCGGATCTGCTCCGGCTGCTGCCTCCGGTTCTCCATCGAGACTGCCCCGGTAACGGGAATCATGATAACCGCCATAATCGGAAGTTTCTTCTTTTTTAGCAGTATCGTTATTCTTTTCCTCATAAGCGCTGTCCGAATAAGCGCCCTCCGTATAATCTACATCCTGATCGTGTCTCTCATTTCTTTCATTCTCGTCATACATATATTCATACCTCCTGTTCTCAGGAATCACAGCTGCGTACTGTCCATTTTGCGAACCTTCCCGCAGCGGATTGTTCATACTCTTATATTCTATCTCAGGCTTTCTGCCCTCTCTCTGTTTACATGAGATAGTCTATCAGTTATTTGTGATGTAATTGTGAAAATAAAATCATAAATCTGTGAAGCTTAAAAACATCTCTCGGTTTTCACTTGTCAGTCCTTCTCTCCTCTTGTATACTTAATGAAAGAAACGAATTTTACATTTTATATGAAAGGACTGTTACATCCATGATGAATACACAGGCAGTTGTCCATATCCGCAAAGGCGAGGCTCGTTCCCTGAAAGCCGGCGGTATGTGGATCTATGATAATGAAATTGAACGAATTGAGGGCGAATTTGAAAATGGCGATATCCTTCGTGTCGAAGATTTTGACGGTTATCCGCTCGGATGTGGTTTTATCAACACCCGCTCCAAGCTTACCGTGCGGATGCTTTCCCGCAAAAAGGATACTGTCATCGACGATGCTTTTATCGAAATGCGCGTCCGCAATGCCTGGGAATACCGCCGTCAGACAGTTGATACCAGCAGCTGCCGCCTGATTTTCGGCGAAGCAGATTTCCTTCCGGGCATCGTGATCGACAAATTTTCTGATGTGCTGGTCGTTGAATCCCTGGCGCTCGGTATCGACCGTCTGAAACCGCTGATTCTGGAAAAACTCGTCAAGGTGCTTGAGGAAGACGGCATTCATATCCGCGGTATTTACGAGCGCAGCGACGCTAAGGTCCGCTTACAGGAGGGCATGGAGCGCTATAAGGGCTTTATCGGGGAACCATTTGATACAAAAGTAGAGATCGTTGAAAATGGTGTCCGCTATCTGGTAGATGTCAAGGACGGGCAGAAAACTGGCTTTTTCCTCGACCAGAAATACAACCGTCTGGCAATCCAGCGTCTCTGCCCGGGCAAACGCGTTCTGGACTGTTTTACCCACACCGGCTCCTTTGCCTTAAATGCAGCCGTCTCCGGCGCCAAAGAGGTCATCGGCGTGGATGCGTCCGAACTTGCCGTCGCACAGGCGCGTGAAAATGCAGAGTTAAACGGTGTTTCCGGCACTACCACCTTTCAGTGCGCGGATGTCTTTGACCTGCTTCCGGAATTAGAGGCAAAAGGTGAGCAATTTGACGTCGTGATCCTCGATCCGCCTGCCTTCACAAAATCCCGCAGCTCGGTCAAAAATGCCATCAAGGGCTACCGCGAGATCAATATTCGCGGTCTGCGTCTGGTAAAGGACGGCGGCTACTTCGCCACCTGCTCCTGCTCCCATTTCATGACGCCGGAGCTCTTCACAAAGGCGATTCAGGAGGCAGCCCGCAGCGCCCACCGCCGCCTGCGCCAGATCGAATACCGCACCCAGGCAGCCGACCATCCGATTCTGTGGGCGGGGGATGAGACGTCCTATTATCTGAAGTTCTACATTTTCCAGGTTGTGGATGAAAAGTAAAATCACAGAATGTTTGTAAGACTATAACCAAGCAATATGAACTGCTATTATAAATCATGAATCTGCAAATCCTCTTAGAGCAATCTGAGGGGATTTGTGTTATACAATTTTCAAGGGAAAACGAAAATAGCCGCCATTACTGCAA
>OLPS01002092.1_pt1 | contig 18933 bp, 22 predicted proteins | sample 1673071 | NCBI WGS metagenome assembly OLPS01 (sample SAMEA3136752, study PRJEB25190) | human gut metagenome | reverse complement strand
TAATGATCTGGGTATTATTATAAATCTCACGTGCAAGAAGACCCGGATGCTTTTTATATTCCCTTAAATAGACACAGCTTTTCATACACTCATCACAGTGACACTGAATGCATCGCTTTGCTTCCTCAACAGCTTCTTCTTTTGAATATCCATCTGTGCTGCAGGGAATCTTTTTGGAGCCTTTCATCCCGTCCATATTTGTATAGAGCCTGGTGGTAACTGCTCCTTCACTGCCTCTGTTGCTGTGGGGCGAAAGATTCTGTACAAGGAGGTCTACAGTCAGGGCAGCTCTCTTTGCAGCAAAAGCTGCATCCATCACAGACCGGACCGGACCGCTGACAATTCCCGCCTGTTCTCTCAGCATGATCTCTGCGTCTGCTGTTTCCTCTGGAGCCAGCTTTTTGGCCACCTCCTCTGAAGCACAGACCACATCTGCCTCCTTCATTTTCGCTCTGATAAACGGAAGGTCAAGACTGCATCCGAATTCAAAGGAAAGGTCCATGGAACTGAGACGTTTTACCTCATTTTTGCGATCTGATTCCAAAAGCTCCGGAGCTGCTGCTGCAATATAGGCTTCATAATCTTTCTCCTGACAGTAAATGGTTGCAGGATACATCTTCTTTTCCAGTTCCCCTGCAAGAAACAGCGGGAACAATCCTGAGCCAAAGATCACAGCCTTTTTTTTCTTTCTGATACGAAATACACTGCTCCGTTTTCCAGGTTCCCCATATCGTACAATGGCACGCTCTACTTCACGTATGGATATGCCATCACCCAGCTCACAGAGTCTGCATTTTTCCTCACATGGTGCAGTACATCCGTTACAGAGGATCATGGGAAATGGTGTGATCTTTTCATAGATAGCCAGAGCTTTCTTAAAGTTTCCTTTTGCAGCATAAAACAGCATTTCTTTTGTATCTGCTTTGAAAGGACAGGCTGCAACACAGTACGCCGGCTGTTCATGAACACAGAGGCTGATCATATGATCCATCTCTTCCTTTGACATTCGATTTACGTGATAAACATGAGTGGAACCTCTTTCCTGTATATATGTCATAACCCGATACTCCTTTCATTTCCAAAGGGGAGACAGTCTCCCGTCTCCCCTTATTATATCACATGATAAAATTATACTGACAGTTATTTCTCAAGTTCCTTTAATGCTGCAAGAACCTTTTCAGGACGGGCAGGAACACGTGTGATACGTGCGCCTGTAGCATTGTAGATCGCATTCAGGATTGCAGGATGAGGAGCATCCAGCGGAGCCTCACCACAGCCGGCAGCACCGTAAGGACCGCTTGGGCGATATGTTTCATTGAAATGAAGTTCAATATCATCCGGCGCATCATTTGGATACGGAATGCCACAGTTCTTCAGAGAAGTATCATGGTTCAGATCCTCGAAATCTTCTGTAAGAGCAAGACCAATACCCTGTACAAGGCCGCCGTAGAAGTTGCCTTCTACAAGAAGTCTGTTCATGATGGTACCTACGTCAGCCACACAGGTGAATTTTTCAACTTTAACTTTACCTGTTTCTGTATTAACAGCAACTTCCGGAAGGAAGATCGTATACATGTAGGTTGCAAACGGATCACCCTGTGCTGTATCCTGATCGATCGGATGATCTGCACAGAAGGTTGTCACCCAGTTACCTTCATATTTTGTTGCAAGACCCTCAGCCACCATCTCATCATAAGTACGGAAGGTTCCGTCTTCTTTCTTCATGGCTGCCACAAGGTTTTCTGCTGCCAGACGACATGCATTACCTGACATAACCTGTGAACGTGATCCACCTGCAGGACCTGCATTAGGACATGTCTTGGTATCATTCATAACAAGTTTGATCTGTTCCGGTCTGATTCCTGCCTGACGAAGTGTTTCATGTGATGATACAAGAACCCCCATATCAGCGCCCTGTCCGTGATCTTCCCATGCAGCATACATTGTAACTGTTCCATCCGGATTCAGCTCTGCAAATGCGTTTGATGTATCAACACCATCAAGACCACAGCCATATACACCGAGAGATACACCGATACCATATTTGATCTTCCCATCAGAAGCTGCATTCTTTTCAGCCACACGTTTCTTAGCTGCTTCATACAGTGGACGAGCTGTCTTGAACAGTTCTTCTTCACAGTATACTTCAGGCGGATAACCTGTAGGGATCGTACTGCCTTCTGATTCTTTGTAACAGTTCATTTCACGGATATCGAAGGGGTCGATTCCCATCTTTGCAGCCAGAACATCTATCGCAATCTCAGATCCCATATAAGACTGAGGAGATCCGTAAGCACGGAATGCTGAACCCCATGCATGGTTTGTAAACACTGTTGTAGATTTATTACGGATAGAATTGATTCCATAGCCTGCACCTGTAAACTGGGAAAGTCTCATTGTAAGCAGATCACCGAATTCTGAGTATGGACCATGATCCACATAGTTATTGCCCCAGAGTGCAAGAAGCTTACCATTTTCATCTGCTGCAAGCTTGATATTCATAAATGCAGGGGATCTCTTTCCTGTATAAGTAATATTCTGGAACTGATTAAATACCAGAGACACAGGACGTTCAAGGATCTTAACAGCAGCGCCGATCAGAGCCTCATTTGTAGGAGAGAACTTGTAACCAAAGGTTCCTCCTGCATGGTTTTGAACAATTCGTAAGTTCTCCATTGGCACACCGATACCATCAGCGATCATAGGCATATGCAGATGGATACCAATGGATTTGGAATGAACAGTTATCATACCGTCTTCGTCAATGTAACCATAACCGCAGTCCGGCTCAAGATGAAGATGAGGCTGACGTGAACAGTAAGATTCGATCTCAACCTGCTGTGAATCCGGAATGCTGTCCCAGTCAAAATCAGGACCCTTGATACAGTTTGTCTCAAAGAATGCGTTCGGAATACCGGGATGAATCTCTGCCGCATCCGGTGCGATGGCATCCATTGCATTCATATATGCAGGAAGCTCTTCGATCTCAACTTTAACTGCTTCTGCTGCTGCCCTTGCATGCTCTTCTGTATCAGCAGCTACGATGGCAATCGCATCACCAAACTGGAAGATTTTTTCATCGCAAAGTACAGGACGTTCGAAACCGTCTGTCTTGTTGTGTTTTGGAAGCATTACAAGACCATTGATCTTATTGGTTCCGCCTGCTGCCTTAATATCTTTTGCTGTGATAACACGAACAACACCAGGCATACTCTCTGCTTCTGCTGTGTCAATATTGAGGATATTTGCATGAGAAACCTTTGCCTGTGTAAGAGCAAGGCGAAGTGTTCCTGATGGCATCTTTAATGCATCATCTGCACCAAAGTCCCAGGTACCTGTTACCTTCTGTGCTGCTGACGGACGGATATAATTTGTTCCAACAATAGAATCACCTGTCTGTTTGAACACAAGGTCTTCCTTTGTCATCTCGCCGCGCATAACTGCTGCTGCAGCCATAGTAGCATCGATCAGCGGCTTATAGCCTGTACAACGGCAGAGATTACGCTGTTTGTTAAACCAGTCTCTTACCTCCTCACGGGTAGGACTTGGATTATTGTCCAGAAGCACTTTTGCTGAAATAATAAATCCCGGTGAACAGAAACCGCACTGTGCGCATCCATATGCCATCCATGCAACCTGGATCGGATGCATATCAGAAAGTGTTCCCACACCTTCAATGGTTGTGATCTCTGCATGATCGGGAACACGGCTCATCTTGTAGATACAGGATCTTGTGACTTTTCCGTTCATAATAACATTACAGGCTCCACAGTGACCTTCACCGCAGCCAATCTTACATCCTGTAAGAAGAAGGTGATTACGGAGCACCTGCGCCAGTGTCTCATCCTTATCAAGAATAAGTATTCTCTCAACACCATTAATCTTCAATGTCTTTTTAATCATGTCCCATTCCTCCTTTTAAAAAAATTCATTTCAATCTTACTGATCTTCAGGCTTATGTGTTCCGCACGAATCATGGTCAGCTCCCCTGCCTGTCAGATCTTTCAGTCTCTCTATTCCTCTGGCGGAATAGAAAACAATGGAAGAGCTGCTCCCGTCCAGATTCTCACCGCTGAGCTTTAAAACATTTGCATTCTCATAATAATCGATGGGAAGCGTCCGGCTATATACAACCCCTGTACGCTCATCTTTTACCTGTACAGTAACTTCTTTTGCGGTAATCTCAAAAATCTTATCCATAAAAAAGTTCTCCTGTCCACGTTATTTTATATATCCATACTACCATAATTTTGCACAATTATACAAATTACAAATAATTAATAGTTGGCTATTTTATATATTGCAGACAATTTTATTTTGTTTTATTTAAAATTTTAACTATTTTTATTCTTTTATATGTTATAATAATATCAAATTTGTATAATATCATTGAAAGAAGGAGGTATCTAAATGCAGACAGGCGCCCTCATCGTGGCTGCGGGGAAATCATCACGAATGGGAGACTTTAAACCCATGCTTCAGCTTGGCTCCATTTCCATCGCACAGCGCGTGATCAATAATTTCCGGCAGGCCGGAATCTCCAAAGTAGTAGTGGTAACCGGATATCATGCAGATGTTCTGGAATGCCACCTGGCTTCCAATAATGTAGTCTTTCTTCGAAATGAGAACTATGCAAACACTCATATGTTTGATTCTGTCCGAATCGGACTTGAGTATCTGAAAGACAAAGTGGATACGGTACTCTTTACACCTGTTGATGTTCCGCTGTTCACAGCCCAGACAGTCACTCAAATGCTCTCTCTAGGGCGTCCCCTTGTAACTCCGGTCTGTAATGGCAATCCCGGTCATCCCATTCTGATCCGTTCCACACTGATTGATTCCATCCTAAGTGATGACGGAAAATCAGGACTTAAAGGTGCTGTGGATAACTGCGGGGAACCCATGTATTATCTTAATGTAAAGGATCCCGGTATTATTCATGATGCTGATACACCAGAGGATTATGCTGAACTTCTCCGCATACACAACCAGAGTCTGATCCGTTCTGAAATCCATATTCAGCTAGCCCGGGAAAAAGTTTTTTTTGATGAAAAACTCTATTCGCTGCTTACACTGATCCATGAAACAGGATCTGTCCGCGATGCCTGTGAGCGCATGCACATTTCCTATTCTACCAGCTGGAACCTGATCCATACCCTGGAATCACAGCTTCATGAACCTCTGATCATCAGAAGCCAAGGCGGTACAAGGGGAAGCCATAGCGAACTGACACCATACGGCGAAGAATTTCTGAAACGATATGCCCGTTTTTCAGAAGAAACACGTTCCTGTTCAAAAAAAATATTTGAAGAATGTTTCGGAGGGTTTTTAAATGCGTAACCTTTATCTGGTCCGGCATGGAAAACCACAGTATCCGGATGAACATTCTTACTGTGTAGGACAGACAGATTTCTCTCTATCCATGCTTGGACATCTGCAGGCAGTCCTTCTTAACGAAGAATTGTCCGATAAAATATCAGGGGTATACTGCAGTCCTTTGTTAAGAGCAGTTGAGACAGCAGGCCATATGGCACCTGAGCTTCCACATATCATTGTTTCTGATCTGTCAGAACGAAATCTGGGAGAATGGGATGGCCTTTCTTTTGATGAAATACGCCAGAGATGGCCGGACATTTATAAAGCGCGTGGGAATAACCCTGATCATCCGATCCCGGGAGCAGAAACTCCTGCTGCATCTGGTTTTCGCTTTTCGCAGGCAGTTCATAAGATTCTTTGCGCTTCTGAAGGTGATATTGCAGTGGTAACTCATACAGATGTAATCTCTTCTTATTTACATGCATTACATTCTGATATGTACAGCAGGCAGCGGTTTCGTCTGCCCTGCGGCTCTTACTATCATCTGGAAGTGAATGAAAAAAATAATATTTCTTTCTCTGATCCCAGTTATATACTGCCTCATCCTGAATTAAATGACGGACTATGTCTCAGGCTTCGCAATGCTGTTTCTCTGCCCCGTCATGTACAAGCTCACAGTGATGCTGTTACTGAACTTGCCTGTTGTTTATGCAATATGCTGGAATCCAATGGTTATATCTTTGACCAGAAGCTTGTTCGCTCCGGTGCACTTCTGCATGATATTGCCAGACTTCAGAGGCATCACGCGAAAACAGGCGGTGAACTTTTCTTACAGTTAGGTTATCCTGAGATCAGCCAGATCATTTCACAGCACCATGGTCTGTTGGAAGCCACGCTGGATGAAGCAGCTATTGTATTTCTGGCTGATAAACTGATTCAGGAAACACAGCGTGTAACCATAGAAAAAAGATTTGCCGACAGCATGAGTAAATGCAAAAGTCCGGAAGCTCGCAAAGCTCATGAGCAGCAGTTAGAACAAGCCCGCAAACTGCAGGACATGATACAATCACTCTGCCATATCACGCTTTAGTTCAGGCGGGCAGACGTACACAACTGGAGCAGAAAAATCACTTAATTTAGTTAGGAGGTATTTTATTATATGAGAACATTATTTCAGACAATAAAACAACAATTCCTGGAGGGAAACGATCTTGTACTTGTTTCCGTTACAGCATCCTCAGGGTCTACACCAAGAGGTGCCGGTTCCCGCATGCTGGTCGGAAAAAACGGCAGAATTTCCGGAACCATCGGAGGTGGAGCTGTAGAATATCGTGCTGAATGTATGGCATTGGATATTCTTGAAAAAAAGGAATCCTGCGAGCATGAATTCCGGCTGAATCATAAAGATGTTGAAAATATTGGTATGATCTGTGGTGGTGATGTTACGGCCTTTTTCCAGTATCTTGATCATAACGATCCGATTATTATGGAAATCACGGAAACTGCTGAAAAATTCTATGAAGAGCGAAAAGATTTCTGGCTGATCTGCGATCTTCTCACCACCTCCGGTGTGAGCCTCTACAGTCCTGCATGCGGTCTCATCGGAACTGCCAATGTTCCTTCTTCTGTATTATCTTCTTTGTCTACAAAGCCACACCGATATCACAGTGAAGATTATGATCTGTTTTCTGAACAGATTGGAACCTCAGGAACTGTCTATGTATTCGGCGGCGGACATGTCTCACAAAAGCTTGTCCCAATCCTTGCAAGCGTTGATTTTCGCTGTGTTGTCCTGGATGACCGGCCGGAATTTACAAATCCTGCTCTTTTCCCAGGAGCAGTTGAAACAATACTTTGTGATTTCAACCATCTGGACCAGTATGTTTCTATTACAGCTGCTGATTATTGCTGCGTCATGACACGTGGACATTCCTATGATACCATTGTACAGGCACAGCTTCTCGCTACACCTGCATGTTATATAGGCGTCATTGGAAGCCGTGCAAAAAAAGCTGCTGTATTTCACCGTCTGATTGAAGAATACAACATTAATGAACAAGATTTAAACCATATCATCTCACCTATAGGACTGGAGATCAAAGCAGAAACACCGGCTGAAATCGCCATCTCCATCACAGGACAGATGATCCAGGTTCGCGCTGACAGAAAGGCTACATCAAAATGATGGCAAAATCAGTATATAAAACTGTAATATTTGGTGCCGGACAAATTGGACAAATGACCGCAAGACTTCTCAGCAGTCCCTGTCAGCTCCTGTGCTTTGCTGATAATGACCCCCATAAACACGGATCATATATTGGAAATATTCCAGTCTGTTCTCCGGATACTGCAGCAGCACTTCTCCCGGATCTGGTCATCCTGGGAGTTCTGGATGAAGAACGGCGCAATTCTATGATAAAGCAGATGGAAAACTTAGGTTATCACGGACCTTTTCGTGATCCCTCCGTCCTTCGCATGTTTGACGCACGGGTTGCTGTTATGCGTCTTTTATCTGAGCAGATCTATCAATTGGATATTCCGGGAAATGTTGCAGAACTAGGTGTTTTTCGAGGTGAATTTTCTTCCCTGATCAGTGCAGCCTTTCCAGACCGAAAAATCCATCTTTTTGATACTTTTGAGGGCTTTTCAGAAAAGGATATCACAATAGAAGCCTCCGGTAATCTGTCCCGTGCCAAAACAGGTGATTTTTCTTCTACTGATATTGACTCTGTTCTTCATGTTATGCCTGATCCTACACGTACTGTGATCCACAAAGGATGGTTTCCGGATACCTTTTCCGATGTCACAGATGAAACTTTTTGTTTTGTATCTCTGGACGCAGATCTCTATGCTCCAACTGCAGCCGCACTTCCTCTGTTCTATGAACGCCTGGCCACCGGAGGAGTTCTCCTGATCCACGATGTGTACAGTACACAGTTTTCCGGATGTCGAAAAGCGGTCGGGGAATTCTGTCTGAAAAACCATCTGTTTGCCGATCCTGTATGCGATCTGCATGGAAGCGCAATGATCCGAAAATTATAAAAAGAAACGCCGGAACCGGTATTTACCGGAACCAGCGTTTCTTTTTCATTTATTTATTGTATAGCCCTTTTCCACGTCCATGCCTAACCTTTATAAAATTCCTTTCAGAACATTTTCCAACGCTTCTCATGGAAGTAATTTCAGGACTGGCCAATCAAAAAAATAACCGCTAGAAGCCTTGATTTCTAGCGGTTCTACGTGCGTTAGAGGTTGCTGCGTGCCAGTGGCACGCGTTTAGCAACGACCGGACCGAATCGTAGATCGAACCCGTTCGAGTCCGACCCGGACTCGAATAAAAAATAAGACAGTGCATATACACTGTCTTATTTTTTATTAGCGTGCGTTAGAGGATTCGAACCCCCGGCCTTTTGGTCCGTAGCTACGCATCTAAAAATCACGGGAATTTGAATCCTTTTTTATAGTCTGATACTTTTGTATCTGTTCTGAATAAGCCTGTTCTTAAAGATAATGCTGTATTTGTGATACTTTGTATAGTATAATATTTCCAAAGAAGGAGGTATTTACTATGGGGTTAATGGATCGTGAATATATGCACCGGACACCGGAGGAACGTGAAGCTGAATATCATCAAAAACGCTCTAAGAAGCAAATTTCAGAAGATCAGAAACACAAAGAGCGTCAATTGGAGATGTACCGCTTAATGGCTAAAGGTAATTCCATGACACGCTCTGAGAAACGACGACTTGAACAGATTTATGAGGAAAATCGTGTGTATATGGCTCGGACTGCTACATATTCCAATTATAAGTCATATGAATTTAAAGGCAGCTCAACAGGTTCTTCCTTTAAAAAGAAAAAATCAAGTATTGTTCCTGTGGTTATTTTTGCTCTTGTTGCTATCGGTTTTATTTTTCTTCTTGCTAACTGTCCAGATCTTGCTAACTTTGATATCTGGGAGTTCATTGGACATTAAAGACCTGTTACCAGGTCTTTTTTGTTATCCAATCTTGGATTGAGATAATTTTTCTTCCTGTTCTTGAATATCTAAGATTTTCTTAATAACTCCTTGTTCCGCTGGAGTAATTTTCCTATATGCAGCAATAATATTTTTTTCTTCATCTGTTAAATTTTCATTTCCATGTTTTCCTGTTAATAGATATTCCATAGTAGTCCCAAGTAATTGGGATATATTATACAAGATGGTAGCGTTAGGTATTTGATTATTTTTGTAATTACCTACTGCATTTTTAGATAAATTTAGTTCTTCAGTTAATTTACTGTTGGTATATCCAGCAATTTTCATACATTCGGTTAATCTATTCCCAAAATTCTTATCATCAATCATAAAATTCTCCTTTCCCAAAAATATGGGATATTTTTATTGACAATCCCATTTATTTGGGATATAATCAAAACTGTAAAAAGTGACACCTTTGTTACTTTGTTAATATTAAATTTTACCATTACAAGCTGTTTTCTACAACATGTTTTGTTCTAAATTGCCAGTAATGTAATTATGTCCAAACAGTGCAAGACTATAAATTTTCAGGAGGTGCTTCAATGTTATTGGGATGGTTAGTATATCAGGAAAGAAAAGACCTGCCGCAGGACTTAGCCCGTCAGTTAAAGGCAGCCTTTACATCAGAGATCGATGCAAGGCATTACGCTTCACTGATGAGAAATGTAAGTGTGATGGCTGGTTATAAAGATACCTATGTAGTAAAGAAATCAGACATTGATGTAAGTCGTGTATGAGGTGCTCCTATGGCAAAGAAAAATAACCTCAAATCCGTCCGCCTGTCTGATCAGGTGATGGACTATGTGATCAACTTTGAAGGTGACGGCTTCAACCAGAAGTTCGAGAACCTTGTCCTGTTCTGTATGGAACAGGAAGAAACCAAAAAACAAAAGATTGCTTTTTTAGACCAGCAGATCATTAAACAGTATAAGAAACTGGATGCTCTCCGGCAGCTTACGTCTGAGATCGGGGATGTCCGCAGGGCTCTCACACATCTGGAACGGCAGACTAATGATCTGTCTGACCTTATGGATAAACTGCTGAAAGATAAAGACGATGATCCGGAACTGCCCTTCCCCTGATTCTACGCAGTAAGTCAGTCAAGGGTGAGCGAAGCTCATTCATCTCGACCCTTGACAGACTGGACACAGCCAGTACAGAGAATCAGACAGGAAGGATGGGAAGCCTGCAGGGTGAGCATCCTTCTTGATTACCCTCATGTACTCCTGTCCTGAGTCCTTTCCCTTATCAGGGATATGTCACATCGGAACAGACAAATCCAGCTTTTTCAGCGGCCGCTGTCCCTAGCATTCAGGAGACAAAAGTCAAGGTCTCCGCAGGAGCCCGGAGGGTTTAACCTTTACTTTTGGCTTTGTTGGACGTGCAGTATCCTATCCCAAGCATGACAGGGAAATCCGACTTTTTACTTCAATTTGCCGGGACTCTCCTGCATACCAGGGACAGACAATTATCTTTACCCTCCCCCCTTTGTGCAGCATAACGCTGTGGAGGGTTTACATAAATCATCGAAACATTAACTATCTCTTTCCCCCGGACTTCCGGGGACGGTAACAGCCCCATTGTGGGATTACATATTAACCAATGCCTTTCCTGCTCTTATACAGGTCTGGCAGAATTTTTCAAAGGAGGTTCATGATTATGAACAAAATGAAGATCTTAGTAACTTATGCAGGTGTCTGGAAAATGGATAACGGAAGCTCTGGTATGACACTGAACTATTTCATGTACGGTGAGAACGGTGAGCAGATGATCTCCCGGGTGGATGCTACAGGCGGACCTGTTGGACAGCAGAGGGCGAAATGTTCCCTTGACCCATCCATGAGACAGAAGATCACATTTGTACCTGGTATCTATGATGCAACAATGGGGATGAAGATCGGAAGTGACGGCAAACCTGTCCTGACTGTGGAAGCTCTTGATTTCTGCAGCCGTGTGCAGATCCTGCCGGAACAGCCTGAAAAGAAATAGGAAGGTGACTGAATGGCATGGCGGATATATTCACAGACGGTCCTGTTTTTGAACAGGATCAGGGAACAGTTCCGGAACCTGTTATACCAGCCCCGGCAGTACAGCCGGCTGCTACACCGGTATCAGTACCGGATCAGCAGGACACTGTGGCTGATCAAACTGACACTGCTGGCGGTTCCCCTGATACTGCAGGGCAGGAACCTGCTCAGGGAGTGGAAGAAGTTCCGAACGCTGGTACAGTAGACTATACTGCGTTACTTGAGCAGCTGATTCAACAGAATGAAAAGCAGCAGGAACTAATGGAGACTCTGGTCAGGGAAAATAAGAAGCTTGAACAGGATATGAAGAATATCCAGAACGCTATGCCTGCCATGATGTGTATGCTGGGAGTGATCATCGGGGTTCTCCTGTTACATATACTTGCTTCTTATATCCGGCCATAGATAGGATTTTTAATTATGTTGAATGAATTAGCGGGACTTGATGGATTTTCTTTTATTCTTGATTATTTTTTGCCGATAGGCTGCCTTATTATTGGCTGGTGCAATTTTTTAATCAATAAAGAAAATTTATCAGAAATAGAAAAATTTGTAAATTTTTCTGTAGCATTATTTTTTTCATTTATGTTTATTTTTTGGCTTTTATTTAAGATTATAGCTTTGGTGAAATAAAAATATGGAAAATGAAGAATTATTAACAACTCCGGAAGCAGAGACAGAGGACACGGTTGAGATAACAGACGGTGAGCCAAAAGTCTCGGAAGCTCCCCAGCAGACAGAAAGCTTAACGCTTGCTGTTGAGGATTACAACATGATAGCGGTGAAATCAATCCCGATCGGAGCCCTTAGCGGCGCCATCTTCATGATAATAGGGTTTGCGTATCTTGGGATTGTTCACATATTTAAAAAAGTTTAAGGAAAGGTGGTTTTTTACTATGAAATTCATGAATCTGAAAAAGAAAATTGCCCCTGTATTAATGGGCGGAGCTCTTGCAGTTGCTACTGCTGTTCCTGCATTTGCAGCTGAAGCTGGTACTGGTCTTTCTTCTGTTGAGACAGCACTGACAACATCCTTTACCAGCATTGGAAGTTCTATGACAAGCATTGTCGGAAAGATCCTTCCGGTCGCACTTCCAATTATGGGAGCTCTTCTCCTTGTTGGATTTGGTATCAAAGCATTTAAGAAAGTTGCAAATAAAGCCTGAGGGTTTTCAGAACGGATTACTTACTTGGTGTAAGGTGAGGGAGGGAGACACCTTCCTCACCTTTTTTATGTAAATGTATCTCAAAAATAACGCAGCATAAGCCGGATCCGGATTCCTGCAGTAAAGAAACGAGATACAGGAAAGGGGGAAACTTGAAAAGGATAAAGAAAAAACTTGTGGCTGTGATACTGGCTATAACTATTCTGGGTACCGGACTGATTGGATCATATACAACAGTACCGGCTGCGGAATTTTCTGCCGGAGCTATTGCCGCAGGTGAAACTTTGGAATGGATCACTGCAGTACTTGCAGGTGCCGGAATATCGATCAGTGTGAAAGAATTGTTGAAACCTAGACAGGCTGAGATTGAGAAAGATATAGGTAAACATATTGACTGGGATAATTATGATTGGGGTGATGCTCTTGATAGTCCAGCAGCTCAGGATCAGATTGACGAACTGGATAAGACTATTAACAAGCTTTATGGTAATGCTTCTGCAAAATGGAAAGAAATGTATGAGAAAAGCTTATCTCCTACCCCAACGCCGGAAACATCACCAGATAAACCAGATCCTTCTCCTCCTGTAACTGTGGCTCCAATAGATCCAGATAAAGTTACTCCGCCGGGGTGGGATACTTTGAGAAAAGCATCTATGAAGAATGGTTATCTTGCTTTAGGAGCGGCGACATATTGGTGTTTGAAAGAAGCAATTAAAGGGTTGTGGGATAATATTATGGAAACAGATACATCTAATTTAAGTAATAAATATCAATTTTCTGATAAGGATTTAATTGCTGTTTTAATTGGTAATTCATCTTATGGAAAACAATGGGACTATGTATATCGTAGTGATAGACCGATAAAAAAATTATATGTTAATGTTTATCCTGATGAAGTAAATTTAAATGATTCTGGTAGAGGGATGCATGATTCTGCTGGTTGTTCTTGGTCTGATACTGTTTATAATTCCACTTATAAGGACAGAGTAACTTGTAAAGTAAATGGTAAGAATCCTTCTGTTTCATATCAGATTTTTATTCCTTATGAGCTTAACGGAAAACAATATAATCCTATGTTACGGACTCCTAAGTCTTCCATTTGGGTTAATCCCGATTTAAAGAAAGATTATGATAATAATAAGTCTCCTTCTATTCCTGCAACAGCTCCTGCGCCTGCAATTAAGATTCCTTCTTTGGATGATCTTAAGGATTTGCAGAAAAAGGGAAATGATGCGAGTGATGATGACCGTCCGTCTATTATCTTGGACTGGTTAAAAAATCATTATACGAATCCATCAACGGATCCTAATCCCAAACCAGACCCTGATCCTAATCCAAATCCTGATCCTAAACCCGATCCTGACCCTAATCCGGATCCGAACCCAGACCCTGATCCTAATCCAGACCCTGATCCAGATCCGAAACCTACAACAGCTCCAAAGCCAGATGATACAAACACTGATGTAAATCCAGATGATTATAAAGCAGACCTCCGGCTTGTTTTCCCGTTTTGTATTCCTTTTGATTTGGTTCATCTGATCCAGGCATTTGAAGCAGAGCCAGAAGCTCCGGTGTTTGAGTTTCCTTTTGATCTGGAATTAGAAAATCCTTGGACAGGAACAAAGATTCTTGACTATCATCATACATTTAAACTTGATATGTCAGACTATGAATCAGTGATTAAGATCTTCCGGATCTTTGAGATTATTTTCTTTATTATCGGCTTATTAATGATAACACGGCAACACATGATTAAGGGGTGATTATATGATTCATTGGATGAAACAAATGTTAGATGCTCTGCTTTCTGTTCTCTTGCATCTTTTGCCGCTCTCTCCTTTTGCAGATGCTATTGATAATCTTACCCAGCTTCCCTATCTGGCATATCTTAATTATTTTGTTCCGGTGGGGACTTTTATCAAGATCGGTGAGGCCTGGTTAGCTGCTATCGCACTCTTTTATTTGTATAGTGTGTTAGCCCGTTGGATTAAACTGATTGAGTGATTGAGGTGATCATATGATTTTCTTATACTCCGGGACTCCCGGATCAGGGAAGAGCCTGCACGTAGCAGAACGGTTGTATCATCTGCTCCGTGCTGGTCGCCCGACTGTGTGCAACTTCCCCATTAACTTAAACCGTATTCCTAAGAAAAAGCGTGAGCTGTTCTGTTATAAGAGTAATCTTGAGATTACCCCGGAGTTTCTGATTGAGTTCTCCCAGAAACATTTCCAGGGCAAAAAAGTAAAAGAGGGTTCTCTGCTCCTGGTCATTGATGAGTGTCAGCTGATGTTTAATGCCAGGGATTGGAGCAAGTCCGGACGTGATAAGTGGCTGTCATTTTTTACGCTGCACAGACATTATGGCTATGATATTATCCTGGTCGCCCAGTTCGACCGGATGATCGATCGCCAGATCCGGAGCCTGATCGAGTATGAATATATTCACAGGAAGGTAAGTAACTTTGGTCTGCGTGGAATGTTCCTCTGTGCGGTCATGCTGTCCCCGAAGCTTTTTATTAGTGTAAAAGTCTGGTATCCGATGAAGGAGAAGGTAAGCAGTGAATTTTTCAAATGCAAGCGGAAATATTACTCGCTATATGATACTTACCTGATGCTGGATGCCCCGGATTAGAAAGGATGTTGCTATATGAGAGGTAGATCTATTTATTTTACGGCTGATGAGATAGCCGCTATGGAGGAATTTTTTGATGATTTTGATATTTATTTTTCTGCTGAAAAGCATAAGGAAATGTATGAATATCTTTTACATAATAGAATGTGGCTGATTTTGCGTAAATTTGATGTATGTAATGGTTCGTCTGGGAAAGGAATTTATTTTTCTTATAGTGAGATTGATTTTATGTCCCGTTTTTTTATCCGTCTTGATTATTTCTTTCCAGAAGCTGATGATAAGCCTTTAAAAGAAAAATTTATTACTTTAGCTGGTTCTGCTTTTAACAAGTTTCTCCTGTGTCTTGATAAATATTATTTTCCTTTAGGTTGATTTGGGAATTCTTTCAGGAAACTGGATGCCCCAGAGTGATGTATCTCATTTCCTCCGGAGCTGCCAGGCTTACTGCAGAAATTTTGAGATACATTTCAGAAACGTCTGGCAGTCCCAGAGCCGGAGGCTGTCCAGAAACTCCGTCAGCCCTGCTGTGTGGGAAGACGGGGGTTGGGGGGACCCGTCTGACCGCGCGGCAGCGCTGACGGAGTTCCGTTACTGCCCCCTGCCACGGGCCTGTAATACGTGGTCTGAAAATACATACAAAATTCATGCGAAACCCTTGTAAATACTGGCGAAAATGGCAATTTTAAAATTTCGGGAAACTGCCTTCTCCCGAAAAACTTTAGCAAAGTAAAGTGAGGTGCGAAATTGATACAAAAAAGAGAAATTCAACACACAAAAATATACCAGGAATTTGATGATGAAAACCAAAAATACTGGTTTGACTTCAAACAAAAGAAATTCCTGCATAACATTGATACCTTTTATTATTCTGTGAAATTAGTGGAGGACTTTACAAATGACTCATCTGATGATTCCGTTCTCAGGTTTCGTAAATTCTTTGAGCAGAAGAAATCAATCCTTGACTCCAGGTATGGACAACTTGTACAGATCTTCTTTCCTGGGTTTGACCGCAGCCTTAATCTGTGCGCTGGCTCTTACGCTGGTTTTTTCAGTATTCGTCTGGAATGCCCGGAATGGTTTGATATTTTCATTGCTCCTTCTGTTCCTCATGGTTCTGATGGTGGTTTCTCAGTTACGTCTGAGATCGTTGTACAACTCCGATCTTATATGCTGTGGATGTATGGAGTTCATGAAGCCTTTGAACGCTCTTATGAATATGTGAAACAGATCTGTGATTACTTCGGTTTACATATCGCATACTGTCAGGAAAACAGGATTGACTACTGCTGGCATAGCAACTACTTAAGTAATCCGGAAAGATTCTTTTCGCCGGAGAGCTTTTACAAGATGAGAGTGGACAGGTTCAAGGATGCCCTGATACATACTGCCAAAGTCGGATCAGAAGGATATGAGATTGATTATGTATCAATGGGAAAACGTTCTGACAAGGTATTTATCCGTATCTACCTGAAAAGTAAAGAGGTCATTGAAAAGAATTATAAACCATGGTTCTTCAAGGTATGGCTGTTCAATGGTCTGATCAACCGCTATGACCTGTATTGTTATGAAGAATGTTATAAAAAGCATTCCTGGCAATATCTGGATACTGCCAGACTGAAATATTACAGTGAATATGGTTTTGATCCGGAACTCCGGGAACAGTGCAGGGATGTTGTGGAAGGCAAGGTTACCATGTCCCCGGATACGCTGCATAAACTTGCAGATACATTGACACCGAAGATCAACCTGATCATGAACGTGGAATACCAGACAATGAGAAAGCATACCAAGACTTATGAACTGGTACCGTTCCGGGATAACAGTGCAAGGGAAACGTCCAAAAGGATTTATGATTACCTGGATAACCGGAAGATCATAGCTGACTATCTGACCTTTTATGTGTTCCGCCTGGTCAAACCGGAAGGGGATTCCAATAAATCAAGACGTGATCTGTGTGCTTTCTGGACTGCTCTACGGAGCTGCAGGATGATAGATGTAAATGTCAGACCAAAAGATGTGAAGCTGATCCGGCAGTACTGCAGGCAGCTCAACAGTGACATAATGAAAAAGCGTGTAATCAATGCTGCTGTAACTCTCGGTATCTATACTAGGGGGATCAACAATGATAATGTGGTGCAGGATTGTGTTGAAGCACTTTGCCAGCTGAATGATAATGATATTCATGATGCAAACCGCTACAAACAGAAAAAAGCCCGCCAATTCAATAGCAGTGAACTGGCGGACACTTATGTAAGTAGTGTTACTCATGAGTATCAGATAGTCAATATCAATACTGGTGAAGTATCTACGGACATAATACCATAAGCACCTTGAAATTACAATAAAATTTAGGAGGTTATTATGAGATTAGTTAAATATGAAAGCTATATTGTTACTGTAAAATCTGCTTTCTGTCTTCCAGCAGGAGATTATCTGTTATATTTCCAGAATGTGTTTGTTTTTGAAGAAACCTGCAGTTGTGGTCTGGCTATTCTTAATTTTTCTGGAAGCTCTGATGATTCAAGTGTATTCTTTAATTTTTATGCTGATGATGAGATAGCAATCCGTAAATATGAGTAGTGTATCTCAAAAGTCACGCTGCAGCGTTCTGATCAGAGTTGCACGTGCGAAAAAATGAGATACAAAGGAGGTACTTATGAGTATATCTTTAAAACAAGCTTATGATCTGTTTATCTTTGATCGTGCAACTTATTGTAAGCAAAAGACTATCCAGAATTATAAGAATACGCTTTCATACTTCTTTAAGTTTCTGGAAGGTGACCGGGGCTGTCCTATATCTGAGATCATGCTTGATTCTGTTACTACCATGGATTTAAAAAAATATGTTGCCTTTCTGCGTTCCAGGAATAAACTTGAATCCCATCCTTTAAAGCCTACAGTAAATCAGCCCATAACTAAGAGATCTATCCGGACATATTCTGTAGATCTTCGAACTTTCTTCCATTTTCTGTATTATGAGGAGTACATACCGACTGATATAACTAAGGGATTTAAGATCATTAAGTCTGAAACTAAATTGGTGTTACCGTTATTTGATGGTGAAGTACAGAAAATTGACAGTTGTTTTAACCAGAAGACTTATACCGGACTTCGTAATTACTGCATTGTTCATTTAATGTTAGATGAAGGATTACGTTCAGGTGATGTTGTGAATTTAACTACCAGATCAATAAATTTTGATGAATCCTATATTATTGTACTGAATGGTAAAGGTGATAAAGACAGGATTGTTCCTCTGGCGAAAAGACTTCGACAGCCTTTGTATAGATATCTGACATTTTACAGGCCTCGTACTTTAGAACATGATTCCCTGTTCTGTTCTTTGCATAATCCGGAAGAACCATTCACACTGGATGCAATCAAGTCACTTTTCAGCCGGATCAGGAAGGAAACAGAGCTTTCCCGTCTGAAGCCGCATTTGCTCCGGCACACATTTGCAACATCTTTTATTCTTGGTGGTGGTGATCTGGAATCATTAAGACTTTATCTTGGACATAGCAGTTATGATACAACTCAGAATTATCTGCACCTTGCAAATACTTATGAGAGAATGGGATCAGATGTATATAAGTTAGATGGCATTTTCTTCCGTTCGTATTATTCTCGGGGCTATGCGATCGGAACTAACCAAAGGGTTAAGTAGCCTTGTCAAGTAAAAAAATAACCGCTAGAAACCTTGATTTCTAGCGGTTTTACGTGCGTTAGAGGATTCGAACCCCCGGCCTTTTGGTCCGTAGCCAAACGCTCTAT
>OLPS01002078.1_pt1 | contig 19010 bp, 17 predicted proteins | sample 1673071 | NCBI WGS metagenome assembly OLPS01 (sample SAMEA3136752, study PRJEB25190) | human gut metagenome | reverse complement strand
TAAGGTAGGTTTTGATACATATGCATAGTATCAATTTCTATAATTTTGAAGAAAGAAAAGATTACAAACAAGGTATTGAAGGTAGTGGAGAGAATTGCCCGGAATGAAGTGGAAAAAACAGTTCTTGGCAGGACGGCAGAGTGTTCAGCGATTTATCACCAGCCGAAAAGACCGAAGAAAAGGGAAAACTAGGTCAGAATAATGAAATATTTTGTGGAGTGTTGCGGTTGTGATTATCGTAATGGCAAAACAAAAGGAGTAAGATAACTCCAAAAGTGTTATCTTACTCCAATAAATCAATTAAAGGTTACTGCTTGGGCTTCGGATGGAGAGAGCAGGTACGGTTCTGACTGACAGAAGAACCGTGGAAATAATATGCAGATAACAAGAGGCAATTATTCAAATCAACACGCTCGTGAGATTATTGGTGAGGAAATGGAAAAAATCTCAAAGATAACTTCAAGATCAGCTTTAGCAGCAACCTATCTTGAAGAACATAAATCAAGAGGAACGGATGAAATTCCTGAAAACTTAAGCGAGAAGATGTATGATGCAATCTTCTCGTTTAAGGAGAAATACGCAATGTTTCATTCTGATGCAGATAACTTATCGCAGTTATTGATTAGTGTTAAAATTTCATAGGTAAAAGCAGTTTTTAGAGGAATATATTGAGGAACAAATACAGGCTCGTAAGGACATACTGGAGTTTCGCAAAGAAGAGAATTTTAAGCATAAAGAGCAAAATATCGAACTTAATAAAAAGGCATTGGCGCTGAGGGCTTATAATCAGCAGATTTTAGAAAAACATTAAGCAAGATATGAGTAGGATAATCTGTTTGTTGTCGAGTTCAAACGTAAAAAGACCAGATAACAGATAGTGTCTGTTGTCTAATCTTTTTTATGCCATTTTCTGCAAGGGGCATTGATGATATGTGCCAAATGTTTATATTGAAAACAAATTTTCAAGTGAGGTAATAGAGATGAATATATCAAATGCTATCAATACGGTAAGCGTATCTGGAAGTTCTAGCAGTAGTGCTAAAAAAACTCCTGAAAAGAACAAGTGGCAATTAACAGATTCATTAAAAGAAAAAATTGTTGAATTGGCTAAGAAAGATGCGAAAAACAACATATATATGGGAAATGAGTTTATGAACTTGCGGAAAGCAGAGGTCGCTAAAGTGGCACCAAATCGGGCAGCACTGATAGGTAAGTTCAACCAATCAATGAGTTCTGGAAATATGGGTGATATGAAAGAAATACAAGAAGCAGACAAAAGATGGCTGTGTATTTTATTTGGGATACCATATGAGGCTGAATATCAAGGAGAGGGAACTGGTTCTGCGCTCCATATATATAATGAGGAAGGGGAAGAAGTTCTTACATATACTCAAGGAGTAGGGTGGCATGAGAAAGAGACAAAAGCAGAAACGGGAGTACATTCAGCGTTAAAATTAGCATATTATGAGGCATACCATGATGCAAGAAAAGCACTGAACACTGGAACAAATGTGGAAATCACAAATGAAAATGTTGTGGTGCAAAGTAATTTCGATATGAAAGCATAAGACAATTAACAGGAAAATTTCAATGAGCTTTTTAAGTAGAATTTTGTTATCAGATTGGAAGTGATTGTATGGGAAAATGTTAGTTCTGACATTTGAAGATAATGAGGATGATATGATGAACCGCATATTATCGTTGATAAATACCAGAGAGGAAATCATTCAGATGTCAGGTATGAATTAGCATCTGTTGAATTTCAAAGGTCTTATGATAGATGAGGTTCAACGGGTGATTATTCGGGAAAATCAGGAGATTGAGCTTACGTATACGGAGTTTGAGATTTTCAAGCTTCTTGCAAAGCATCCGGGAATAGTGTTCAGCAAGGAACGGATTTATGACATTGTGTGGAAGAAATCATATTCCGGTGATTACAACATCGTCATGAGCCATATCCGTAATATTCGGGAGAAGATAGAGGATAACCCAAGCAAGCCAATCTATATACAGACTGTTTGGGGAGTCGGCTATCGGTTCAATAAAAATTTAACTCCATTTTCGAAATTGTGTGTCTGAATGAAAAACATGTATAATTATGCATTTTTGATGTATAAATCTACATTAAGGTTAATTTAAAAACGAATTTGTTTGAAATTTCACCAAGAGAGATGAGCAAAACGAATTGATTTAACAGTTGGATTTGGCAGTTAGCTTTTGCAAATCGGAAAGTATGGGAATTTATGACATAGCAAAGCTGACGTAAGTCCAGAACCTACGCAAATGGGGAGATATGAATAGCTCTTTATTATGCGATCCGCTTTACAGCTTTAAGCTTACGATAGGATTGCCCTGTGCCGGTGGTGATTGCCGCAACAGCAACCGCTAACAGACTTATATGGGCAATTGTATTCAAGTTGGTAACAGATGATTTATTTCTTACCCACATACGTTCCTGCCCTGTATTTTTGAAACGTGAATTGTATCTTTCACATTCTGTACGAAGAGAGTAATTACTTTTGAAATGTTTGCTGTCTCTGTCGACGGAGAGTCTTAAATCATCGGGAATGGTGATGTATTTTGTACAGCCGCGATGCTTCTTGCCGTTGTAAAAATTTTTGTGATGGCAGGGACAATCAGCGTCTTTGCTTGATTTTAGTGGGCAGCAGAATTTTTGGCGTGTACGTCCATTATCAGAAAATTTACCATCCTTCCACATGGCAAGCCCGGCATCGCAGACAGGATTTCCCTGTGGAAGAAGTTTTGGATTTTTGGTGGATCGTTTGTTTAATGGAATAATACATTCGCCTTGGTAGAGTTCCTGTACCTGATTATAGATATTTTTAACATCATAGCCTTTATCAGCAAGGAAGGTACATTCGGTTATCGGCAGAAAGGTATGTGTGTCAGCCAAAATATCAAGCGCAACAGTGGAATCATGGACATTGGCGGTAGTGGTCAGTTCATAAATGGGAAGACCTGAAATACAGTCAACAAGGACGTGGTTTTTGTAACCCCAGTAGAATTCATACTTTTTCTCGTTTGTTTGGTTAGAAGCAGTATGTACGCCAAGTTTGCAATCAGTATCTGCTTTGGGCTGGTTATCAGGCTTAAATTTGTTGGATAGAAAAGATTTAGGATTATTCTGTGAAGTGTTTGCAGCAATCGGAGTAGAGTCCAAACCAATAAAAGATGTATCAACAATACCTTGTTTTGAAAGATAAAGAACTTGGGATTTCATAATGGATGAAAGTACACCGTTATCAAGCTGTTTTAGAAAACGATCAAACGTCCAGTAAGAAGGCAACGGAGCAGAAATATCAAAACCGCAGTAATGGGCGATTAGAAGGTTGTTGTTAAGATAATCAACAAGATCCGTAATCATTGAAAAGCCTTCACACTTCATAACGATAAACGAACAAATCATGGCATGATTGGAAAAGCCTTTTCGTCCGGTTTTAGGGAATTCAGGGACAAAGGATAAATCGAGATTCAGAAAAAGTGAATCGTAAAACTTTGCAACTGGTTGTGAAGTGAAAAGACGGATGTCTTTCAAAATTTCTTGACGATAGATAACAATCAGCTCCTCTCGGTGAATTGATTTTGACAACTTAATTATACCATTTGGAGCTGGTTGTTACTATAAATTTGGAGTGATAAAAGAGGTTGCCATGCCTCGCAAACATGCATAAATACTGAGTATGTGGAGTTTTGCTCATGGCTATTCACCAAATCAATGGAGGTGTTTGATTATGAAAAAAAGAATAATTGCAGTAATTGTAATTTTAGCTGTATTAGTAGCTCTATTCTTTATTGGCACAGGTTTTCAAAAAAGAATGGATGTCGTATTAGTTGATTACTCTGTATCAGAGGATGGAACGGAGATCACGCTTGATGTAGGAATTCCAACATCTACAGGATATATCAGAGGATTTAAAGACAATGGAAGTGGAGTAAAACCACATTATCTTACATTTTTTTCGACATTTGGTGGAATAAACAGTCCGATTGGAGCAGAGCATAGCTTCCAATTAGAGCTTACTTCGGATGATACAGAAATTTATTTTAACAGACCGGAGGGAGGTTACGAGTTGATTTTAGTGAAAGATGAAGAAACAGGTCAATGGCTCAGACCAAGTGGAATAGGTGAAGAAAATAACACTATTTTTGAAGCAACCATTCTTGAAATTCGTGATAATTATTTTTTAGTAGAACCAGTAGAGGGTAGTCAAGAATTAAACAATGCAGATCTGATTACAGTACCAATGAAAAACATAGGTACTGCTCCACAACCAAATGTTGGTGACATTATTGAAATAGCATATAACGGAGAAATTGCAGAAAGTTATCCAGCACAGATAACAGAGGTTTACGGTATCAAAGTTGTCAAAGAAGCAGAACAATGGGATTTAATTCCTATGGTCATGGTAAATGGCGAGTTATATATTGACACAGGTCATGAAAGTACAGTAGAAGCCCGTTGTGGTGTTATGGATGGAGAGATTACGTCAGAAGTAGACGGAAGTGAAAAGCCAACAAAAGACAATCAATCTAACTTTGGTACAGGCTATGGATATCAATATGGTTCACAAGAAGGCATAATCGAGATTAATATGAATGAAAAATGGTGGGTTTTTGCAACAGAAAAAGTCCTGGCCAGTAGTGAACTTATGATAGACCCAGTTGCAGTAGTAAGTATTCATAATGTTTTCACAGGAGAAAATGCGAACATCACTGAAAATGAGGATATCAGAACTATATCTAATATATTATGTGGTGATGCATGGAATACAGAAGGTACAACTGATTGTTTAAGCAACATTGAAATTACAATCAACGAAGAAACATACAAATATCATTCCGATTGTGGTACATTCAACGATAATGTAAATCAGAACTATTTATCACTGGATGACGAAAGGAAAGCTGTGGTAAATGCCATTTTTTCAGAGTATATATCACTCACAGCCACAGAAGTTCCAGCAGAATAAATTTTACAAAGGCTACCCGGTCAAAAAAATTGGATAGCTTTTATTATGTTTTAAACCTAAACTCAATTTCAATCCAGTCAGCAAAACTAATCTTTATCATATCCAAGCAAATCAATAGCTCAAATTGCATTAACTTCTTAAAATGTATAAATAACAGGATAGTTTGGGTTAAGTAATATCAGAAACACTTTTCCGAAAAGGGAGAAATTTAATAGCATAGAAACAGACAATTAAGAAACAAAAACAATGGCAGACGCTAAAACAGAAAAACAGAAAGTACAGGAAATAACGGAGAAGTTGGAGTAGGGTATCAAGGAACTTTTTGAAAGCGAGAAGTACAAGATTTATCTGAATACCATGTCAAAATTTCATAATTACAGCTTTAACAACACAATGTTAATTGCAATGCAAAAGCCTGACGCTACGTTAGTGGTCGGATTCAAGGAATATACTTTGCCGAATAAACAGGGGGGACGATAATGCAGGATGTTATGAATGTTAATCAGAAAGAATATAAAATTGTGAAGTTATTAGGACATGGAAAAGGTGGTTATTCCTATTTGGCAGAACGGGAAGGTAAATTTTATGTGTTAAAACAGATACACCATGAGCCATGTGAATATTACTCATTTGGCAATAAAATCGAAGCAGAACAAAATGATTATAACAGACTGTTGCAGACAGGAATCAGAATTCCAAGAATGTTAGACATTGATGTAGCAAATGAAAGAATATTAAAAGAGTATATTGACTATGAATGTAACAATTACATGGATGAATGGAATTTTGAAAATTGGGGGATTAAGTACTGGTCTAAGACAACGGAATTTATTGATTATATGGAGCAGCATTAGTTATGTAACTCAAGATTTTGTTCAATCCAAATCTCTTATAATCCTCAAAACTTGTTGATTTTACACGAAAAAAACTATACTATAGATAGTACCTATTATTAGAGTCAGAGCGTAGAGCAGAAAAAGATACGAGGAAGTAATGATGAGAACAGAAGATAAAACAAGAATGACAGAGGGAAGCATTTCCAGAAAAATTATTTTATTTGCGATTCCGCTGTTTCTTGGAAATTTGTTTCAGCAATTGTATAACACGGCAGATTCACTGATCGTAGGAAATTATCTCGGCAGCAATGCGTTGGCGGCAGTCAGCTCATCCGGGAATCTGATTTTTCTGATGGTTGGATTTATCAATGGCATCGCAATGGGTGCAGGTGTTGTAATTGCCAGATATTATGGAGCGAAAGACAGGGGAAATCTGGAGAAATCAATCCACACAACGGTTGCGTTTGGAATTGCAGCAGGAATTGCATTGACAGTGATCGGCATGCTTTTAGCACCGAAGATCCTGGTGTTGATGGGAACACCCGCAGAGGTGCTTCCGGAATCTATCACCTATTTCCGCACTTATTTTGCAGGCTCTATCGGAGTGATCATGTACAATATTTTTGTAGGGATTTTGCAGTCGGTTGGAGACAGCAGACATCCGCTGATTTATCTGATCATTTCTTCCTGTATCAATGTGGTGCTGGATATTTTCTTTATTTCAGGATTGGGGATGGGAGTCGGTGCAGCCGCTTTGGCAACAGCGATTTCCCAATTTGTAAGTGCATTCTTATGTCTGATCCATCTTCTGAGAGCAAAAGAAGAATATAGGCTTCAGTTAAATAAAATCCGTTTTGACAGCCAGATGCTGTGGCAGATCATACAAAACGGTGTGCCGTCCGGTTTTCAGAATTCTGTGATCGCCATTGCGAATGTTTTTGTGCAGACAAATATCAATGCATTTGGGAAAATGGCGATGGCGGGATGTGGATCTTATTCCAAAATCGAAGGATTTGCGTTTCTGCCGGTGACCTGTTTTACGATGGCGCTGACCACTTTTGTCAGCCAGAACCTTGGTGCAAAGCAGTATGACCGTGCAAAAAAAGGAGCGAGATTTGGCGTTCTCTGTTCGATTATCATTGCAGAATTGATCGGAGTTGTGATTTATACAGCCGCACCGGTGCTTATTGCAGCCTTTAACAGTGAACCGGATGTAGTACATTATGGAGTTATGCAGTCGAGAACCATTGCATTGTTCTATTTTCTGCTGGCTTTTTCCCACTGCATCGCTGCGGTGCTTCGTGGTTCGGGAAATGCATCGGTTCCAATGATCGTCATGCTGTGTGTATGGTGTCTGTTCCGTGTAAGCTATATCACGGTTACGGTTCATTTTATCCCGGATATCCGCGTGATCTTCTGGGCGTATCCATTGACCTGGAGTATTAGTTCGGTCATTTTCCTTGCTTTATTTTTGCGTGGAAAATGGGTGTATGGGTTTGAAAAGAGAAAATAAGCAGCATATCCGGCGTAGGGGAAAAGCTTGACAATTTCAGCTTTACGTCTAAAATAATATCATATGAATTTGAATGAGACTGATGCATAAAAGAATGTATCAGTCTTATCTTATGCAGAGGAGAACCGGAATTTATGAAAAAAAGTGGAACCATGAAAAAAATGCTCACCTATTATAAACCTTACATGCGTGTGTTCTGGACAGACATGTTTTTTGCAACGCTCTCTGCGGCGGTTGCCCTGATCATTCCGCTGGTCGTGCGGTATGTGACCTACAATCTTGTGTACCGTGAGCCGGCAGAGATTTTGCATCAGGCAGCATACATTGCCATTGGACTGTTTGCGCTGGTGGCGGTTGACTGTTACAGTAAATTCTACATTTGTAATTACGGACATGTGATGGGAGCGAAAATCGAGTATGACATGCGTGCGGAAATTTTCGCACATTATCAGAAACTGTCCTTTTCCTTTTATGATGACCAGAAAGTCGGACAGCTGATGAGCCGTATCACAACCGATCTTTTTGATATCAGTGAACTGATGCATCATGGACCTGAGAACATCATTCTGTCCGTGATCAAAATTGCCGGAGCGCTGATCATTCTTGTGAACATCAGCCCGATGCTTGCAGTTGCGGCTTTTGCAATTCTGCCGTTCATGCTGCTCTATGCATTTGTCCTGAATAAAAAAATGCGTCTCGCATTCAAACAGAACCGTGTAAAAATTGCGGACATCAATGCGCAGATCGAGGATAACTTATCCGGTATCCGGGTGGTAAAATCTTTTGCCAACGAAGCGATTGAAAACCGCAAGTTTAAACAAGGCAATGACGGTTTCCTTGCAGCCAAGAAAAACAGCTATTTTTACATGGGAAGTTATCAGGCAGGGCTTGGAGCGTTTACGACACTCATTCAGGTCAGTGTGATCCTGACAGGTACGGTGCTGATCGCAAAAGGCAGTGTGGATGTCAGCGACCTTGTCACATTTATGCTCTATATCAGTGTGTTTACGGATCCTGTCCGCACCCTCATTGATTTCACAGAGCAGTTTCAGAATGGTTATACCGGGTTTGAACGTTTTCAGGAGATCCTCGCCATTCATCCGGATATCGAGGACAAAAAAGATGCAGTGGAACTTAAGGATGTAAAGGGAGATATTACTTTTGAAAATGTTTCATTCCAGTATGAGGAAAACACGGAAAAAGTGTTGAACCATATCAGTTTAAATGTCCCGGCGGGGGCTTACATGGCATTAGTCGGTTCCTCCGGCGCAGGAAAAAGTACGCTCTGTTCCCTCATACCACGTTTCTATGACGTGACGGGCGGCGCAGTAAAAATCGATGGAAAAGATGTGCGTGATCTCACCTTAAAGAGTCTGCGCGACCACATCGGCATTGTGCAGCAGGATGTGTATCTTTTTGTTGGAACTGTTTTTGACAATATCCGTTACGGAAAACCGGATGCGACAAGAGAGGAAGTCATCGAGGCAGCGAAAAACGCCAATGCGCATGAGTTTATCATGTCGCTTCCAAATGGTTATGAGACGGACATCGGACAGCGCGGGATCAAGCTTTCCGGCGGACAGAAGCAGCGGTTGTCCATCGCAAGGGTTTTCCTTAAAAATCCACCGATCCTTATTTTTGATGAGGCAACCTCTGCACTTGACAATGAGAGTGAAAAAGTAGTACAGGATTCATTGGAGAAGCTTGCAAAAAACCGTACCACATTTGTAATTGCACACAGGCTTTCCACCATCAAAAACGCAGAGAAGATCATTGTTTTATCTGAGGATGGTATCGAAGAATCAGGAACACATGAAGAACTGATGGACAGGAAGGGAACTTACGAAAAGCTTTACAATATGCAGTTCCACAAATAAAATGAAAGCAGCAGAAAAAGAGGAGAATTGATATGCCGGAACTTATACGTAAAAAAAAGAAAATGTCATCGTTTGAGATGATCGCATTTGGATTTGCAGGTGTGATATTACTTGGAGCAATTATTTTAATGCTTCCGATCTCATCTTCTGCCGGAGTTGTGACACCGTTTGATAAAACTTTATTTACTGCGACATCAGCTGTCTGCGTGACAGGACTTGTGGTCGTGGATACAGGAAGCTACTGGTCGGCGTTTGGTCAGGCAGTGATCTTACTTCTGATTCAGACCGGTGGATTGGGAGTCATCACTGTGGTTGCATCTTTTTCAATGGTATCGGGGAGAAAGATCTCGTTAATGCAGCGGAGCACGATGCAGGATGCAATTTCAGCACCGAAGGTAGGTGGAATTGTCCGGCTTACGAAATTTATTCTACAGGGAACATTTCTGATCGAATTGGTCGGTGCCATTCTCATGCTTCCTGTATTTTGCAAAGACTATGGATGGAAGGGAATCTGGATGTCAGTCTTCCATTCGGTATCGGCTTTTTGCAATGCAGGTTTTGACATACTTGGAACGACAGAACAGGCATTTCCATCTCTGACAGGATATATTGCCAATCCACTGATCAATCTTGTGATCATGCTTTTGATCGTGATCGGTGGCATCGGATTTCTGACCTGGGATGATTTTTGTACAAACAAATGGAACTTGAAACGTTACCGTCTGCAGAGTAAGATTATCCTCGTTACCACCACTGTTTTAATTTTACTACCGGCTCTTTTTTTCTTTCTAAGTGATTTCGCCGGATTTTCTATGGGAAAAAGAATACTGGCTTCTCTTTTTCAGTCGGTAACTCTTCGAACAGCAGGATTTAATACGGCAGATCTTGGTGCAATGAACGATTCTTCCAAAGCAATCATGATTTTGATGATGCTGATCGGTGGATCTCCGGGATCAACGGCAGGAGGTATGAAGACAACAACGATCGCAGTGCTGATACTGAATGCGTTTGCAACATTCGGAAGAGAACCGGAAACAGAGGTTTTTGGAAGAAGATTTGATAATACAGTGGTAAAAAATGCAGCAACAATCGCTATTTTGTATTTCTTTTTGTTTTTCACAGGTGGAATTGCAATCAGTCAGATAGAACATGTTGCATTATCGGATTGCCTTTTTGAAACAGCATCGGCAGTGGGCACGGCAGGACTTACATTAGGGATCACAACGGAGCTTGGACTGGTATCACATCTGATATTGGTTGTTTTGATGTATCTTGGAAGAGTTGGCGGACTGACACTTATATATGCTGCAATTTCAGTAAAAATCCAGAGCGGGGCAAAAAGACCGCTTGATAAAATAACTGTTGGATAAAGGAGAAAATTATAATGAAAAATATTTTGCTTATCGGACTCGGAAGATTTGGAAAGCATGTTGCATACCAGTTGAATGAGCTTGGACATGAAGTAATGGCTGTGGATGAGAATGAAAATCTTGTCAATGAAATTCTTCCGTATGTTACAGACGCACAGATCGGTGACAGTACCAATGAGAATTTTCTGGAGTCGCTTGGAATCAAAAATTATTATATTTGTTTTGTGACGATCGGAGGCAATTTCCAGAATTCCCTGGAGACAACTTCTCTTTTGAAAGAACTTGGCGCTAAAATGGTCATATCGCGTGCAGAGCGGGATGTACAGGCAAAGTTCCTGCTTCGCAACGGAGCAGACGAGGTCATTTATCCGGAAAAACAGATCGCCAACTGGGCAGCGATCCGCTATACGGCAGATCATATCCATGATTATATCGAAGTGGATGATTCTCATGCTATTTTTGAGGTGGAGGTGCCGGGAGGCTGGATCGGAAAAACGATCGGTGAACTGGATATCCGTAAAAAGTACAGCATCAGTATTCTGGCAATCAAAACAGACGGAAAGATGAATATGGCGATTGGTCCGGATATGGAATTAAGCAGTGAAGATACCCTTTTGGTTCTCGGTACATACAAGGATATGCAGAAGTGTTTTCGGATATAATGGATAAAAATAAACAGGGTATAAAATAATTATTAAAAATTGCACAAAATTTGCATTTTGTAAAATAATCGAGTAAAATAGGAATGTTCGGGCAGAAAGTGTGATCCGGACAGACAAAGATAATACAATGTAACCATGATAATCTGCATTCTGCATATTATCAAGACATAAAAAGGAGTGGATTTATTATGACAAAAATTGATATTATTTCCGGTTTCTTAGGAGCAGGAAAAACCACATTTATTAAAAAAATGATCGATGAGGTATTTAAGGGCGAGAAGATCGTTCTGATCGAGAATGAGTTCGGTGAAGTCGGAATCGACGGCGGTTTCTTAAAAGATGCAGGAATCCAGATCACCGAGATGAATTCCGGCTGTATCTGCTGTTCATTAGTAGGTGATTTCGGAAAGAATCTTCACGAAGTGATTGATAAATATCATCCGGACCGTATCCTGATCGAGCCATCTGGTGTCGGTAAGTTATCCGATGTTATGAAGTCTGTGATCGATATCGAGAAAGAGGAAGACGTTAAATTAAACGGACTCGTAACTGTCGTAAATGCTTTAAAAGCAAGCAAACAGATGAAAGCATTCGGTGAATTTTTTAATAATCAGATTGAATATGCTACAGTTGTTGTACTGAGCAGAAGCCAGAATGCAACACCTGAGCAGTTAGAACTTTGTGTAAAACAGATCCAGACATTGAATCCAAAGGCTGCAATCATCACAACAGCATGGGATGCGATCAAAGGCGAGCAGATCTTAAAAGTGATCGAGGGAGCAGATTCTCTTGAGATGAAACTGATGGCTGAGCAGCATGCCAAAGAAGAGGCAGAGGAGCATGAGCATGAACATCACCATCATGACCACGATCATGAAGACCACGATCATGAGCATGATCACGAACATCATCATGAACATGACGAGAACTGCACCTGCGGATGCCACGATCACGAAGAACATGAGCATGATCACGGCCACGACCATGAACACCATCACGATCATGAAGACCACGACCACCATCATGAACATGACGAAAACTGCACCTGTGGATGCCATGACCACGATCATCATCACCATCATGCAGATGAAGTGTTTACAAGCTGGGGAAAAGAGACGCCTCACAAATTCACGAAGGAAAAGATCGAGGATGTATTAAAGACTCTCTGCGAGACAGATGATTACGGAACAATCCTCCGTGCCAAGGGAATGGTAGAAGATGAGAATGGCACATGGATTTATTTTGACATGGTTCCGGGTGAATATGAGCTTCGTGACGGCGAGCCTGACTATACAGGAAGACTTTGTGTGATCGGCTGCAACATTGACGAACACAGATTAGAAGAGTTATTCGGAATTTAATAAGGGAGAATATATATGAACGAAATACCAGTATATTTATTTACCGGTTTTATGGACAGTGGAAAGACCTCCCTCATCAAAGACACCTTATTTGAGCAGGGTTTTGCAAAAGAGGGAAAAAGCCTTGTCATCTGCTGTGAAGACGGCGATGCAGAGTTTACGGATGAAGAACTTGAAAAAAATAATGTAAAACTTGTCATGGTAGACAGTGAGGCAGATTTTACAGAGGACTTTTTGAAAAAAGTAAATACCGAGTACCAGCCGGAGCAGGTATTCTTAGAGTACAACGGAACCTGGCAGATGGGAACACTCATGGATATGGAACTTCCAAAGTACTGGATGATCGTACAGCAGCTTGCCACGGTAGATGCAACGACTTTCGATATGTATCTTGCAAATATGCGTACAATGATCATGGAACAGCTTTTTTCCGCAGATGTCGTGATCTTCAATCGCTGTGATGACAGTACAGACAAAGGAAAATACCGCAGAAATGTCAAGGCATTAAACCGGAAAGCACAGCTTGTCTATGAGCGTGCGGACGGAACACTTGACGAGAGACCGGAGGAGTTACCGTTTGACATTACTGCGGATGAGATTGAAATTTCCGATGCAGATTATGCGATCTGGTATATGGATTGTCAGGACAATCCGAAAAAGTATGAGGGTAAGAAAGTTTCTTTCTTAGCACTTGTATACAATCCGGACAAACTGAAAAAAGGAATTATGGTTCCAGGACGTTTCGCAATGACCTGCTGTGTGGAGGATGTTACCTTCATCGGCTTCAAAACGAAATACGACAGGGAGGATGAAATTCCGCACAAATCCTGGATCAATATCACAGCAGAAGTACACGTAGAATTCGCAAAAGAGTACAAGGGAAAAGGTCCTGTATTGTATCCAATTTCCATAACTCCAGCCGAGAAGCCGGAAGATGAACTCGTATACTTCTCATAAAAATAAAAAAAGGTGTTGACAAAGATACGTTAATGTATTAAAGTAACACCATAAAGAAAAACCGTTGAGAAAGAGTAGTAAGTAATCTGTTGATATTACAGAGAGCTGCAGGTGGTGGGATTGCAGTATGGATCATTTTACTGAATGGACTTTCGAGGGTGACCTGAACAACATACAGAGCCATGTATCAGCAGTAGGAGTCACCGGGAACCGAACCCGTTATCAATCAGGCGTGTATGATAGTACATGAGAGAGTGGACCGGATGGTCAAGATGAGTGGTACCGCGATAATAAGATTTTATTACCGTCTCAAGCAACAGCTTGAGACGGTTTTTGTTTACTTGCAAACAAAACCGCAATACATGATTCTTATAACTTTCAAAACGGATTTCTTTCAAAAACATTCTTAAAATTTGGAGGAAAAAATGATGAAGAGAAAAATGATGGCAGCAGTATTGACAATGGCAATGGCAGCAACAATGATCGGTGGATGTGGAAACAGCACAGACACATCCAATGCAGGAAACAGCACGAACACAACAGAGAGCAGTGCAGACGCAGCCGATACCGCAAAGGACACTGCACAGAATACTGCAGACAAAACCGTGTACAAAGTTGGAATCGTACAGTATGTAGATGATGCATCCTTAAACCAGATTGAGAAAGCAATTGAAGCAGAGCTGGATGCAAAAGGAGCAGAACTTGGTGTGACATTTGATTATGCAGATTACACCTATAATGGTCAGGCAGATTCCTCTACCCTGAACCAGATCGCAGCAGATCTTGTGGCAGAGGGTGTCGATGTGATCATTCCGATTGCAACGCCGGCAGCAATGATCATGCAGAACGCAACGGAAGATAATCAGATCCCGGTTGTATTTTCCGCAGTATCAGATCCGGTCGGAGCAGGACTTGTAGCAAGTGCAGATGCTCCGGGTGCCAATATTACAGGAACATCCGATGCAATTGATGTGGCACAGATCATGGATTTCATTTTGGCAGCGGATCCGGATGCTGCAAAAATCGGATTTCTGTATGATAAGAGCCAGGATTCTTCCACAAGTGCTATTCAGGCGGCAAAAGATTACTGCGATGAACATGGGATTTCCTATGTAGAAAAAACAGGTACAACAACCGGTGAGATCCAGGCAGCAGCAGATTCCCTGGTGGCAGAAAAAGTAGACGCTATTTTTACACCACAGGACAACACTGTTATGACAGCAGAACTTGCGATTTTTGAAAAATTTGCAGACGCAGGTATCCCTCACTACACAAGTGCAGATTCCTTTGCTTTAAACGGAGCATTCTTAGGATACGGCGTCAACTATGAGACACTCGGAACAAAGACAGCAGACATGGTTGCAGACATTCTTGCAAACGGAGCAGATCCGGCCACAACACCGGTAGAAACATTAGACAGCGGTATCGTAACCGTAAATACAGAGATTGCAGAAAAAGTCGGAATCGATTATTCTATCTTTAAAGATATGTGTTCCGAATTGATCGAGACAGTAACAGCAGAGGAGTTTAATTAAGGTATGGGTTCCATTATTACATTATCAATTGTACAGAGTGCATTAGAACTTGGTTTTATCTATGCACTGGTCGCACTGGCATTATTTATATCCTTCAGTATTTTAAACATTGCGGATCTTTCGACCGATGGATGTTTTACATTGGGATGTGCCGTCTGTGCATCGGTGACACTTGCAGGTCATCCGATATTAGGATTATTTGCAGCGATGGCAGCTGGTGTCTGCTCCGGTTTTGTGACCGCTTTCTTACAGACAAAAATGGGGATTCAGTCCATTTTGGCGGGAATCATCGTAAATACCGGATTGTATACAATTAATATTGCAGTAATGGGATTCGCTTCCAACATGAACTTATTCAACTGTGAATCCGTTTTTACCTGGGCAAAAACAGCGATCGGTGGAACGTGGTATAAACTGATCGTGGCTGCACTGATCGTTATCATTGTAGGAGTGCTGATCTCTTTCTTTTTAAATACAAGGCTTGGACTTTCCATCCGCGCAACCGGAGATAATCCGGATATGGTAAGAGCTTCCAGCATTAATACAAGTGCCATGATCACGATCGGACTTTGTGTTGCCAATGCCCTGACCGGTCTCTCCGGCGGACTGCTTGCGCAGTATCAGAAATCCTGTGATATCAATCTTGGAACCGGAATGGTAACAATCGCACTCGCCAGCCTGATCATTGGGGAATCTATCATTGGAAAAGGCGGTATGTTACAGCGTGTGACCGGCGTTATTTTAGGAAGCTGCCTGTATCGTTTTATCGTGGCAGTTGCCCTGAGATTAAATGTACCGGCAGAGTGTTTAAAACTTGTTTCTGCAATCATTGTAGCCGTGGCGATCGCATTCCCATATCTGAAAAAGCAGATGAATTTTTACCGGCAGAAACGTGCCGCAAAGGCTCAGAACCAGATATACGTTCAGGAGATTACGAAAAATGACAGCGAAGGAGGAGAAAGATAATGGCAGAGAAGAACGCAATGCTTGTGATGCGCGATGTCAGCAAAACTTTTAATCCGGGAACTGTCAATGAAAAATGTGCATTAAAAAATCTGAATCTCACCTTAAAGCAGGGGGATTTTGCAACGATCGTAGGAAGCAACGGAGCCGGAAAATCAACGCTGTTTAATGCGATAACAGGAGCCTTTTTTGCAGACAAAGGACTGATCATGCTGGATGGTGAGGACATTACCTATCAGAAAGAGCATGTCCGCAGTAAAGTGATTGGTCATTTGTTTCAGGATCCATTGAAGGGAACCGCACCACATATGACGATCGAGGAGAATATGGCGCTTGCCTACCTGCGCACGACTACTTCAAAGAATGCCTATTTCAGCCGGATCAAGGCAGCGGACAAGAAAAAATTCAGAGAGCAGCTCGCACTGCTAGACATGGGGTTAGAAGACCGTATGAAGCAGCCGGTCGGACTTTTGTCCGGTGGACAGCGTCAGGCACTCACACTTTTGATGGCAACGATGGTGACTCCTAAGATTTTGCTGCTGGATGAGCATACCGCAGCTTTAGACCCTGCCACCGCAGAGAAAGTACTGAACCTCACAAAAAAGATAGTGTCAGAGCAGAACATCACCTGCCTTATGGTCACGCACAACATGCATCAGGCGCTTGAACTTGGAAACCGTACCCTCATGATGGATTCGGGAAATATTGTGCTGGATGTTTCCGGGGAAGAACGGGAAAAGATGTCAGTGGATGATCTGTTAGAGCAGTTTGCAGTCCGTGCCGGAAAGGCATTGGATAATGACAGAATTCTGTTTTCCAAAGTGGAGGCATAATAGTGGTGTAGTAAGAATAGAAGCTATAAATAATTAGTATGTTTCAATTATATGAAAAAGCAATAAAACAAGGGAAAAGCCGTTGAAATCTAACGGCTTTTCCTTTATTATATAAAGTAATGCTAAAAAAATGTATATTTTCATAGGAGATTCGTGATTAAGGAAAACGATTACAGAGATGAAAAAGGCAGTGAGTATATACAAGGAGGAAAAACATGTATCCAATCGTTAGAAGAGAAAAACTGGCAGACAAGATCTATCTTATGGATGTCAAGGCTCCTCGTGTTGCGCAGTATTGCGAACCGGGACAGTTTGTGATTGTAAAAATTGATGAGGAAGGTGAACGTATTCCACTTACCATTTGTGATTACGACAGGGAAGAGGGAACGATCACGATCGTATTCCAGACCGTAGGAGCTTCCACAGAGCGTATGGTAAGCTTACAGGAAGGGGATGCTTTTGAAGATTTCGTTGGACCTCTGGGATGCCCATCGGATCTGATCCATGAAGATATCGAAGAATTAAAGAAAAAGAAAATTTTATTTGTTGCAGGTGGTGTTGGTACAGCTCCGGTTTATCCTCAGGTAAAATGGCTGCATGAGCACGGCGTTGACTGTGATGTTATCATGGGTTCCCGTAACAAAGATTTACTGATCTTAGAGGATGAGATGAAAAAAGTTGCCACAAACCTTTATGTGACAACGGATGATGGCTCGTACGGTTTCAAGGGAACCGGTACTGCACAGCTGCAGGAACTCTGGGATAATGGTAACCGTTATGACCACTGTGTGGCAATCGGACCAATGATCATGATGAAATTTGTCTGCAAACTGACAAAAGAATTAGGAATTCCAACGGTTGTTTCCATGAATCCGATCATGGTAGACGGAACCGGAATGTGTGGTGCATGTCGTCTGGTTGTCGGCGATGAAGTGAAATTTGCATGTGTAGACGGACCGGAGTTTGACGGACATCTGGTTGATTTTGATCAGGCGATGAGAAGACAGGCTCAGTACAAGACCGAAGAGGGAAGAGCAATGTTGAAATTACAGGAAGGTGCAACACATCACGGCGGATGTGGCAATTGTAACAGTTAAAAATCAGAAATTTGTCAGATCAGAGAGAATGCTGTCTGGTCAGTTACATAGAATCAGGAGGAAAAAATGGACGTATTAACTAGAGTTCCGGTTCGTGAGCAGGAGCCAGCCGTTCGTGCAGCGAACTTTGAAGAAGTATGTTTGGGATATAATGAAGAAGAAGCAATGGCAGAAGCTGCCCGTTGCTTAAACTGTAAAAATGCACAGTGTATGAAAGGATGTCCGGTATCTATCAATATTCCGGGATTTATCGCAGAAGTAAAAGAAGGTAATTTTGAGGCTGCTTATCATGTGATCAGTGAGTCTTCCGCACTTCCGGCAGTCTGTGGCCGTGTATGTCCACAGGAGACACAGTGTGAGGGAAAATGTATCCGTGGAATCAAAGGAGAGCCTGTAGCGATCGGTAAATTAGAGCGTTTTGTTGCGGACTGGGCAAGAGAACATGGCATTAAACCGAAAAAGGCAGAAAAGTTAAATGGACATAAAGTAGCAGTGATCGGCTCAGGCCCGGCAGGTCTTACCTGTGCAGGAGATCTTGCAAAGCTTGGTTATGATGTGACGATTTTCGAAGCATTACATCAGGCAGGTGGTGTGTTAGTTTATGGTATCCCTGAATTCCGTCTTCCAAAGCAGAAAGTGGTTGCCGCTGAAGTGGAAAACGTGAAAGCATTAGGGGTTAAGATTGAGACCAACGTTGTCATCGGTAAATCCGTTACAATTGATGAGTTGATGGACAACGAGGGCTTTGAGGCAGTTTTCATTGGTTCCGGTGCAGGACTTCCAAGATTTATGGGTATTCCTGGTGAGCAGGCAATGGGTGTATTCTCAGCCAATGAGTTCTTAACAAGAAATAACCTTATGAAAGCGTTCTTAGACAATTACGATACACCGATCAAAGCTGGTAAGAAAGTTATTGTAGTCGGCGGTGGTAACGTGGCAATGGACGCTGCAAGAACAGCAAGAAGACTTGGCGCAGAGGTACATATCGTATACCGTCGTGGTGAGGAAGAACTTC
>OLPS01002076.1_pt1 | contig 19042 bp, 6 predicted proteins | sample 1673071 | NCBI WGS metagenome assembly OLPS01 (sample SAMEA3136752, study PRJEB25190) | human gut metagenome | reverse complement strand
ATAGTAGAACAAGTTGTGATGTAAATGGTATTTCTAAAACAGATTTTCATAAAATAAAAAAGACTTATGAAATAACTGATGTCAATCAGACAATAACTATTAATGGATTTGAAGAACTTGAAGACATAACTGCAGAAGATTTAAATATACAATATAACTACGTAGAGTCTGTAAAAAGCCAGGCACAAGTTCAAAATAGATTATTTTTTGCAAATGTTTCAAAACTCTGCTACTTTAAGTAATCTTGCGTTATATATTAATGTAGAAGAATGTCAAGAACATGATATAGGATATATTACAGATAAATATGGAATTTATAAAGGGGATATTACTGCTGCAGAATACTATTCTCCATATAATATATATTATAGACTTGGATATTTCCCTGGAGAAATTTATAGACTAGGAGTAGTATTTATATATAATGATGAGCATTTATCTCCTGTATATAATCTTAGAGGTATTGATTTTAATCTTTCAACTTATCATTTTAAAGAAAAAGGAGATAATGGAGAGATAATATCAAGTAATAAATGTAATTATGATTATAATATAGACTTAAGAGATCCTGAAACTATAGAAAATAAAGATTTTATATCTTTAGAAACTTTAGAAAATACAAGAGGAGTATTTAGATTCACTAAAGATAAGACTATTATTGATCATGACGGAAAATCTGTGAAGCCATTGGGATTAAAAATTAGAATCCCTGAATTTGTAATTAATAAACTTAAAGAACTGAATATTAAGGGATACTACTTTGTTAGGCAACAGCGTATTCCAACATTTTTATTCTCTGGGTTATCTATAGGAGTTGACACTGTAAGTGGAGTTCCTTGTCTTGATCTTTCTGAAGGAGGCCAAAATCCAAAGCTTGTAACAGAATCTTTTGTAAATAAAAATAAGGTATTGATTAACGATTATGATTCAAAACTTATATATAGTAACAATTGTAGCTATTCAGGATTATTATCAGCAGATGTTAAGTGTGATAAGCAAATGCAATCTCTACTTAACTCAGATAGATATAAATTAGTAGAAGCATACAAGTTTAATCAATATAACGCATCAGGAAGAAGTTATACCTTAGATTTAACAAATGTTGAAAGTACAAATGCAGAAACAACAAGCGAACTTTTATATATAGACTCGGATATTCCTCAGAAAATTATTAATGATAATATCTTTTGTACTAGAGCAGGAATGCAAGAAGAAATTAAACAACAAACCTGTTTTGGAAAAGAGGATATGGAATCAAGCGATGCTCAATTAGTTAGAGGAGTATTTACTGATTTTGTAGGATGTAACACTTTACTTGGTAAATCATCATTATATAATGTTTATATAAAAAATTATTCCGAAACATTTAATAAAGAATATTTTCAAATAAGAATCGATGATAATTCTCCTTACTTTGCAGTATCTGATAGATATGCTACAGATACTAGTGTAATAAAAGACAAAGATATTACAGATTGTACTACTGATTATAAAGACGCGGAAGATAATTCTATAGAATTTAATTGGAGTATGATTCCAATATTATATCGTGGTGATTGCTTTACTTATACAACTACTATTAGGTTACATAGAAACTTCACTTCTCAAACAGTTCCTACAAATGATACAATAGTAGATTTTAATACTTGAAAAGATAATTTTAAAGGTATTAGAAATACTGAAAACTGGGATGATATAAATATTGGAGATATTAATGCAGTAGCTATTGGAAGTTGAGTAACATTTAAAGGATTATCTAATAATAATATTTCTCTTAGAAGTATTGATGAGTTTAATACAGAAGAAATTGCATTAATGGGAAATCCAAGAGGATTTTATCCTATACAAGGTATGTCTACTAAATCTTCTGCTAAAATTCCAGAAAGTAACTTATATAATAGAGGATATAGTACTACTCTAGGATTTAAAAGAAATTATAAGCACATAGATGTACCTTATGAGGTTGACGAGTTTGATACTCGTATAATGTTTAGTGATATTCAGGTAGATGGAAACTTTAAGAACTCATATAAGGTATTCCAAGGATTATCATATGAAGATTTAGATAGACAATATGGAGGTATAGTAAAAATTCTTCCTTGAGGAGGAAATCTATTAACTGTATTTGAACATGCTATAGCTATTGTTCCAATAAATGAAAAAGCTCTTATTCAAACTACTACTGGGCAAAATATTCATATGTATGGATCTGGAGTATTACAAAAGCAAATGACAATTATATCTGATATGTATGGTTCTATATGAAAAGACTCTATTATAAGAACTCCTAGAGCAGTATATGGCGTTGATACATATACTAAGAAAATTTGGAGATTTTCTGATAGAGGTCTTGAACTTATATCTGATTTTACAATTCAAAGATTCCTTAATGATGAAATAAATCTTAAGGAACTTGAAAAAACAGTAGCATTAGGAACAAGAAATGTTAAAACTCACTTTAATGCTTATAAAAATGATATTATGTTCACTTTTTATAATGATGATAAAATTTGGAATATATGTTATAATGAAGTACGTAGCATGTGAGTTACTAGATATTCGTGAGTTCCTTTATTATCAGAAAATATAAATAATACATATTTTAGTTTTGATTTGCTTAAGAGTAAAATATTTAGTATAATAAGTAATAATCTTCGAAAAACTGATGATCTTGTAAAGGTAGGAGAAGAATGAACTGGAAAATACGTTACTTCTGATAGAGAATACTCAAAGTTTACTTTCACAGTTGATGGGTATAATGGATATAATGTTAATAGTGTCGTTATAAAAGGATATTACTGAGATGAAGATGAAATAAAAATTGATTCACTTATTGAATGCAAAGCAAATGAAGAAACCTGGCTTATGGATGAAGTAAGTGAGAATTGAGTTGAAATTAAAAATAAAAATGTTGGAAATGCTATAGATGCTGAATCAGAAGAGGATCGTCAGAAAATAATCTATGCTAATTATCTTGAACAGAAGGATGCAGCTCCGTTTTCAATAGAATTTAAAGATCTATACAGAAAAGAGGACAGAGGCTATTTATATTATACTATTGAAGTAAAGTATACTCCATATATTGTAACCTCATCAGAAGATAATCCTTCTGAAGATGAGAGTGGAAACCTTATGAGTAATTGTATTGTTTTTGGAATTGAACGGTCGTATACAGCTGGAGCTATTATTCCTTATGAAGCGCTAAAAGAATTCGACATGCTGAAATATCAAGATGATTGAAATAAGGCATTATTATATAATATTTTCGTACACGGTAGAAGTAACATTATTGATGAGATAAATTATTTTGATAGTGATGAAACAAATCAAATATTACCTACTAAATGATATAATAAACAGGAACCTTTTGAGTTTGAATTTATAGTTAATGAACCAAAAGGAATTCATAAAATATTTGACAATTTAGTAATAATATCTAATAATGTTGAACCAAATTCTATTGAAATAGAAATTACTGGAGATGTATATGAATTTAGTAAAAGAGCTATTTATAGAAATAAAACTTTTAATAAAAATGAATCTACAAATGCTAATTTCCCAGAAATCTATTTAGATAAAGAATCTAAAGGATATAAAACAGAAGTTACATGAGATCCAATTCGAAATGAATATTACTTAAATGTACATGCAGATTGTTTAAATATAAAAGAATATGGAAGACGATTAGGTAATATATACTATAGTGAAGATTCTTGGTATTTCCAAGTACAACCAATATATTATGAACAAACAAGCTCTAATGATTTTGAATCTCCATTAAAGGCAACTAAAGTTCGAGATAAATATGCAAGAATTAGAGTTAAATATAAAGGTGATAAACTTGTTATTATTACTGCATTACAAACATTAATGACTCAAAGTTATGCATAAAAGAATAAAGAAAATGGAAACAGGAGCTAGCATTGGAAATATTATCGATCTAGATATGATGAAACAACTTGGTCTTAGATTAGGAGATTATAATACATTTATGAATACTTCTACGAATAAGATCAAATCTGATATTGGAAACTTTAAAAGCTCAGGATTTGATTTAACTAATAAAAATCCTTTTTCAAATGCAAAAGGTATATTTTCTCAGAATACTGTTAATAGTGTTAATAATTGACAAAATAATACATTTGGTGGAGCTAAGACAGTAAATAATCTAAATGGCAAATTTGGAGGAGCCTTTCAAATGGGAGACCAGTTAATTGGAAATCTTAATACAGCCCTTGTAGGAAATGAGAAAACTGGATCTACTGCTCAAGTAATGTCTGGAGTTAAAGACATAGGACACAATGTAGTAAGTCAATTTAATCCTATGGGTGGAATGATTAATACTGGAGCTAAAACTATAGGAAATCTTATTGGAGGAACTAAAGATCGTGTTGAAGGTACTGGTTCTCAAATACAAGGAATGATAAGTGACGGTTTAAGTATGCTTGGTCCTATAGGAATGGCTGCTGGTGCTGCACTAAATTTAATTAATGGTATTGGAGGAAAGCGTATTGATAAGTTAGTAGATAATACATCTGATATTAGTAATGAATATAGTGGTTCAAAGAAATTTATCAGTAATAGTATTGATAAATATAGTAATAAAAAAGCTGGATTATTTGACTTTGGATTTCATCGAAAAGGTCAAAATGCTATAACTAGAGCCAGAAGGATGCAAAATACTACTTTAGATATTACGGATGCAGGTAAGAAAAGATTAAATAATCAAATAGGTCAGTCTCTTGCTAGTAAAAACTTTAATACTTATAATGGATTAGATAATATGTATTCCTTAGCTAAAAACGGAATGAAATTTCCTGAATTAGACGAAGCTAGAGCATTCTTGCAGAAACGACCAACACAATCTACAGAAACACAAAAATTCCAACTCGGAGGTAAGATGAATTTAATTCCTGAAGGAAACTTACATGCACATAAACATCACTTAGAAAATGTAAACCCAGAATTAAAAGATCAAATTACTAAAAAAGGAATTCCTGTAGTAGCACAATCTGAAGGAGGAATTGTTCAGACAGCAGAAATTGAAAAGGAAGAGTGGACACTTAGAAAAGAGTTTACTGATAAACTTGAAGCTTTGTATAAAGCATATCAAGAAGATTCATCTAATGAAATCGCAATTGAAGCTGGAAAATTAGTTTGTCATGAACTATTAAAGAATACAGATGATAGAAGTGGACTAATTAAAAGTGTGAAATAATGAAAGAGGTAAAAATAGAAATAGCAGATAAAGAATATAAAGTTCTAATCGCAGAAACTGAAGAAGAAAGAGCTCAAGGTTTAGGTAATGTAGAATCTATGGATGATGACGAAGGTATGTTATTTATAATGCCTGAAGATCAAGGCCAAGTAGTATTTAATACGGAAGAAATGGAATTTGATATTGATTTAGTATTTATAGATCAAGACGATGAAGTTTATAATGTAGTATTAGGTAAAGCTCATAGTTCTGAACCAATTATTTCTACTCCTGAAAGTGAAGAAGGAAGAACGAAATATGTATTAGAAGTTAATGCTAATTCTGGAATTCAGATTGGAGACGAATTAGACTTTGAAGAGGATATAGATGAAGAAGAAATTGATAAAATGTATATTCTTGGATCTGATGGAAAACCTCAAATGGATTTAGTTGGTGGTGAACGTATTTTCTCAAGAAAAAATTCTAGAACTTTAATAAAATTAGCAAAAAAGGCTAATAAAAGTAAGGCTGATTCTGATTATGCTAAACTTGGAAAAAAGATCTTTAAATATATAAATGAACAAGATAATCGTCCAAGTGAGTTTGTAGAATCTCCTAAATAGATAAAGAAAAAGGAGAGTAATTTCTTACTCTCCTTAAAAGATACTAACTATCTTTTATAACCCTATATTGTCTCATGTTTAATCTAGCATCTCCAAAGAGAATGAAATAGACTCATTTTATACTCTTGGGTTGTGGAACAAAGATAATATAATATTGCTAATGTAGCAAGTGTTTTCATAAAAATTTAGTGTAAATGAAAATTTTAGTAATTTTATTTGGATATTAAGAACTAAAGTATTATCTTTGGGCATTAAATGAATATATGACAATCATAGAGTTATGAGATATCTATAAAATTAAAAATAATTTAAATTATGAAAGTTAAGAAATTTCAAGAAGGTGGAGCAGCTCCCGCACCTAGTGCAGCACCTGCTGGTCCTCAGGGTGGACAAGATCCACTACAAATGTTAGGCGAAATGGCAGCTCAAGCGTTACAAGCACAAGATTGCCAAGCAGCAATGCAGGTATGTGAAGGCTTTTTAGCACTTTTACAGCAAGCTATGAGTGAAGGTCCGCAGGGTCCTGTAGGTCAAGCTCCTGAAGGAGAACCAGTTTTCAAAAAGGGTGGAAAAATGGTAGGTCGTAAGAAATGCGCTAAAAAAGAAAATGGCGGAGAAATGAAAAATAAGTTTTTCGGCAAAAAGTAATTTAATGATCATTAGATAAAAGGGAGATTTGACATGATCAATCTCCCTTTTTATATATAAAGTAAGTGTGATAAAATGGCACAAGTAATTAAATATCAACAAGGCGGTTCTACTCCTACTCAAAAATACGGCACTTTTACTATAGATGGTAATCAATATCAGGTTGATGACGATTTTCTAAATCAGATGTCTTCTTATGGAAAAACATTAGATCAAGATACTGCATATCAATTTAGTAAAATAACTGATGCTCTAAGATCAGGTGCTAATTTATCATATGATTCTAGTGCCGATAGATTAGAAGGAGTACAGTTTGATGTTACTAATAATCAAGCAGAACGTTTAGGTAAACGTCGAAGTAGACTTGGTAGAAGTTTTGGAAACCTATGGAGAGGAAAAGAAAATACTGCAAGAAATGCAGTTCATGCCTTAAAAGATTTTCAATATAAAAAGCCAGTAGAAGCATTAGATCCAATTAATATTAGAGATTGGTCTAGTGATATTACTATGGAATATAAACGTAATAAAGATACTGGAGATTTTGAATTATTAAATGGAAATAGAGTTTATATAAATGGAGCTAATAATCTAAAAGCAACTAGAAGACTTCGTAGTCTAAAAGATATTGCAGGTTATGGCGATAATGATCAATTTAAAGGCTATAATGATTTAGATAAGCAAGCTTATATAGACTTTTATAATAAATATGGTGAGCAAGGTATAGAAGATATTATATCTAGAATTGAACAAGGAAATTGAACAGATGAAGATGCTATGGCATTAGATGATATTGGTATCTTTTTAGGAGGAAGTAAACCTGCTCAAGCTCAAAAAGAAGTAGATCCTGCGCAAGAAGAACTTAAGAAGACAAAAGAAAACTGAAGTAAAGCAGGATGAGATTATGATAAATATAATAATCTATTTAATGTTGATGCAAATGGTAATGTAACAATTGCTAATGATGAATTTAGAAATCTTGTTGGAGATAATGCTTGATTAAATGATAGATTTAGAGAGCGTTATGGAGCCTATGCAGATTATATTCCTGAAACTTCTGGATTATTTGTTCTTAATGGAAGAGTGTATAGAGGCGATGATACTGATAGTTTGAGTAAAATACAAAGATATTTAGACTTTGTAAGTGAAAATAAGCAAACTTATGGTAATTCGAATTTAATTCGTCAGTATTGAGCAGATAATGATTTTTCAGGATATAGTAATTTTGGACAGGATGAAACAACAGGACAAAAACAATTTTCATGAGCTTTTGATCCTTCAACATATGGACGTGATATATCTGGAGAATATATAAGAAATGCAAATGACCCTCTTATTTATGAGTATTTTGATAAAGATGCTCAGTTTGATCAATATGGTCATCCAATTCGTTCAACTGCAAAAAGAGCATATATTGATCCAAGAACAAAGAAACGTATTGATGAACGAGTTATTAGTAACTTTATTAATAACCTTCAACCTCAAACTAATAAAAAATTTGTAGAGGATTATTATAAAAATAAACCTCGAACTGCATTTAGTGCATATCAACAACCTTATGGAGAAAATGGTCCAAGTGTTATAACAGCAGTAGCAGGAGGAAACGGAAATTATTCTTTAGAATATAATCCTGAGAATAAACAGTATTATTATTGAAGTGACAATCCAAGTACTCCAACTCTAAGTGGACAGTTAAATGATTTTAGAGATTATGGATTAAATGTACCACAAGAAGTAGTTCAACTTTTAAATCAGAATCCAGATCTTATTGATGATGTTAATTTTAGAAATGATCTTGAAGCACTATTAAGAAATATGTATGTAAATCCTAATTTTACTACAAGATTTAAATTTTCTCCAGAAAGTAACAAATATTTAGGTCCAATTTTCCAAAAATACCAAAAAGAAGGAATTGGCTCAATTGGAAATTTAACTGGTTTAAACGCATATAGAGGAATTTTACATCAATATACTCCTGAACAATTAACTCAAGCAGGGGTACTTTTAAAACGGTCTATTGGATCCTATCAAATTGGAGGTAAAGTTCAAAGAAGAACTAATATTTCAGCATCAGATGAAGCTCTTCATATTCCTCATCAAAGAATACGTAAAGCAGGTGAAGAAAAAGTTATTGGAGATCAGACTCAATTAACTGCTGCTGATAAAGCTGAAATTGCAGCTTTAGTTGCAGATGCTGCTTCTTTAGGTGCTACTTTTGTACCAGGATTTGGCAATATTGCTGGAGCTGGAGTTGGTGCAGTAGGTTCTTTAACTGGTTTTGGAGCGGATGTTGCTAGAGATGGATTAGACTGAGGTGATGTTGGCAATTTAGCACTTAATCTAGGATTAGATGCAGCTACTTTACTTCCTGGGATTGGCTCAGGAGCTAAAACAGCAAAAATAGCTAAAGCTTTAAAGAAATCTAAAGCTGTTGCAAATGCTGTTAAGTGAGCAACTAAAGGAGTTAGTTTTGGAAGTGCGGCATCTGGATTAGCAACTGCGTGAGGAAATATTCAAGATGGTAAATGAACTATTAAAGATATTCGTACTGTATTGAATGGAGTTAGAGGTTTTGCTAATTTAAAACGTACTACAGGAAGTGCAAAACTAAAAGGAGGAGATTCTGATATGGTTACCTTAAAACCAACTAATAACAAAAATCTTCCTACTATTAAATTAGGTCGTTCTGAGATTGAGTCGGTCAATTCACTTCCAAAAAATCAAAAAACTGAAAAGTTAGAAGAAATAATTATTGGAAAGTTAGGTAAAGTTAAAACAGATAATGTTACTGACTTACTTTCTGAGTATGGTATTAAACGTTCCTCTAATATAAATTTCAATTGAAGAAAACCTTGGAAGTCTTCAATAGGTAAAGGACTTAATACAGGACAATTTAAATATGATGAACTTCCTAGTACTTATAGGAATCCAGATGATATGGGTTGGTGAAATTGGAATAAGACTGCTGCTACTAGAGATGCAAAAACTAATAGGAGTAATCCTTATTTTAAGAACTATGCTGATAAACAAACTTCTCAAGTTCAAAGATTTTTCGGAGGACCTGAAATGTTTACATCAGTTACAGCTTTAAAACGGAGACCTATTACAATGCCAATCTATTCTAACTTAGCTCCTAACTTAGGAATATTTAGTGATCAACCACAACATCTTTGGTATTATAAACCAGAGAATAATCCAGTATTTTATAAAAAAGGTGGTAAAATTATAAAAGCACAACCTGGCACTAAGTATCCTACATTTAGTACTCCAATAGATCAAAATTGGACTAGTGTAGCTGATTATATGCTAGATAAAAATAATAATCCGATTAATGTAAAAGTAGATCCAGTTGCTGTTGTTGGAACTCCTATTAAACGTACTTCTATAGGCTTAAATAAGACTGTTCAATCGCCTCAAAATGCTGTAGTGAGGAATCGGTATGATTCGATTTTAAATGATGCTAAAATGGCTCAAATTAATAATAATCTTGGGTTTAAAGGAAGGTTGGATTCAAAAGAAGAATTACTTAATGATTCTACTAGTAGAACCTTGTCTAATTTAAACAGATCCTCATATAATACAGATAATTCTGATTATACAGCTTTTGGACATGGTAAAGGAAAAGGATTTAATATTAATCCTGATATGGTAATGGGAATAGGAGACTTTATTACTTCTACAATAGGTATCAATCGTACTACCCAAAAAATGAAAGATGCCATTCGTAAAGGAATGATAGGTTCTCAACAACAAATGCCTACTGAGTTTTACTCTAGATTTAGTGATAATGGGTTGCATAGAATGTATAATGATCGTATTAAAAGTATGCGTCAATATAAGACATCAACTAGTGATCCAAATAAAGTATTAGCAGAAAGACTTATGAGAGATATGAATGTTGATCAATTAGAAGGAGAAAGAGATGCTAAATTTTCTCAAATGATAGATCAATACAATGATAAGTTACTTGCTCAAAAACAACAATACGCTAATATTAGAACTCAGATAGCTAATGAGAATAGAAACCGTTGAGCACAAGGTTTAGCTCAGTTAGATATGGCTGATGCTAATAAGATTACTCAACAAACTCAAAATATTAAGAATCTTATTTATCAGTTAAGAGGTGACTATGCTAAGGATCTAAACGAGAAACAAGCTTTACAAGCTCAATTAGCACAACAAAAAGCTGCTGGAGATTTCAGTAATTGGTTTACTAATTTTAGAAATAGTAAAATTAATGAGTTCTATAATTGGCAACAGAATGAAGGTAAAAATCCTGAATATAGTGGTTGGAAAATTGATGATTATTTAAATTATAAGTATTCAGGAGATATTGCTACTAATAGAAGTAAATATGGAATTGAGGCTTTAGTTAATCCTTATCAACAATCTCAAAGAAGATTTTGGCTTGGAGGAAATAAATTAGATACAAAACCATATTTAGTTAATTATACTAATCCTAAGCAAATTCCTATTCAAAGATTTATACCTCATAGTTATAAATCTGGGGGTAGATATTTACGTAAAACAGATGAGCAACAATATCTAGACCAGCAAAAAGCTATCAATAAGGCTGTTGGAGAACTAAATAATAACATTATTAAGTTATTTCTAAAAATGATGTCATAAATATGAAGATAAAGAGATATCAAAACGGGGGTATTAGTTATACCCCCTTTTTTAGAGATGCTGCAGAGCCTACACAAGTTGCTACTCAGACCTCTAAAACAAGTGAAAATAAAGAAGAACAACTTATTCAAAAAGAAATTATTAATGTTCTTAAAGAGAATGGGTTACCTAATGATGTAGATTACTTCTTAGATAGAGCTAATAGTTTTTTAAGAAAATCTCAAAACTTAGGTGAGTTATTTGTATCTGGACAGAGTAATCAATATGATATGTCTGATTTAATTAGATTACAATCTTTAGCTAATAGAATTAAGCATAATAATGAATTACATGAAACTGCATCAGAACAAATTATTAAAGAAGGATCTGGGTCTGAAGTTGCAATTAGTAATGAAGGTAGCTTATATGTATATAATAAAGATGGTAGTATTAAGACTATATCTGCAGATACTTATTATAAAAATCCACAAAAATATCAAGCATTAACTAACTCTCAATTAATTCACCTTCGAGAAGAACGTCCAGAACTAGCATATAACAATAGTATCCTTACAGATTTATCTAATACAGTTGGAATGAAGTCTATAGTGGATTATGTAAAAGCTACTATTGGAGCATTTGGAACTAATAAATCCTCAAATCAGTTTGATAGATATACTTCTAAATATCAGAATAAAATTGAAAAAGGATTTGAACAATTATTAGGATTTAATGGACCAGATGGAATATATAAAGTTACAGAATCAACTAGTTCGTCTAATCAAGGATATCACGATAAAGAAAGTCTTGATTTAGCCGTCAATTATTTATATAAAACTCTTCCTCAAAATATGAAAAATGTTTTGAGAGCTCAAGCAGCTGCTGAAGGATTTAATCCAAGTAATTCTGAGGATGTAAAACGGTTACTTCAAATTGCTGTAGTTGAACATACAGATCACAGTGTAGAAAATAAACAATCCTTAGATTATGATTCAACTGCTTCTAAAGCTGGAAGTAGTTCTGGAGGAACAGATAAAGATGTTAATAGAAGCTCTCTAGAAACTATTGCTGCAGGTAGAGTTGTAGATCCTAAAATTGCAGTTTTATCAACATCTGATGCCAAAGGAGGGTTAGAAATTGTAACTAGAGATTATCCATTACAAGATAAGAATGGCACACAAGTGACTCAAAATACATTAAAAAATGTATTGGATAAGGCTGAAATAGGTAATATTGTTGATAAAAATTCTATTTTCTTTGGAGATCAAAGAATATCAGATATTGATTTAAATAGACTTGTGTGAGATGGCTCTAGTTCACTTAGTAGAATGTGATTGCCAAAAGATCGAAATGCAGAGCAAATGGGAATTTATAAACCTGATTTAGATGCATATGATCGATATACTAAATTTGAAGAATGAGTTGAAGATAATCCTAATGTATCTAGACAGAGAATGATAGAAAAGTTACATGAATATGATCTAGATTTAGAGTTTGATACTGAAACCAATAGATGAAAATTCAGACCTGAAGATATGATGGTATTCTTTGGATTAACAGGTTATGCAAGTGATAAGGCTATTGACTTTGATAGTAATTCTCCCTGGTTATGGCATGTTGATGGACCAGATAAAGATAGAATATTTAATATCTATTCAACTTATGTAAACTATGGAGGAGATGTAGTAAAGAAATCAGACAAAAAAGTTGATAACTTTAAGCCAGGCTTCCTTGGGAAAATATTCCATGGTAATAAAAACTCAATGTATAAAGGAATGATATTTATGCCTATGCATGATTCTAAACTTGCAACTGTTGCATCTAATCATGAAATTGGAAGTGCTAGTGAATATAGAGATATATATAATCAGGCAAATCTGAAAAAACAACAACAAAGCATAAAAGCTAATTTTTAAAGTATGATGGATCAGAAGAAAAATGATTGGCTGGCGGCACTATTCTTTCAGCCAGACAAAAGTGTTCAAGAGTTAGTTAATTTAGGAATAACTCCTGATAACTCTAATGTTAAAGATAGAGAATATTATAAAGGTATACCAGAAATACAAGAGGCGTTTAAAAACGATAGAGGAGAATTTGATAATCAAAAATTCGATACATATTATAAAGACGTTTTAGACTTATATAATCGTGCAGATGAAGCTAATTTAGCAAGTACTGCTATGGATTCATTTACATATGATCCTGCAGATTATTTTGCACCTCTCGGCGGCGATGTACTGGATGTTAGTTCAAGATTAGTTAAATTCTCTAATCCTGAAAGAAGAAGTCGAGGTATAGTTAATCTATATGAAACTTCTGGTCCAACTATGTCGATACGTGAAGTAGCACAAACAAATAAGATATTTAATTATGATACTGGTAAGTTTGAGGATTGAACACCTAATGAATGAGGTGGGTTAGGTGCTATAGCTCGTCCTACACTTGTATTAGCTCAATGAGATGAAGATGGAACTCATGAAGTAAATGGAAGAACTGTTTCACATAAAGCAGGAGATCTAAAATTTAATAGTGAAGGAGATCCATTTTATGAAACATTAGGAAATAGACCGCTTACAGGAAAAGATATTCTACATATATCTGATACATTAACTGTTGATGGAAGTAAATGGAATAAATATGATTTCTTTGATTCAGATGGATTAGATAAAAGTGTTGGAGGCACTTTAGCAAAGGTCTTGTTTAAAGTAGGACCAATGCTTATTCCATATGTTGGACAAGTATATGGTGGCATGACAGCTGCTATTGAAATAGGAAAATTATTCCCAGTATTATTTAGAAGTATCGAAGGTATTGCTAAGGGAGATTTAACTAATTCTAAATCAGCACAAACAGCTACTGATATTCAAGCTTGACTTTCTAGATTTGATGGAAGTGTTTCTGATTATGGAAGAAATAGTTTCTGAAATGTAGAAAATATTGGAAAATTAGTTGAAGATAGCTCAAGACAATTATTTCAACAAAGAGTAATTGGACAAATACCAAAGTGAATAGTAGGTAAAGAAAATGTTAGTGAGAATACAATTAAATGAGGTAGAGCCTTATCTTTAGCTTATATGGCAGGTACTTCTTCTACAGATGCTTATGATGCATTTAAACAAGCTGGAGCATCTGATAGAGTTGCAGGATTAGGAATGTTATCTGTAATGGGAGCAATGTTTACATTAATGAATAATGACTACTTTAAAGATTTTTGGTTTAAAGATACATATCTCGACCGTACATCTGTAAAAGGAGTTATTAAAGATGTTGCTGAAAAAGTAACTAATGAAAACATCAACAAAGGGATTGTTTCTCCTAAAGCTGCTGCAAATTGGGTTATGAAAACTAAAAACCAAATTCAGCAACGAATCTCTAAAATGAAACCTGGAAATATTTTATATGACAGTGTTAATGAAGGAGTTGAAGAAGTAGCAGAAGAAGTTTCATCTGATATGGTAAAAGCACTTTACTCAGCGTTAAACACGATGGGTATTGTAGATGAGGATAGACAACTTGATTTTGGTATAAGCACAGAAGAAGCGTTTGCGCGTTATACTTCTGCATTTATGGGAGGTGCTATTGGTGGTGCTGTATTTAGTTTCCATGAAAAATGAGATTCAAGAATTAACTCTATAAATGATGAAGCAATTCAAAAACCTAATGATTCTTTACAAGAAATTATATACTTAGTAAGAAATGGTAAAACCTCTGATTTAAAAAGAGAATTAATAAGATTACGTGATAAAGGAGCTCTTGGAAGTAGAAATCTTTCAGGTAAATCATTTGAACTTGTTAAAGAACCTGATGGATATAAAATTAATTACGAATCTGCAAAAGAAGGAGAATCTCAGAATGATGTTATTTATAACCAAATTAATAGTTACATTGATAGAATTGATAGTATTATTAATGAGGAGGGATTAAACATTTCTGATGAAGAGTTACAAGCATTATCAGCTATGACTGGTATCAATGTAACTGAAAATTTAGCTAAGAATATTCAAAGGGAAAGCCTTAAAAATCAGTTAATTGAAACTGGAGTTTATAGTAAAATATTCTCTGATTGGAATGATCTTACAGAGGATATCTTAAAAACTAAGGTAGCTTTAGAATCTAAGATTACTCCTACTGAACTTGAGCCTAAAACTCCTAAAGATGTTGATAACAAAATAGCAGCAGCTCAAAATGATGTAGAATTTCAAAGACTAAAAGCAAAACTTGATGATTTAAGAGCAAGACGTGATAAAATAGTCTCTGGAGAACTTAATGACTATTATTTTGGACAAGCAAGATTCGCTGCTACTCCTGCATTAGCAACTGCCTTTGTTGATGACTTAGGTATTCATAATTTTACTAAAGTTCGATATCAGAAAGACTTTGATCAATTAACATCTGATGAAAAAGTTGTGATTAAAGAAGAATATGAAAAATATTCTAAGTCAACTGAGAAAACAAAGGTATTTGCAGCATATGATTTATTTAATAGTTTAAATGAATCTATTGCACAAGATCTAGTAGCCGTATCTCAAAAAACTGTAGACTTAAGTAAAGCTTATGCTCCAGGTGAAACTATTCAAACTAATCGTATTAAAAATATCGATAAAGAAATTACTAATCTAAAAGCACAAATAGATGAAGCTATTTCTAAACTTCCTGAAGGAGTTGAAATTAATGAAGAAGTATCTGAACTTCAGACTAAATTACAACTAACTGAAAATTATAAAGATTTCTTAGTTAAAAGACATGAATTTGGATTAACTCAAGAATTGAGCGAAGAAGGTAGAAAAGTATTAGCTAGACCAGATACGTTTATAGCAGATAATGAAGCTGCCTTAAATACATATGCAAATAGTTACATAGATTTCTTAAATTATTTAAAGACTAATTCTTTATATACTGATGTAACAGATGTAGACCTTGTTGCATTAATGAAGAGTTATTTTTATATAAATGGATTTACTGAAGGAATTGCTGCAGCTAATTGAGAAAAAGCTATTAATGCATATATAGAAAGAACAGAAGGTGATAGTGTAGGATATGAGTCAATGACTCTTGGAATTGCAAATGACTTAGCTGTTTTTCAGGATATTGTATCAAAAGGAGATATAAATCAGATTAAAACTGCATATCAAAATCTTTTACAAAGTGACGGATTAGTAAATTTATCAGACTTTTTAGGACAAAGTGCAGATGAAATATTAGCTGGAATTATTCCAAGAATATCTGGAAGAACGTTTATTGATTTTATTAATGATGTTGCAGATCTTAAATCTGAAATTAAAGTATCTCCTGCATATGAGTTATTAGAAAAATTTGCAGTATCTACTAATGGAATTAGCCAAAATATTGTTAATCTTATTGTAAAAGAGTATAATAGTTATCTTAATAGTGATTCGTTAGAAGATTATATTATTAATAATAAGGATGCTTTAACTAGACTTAAAGAAACTAGTAGGTTTATTGATATTTTAAATTCTCTTGTTATTGCTTCTATAGATGGAGGATATAATACTCAAATCAATAAGTTTAAGAAGAAATTAGCTAAAGATCTACTTGCAGAAATTGATACAGAAACTGCAGTTAATATGTCTTCAGATCTTAAAGCAATTAAGGTTAGACTTGATACATTAATAAATATTGCAGAAAATAATAATGCACAAAAAATTAGAGAACAGAAAGATATTGCCATTAATATGAGACAGAGATTTACAAATCTGTTACTTAATAATGAAAATTCTGTAATCAAAGATAAGTTTGCATCATTATTTAACTTAGATCTTAATCAACTAATTGCTGAATCAGATTTTCCATCAGGAGAAATTAAGGAGAGTAATTTTAAAGAATTTGAAGAGGCTTCTATCAGATTAGAAACTAAAATCTATCAACTTATAGATGATCAAAAACTATCTAATAGTGAAATAGTTGACCGCATCACTTCACTATTCGAACCAACTTCTTTAATTACAGCAAGACCTACTAAGCTTGCTAGAGATACTGAAGCAATTACTGATTATGATCAGGCAGTTTATTTATTATCTTTAATTGCATATCCTTCTGCAAATTTCTATAATAACTTAAAAACTGTTATTACTGATGAATCATTTAATAAAGCTCCGATTTTCTCTCAAGAATATGCAATTAGATTAATACATGCAACATCTGAAAGGAAAGATTTATTTAATGAATTTGTTAAATATTTATCTGCAAAAGCAAAAGCTACGTCAGATGATAGTTATATACAGAATAAAAGTCAGTTATTAAACTTTATTGCAACATTTGGAGGAGCAGGTACAGGTAAAACACAAGGTGTAGCTTATGTACTACGTAAAATGATGCCTGCATATAAAATTGTAACTGTAGCTCCAACAAGGAAACAAACAGATCGATTATCTGCAGCAATTGAGCATGATGGTTTATCATATACGAAAGCAGAATTAATTGAACAGATTTTAGGAAAACAAATTTCTGAATCAGATATTAATAAAGTTATTGGAAGTGATGAAATACCTACATATACTCTTAAGGATTTAAAATTAAATCCAGCTACAATGTTTGCAGAAACTGAGAATAGAATCATATTTATTGATGAAATTAGTCAGTTTTCTAAAATTGATCTTGAATTAATTACAAGATGGGCAAATAAAAATAATATCTTAATTGTTGGATTAGGAGATTATAAACAAAATTCAGCCTATATTTTCTATGAAAATGCAAGAAGAAATTTAGGAATTGAAGATACTTATTTTACACGCACTCCAAACTTAACTGCTCCCTTACGTCCAAACAATATTGCAAAATACGATAACTATACTATTTTAAATAGTATATTAGATCAAACTTGAGATAAATACTATGATAATCCAAGTATGCTCGAAAGTGAGATCGATTTATTAACGAAACAGATATTATCTGAAAATAGTATTAAACTTAAATATTTTGAAACTACTGAAACATTTGGTGGAGAGAAGTTTATTAATAGTTCAGATGAAGTACCTAAAATAGTAGAAAAGTTATCTAAACTATCTAATGATATTGCAATTATAACTGATAATCCTGCTAAATATACTGCTATTAATAATGTTAAAGTAGTAGGATTAGATAGTGTTCAAGGTGATGAATTTGAATTTGCAATCATAGACAAGAGTTGGAAAGATACAAGTGGAAAACATTATTTAACTCTTAAGGATTTATATACACTAACTCAACGTTCTACAAAAGGTACAATTATTGTAGATAATGGAATTAGTCTAGACTTAAAGTTAAACACAATTAATGATATGACAAGTGCAGGAAGTATTGAAGTATCTCCTGAACAAATTAGTGATTTCAAAGATTGAAGAACTAAGTTATTAGAGAATAGTCCCGAATCTATTGATTATGAGGAAGTAAATCCAAATCCAACTGTAGCTGAGCCTGTTCTACCAACTTCAGAACAAAATATTAAGCCAAGAGTAGAGCCTACACCAGAAGCAGAAGTAGTTAGTGAATCTCCTAAAGAATCAGTTAGACAAGCTTCTGTAGAATCAGAAACTAAAGATACTATATCTGAAGCACAAAGTAAACAAACATTTGATAGTAATACTGGAGAACAACCTCCTGTTACAGATCAAAATCCAGTACACGCCCCCAATGTTGAACAATCTGTTACTTCTCCTGTAGATATACTTGAAGAAGTTCCTCAGAATATAGGAATAACAGATGATCCTTTAAATATTTCTAAATGAAACGATATTGCAGATTTCTATTTAAATAATTTATGAAATTATGATCAAAGTGAAGAATCTTCTTTATTTAACATATTAGGAATAAAAGGTAAACTTGCAGCTCCTAAATATATTAGGGCTTTAAATTTAATCGCTGCTTATTTTAAATATGGATATTATAAAAATCCAAGAGAAATTATACGGTTAGGACAAGCAGCCTCAGCGCCTACAAGTCCATGGGACAAGGCAGCAAGACCTTGGGACTG
>OLPS01002014.1_pt1 | contig 19465 bp, 25 predicted proteins | sample 1673071 | NCBI WGS metagenome assembly OLPS01 (sample SAMEA3136752, study PRJEB25190) | human gut metagenome | reverse complement strand
CGGTACGTACGGTGCTGTGAGAGGACGGCGGTTAGTCACCGCCTCCTACTCGATTCCAGCACGTAAAAGTTCAAATATAAAAGAAAATGACGGGAGAAGAATATGCTTACTTACAATCTGGAACAGAGAAATGATGAACCGAAATATTATTATATATATAAAATGATCCGACGGGATATTGAGCGTGGAAAACTGAAAAAAGGAGAAAAACTTCCATCCAAGAGAAGTCTGGCGGAACACCTCGGAATCAGTCTGATCACGGTAGAGAATGCGTATCAGATGTTAAAAGATGAAGGGTATATAGAACCGAGAGAACGCAGTGGATATTATGTATGTGAAATACATGTAATCGGAGAAATGAAAGAGCAGAATCAGCAACTGCATATGCTTCCCGAGATACCGGAAGAAATCGAAGATGGACGATTGCAGAATGCAGCACTTTCTAGCTTTCCATATTCCCTGTATTTTAAGACCGTGCGAAGTGTTATTACAGAATATGGAGAAGAATTGCTGTATCGTTCACCAAATGAGGGCTGTGCGATTCTGCGAAACAGTATTGCATCCTATCTGCTGCGTTATCGTGGATTATTTGCACAGCCGGAACAGATTATTATCGGATCGGGAGCGGAACATCTGTATGGTACGGTTGTGCGTATTCTTGGAGCGGATAAGATTTATGGAATTGAAGATCCGTCCTATCATCAGATCCGGAAAGTCTATGAGGGAACGGGTGCGGTCTGTGAAATGCTGCCTATGGGGGAAGATGGAATCAGGAGTGATGTGCTGGCACAGACAAGGGCGGATGTGCTGCACGTGACACCGTTTCACAGTTTTCCGTCCGGGGTTACGGCAACCATAGGGAAGCGATACGAATATCTTGAATGGGCAAGAGAAAAACATCATTTTATTGTGGAAGATGATTTTGACAGTGAGTTCTTCATGCCTGGTAAGCCGGTAGAGACATTGTTTATGCTGGATGACAGCAGTTCGGTCATATATATCAATACATTTTCTAAAAGTCTGTCACCGTCCATTCGTATGGGATATATGATTTTGCCGGAGAGACTGATGGAACGTTACAAAAAAACTTCCGGCGGATTTTCCTGTACCGTACCGGTATTAGAACAGTATGCGCTGGCAGAATTTATCAATAAAGGATATTTTGAACAGCATCTGAGCCGGGTACGGAGAAAACAAAATCATAAAATGGAAGTATAAGGTTGACAGATTTATATGCAGATTGCCAATCAGTTTCGGACAGATATCCTGGCCGGTAAATATGCACAGGGAGAATATCTTCCATCCATCTTATATTTGGAGCCGGAATGCTTTTGGAAATCGGATTGCATTTTTTTATCCCAAAGGGATTCATTCATCCACTGGTGGCTATTGTGGCAGATATTGTACTGGTTCTGACCGGAGGAGTGATACAGTATGGACTTATGAAGCTGTTTTATAAGTTTCCACTGTCAAAAGTAGCCTTTGGTGCGGCTATCAAACGGGAAATGAATGCATAAATATAAATGAAAGCATATGAAGAAAGTAAAAGAGCCGGTCGTCTGACCGGCTCTTTTGAGGGGAGTATAAATAATTAATAAGAGGTATAACATTGAAAAGAAGAAAAAACTTCTTTTCAAAAGTTATTATAATGGATTGCGGTATGGATTGCAATCAAATAATGAATATTTTCTCGAAAAGTTGAGAAACTATTCCTGTACTAAATAATTGTATTCGTTGAACCATGCAGTTTTTGGGGAAACGTTAAAGGAGGAAAAAGTATGTCAAAAAACAGTACAGGAACAAACAGTGCAACAAATCGCAGCGGAAGCAATCGTGTCTCTGATTGTTATTCCAACAAGTCTGAAAACAGAACATCCAATAAATCTGTGAATAAGACATCAGACAAGACAGAAGACAGGGTATCAGATAAGGCAGGAGATGTGTCTGATTCCGCATCTGATAATATGCGCTAGGCAGAAACAAAATGCATAAAATTGCATAATATAATAAAAAACAGATTACACGAAGGACAGCGTGTAATCTGTTTTTTAATGAAAACGGCATATTCTGGAGGATATTGTGAAAGATTTTGAACTGATTTACGCATCGCAGCTGAGGCAGAAACAAAGGGAGAGCAGGGCACTGGTAATTGATATCCGTGACAGGAAAGAGTATGAGAGGGAACACTGGCCGGGGGCCGTCAGCTATCCGTATGATCAGCTGGAACGAGGAACTGCCCGTCTGCCGAAAAACCGCAAGCTGATTTTGTACTGCGACCATGGGGGAGGAAGCATGCAGATGGCGCGTATGCTTGGGGAACAGGGGTATCATGTGGCAAGTGTGGTTGGTGGTTATGAGGCGATGAAAAAAATTTCGAAAAACTATTTTAAAAATCGTGAGAATATGTAACAATAGAACTGCAGACCATGCAATACATTATAGTAGAAAAGAGAACATTTATGGATACATATGAATTGGTTGTACCGTGTCATTTTGGACTCGAGGCGGTAACAAAAAGAGAAATTTATGATTTAGGATATGAAATTACAAGAGTAGAAGATGGCAGAGTGACATTTGCGGGAGATGCGGAAGCCATATGCCGTGCAAATATATTCCTTCGCAGTGCAGAAAGAGTGCTGTTGCAGGTAGGACGTTTTAGGGCAACAACATTTGATGAACTGTTTGAGGGGATAAAAGCTCTGCCTTGGGAAGACTATATTCCAAAGGATGGAAAATTCTGGGTAAAAAAGGCATCTTCTATTAAAAGTAAACTGTTCAGTCCGTCGGATATTCAGTCAATTGCAAAAAAGGCGATGGTAGAGCGGCTGAAGAATGTCTACCGGCTGAACTGGTTTCCGGAGGATGGAGCACCTTATCCGGTACGCATTTTCCTGTTAAAGGATGAGGTAATGGTTACACTGGATACTTCCGGGGATTCCCTGCACAAGAGAGGCTATCGTCTGATGACCAGCAAGGCTCCACTGACGGAGACGCTGGCAGCAGCACTGATTATGCTGACACCGTGGAAAAAGGACCGTATTCTGGTAGATCCGTTTTGCGGAAGTGGAACGTTCCCGATTGAGGCAGCCATGATTGCAGCAAATATTGCACCGGGAATGAACCGGCAGTTTACCGCAGAGCAATGGAAAAATCTGATTCCGAAACAGTTGTGGTATGACACGGTAGAAGAGGCACAGGATCTTATGGATGCAGATATCCAGGTAGATATTCAGGGATATGATATCGATGCGGAAGTGGTGAAAGCAGCCAGAGAGAATGCAAAGCGTGCGGGCGTGGATCATCTGATTCATTTTCAGCAGAGAGCGGTTGCGGATCTGCATCATCCGAAAAAATATGGGTTTGTCATTACAAATCCGCCGTATGGAGAGCGCCTCGAGGAGAAAGAGGATCTTCCGGAGCTGTATACGCAGATCGGACAGGCTTATGCAGGACTTGACAGCTGGTCACTGTATATGATTACCAGTTATGAGGATGCGGAGCGTTATATAGGAAGAAAGGCAGATAAAAACAGAAAGATTTATAATGGTATGATAAAAACCTATTTTTATCAGTTTATGGGACCAAAACCACCGAAACGCAGAGAAGCAGCAGAGAAAACGATCGAAAGGAAGGAACAGCAGTAATATATGAAATACTCGAAACGGTATATTGCGTTTACAATTGTGCTGGCGCTGGTTTTTATTTTAAAATTTCAGATTCTGGGCGTGGACAATGCACAGGTGGGACGGTTCCGCGGAGGAGAACTGGATACACAGGTATGGAATCCGATGGTGGCAAAGGAAGTCAACGGGCAGACCATTCATGCCGTAATCGATAACCAGACTTACAATAACAGTAAATCGAAATTTTACATGGACAAAAACCGCAATATTATGGTTCCTGTCAGCATGTTGCGGGATGCGCTGAATTGCAGTGCACATGTGTACGATAAAAAACGTCTTCTGGTGGAAAAACACAGTCAGTCCGTATCGATGGATGTGGGTCAGAAAAAGGCGTATTTAAATGGGGATGAAGTAGATATTTCATCCGCTTTAAAGGAAGTCAGAGGCCAGCTGGTTGTCAGTCTGGAAGATCTGTCCAACCTGTTAGGTTACAGTTGCAGTTTCGATATCGCAAGTAATACCATTACGGCATCCGATAAAGATACTTCTGCGATTGTTCCGGCTTCCTATGATTTAAGGGAGCGTGACCGGGTATCAACGATATACAATCAGGGTTCCTATGGTACGTGCTGGGCGTTTGCCGCAACCAGTGCCTTGGAGTCTTCCCTGCGACCGGAGGAAAAAGTTAATTTTTCCGTGGACCATATGAGTATGAGCAATTCTTTTCATGCCAATCAGTATGATGGCGGAGAATATACCATGGGAATGGCTTATCTGGCAGCATGGCAGGGACCGGTCTATGAGAAGGACGATCCGTATGGGGACGGGATGACGGATGATTCGCTGAAAGCAGTGCGTCATGTGCAGGAAATGCAGGTTATTGACGGTAAAGATTACGAAGGAATAAAAGAAGCGGTATTTAAATATGGCGGTGTGGAGTCTTCCCTTTACAGTACCATAAGAAGTTCACAGGGAAGTTCGGCGTATTATAATCAGAATACAAGTGCGTACTGTTATATTGGTACGGAAAAACCGAATCATGATGTAGTGATCATTGGATGGGATGACAATTATTCGAGATCCAATTTCAATACTCCGCTGGAGGGAGACGGTGCGTTTATCTGCCAGAACAGCTGGGGAGATGGATTTGGAGAAAACGGAATTTTCTATGTGTCCTACTACGATACGAATATTGGCACGCATAATGTGGCATATACGCGGGTAGATGATGTACATAATTATGATCACATCTATCAGAGTGATCTGTGCGGCTGGGTTGGAAAATTAGGATATGACAGTGACCAGATTTACGGGGCGAATGTGTTTGAGGCAAAAGGGAGCGAAACATTGTCTGCTGCTTCTTTTTATGCGACCGGTGCAAACACACAGTATGAAGTTTATGTGGTGCACGATTTTGAAAATGAGAAGTCTTTTGCGCAGAGAGAACAGCTTGCATCCGGAACGTTACAGAAAGCGGGATATTACACCGTTGATTTTGATACAAAGGTTTCTCTGAAAAAAGGGGAACGTTATGCCGTGCTGGTATACCTGAAAACACCCGGAACCAAACATCCGATGGCAATCGAATATGATACCGGAGAGAAAATTTTACAGGGGGTGGATCTGGATGACGGAGAGGGTTATATCAGTTTAAATGGAAAAAACTTTGTAAACGTAAAAGAGAAAAAGGATTGCAATCTTTGCATTAAAGCATTTACGAGGGATTAAGATGGACGAAATCGTTTTAAAGTGGGTGACAGTACTGTCGGGAATCCTGACGGTGATTGTCTGCGTGTCGGTTTTCTTTTTCCCGGATATACATGAACGGGCTGTTTTGGCAGCCGAGCAGCAAAAGGAAGTCGGCGGAGGAAATCTGATCGCTACAACGGCGAATCCGAAAGCGGTGGTGGAGCAGTCAAAGGATCTGAACGCGCAGCTTAAGATTACTCTACCGGAGGGAATTTCAAAAGCAGATGTAGAAATTGAAAATGATTATGTGACGCAGACCATTTATATCAAATTTGCGGGTGGTGTGGATGATTATTTCGAGCAGTATGCCATCAAGGGAAGCAGTGATCATATAGCATCCATGGCTTATTATAAGGATAAGGAAGAGGGCGTGATCGCACTTCAGCTGGATCAGGTGTATGAACTGAAAAACCGGTTCAAAAAGGGAAGCCTTTACCTTGATTTTATTGATCCGCACGATATCTATGATAAAGTCATTGTGGTGGATGCCGGACACGGAAGCCACGCAGCAGGTGCCGTAAAACTTGGAATTTCTGAAAAAAGCCTTAATCTGGCGATCGTACAGCAGTTGAAAAAACTGTTTGATGAGGATAAACGCAGGATCAGGGTGTACTATACACGTACATCGGATACGAATCCGACGCTGGATCAGAGGGTTCAGCTGGCAAATAAGGCAAATGCAGATCTGTTTATCAGCGTACATAACAATTCGGATGCAACCGGAAACTTTACCAAAGTGAAGGGAACCCAGGTAATGTACAGCGAATCGGATGACGCAAAGCTGTCGAGTAAGAAGCTGGCGGAGATTTGCCTGAAAAATGTCGTGGATACGACGGGCAGTGAGAACCGGGGGCTGCTAAAAGGAGACAGTATCTATATTATCCGCACAAGTAAGGTGCCGGTGGCACTGATTGAGGTAGGATTTATGACAAATTATAAGGAACTGGATCTGCTGAACAGTACAAGTTATCAGAAAAAGGCAGCTGAGGGTATTTATAACGCAATCAATGAAGCATTTCAGGAGGGATATTAAATTGACAGAGATTATTTTTGCAACGGGAAACAAGGATAAAATGCGTGAGATCCGTGAGATTATGGCGGATTGTGATGTACATATTGTATCCATGAAGGAAGCCGGCATCAGGGTGGATATTGTGGAAGATGGAACTACTTTCGAGGAAAATGCAAAGATCAAAGCACGGGCCGTGGCTGCACATACGGACGCGATTGTTCTGGCTGATGATTCCGGACTGGAAATCGATGCACTGAATAAAGAGCCGGGCGTATATTCTGCCCGTTATATGGGAGAGGATACTTCTTACGATGTGAAAAACAAAAATCTGATTGACCGTCTGGATGGCGTACCGAAAGAAAAACGTACCGCACGCTTTGTCTGTGCGATTGCGGCTGTCCTTCCGGATGGAAGGGAACTGGTGACCCGTCAGACGATGGAAGGATATATCGGCTGGGAACCGGAAGGGGAAAACGGCTTTGGGTATGATCCGATTTTTTATCTGGATGAATACGGATGCTCATCGGCAGCGATTTCTCCGGAACAGAAGAATGCGATCAGTCACAGAGGCAAGGCATTGCGTGCGATGAAAGAATTGCTGAAAAAAGCCGAGTTTCTGGGGCTTATTGAGGAAATTGAAAAAAATATTTGAAAAATTCAAAAAAGTTGTTGACTTTATTGCCAGGCTATACTATAATCTATCTTGCGTCACGGATGAGACACAAACAACACGGACGCAACAACATAGCCTTCGGGGTGTGGCTCAGCTTGGCTAGAGCGCCTGGTTTGGGACCAGGAGGTCGCAGGTTCGAATCCTGTCACCCCGACTACATGCGGGTGTAGTTCAATGGTAGAACACCAGCCTTCCAAGCTGGATACGTGGGTTCGATTCCCATCACCCGCTCTGATATTGCGAAAGCGATATTGATGAGTGTTCGTAGCTCAGCTGGATAGAGCAACGGCCTTCTAAGCCGTGGGTCGGGGGTTCGAATCCCTTCGAGCACATGCGCGTTCCTGCGAGCGATGTTAGCGCTCTAAATGGTACGATAACATCTCTATGGTGGGTATAGCGCAGTTGGTTAGCGCGCCAGATTGTGGCTCTGGAGGCCCAGGGTTCGAATCCCTGTATCCACCCTGTTGCGGTAGCAACTATCATTGTTGGGCTATCGCCAAGCGGTAAGGCACAGGATTTTGATTCCTGCATTCGTTGGTTCGAATCCAACTAGCCCAGCTTGCTTAAAAATTAAATTATGGGATACTAGCTCAGTTGGTAGAGCACTTGACTTTTAATCAAGTTGTCGGGGGTTCGAATCCCCCGTGTCTCACTAAGAACTTTTTATTATATGTTTTAATATAAATAAAAAGTAAGGACTTCCAGGAATGGAAGTCCTTTTTCGTTGTATCTCATTTTTTCTGCAGCAACCGGAACCAGGAAAAGAAATTGTAATACACTTCAAAATGTATCTCACAAATCAAAGCCGGTTTTCCTGATCAGCGCCGCAGCCATTTAATATTGAGATACATTACACATGAATCAAAGAAGCGCGAAGAGAACAATTGACCTTATAAAAAAGATTTGCTTCAAATTCTGACTTTGACCAGAAGTAGCAAAAACCATCCACAGGATCAACGACTACATATTCATCCAACGTTATAGTAAATTCTTTTATATCCATAATTCCTCCTTAATACCCAGCCTGAAAAAATACTGAATCTAATCTGTATATATCGCTGTGCAACATCTTAGCTTGTTGGGCGAGATGTAAATACATTTTAGTTGTTGCATAATCACTATGTCCCAACATCATGCGCAAAAATTCCAAATTGCCACCGCCAATAATAAAAGACGTTGCAAATGTGTGTCGGAGCAGGTGCGGATGCAGCCGATCTATACTGGCTCTCTTTTTTAATCTGGCAAAAACCATTTTCACAGACGTTTCTGTTATCGGTTCAGCTGTTCCAACCTGAGCAAACACCGGAAAATCATCTTCCGGTGTGTAAGCCCGATATTTGATCAAATAATGGTAAAGCATCCGTTTCAACTTCGGACACAGGAACACTGTCCGGAATTTATCCCCTTTACCTTTAATCGTCAGGTAATTGAGTTTGAAATTGATTCCCTTAAATGTCAGAGACACCACATCACCGAGACGGAAACCAGCATCCAGCATTAAATGGATAATGCAAAGGTTACGAAGTCCGGATTCTGTTTTATCATTATAACAACCGTCAATTTCATCAACTTCCCATTGCGTAAGAGGTAGCACCGGAGCATTGTCTTTTTTCAGAAATTTTACTTTCCGGAGAACATCAGCAGAACAATACCCTTCATCAATGCAATAGTTTAAAAACACCTTTGCTGCTCTGAAATAAGTATTGATAGAAGTATTTTTACATCCTGTCCCCCGGAGCTGGGAAAGATATGCAAGCACCAACTCCCGAGAAATTACATCACACTCGATCAGATCGGATGCTGATCCAATCCGATCTGACAGAAAATCAACAAATTTCTGCACATTAAACCGATAATATACAATAGACTGTTCAGAGCAGTAGGACTCATGATCGACCAAAAACAAATTAAAAGCCATTTGAACATTCATAAAAACCCTCCTTATCTGGAGATAAAACATAACCTTGCAACATTCACCTTTACATTTCGGTTTTTCCATGTTATAACAAGATTAGGAGAAAATTATATCTCCGGTATCTTTATCAATAAACATCAAATTGCTGGAACGCTTAACCGCGTTTTCCATCGTATCCGCTAATTCATCGGAATTGAATTGGCGGATTTTTTTCTCTTTAAAACGAATTGCATCTTGCACATCATTATCATTCATCATACAGAGAGCTTCAAAGCAATCTCGCAAAGGTGATTCTTCATTGATTCCGCGTGTGTAAATTCCGTATGTAATAGCAGCCTTTACAGCCCGAGCTTTTACAACTTCACTATTCATTTTTCTGGTATATGTCCGCACAAGCGCTTGATCTTCCGGCGGCACAAACGAATCTGTAATTTTACAATTACGAAGAGCTTTCCAAAATGCGCAATAATCGCGGCGCGATTTTACTTTATTATTTTTTCCGGGTTCATATAATTCTACCAGACGAAAAACTTTACTGGTCAAATAATCACAGATCAATTTCCGGTTATCTAAAAAATCATAAATCCTGCGACTGGTCAAGTCGTTCGAATAATCAAAAAAAGGAATCAGCTCATATGTTTTTGTATGCCTGCGCATCGTCTGAAACTCAACATTCATAATCAAATTCACAGGCGGAGTAAGAAGATCAGCAAGTTTGTGCAAATCGTCTGTAGATATATCCTCTTCATTTGCCAAAATCCGGCGGCATTTCTCAACATAGTGTTTCTGTCTACCAAATTTCGCGTAATACTGCAAGCGACCATAATCTAAAGCTTTCCAACTATGTTTTAAGAAAGCATATTCATAGCAGTACAGATCATAACGATTAATCAAACCATTAAACAACCACACTTTAAAAAACCAAGGCTTGTAACCTTTTTCAACCACTTCCTTAGATTTCAAGTAGATTCTAATAAAAACCTTTTGAGAACGCTTTCCAAGTGCTAAGTAGTCTATTTCATAATCCTCAGACCCCTTTTTACTGGTGTGCAGGAGAGCATCACGAAAACGATCAACCCGCATCTTGTAGAAGTTTTCCGGAGTAAAGAACTTTTCCGGATTTTTTAAGTAATTGGAATGCCAACAATAATCAATTCGATTCTCCTGAGTGAATTGGATATCCAATCCAAAATAATCCGCTATAGCCTGTACATATTCAAAAGAGCGTTCATAAGCAAGTTTTACACCATACATCCAAAGCATATATGACCGGATCTGAACAACACATTCACAGGTTACGGACTCACCGTTATCCTGTGACCGCGGAACTTTTGGAGCTAAAAAGATATCAAACAGCTCAGGACACTCAAGCATCACATTGTAAAATCCAGCGTACCGAAAAGGTTTATAATTTAGTGTACCGGGTAAACCATCGAAGTAAAATGACACACCTGACGAGTAATCATTTAAACGTTCCCATTCCATACCCAGTAATTCAAACCGCTTGCGAAAGTGCTTTACCTTAAGATCTTTCGATCCTGCGGTAAAATCTTGTTTAAATTTGACGGAATAATAAAATGTATCAATGTTATGCAGAAATTTTTTTTGTTTAAAGTCAAACCAGTAGTTGTTTTCGACTTCGTCGAACTCCTGAAAAACGAAAGAATTTTTGATATATAATTTATCGAGCAAACTACCACCTTCCATATAAAAATATTTTTTCGTAGAATCGCGATTCTACGAAATGACAAAATCAGTCTCAAATGCAGTATCGTAGCGGGTTTTAGGATTTTGATTGAGTGTTTTTCAGACCACGTATTACAGCCCCGTGGTCACACCCCGGGCAAGCCGGACTTCATTTGTATCTCAAAAAATTTTCCTGGTACGTGAAGCTGCAGGAAAAATGAGATACACAAAATAAATCAAGACAACTGTTTCTGATCTGGTGCGGAGAAAAGAGCATAAGTATCATAGATACCGCTATAACGTTTCTTGAACATAAAAAACTCAGATCCGACCTTTTGCTTCATCGGGTACCAGACTTTCACAGCAACGAAGAGTTTACCACCAAAGAGCAGGGAAAAGATCTTCCCGGCCACGCCAAAGTTAGAAACCTTCCTGTGAATCCATTCATATTCGATCAGGGAGCGGATCTGACGGTCAAGCATCCGGTCAAACTGTGCGACAAGGATAACTTCATAACCCAATTTCCGGTGCTGGGTGAAAAATGCACACCAGGCAGCGCGGTTTTTCTGTCCCCAGTCCCGGGCATTAAACATAATCTGGCATTCATCTATAACCAGCAGGATTTCTCCTTCTTTCACCCTGCGCCCGACATACTCGGAATAGTTTTTTGAAAAGTTAATAAGCCGATCAACCGTCAAATCGGAGTTATCTATGTACAGATAATGACCTTTCGGGTTCTGAATACAGCTAAAATCCGTTTGAAAATTTCCAATAATCGGAGCATTTTTATATTTCATCCAATTTAAAAGGCGGGACGCAAGGTGCAGGGACTTGCCAGCACCCGGAGTCCCAGAATATAAAGAAATCATGTTTTCCCCTTTCTGTATCTCAAATCTTTCTGCAGCAATAAAGCCAGGAAAAGAAATTGAGATACAATCTATTTAAGTGAATGGAATCCACTCACCAAGAATCTTCACACCGGAAATAGCAAACTGCGACACTACCCAAGGAACCACAGCAAGAAGCCATGCGCTGCCTATCGTTACGAATGCATCCACAGGTACGAAGTAATTAATAGCAGATAAATAGTCATTAACTTCCTCCGCCTGAATGAAAGCAAGGAAAGGACTTTCCGGAAGGATGCCGCAAAGAAAACCAACTAGAACGATCACAACGACACCTGCTACAGATATGAAAAAAGGTCTAAGCATAGATACAGACATAAAAACACCCCCTAACCACCCATGCGTTGAACAAATGTTGTAAATTTAACAGTTAAGAAAAATAAGCCGATGATAAAAAAAATAGTCATTCCCCAACGAAATATTTTAATATACTTCCAGTAATCGGACATATCGACTCTAACCACCCAGGTATAATTGACAGCTTTAAAAGTATACTTAAACTCAAACACAGGAGCTTTTTTATCCGCTTGCATGGACTTAATCAGCTCCATCATGTCCCAAGGAATGCAGAACGGAAAGAGACGCTTCCAATTTCCGGCTTTACCAGCAGTAGATGGAATATTAGGTTCAATAAGTTCTCCAGTGTCGGGATCAATGAGTTTACCAGTGTCGGGATCAATATCATATCCGGTATCTGGATCAATATAACGTCCGGTGTCAGGGTTAATCATTGGATTTTTAGATGGATCAGGATCTTTCCCCGGAACATCAGACTCGGTATCTTTTTCAGTGTCTTTCTCCGTATCTTTCTCCGTAGAATCCGGCTTTTTAAATGGAATAATAGGAATAACTACCGGAAGTTTGTCTTTATCATTGTCTTTCTTCTTTTTTTCCTTATCGTCCTTGTTATCATTGTCAAAGTTATAACGGGAATTCCACGCTTCTTCCTCTGCGTCTGTTGTCACTCTGTCGTTAAGTATGTCTTTCAATATATCCCAGTTGGTTTTATAGCCAACACCGGGAACATAGACGGTATTATCATCAACTTTTTTTACTTTTGCATAATCATTTATAGACGTACCATCAGCACCAGTAAAAGCACCATTTTTTATTACCCATGTTAAATCACTAGCAAAACCACCTATAGACATATCATAATAAGTCTCACCGTTACGCACAGTAGATCCACCTGTAGAAAACCGATCAATACGACCTAATGAATCAGTTATATAAAGCCGATTGCAATCTATTTCCGAATCATAATATGTACTAATTTGACCATCCGCAGGGTTAACAACAAAAATATCATAAGCGCCCCCAGAAAAAGCAATATTTAATAAATAACCATCATTTACACACGCATCCAATCGTCCGTCATCAAGATAACCGCCTGTCAAGCTATGTATCATATTACTAACAGACTTTACTGAAGAACAATCAAACTGATTCCCATTAGTATCATTAAATGTCGGTAAGATCTTAGCCAACAACTCCGACAGCTTTTCCGACATTTTCGCCCCGGCACTCGTAACTGTGTTAGGAAGGTTCTTCAACTCGTCAAAAACGGCTTTGTTGACTACCTCGACCGGAAGCGCGGCAACCTTTGCTTTATTTTCCACCCATGTACAGAAGTTATCCCATACCTGTTTACCAGATACACGGTCAGACTTTGTGTAATAATCATCTTTCAAACCAAAATGCATTCCAGTTTCCGCAAAAAGTCCGCTCATAAGATCAAAATATGTATAGTAAAAATATTCCTCAAGCCCGGTAGCGTAAGCGTTCTGGTAGCTGGTAAAAATAACAGATACCATAATACCAACCGCAACCAGTACAGGAAGGGTATGCATGCGGCAGAACTTCCGGACACGCTGGAAGCGGTTTTTCAACCGTTTTATGAACTTACGAAAAATTTTTTTCCTTTTTTTGAATGTAGCCATGGATGTTTCCTTTCCATGTATCTCAAGTCTTTCTGCAGATCATCCGGATCAGCGCCGCAGCGTTAAACCAATGAGATACAAAAAAGGGCAAGGGCTCGAACCCTTACCCTCTCATGAGTGATACTATTTTAATTTGCAAACCAAAAAACACCGAGACCGAAAGGCTAAGCCTGAGCGGTCAGCTTCTTAAAGACTTTAATTCCGACCGTAACAGCCAAAACAGTTCCAATGATAACCAGCGCAAAAGGAACTGCAGCGGTAATCATATCAGATGCACCTGCCTGCACCTGCTTAAAAGCACTCGTCATTGCTGTCTGGATGCCAGAAAGGTCCATAGTTGGTGCAGCGGCTAAAATACCTGTTAACTTCATAGTCATTTCCTCCTTTCCCAGATGGTTAAGCCATCTTAAAAAATTTTATAAAAGCATAAATTGCATAGCCGATTGCCCATGCAATAAAGCCCAGTGTAAAACCGGATGCCATGCCTGCCAGAAGCGCAGATATGTAACTACCAAATAAATCACCTGTAAACATCAATCCCACCTCCGCGAGAAAACCGAAAAGAACAGAAGTCCCACGATTATTCCCAAAGCAAACAGCACCGCAAAACTATATGTGACATCCTGCGGCTGTTCATCGTCCGGCTGGATGTCTGCCTGTGTAGATTCCTGAACAGGCTCTGAATCAGTTTCCGTTTCCGGAAAATGATCTTCCGGAACAGCGGCTTCAGTCGAATCAACAACCGCAAGATTATTTTCAAAATCAATCCCGACACCGCGGGAGAGCATTAACATTATTTAGCCCCTTTCGAGTTTCCAGCGTCTGGGGCATCCTGTTTCATAGAAATCATTGCCGGAGCAACAAAATCAACATCCGTCAGTTTAAGGACGGGCTTTCCATCAGATCCAACCGTCATTTCAAAGGTTCCGTCATAGATCCCCGGCACGTAAGACACCTTATGCACCTTGTCAGCCTTAAGGAAAGACTTACCGCGTCTGGTACCGGAAACACCGTCCGCAGATACCACAGGTTCAACCTGTTCTCCATGTTCCCCATAGAAAAGAAACTCCATGGAAACACCTTCCACCGCGTCATGACCTTCACGCGCCTTAATATCAACTAATCCTGAGTAAAATAAAAAAATTCTGAATTTGTTCATTTTCAATCTCCTTTAAATTGCTTGTCCTTTTCTGCAGCTTTGTCAATGTCCTGTCTCAGATTCTCGATCTGATGATGAATATGTACAAAGTCACGGAAACTTGATTCTAAGTAGTTGTACTTCTCGAACAACAACGATTCTTTGCGCTGCTGCTTTTCGATCTGCTTATCCAGTCGCGCAAGTTCTTTCTTCCGGTCTGATTCTCCGCGTTTCGCCTCGAGGATGATATTCTCAAATTTTTCATTAAATCCGTTTCCCGGCGCGCTGTCGATATAATCAAAGACCTCTTGTGTCAAGCGGACTGATTTCGCTATGCTTTTTTTAGTCAGCGTCATGAACCTCCTTCCTGATGAAAGTTATATATCAAAGCCATGCGCGAGCGCATCACTTTTGATCTGATCCAGAATCGTCACCATATGGTCGGTGAGATCTACGCGTAACTTACCGTTACTGTTTAAATACCAGGATGCCTGGATGATATCCCGGAGCCGGCGGCTCTCGTAGCCCGGCGCCCAGAGCGCGCGCGTGCTATGGCCACACCCTAAAACTTTATCTATAATCACCAATCTATACCGATTGGGGCAGATTTTCTCAAAACTCCAACACAGTGCCATGCGCTACTCCTTCCATATCGCCGTGCATAAGTGCAAAAGCGGCTAACCGCCTATGTATATCCTATGGATAAGCTGTTCACACTCTGGGGATAACGCACCCCAGCAAGTCCCCCGGGCAGGTGAACTTGCTGGTGTGCTGAGCGGTGCGTTATCCCCAGAGTGCAAACAAGCTTACCCACAAGGATATACACAAGGCTCAAAAACAGCCGCTTTTACACTTACACACCGCGACGACGATGATTACGGTCATGTACCTTTGTTGTCCCACCTCGTCAAACAATCGGTATAGATTGGTTTTTAATCAGACAAGGGCTTGTCTCCTGGAGACGCGCGCGCGCTGGGCGCCGGGCTACGAGAGCCGACGTTTTTAAAAAAGTCATCCCAAGCAGGCGACAGGCACGGAAATATACTGTCATAAACATCCGGGACGAAAAAACACCGACCATCCACACAGGACGGACAAAGTTTGCATTTTGCGGACATTACCGGGAAAATATCCTCTGAAACATCAGCCGGAGCATCAGCCGGAAGATCAGCCAAAACATCAACCAGAACATCAGCCAGAGCGTCAGCAGGAGAATCAACCAAAGCATTAGCAGGAAAATCAACCGAAGTATCGACCGGAGCATCAGCCGGAACATCAGCTTCAAAAGATATCCAACCTTTAACACTTACTAAAAACCGCGAAAGAACAACGGCATAATGCTCACGATTAGAACGAGCAGATTCACAAGCAGATTTAAGAGCATTCCACTCATCATCATCAACCTCAATAGAATTGCACATAGCATCCTGAGCCGCCAAATATGCAGAATCAGCAGTTTCAAAATCCGCTAAAAATTCAAAAAAAGTATCATTGGTAATTTCTAATTTCATAGCAGCACCTCCATGAAAAAACCTAATGTAAAAATTTTTTAGTTATGATATACTAGAGGTAAAAATAAAATGTATCTCAAAATGTCTACCTCATAATTACATTATAGACATTTCGAGATACACTGTCAAGAAAAAAAGACAAAAAAGTCTAACTTTTTTTAGAAAGGGAACAAATGTTTTATGAAAATTTAGAAAAGATTCTAAAACAAAAGAATCTAACGCTAAACAAATTAGCAAAAGGCACAGGGCTTGCCCAATCTCCAACAAGCCGATGGAAAAATGGAACTATACCAAATGGTGAAACAATAATAAAAATATGCAAATACTTAGAGGTATCCAGTGACTACCTGTTAGATCTTAATCCAGAAGCACCGCCAACCCTAACCGATCAGGAACAAGAACTTCTAGAACACTTCCGACAATGCAGTCCGGGAGAACAGGACAGCATTTTACTACTGGCAAATGCCGGAGCGGCAAAAGCCGAACAAGAAAAAGAATCATCAAATTCAAAAAACGTAGGGTAAAAGATATCTAAATTGAAATAACATAGATTAGTAGAAATTTTTGAACTTAAAATCGAAAACAATAACATATAACACAAAAGATTCTTTTATTATGGTGAAAAAGACAAAGATAACTTTTAATCAAGTTGTCGGGGGTTCGAATCCCCCGTGTCTCACTAGGAAGAACTTGCTACGATTTCGTAGTAAGTTTTTTGTTTATTTCTCCCTAAATTTATTGCATCGGAATTTTTACTGGATTTAAAGCAACAAGGTTAATTCGTTGACCTTGAAGAATTACGTATGGAAGATCATGGAAATACAAGTGATAATATGATTGACAAAATATATTTGTTGGAATATAATAAAATACGTAGAGAACAAATTTTTTACAGTCACGTAATTTGTTTAGACCTACTAAAACAAGGCTTTATGCCGAAATCAGAAGCACCGATGGGTGCTTCTTTTTTTACTTATGGGGGAAAATATGGCATTCAGGGTGGTATTGATTGAGAATGAAGTAACAATAAAAGTGAAATTAAATAATCTGATTGTTACAAAAGAAGGGGAGAATCTATGGATACCATTAGATGATATTTCCATGATCGTTATGGACAATCTTTCATCTATGCTTTCAGCAAGGCTTTTGTGCCAGTTGTCGGAGCAGGGAATCGGGTTAATGATATGCAATCAGAAGCATTTACCAACGGGCTATTATAGTTCTTATGATAATCATAGCAGAGCGTCAAAAGTAATCGGCTATCAGATAGAAAAAAGCAAAGAATATTATGAACAGTTGTGGAGAAATATTGTAACAGTGAAAATTCAAAATCAATCCAAAGCATATTTCAGATTGACAAATGATTTGGAAGGAACCAGGATGATTGAAGAATTTTCAACCGGAATCATGAATGGGGATAAAAGCAATAGAGAAGCACATGCAGCAAAAGTGTATTTTAATCTTTTGATGGGAACTTCTTTTTCAAGAGGCAATGAAGATATTTTATTGAACAGTGGGCTGGATTACGGATATGCCGTGTTGCGTGGATATATTGCAAGAGTATGTGTGGGATATGGATTAAACACGCAGATTGGTATTCATCATAAAAATGAATATAACCGATTTAATCTTGTGGATGATTTAATGGAACCTCTGCGTCCACTTATAGATATTGTTGCATATGAAGTTATGAAAAATGAACCGTATTTTACGGCAGAGCATAGACGACAGTTGGTAAATGTTTTGAATATGAAAATATTGTATAGAAATAAAAAGATGTTTGTATGTAATATGATAGAAAATTATGTGGAGCAATATGCTTCTTTCATCATGGAGCGATGTGAGAATATTGTGTTCCCGGATATAGATGAATTTGTTGGAGAAGAACTGGATGGATTATAAAATTATGAGAATGTTGTGTATGTTTGATTTACCGGTTGAAACAGAGGAAGAAAGAAGGGCATACCGTATATTTCGAAAAAATCTGATGCAAGAAGGATTTGTTATGATGCAGTATTCGGTATATGTGAGAGTGTGTCCAAGCAGGGAATATGCCAATCGGTTGGAGAATCGGATAAAGAAATTTATACCAAGGGAAGGAAATGTTAGATTGCTGTGTGTTACAGAAAAGCAATATTCAGATATGAAGTTGCTGGTTGGAAGCCCGTCAATAGCTGAGACAGTGCTTGGAACAGAGAGGCTGATTATATTATGAAAATTGATGTAACAGAATATGAAAAGAAATATACGTTTGAGTTGAAACCTATCACACAGTTATGCGGTCAGAACATTCCGAAGAAATCATATATTTTGGAATCCATAAGAAGATATTTTAGTGCATATAAGTATTCCGAAGAACGGAATAAGTGGAGAAACAATGTTAAAATAGATGATGAATTAGTTGGTAGAAAATTTTTTACGGTTTTATCAGTAAGCGGGGTAGTAGATCTATTGATGTGGATAAAATGGTCGAAGCAAAGTTTGATGGTGGAATATGTCAGGGGACTCATGCAGGAATTTGACTGGCAGTTGCATTTGCGCACCATTCATGGAGAATTGGAAGAAATGTTTCAGATGATAAATAAAGATTTGAATCATTTAGGAGATATTGAATTAATCTATGCGGAATCGGATGTATGGGAGATGGTTCAAAAATCGAGCGTTGTTGGAAATGAACAAACGTCGTTGGAGGATAAAAATAATTTTGATTTGTTGACAATTTTTTTGAATCTGGTTGAAAGTGTAATGGGATTAAATCCAAGAAAAATGTTGATCATAGTAGAGAATATTGACCATTTAATTTTGCCAAAAGAGTATGATGAGATTTTGGAGAGAATGATACAAATTGGCGAAAAATACGATATATATTTTGTTTTGTCAACAAGTCTGGAAGGATATGTGTGCTGTGACAGAAAATTGTGTTCGGGGATCACGGTACTGGGAGAAGTGGATTTTCAGATGCCGGAATTTGAGGATATAGAAACATACGTGGAGAATAATTATCCATGCAATAAGAAAATATCGGAAGAACAATTGCAGACTGATTTGCAGAAGATCATTCAAAAGATAGGACAGGGTGGATATTTATATACGGTGGAAGAAAACGTTATATGTAAGCTGATTAATCAAACATTGATGCTGAATGATAGGTGGAAAGATGAGGAAAAAATGCCTGAAATGGCTTTTTTAAAAGCTTGAAAAATGATATAATGAATCTGAAAATGATGGTATACAAAAGTAGGGAGTGCTAAATTTGATATTTTAGTACCTAAACAAATTACGTGACTGTAAAACTTAAGTTTTGCAAACAATG
>OLPS01001995.1_pt1 | contig 19660 bp, 18 predicted proteins | sample 1673071 | NCBI WGS metagenome assembly OLPS01 (sample SAMEA3136752, study PRJEB25190) | human gut metagenome | reverse complement strand
GAACTGGACGTTCGCCTCGCGATTCCTTCGGCGCAAAGCGCCTGCGGAATGGAGAATTTATGAAAAAAGCAGCCGCACCGGGAAGGATTCGTCCCCGATACGGCTGTTCTTATTTCTGTGTACTATGTACGTTCTGACTCTGCAGCGCCCGCTCAGATTATGGCAGCGCCTGTTTTCAATTGCGGTGTCTGCTCAGACACTTAGATTCCGAAGCTTCCGCTTGTTGTACCGTTGATCACATAGTATACTGCGCTCTCTTCCGGCTTTACATACAGCTCAACGCTCTTGAACTCTTCCGGTGCGTTGCCCAGGTCATACTGCCATACATCTTTGGCAATCTCAACCAGTCTCTCAGTTGTGTATTCCTTGCCTGCAAACTGAACGCTTACCTCGGTCTTTACAGCTGCTGCTTTTGTTGCGCGCTTTGCAGGCGCTTTCTTTTCAGCGGTTGCTTTTGCTGTTGTGGTCTTCTTTGCAACTGTTTTCTTTGCTGCGGGCTTTTCCTCTGCTTTAGCTGCAGCTGTTGCTTCTGCTTCAACTGCTTTTTCTTCTGCCTTTGCTTCAACAGCCTCTGTCTTGGGTTCCTCGGTCTTTACTGCCGCAACAGTCTCAGCTTTTATGGTTTCTTTTTTATTAACGGGTGCCTTTGTTACAGTTTTCTTCACTGTGCTTTTTCTCATAATGATCTCCTCCTTAACACCCAGGTATCCATTCTCCTTGTCATATCATTATCTAGCAATTACCTGAATTTAGTGATTAGTTTACTTCTAAAACCAGATATTGTCAACCTTTCCTCTGTTTTCGCCGAAAAGATTAACGCTTTTTAGAAAATATTTTTACATTTTATTTATTCCGGACATCGGAATTTCGACAAAAAATGTACTTCCGGCTCCAGGCTCACTGGTAAGCCTTACACTGCCCCCATAATACGCCGTGATATGCTTCACAATCGACAGTCCCAAGCCGGTTCCGCCCATTTTTCGGCTTCTTCCCTTGTCCACCCTGAAAAAGCGTTCAAAGACACGTTTCTGATCCTCCGGATCGATTCCTACGCCATCATCCTTTACTTCTATATATACTGCCTCTGGCTCCTGCCAGATTTTTGTCCAGACATGTCCGCCCGGATGGTTGTATTTGATGCCATTGCTGATCAGATTTGATAAAAGCTCCCGCATCTGCTGCAGACTTGCCTGGAGGATCACATTTCCACACGAGCCCGAAATTTCCACCTTACAGGATGCCGCCTGTGGTGTCAGGGATTCCAGGACCTCGTCCATCACGCTTTTTAAATTCACCTTACTCAGCGTTACCTCCGCATCCTTGCTTTCCAGCCGCGAGATCATCAGGATATCATCGATCAGACTTGTCATATGCTCTGTTTCCTTTAAAATCCTTGCAAGGAAATCCTTCCTGGTCGCCTCATCCTTGACAAAATCCTGACTCAACAGCTCCGCATAGCCCCGCACGGACGTAATCGGCGTTTTAAGCTCATGGGAGGCATTACTGAAAAATTCCTGGCGAATTTTACGGTCCCGCTCCATCTGCACCATCTGCCGTTTGATTTCATCAGAGCGGATATATCCGGAATATCTCGCCGCAACTGCAACGCTTACAGCAAACGCAACTATCATTCCGACAAGCAGAAGCGGAAGCACTACGATCATATACCGGAAAAGGCCGGTGTAGGGAATCGACATACGAATAATAGCCTTTCCATCCTCTGAAAGCTTTGCTACATACAGCATCTCCTGACCAAGACTTTCAGAATAACGGGTCGAACTGCCCTCACCCTTTTCAAGTGCCTCCTTTACCTCCTGCCTGTCAAGATGATTTTCCATACCGTCCACATTTTTCAGATCAGAATCAGCAAGCACTGTTCCGTCTTTTGCGATTATCGTAACCCGGACATTCGCATCCAGTGCAGAGGCATGAACCTTCTGCAGCTGCTCCTGCAACGGTTTGTCCGTATCGAGTGTGTATTCGACTACGGAAATCGTCTTTTCCATCATCTCCACATTTTCCTGCCGCATCCGGCTTCCAAGAAAAAAAGACGAAACAATACTGCTGATCGCCAGCGCCAATACTAAGATCATGCCAAAGCGGACCAGTATCGGATTTTTTATCATAATTTTTTTCATTTCCCCATTTTCCCTTTTGCTTTCCTATTCCTGAGGCTTCATAAAACGGTAGCCGACGCTGCGCACCGTTTTAATGTAGTGTCCCGCCTCTTCCCCCAGCTTCTGGCGAAGGGTTTTGATATGAATATCAAGTGTTCTTGTCTCCACGTCCGCTCGCCAGTCCCAAAGCTTATCCAAAAGCTCATCCCGCGATACCACACGGTTCTGATTTTCTGCCAGATAAACAAGCAGCTCATATTCTTTGTAGGTTAAAAGGACCTCTCTTCCATTTACCTTTACTTCCCGCGTTTCCAGATCCAGATGCAGGGCACCGCAGTCGAAAATCTTCGGCTGTTCCGGTTCCTCCTCTTTGGTACGGCGCAGCAGGGAACGCACCCGTGCCAGCAGCTCCAGCACGCTGAAGGGCTTGGTCATATAGTCGTCTGCGCCCCCATCCAGTCCTGCTACCTTGTCGTATTCCTTGTCCTTCGCCGTCAGCACCAGCACCGGAAGCTTTTTCCATGCATCGTTTGCGCGAATTTTACGGATTGCTTCCAGTCCGTCCATTCCCGGCAGCATCAGATCAAAAATCGCCAGCTGGGGAGCTTTTACTTTAAATGCGCCAAGTGCTTCCTCCGCAGTTTCAAATGCCGCAGTCTCATAGCCGGAACCGTTCAGTGCCACCTGAACCAGATTTCTGATATTTTCATCGTCCTCTATAATATAGATCATTCCGGATTCTCCTCCTATATGCATGATACCCGCTGCGCATGTCGTGTACGATGTGCTGCACAGTGTAATCTCAGCTCCGTTCGATAAGCTCTGCCAGGTATCTGTGTGATATGCTCTGCTTTCTTCGCCATACCGTCAGCCCTAAATCCGGATCGCCGGTATCCCGGCCTCAGCTTCTGCCTTTACATAGTCTGCAACATTGACTGCATGGTCAGAAATCCGTTCCAGATTGCTTATAATATCCAGGAAGATCACACCGCTCTCCGGGTCACATTTTCCTTTAGAAAGTCTGCGGATATGTTTTTCGCGCATTTCTTCCTCAAGCTGGTCAACGCTCTGCTCCAGCACACGGACTGCATTTGCAGACTTGACAGAACCTGTTTCCCTCGATTCTACCGCAATCTGCAAGGACTGCATTGTCTGGGCGGAAATCAGTTCCAGATCCGCTTTTCCCTTTTTGGAAAAACTGCCGGAATTTTTCGATAGCGTCTCCGCCAGCTCTGCGATGTTTTCCGCATGATCGCCCGCCCGTTCGATGTCGCTGACCGTATAAAACAGGTTTTTCACCTGCTCCTGCTGCCCCTCTGTCAAGGAAAGATTATCTACCTCTACCAAAAACTCCGTCAGGATTTTTTCCATACTGTTGATATCTTTTTCCCGCTCGTATACCTTCTGCGCCTTCTGCGGATTTTCTTCTGACACGGCCGCAAGCGCAAGCTCCAGGTTCTGGCAGGTCGCATGCCCCATCACAGAAACTTCACGCACTACCGTTGCCAGCGCAAAGAGCGGATTTCCAAGCACTCTGCTGTCTAAGCGTTTCGCCATCTTTTTTGCTTCGCTGCCTTCGAGTTCTCCTGCTGTCTGGTCGCTGCCAGGCACAAGCTTTCCGGAAATCCATACCAGCTTTTCTGCAAATGGAAGCATCACAACCGTACAGGTAATGTTGAATACTGTGTGGAAAATGGAAATATCTACACTGTTCATCGTAGACGCTCCCCATGCCGGGAAAATCAAAAACAGCACGTACATAGCCACTCCAAACAGCACTGCGCCGATGACATTAAACAAAAGATGAATCACCGCCGCGCGCTTGCCGTTTCTGTCAGAACCAACGCCGGACAAAAGCGCTGTCACGCAAGTACCAATATTCTGTCCGAGTGTAATAAACACCGCAGATCTCCAGTTGACAATGCCGTTCATCGCCAGCGTCTGTAAAATGCCGACGGAAGCAGAAGAACTCTGGATGATCGCCGTTACAACTGTACCGGTCAGGATCGCGAGCAGCGGATTTTTGCCAAGCACGGTAAATGCATTGGAAAAGATCGGCGAATCCCGATAGGGCTTAATTGCGTCGGACATAAAGGAAAGACCGATAAACAGCACGGCAAATCCGATCAGGATTTCACCGATCTGTTTCTTTTTGTCTGATTTTGCAAATAAAATGACAAATGCGCCGATTCCCAGCAGCAGGGGCGCATAAAATTCCGGATTCAAAAAACTGCCGAACTCGCTCAGGGATACCAGCCACGCGGTGATCGTCGTACCGATGTTTGCACCCATAATGACGCCGACCGCCTGCGACAGATTCAGCATCCCGGCATTGACAAAGCCGACCACCATAACTGTCGTCGCAGAAGAGCTCTGAATCACTGCCGTGACGAGGGTTCCTACCAGGATTGCCATCAGCCTGTTCTGTGTCAGAAAGCTCATCAGCCGCTGCATCTTTCCGCCCGCAAAATGCTGCAGGCCGTTCGCCATTACATGCATGCCGTACAGAAACATCCCCAGGCCGCCGATAAATGAAAACAATACCGAAATTCCTTCCAGTTGCATAACTCTCTCCTTTTTGATCTGATCTTCATTTCCAGCCCATTGTAACAGGCGTCCGTAAAATCTGCCCACCGTTTTTGTAAAATTCATGTAAAATTTTTTACATTTCCCGGCAAGATGTGACTCTTACGAGCATGTATTCTATTATCAGGAACAAAAAAAGGGACTGTCGCACCGGACAGTCCACAATTCAGATCAGTTTCTACCAATTGCCCGCCGCAAAGCAGCTTTTGCAATCTTTTATTCATGACAATAGAATGTTCGCAGAGCGTGCATTCTATTGTCTAATTACAAAGAAATACAGAAGCACAAGGATACCTAGTACGATTCGATACCAGCCAAACACCTTGAAGTCATGTTTTTTGATGTAGCCCATCAGGAAGCGAATCACAAGCACGGATACAATAAAAGCAATTGCCATGCCAACCAGCAGGATCACTGCCTCCGCCATTGAAAAAGCAAAGCCGAAGCGGATCACCTTTAACAGGCTCGCCCCCAACATAACCGGGATCGCCAGAAAGAACGTGAACTCCGCTGCAACGGTTCTGGAAACACCGATCATCAGGCCGCCCAGAATGGTTGCTCCGGAACGGGAGGTTCCGGGAAAGATTGCCGCAATCAGCTGGAACAGACCGATGATAATCGCATCCTTATAGGTAAGCTGTGCCAGACTGCGGACTCTTGCACGTTTTCCTTTATGACCATTTTCTACAAGGATAAATCCGATACCGAACAGGATCAGCATCACTGCAACCGTAATCGGGTTGTAAAGATATTTTTCAAGGATATCGTCGAACAGCAGACCGACTACTGCCGCCGGAATGCAGGCAACAATGATCTTGAACCACATTTTCATGATGTCCTTTTTCACAATGCCGTTTGTTTTGGACCTTCCGGTAAAATTAAACGGCCAGATCTGTTTCCAGAACAGCAGCACAACCGCTAAAATCGCGCCCAGCTGGATGACAACCAGGAACATATCCCAGAATTCCTCTGAAACGTTCATATGAACGAACTCATTTAACAGAATCATATGACCTGTGCTGCTGACGGGCAGCCACTCGGTGATGCCCTCTACGATTCCGAACAGAATCGCCTTTAAAATTTCAATAAATGATAACATTTTCTGCCTCCTTTATTTTTCCAGAAAAGCGATCAGCTCTTCCTTGCGGCGCGCTGCTTCCTGATATCCTTCTTCATAAAGCGCGCGCAGCTTTTTCCTGTTTTTTTCGATGCGTCCCACTTCATTTGGGTGGGATGGCTGAATCAAAAACGCAGTGCCATTTTTTACCTCCGCTTCCAGATAATCCAGCTGCTGGTTATAGGCTGCTGCGCGGTTTGCCATCAGCTCGTATACCTTCGGATATTTCGCATATCTGGCTTTGATCAGTTCCAGATGCTTCGGCTGGACACGACGATAGCCCGTCTCTTTTGTCATCACAACGACATTTTTGCGGCATCCGTCCGTCACGGCATGCAGCAGTGGGATAGAATCCGCAAGTCCGCCATCTAAGTACAGCTTTCCGTTAATCTCTACCGGCCTTGACACAAGCGGCATCGATGCCGATGCGCGCACTGCATCGATATTCCTGTGCATATTCTTCATCGGAAGATACTCGGCCAGTCCGGTTTCAATGTTGGTTACGACCGCGTATCCTTTACTCGGATTTTTATCAAACGTCTCGTAGTCGAACGGATTTAAGTGCTCCGGGATATCGTGATAACACATCTGGACATTGAAATAATCGCCGGTCCTTAACAGGCTCGAAAGTCCCCAATAATTTTTATCCTCAAGATAGTCGGTAAAAACGCTGTACTGTCTGCCTTTTTGTCTGGAAAGATAACTGCACAGGCAGCACGCTCCCGCCGAAACGCCGTAGCATTTGGCAAAGTCGATTCCTGCATCCAGAAAAAAATCCAGCACGCCGGCGGTGTAAACGCCCTTCATCGCGCCGCCCTCCAGCACCAGTCCCGCCTGATACATCATAGATATGCGCCTCCTTGCTGCAAAACTCCTGCTGTCTCATTTGTCGTCTCACTCATTTTATGATATCAGGGCTTTCCATTCAACCATAGATTTCTTTCATCATTTTGCGCAGCACCGGCAGGGAACGCTCCACCTTCTCCGTATCGATGCAATATGCCATGCGGAAATATCCGGGACAGCCGAACGAATCCGCCGGAACGAGCACCAGATCGTACTGTAGCGCTTTCTGACAAAATGCCGCCGCGTCTGCTTCCGGTGCTTTCGGGAAGATGTAAAAGGTTCCTTCCGGCTTCACAACCTCGAAGCCACAGTCCGTCAGGCATTCGTAGAGCAGGTTGCGGTTCTTTTCATAGACGGAGAAATCGGAGGTCAGGTCGAGCACCTTCGATACCGCCAGCTGCATCAGGGACGTCGGGCAGTTATGGCCGATTCCCCTCGAAATCTGTCCGCACATATTTACGATCTCCGCCGCATACGGACACGCCGGATTGACCGCCAGATAGCCGATTCTCTCGCCCGGCAGCGACAGCGCCTTGGAAAAAGAGTAGCAGCTGATCGTATTGGCATAAAATTTCGATACATACGGCTGCTGTTTGCCGTCAAATACGATTTCCCGATACGGTTCATCCGAAATCAGGAAAATATCATGCCCGTATTGTTCTGCTTTTCTCGTCAGAACCTGCGCCAGCTTCGTCAACGTCTCCGCCGAATAAACTGCGCCGGACGGATTGTTCGGTGTATTCACCAACACTGCCGCAACCCTCGGTCCCAACATTTCTTCAAACGCTTCGAAATTGATCTGGAAGCTCTTCGTGTCCGCCGGAACAACCTTTAAAACGGCTCCGGTCAGATCGACATATGGATGATATTCCGGAAAAAACGGAGCAAAGGTCAGCACTTCATCTCCCGGCACAGTCACTGCACGCAGCGCATGCGCGATTGCCGCCGCTGCCGCGGAAACCGGGAAAATATGCTCCGGTCCGTAGTTCATGTCAAATCTGCAGTTTAAGGACTCCGCAATCGCCGTCTTTACAGACGGGATACCGAGCGTCGGGCTGTAGCCGTGCAGGGTCATCGGATCTTCCTTCTCAATCAGGTCCAGCAGTGCCTGCTTAAACTCTGCCGGTGCCGGTACGGACGGATTTCCCAGGCTGTAATCGAATACATTCTCTGCACCAATTATCTGTGCCCGCTTCGTCGCCTTCTCGGACAACTGCCGGATCACTGACTTTGCATCCAGCATTTTTCGATATTGTTCTGCAATCATAGTATTATCCTTCTTTTCTGCATCTTTGTGAGTTTGAAATCTGTCCATATTCTATCACACTATTTTTGACAGTTCCACTTTTTCTTCCACAGGGCATATGTTATACTGAAAAAAAGAACGGATATAAACGTTTTTCAGCTGTTAAAAACACGGTGCAGTTCCTGCTTTCCGGCAAACACACCTGTAAATAGGAGGATTTTATGGCAACCTATATCGGGCTTGATCTCGGTGGAACCAATATTAAAATTTCTGTTTTCGATGATTTTTTTCATAAGCTCGGGGAAAAGCGCACACCCACCGAAGTTCGCTTCGGTTCGGAGCACGTCCTCAATCGCATTTATGATGCTATTCTTGCACTTCTCGATGAGCTTCACCTGACCTGTCAGGATATCACCTGCATGGGCATCGGCGTCCCCGGCATCCTCGATATCAAAAACGGTATTTCCCGTTTTTCTCCGAATTTTCCGAAATGGGAGGAGGTTCCGATCGTCGCCTGGATGGAGAGCCATCTTCATATCCAGACCTATATCGATAATGATGCACGTGTCAATCTCTATGGGGAATGGAAATTCGGCGCCGGCAAAAACCGTAATAACGTCCTGATGATCACCCTCGGAACCGGGCTTGGCGGCGCTGTAGTCATCGACGGACGCGTGATCTACGGCGCTACAGGTTCCGCAGGCGAAATCGGGCATATCAATATGTTCCGTGAAGGACGGGAATGCCGCTGCGGAAGCTCCGGCTGCCTTGGGCGCTATGTTTCTGCCCTCGGTATTTTGCGCACCTTCCGGGAGAAAGTCCAACTGGGACAGCACAGCATCATCTGTGACTGGGTAAATAATGACCTTGATAAGGTCACTGCAGACATGCATTCCCGTGCCTACGATGACGGGGATGCTGTTGCTATTGAGACCATGAGAGAAACCGGAGAGCTGCTCGGCTACGGTCTGTGCGCCGTTTTCAGCCTGTACAATCCGGAAATCATCATCGTCGGCGGCGGCATGTCCCGTATGGGCGATCGCCTGCTTCAGTACACCCGTGAAATTCTGGATACCCATGCATTGCGGATTCCCTATGGCTGCTGTACGATCGTCACTGCAGTTCTCGGAGACGCTGCCGGAATGCTGGGCGCAGCGGTCTATGCGAAGGAGCAGTTTAGGCTGAGCGCGGCGAACAACGGACAAAAGTAAAAAATGAAAGGCAGGTGCGATACACTGCGGCAATCTGCGGTGCAGGCACGCCCTACAACATAAACGAGCCGGTACAGATTAAAACATCTGCACCGGCTCGTAACGGTTTTTAATTCATGACAATAGAATGCTCTCAGAGCGTGCATTCTATTGTTTACAGTTCCCCTGCAATATCCAGTCTCGTCGCAATGCTGGTCAGCAGTACAACGAGCGGCATCATAATTTCACACACCTGAACAAAGAAGCATGCGATATCCTCTGTAATTCCTCCGAAATGATGGAACGCCACATAGCAATAGTACAAAAATGCGAGCAGTGCACCGACCAGACACGGAATCGCTACCTGAATGTCGCACATCAGCATGCCCACTACAGAGATCACGATATAAGCGATCATAAATGCGATCACAATTCCTCTGCTTTTGCCTTTTCCGACATACAGGGAGCATTTGCTTTCCTGCGAATGCGGGAAGCATTCGATCGAAAGACCATAGAGCGCTCTGGAAAGTATGAAGCCATATGCAAGAACCGGCCAGCTGTCCAGCGGCATTTCGCTCCAAAGACCGACGATCAGGAAGAAATAGCAGACACAGATAATAATTGCGAAGTATCCGCTGTGGGAATCCCGCAGGATTTCCAGCTTGACTTCCCTCGGCTGATGGGAACTGAGCGCATCTACTGTCCGGAAGAAACCATCCAGAAACGCGCCGCCCGATAAAAAGATCGGAAGCATCGCACAGATAACCGCGCCCAGCAGATCTTTATCGATCAAATACGGGCTGATCACCTGCCACTGTTTTAGAATGAACCCGATAATCGCGCCGACTAGCGGTACGAAAATCAAAATATACTTCATATTTCTGCGGGTTTTTTTGATCTGCCTGGCAGGAAAAATCGAATACATCGAAAAAGCCAGACGAAAACTTGCCCAAACTTCTTTCATACTATCGTGTACCTCTCAGATTTTCGGATTACTTCAGTACAACGTCATCCGCATGTTCGTCCCAGATCAGGCAAACCCATGTTTTTCCGCGATTTAGCCGGATCGGGTTACCGTCTGCATCCACATACAGCGCCGGATCGGTATCCGAATATCTTGACCAGGTTCCTTCTACCATCTTACCTCCGGTAAATACCTGAACCTTGTAATTGGTCAGATCTGCACCGGGCTCCCAGCCGCCGTGCACATCAAATGCCATATAGCCTTTGGAATCCCGAAACTCGCCGTGACAATACTGGAAAATAACGTTATCGACTGCCAGCTGTTCGCCGGTTGTCTCGTCAATATGCTTGTCACCGTACTGATAACGATAATATTTTCCGTCTTCATCGTTATATTCAAAATAAGCCTGCACATTGGAATAGCCGTTTCCAACACCGGTCTTTTCACCGCCGGGATACATCAGGACAACGGTATCGTTATCCGGATAGTCTGCCTTTTCGCCCAGAGGTGCAAAGGCAAATTTCTGCTTATGCGTATCGTGATAAGTCAGGCTGTATTCAAATTTCTCTGCCGCTTCTGCCAGTGCTTCACCGGTTGTATATACATTGTGGGGTGCTTTCCGCTTATCCGTCCGCATGAACGCTTTGGAAGCCGGGCGGTCAATTCCTGCAACTGCGCCGCTGATGTTGTCCACCAGATCACTGTTTAACAGATCGCCAACATAAGGGGTAGCCTGTCCGAAATGCGCATAAATCGCATCGAATTCCAGTGCGCTGTATACAAAGTAATCACGGCTGCTTCTGATATAGCCGATCGTATCCAGATTCTGCCAGTTTTCAAACAACGGCATCAGACGGGTCACATCCGCGCCTTCCATCGGCGCTTCATAAATCACAGATGCCTGTCCGATTCCTGCCTGCGGGGTTCCTGCCTTGATATTGTTCAGCATAACTGCCATCGGGCGCTGTTCACGTTCCTCTTCGGTGCATTCCAGACCGGTCAGGTAGCTGGTCGGAACTGCGTCTTCTGTAACAACGCTTTCCGTCTCCGCTGCTGCATTTTCTGTTCCGGTTGTATCGTTACTTTCCGTCGCTGCAACAGCTGAATCCGTTTCAGGTACAGGGGTTGTTTCTGTCGCTGCAGAGCCACATGCGCATAATGCTGCAGATAATCCCAGCGCCAGACAGAACAAACTGGTTTTTTTCATATATCATTCTCCTGAATATTTTTCTTTTTTGAAAAGGTTAAACCAACCTAGTTTAAATATTGTACTCCCGCAGGCGGTAAAAATCCAGCCTTTTTCTGCATTTATTACAATTCTATTACAAATTTACGGTCTAATTCTTCAGCAAATGCAATTTTACCGCAAATTTCACAATCATACTGCCTCCGGGAATTCCGAGCAGTTCTTTTTTCGACATGACGCCAAGCTTTAACGCCGCCGCAAAATACGTCAGTCCGCCGATTGCCACCGAAAGCAGCAGTGCAACCGCATTGCCGAGATATCCTTTCAGCACTGTCAGCGTCAGCCCATAATAAATACCTGCAACCACAAGCCCCATGATCGCAGAGGATACCAGCGGCAGGACAAATGTCTTCTCGATTTCCTGATGATAGCCGGTCGCTTTTTTCACCGCGATGCCATTTAACAGGCACATCATAAAAGAATATACCGTAACGGCGATCGGCAAACTGTAAATACCAAGATCTGTAAAGATCAGGAGGGCTGCCGCCACCACAGTCTGCACCGCCAGTGCAATCACCGCGTTTGTAACCGGCTTCGACGCCTTGCCGACTGCCTGCAGAATCGAATTGCTCAGTGTGGAAAGGGAATAGAACACGATGCTCGCACCAAGCGCCGCCAGAAGGCGTCCGCCCAGACGGATGCTGTCCGTATTCGTATTATATAACAGCCATACGATCGGTCTGGATAATACCGTCATGCCGACTGCAGACGGAATCGCGATAAACATGATCGTCTTGATTGCCACGCTGATTTTGTGCCGGACGTCTTTTTTCTTCTTTGTCTCAAAGCTTCCTGCAATGCTCGGCAGGATCGCGGAAGCCATCGCAGACGCGATTGCAATCGGAATATTGGAAAGTCCGACCGCTTCCGTATCGTAAATACCGTTAATAATCGTAATATCATCATAAGAAGCGTTGTGTACCGATTGCATCAGATTCAGATACAGGGTCTGGTTGATCAGTGCGCTCGCATTATATGCAAACGTACTCAGCAGAACCGGCGTTACCATAAACAGAATGATCTTGAAAATCTCGCCGGTTTCCAGCAAATCTCTGGAACGATCCCGCTCTATCCTGCGGCGGATTATTTTCCGGTTCATATGGTAAATCATCAGCATAAACGCCAATGCTATCAGCACGCCGACACCGGTTCCGACTGCACTTCCGACTGCCCCCCACGCAGCACGGGTCAGCTCGTCTTCCCCAGCAAATATCTGCATCAGCCCCCATGCCGCCAGCATGCTGACCGCCGCATTTAAAATCTGCTCCAGAATCTGTGAAACGGACGTCTGCACCATGCTTCGGTTTGCCTGAAAATATCCTCTCAAAACGCCGAGAAGACCGGAAAAGAAAATTGTCGGTGCAAGCGTCCGAAGCACCATCGCCGCCCGTCCCGGAATCAGAAAATCTGCTCCAAAAAACGCAAACAGACTGGCGATTCCGCCCACGACAACAACATAAATAATCGAGCAGTGAAAAATCCGCTGCGCATTTTTGTACTGGTGGGTTGCCAGTCTCTGTGAAATTACTTTGGATACCGCCGACGGAATGCTATAGGAAGAGATCAGCAAAATCATCTGATAATAGCGATACGCCGGCGCATAATAGCCGTTTCCTGTCTCTCCGATAATTCCCGTCAGGGGGCTTCTGTACAATAGGCCGATAATTCGACAGATAATGCCGGCAGCAGCCAGAATGCCAGCCTGTTTTACAAAGGAACTGCCTTCTCCCTTATTTTTTGTTCCCATCCGTTACCTTTCTGCTCAGTCTGTCAGGCAGAAAGAAAGCAGATAATCCAGCCGTCTCTCTACCAGCTCCAGAACAAAAACATCCGGCTTTTGTTCTTCTACCATAGATTGCGTAAAAAATCCGTTCCAATGAGCCATATAGCAGTCTGAAAGGCTGCTCGCCACCGGTCCCGCCATTCCTCCGGCGAAGGAATCCCTCACCATGAACAGCTTTCTCGTATCCGGCGCATCTGAATGATACACCAGAGCCGTCGCATCGTCAATAGAGACTGCCTGCAAATTGTTGCCGTTGTAACCAGTCACGATATAATTTTCTTCCGCAGGCATATTTTTTTCGTAGTAGCTCTGCAGATTCATCATTCTTGCAAGATCATATCCGGAAAAGGTATCCGGAGTAAAGGTAATGTCCTCCACCTCTGGGAGCTCGTCTCCCAACTCCTTTAACAGCGCTTTCGCCCCAATATAGCCGCCAGCAGCGTTCCAATGCGTGTCATAGTGCCAGTACAGGGAATATTCCTTCTTATATTTCAGCATTTCCTCTTTCGGATATACAATACGGATATCTGTATTCTTCTTCAGATAAGCGATCAGCTGATCTGTCCGCGTTTCTTCCGCCTTTTTATAATAGGAAGGAAGATGCTCTTCTCCGTAAATCGTCTCCTTATTCGGTGCAATCATCAGGATAAATTCACTGTCCCGGTTGGAAAGCCACTGCTCCGATGTCGTAAGCTGCGATGCGATCTGTGCAAGCTGTCCTTCTGTAAACAGATTTGTTCCCTTATAATCATCAATGTCCGATTCCATGCTGTAAAACAACCAGTTATCCGAACCGATCACAACCTTGTCGTTGATGGATTTTTCACAAAACAGCTTTAAATCTGTCAGGCTGGAAAAGGAAATCAGCTGACTTCGAAACGGAACCGCCGCGTTAAACGCGCTCTCCACCAATCCCGGATAATCTCTGTAATTGTCCTTCGTCAGCTTCGGAATCTCTGTTGAAACCGTATTTTCCGTCGCATCCGTCTGGAAACGATCCTTTGTTACCGCCCACACAGCTCCCGGCATCAAAAGCAAAAGCGCAAAGCAAATCAGCCATGTCGCCGCCATTTTTTTATTCATATGCATTCTCCACTCAGAAATTCAGATAAATTGCAGGGCTGTAGGTTCCGTTGACCAAAAGCAGCATCGACGCTGCGATCAGGAACATGCAGTAAACCAATTCCAATACGCCGCCCTTTAATTTCTCCGCTGCCGGGCAGAACTTTTTGATGCCTGCCTGTATCAGCCCCATGCCAAGGATGCCGATGACCGTCATCACAATGCAGCGGTTTCCGACCAGCTCCCGCAGCGCATAGGTGCTCTGCGTATACTGCCACGGCGTCAGCATCCTGCGGATGTACTGCAGCGCCGGCTGCAGATTTGCCACCCGGAAAATCACCCAGCCGAACAACACCACAAGCCCCGTGTATACATAACGCAAAAAGCCGATTTTGTCCAGAATTTTCTTAAATCCGATCCGTTCCACAATGATGAAAAATCCGTGCAGCGCGCCCCATGCGATAAACGCTGTCGTCGCGCCATGCCATAATCCGGTCGCAAAAAAGACGATCGCCAGATTCAAATATGTCCGAATCTTTCCTTTCCGGTTTCCGCCAAGCGGTATGTAGAGGTAATCCCGAAACCAGCTGCTCAGGGAAATATGCCATCTGCGCCAGAACTCCTGAATCGAACCGGACAGGTATGGATAATTAAAGTTTTCACAAATATCGAATCCGAACATTTTGCCCAGACCGATGGCCATATCTGTGAAACCGGAAAAATCATAGTAAATCTGAATCGCATACAGAATCGCCGCGCACCACACCATAACGCCCGTAACATTTGTAATGTCCTGCGCATAGATCTTATCTACACTTGCGCCGGCAATGTTTGCGACCAGTACCTTTTTACCAAGTCCATAGGCAAAGCGCCGGATTCCTTCCGCTGTCTTTTCCACGGTTTCCTGTCTGTTTACCAGCTGCGGGGCAAAATCGCGATACCGCGCGATCGGTCCGACTGAAATTTTCGGGAAAAAGGACAGATACAGCGCCATGTTGAGCGGATTTTTCTCCGCCTCGTAATGACCGCGGTATAAATCCATCAGATACGAAATCGCTCCGAACGTAAAAAACGAAATGCCAATCGGAAGCGGGATATTGCGCATCTCATGCTCGCTTCCCGTCAGCCGGTTCACAATCCGCAAAAAGAAGTCAAAATATTTATAATACCCAAGAATCCCCAGGTTTACCAAAATGCCCGCCGCCAGAACGGTTTTCGCCGCCACACTTTCATCCCGCTGACATCCAAGCAGCAGTCCGATACCGTAATTTGCCGCAATCGAAACGAGTAAAAGGACAATATAAACCGGTTCGCCCCATGCGTAAAACACAAGGCTTGCCAAAAGCAGCAGGATATTTTTCAGCGCTGTTTTGCGCACGCACAGCCTGTCCAACACAAATACAACCGGCAAAAAAGCCGTCAGAAAAATCATGGAATTGATACTCATTCAAAAACTCCGATCTTATTCGCTGCCCGCAGCACCCTTGGAACAGCAATCTGATAATCAGTCATCCCGCGACGGATACTGTTGTCCTGATATCAGAGGCAAAAGAGTTTTTGATCCTGATATCTTTTTTATTGTAGCATACATTTCCTTAAATAGGTAGGGGAATCTGAGGTTCTCTTTCCTGAAGCATCTGCAAAGTTACAATTCACACACGCCATTCGCAGAAACGAATCTGCGATACTTTCCGCTGCATCGCAGTCATTTTTGTTCATTTGAAACTCTCCAGGAATGCTTCGCAGCCCTCCACGATGTCCCGGTACGCGGTTTCGAAATCCCCGGAGTACCACGGATCGTCAATATTGCGCGGATACTTTGAGTAATCCAGCAGCCGATGGATCTTATGCTCCGGGTCTCCACCAACGATTCGAAGCATATTTTGAATATTGTACTGCTCCGCTGCCAGCAGGTAATCATAATATTCGTAATCCTGCTTCGTCATCTGGCGTGCCCGCTTCCCGGACGGATCAATGCCATGCTCCCGCAGCTTCCGCACTGCCGGCGGATAGACCGGATTGCCGATTTCCTCCCGGCTCGTCGCAGCCGATGCGATTTCAAACTGATCCGCTATGCCGCGTTTTGCAACCATGTCCCGAAGGATGAACTCGGACATAGGGGAACGGCAGATATTGCCGTGGCAGATGAATAGTATTTTTATCATTATTTTATTTCTCCTTGTTTTGCCCCGGAATGCCCTGTTTTGCAAGGGTTTCCGGGATTATTGTGATATGCTCTGAAATTACAGATTGTGGCAAATCAGAGCAGAATAGAGCATGTTGTTACTACCTGTTAGTAGTAAAATTAGTAGTAACAGGTAAATTCTTACTACTAAGGATTATTTTTCAAAAACAATTTGTTCATATTTGCTTGCAAGAATATTTTCTATTGCATCAACTCCCATATTAGGATAATCCTCTAATGCCTTTATTAAATCACTATCTTCCAACGGAATTACAAGACCTCGTTCATCCGCAAAAGTATCAGCACATCTTTTAATGAAATTTTCTTCTAAAAGTTTTTCTACTAACCCATTTTCGAACACTATTCTACCGCACCCAGATAGTTGCTGCGCTATTTTCATGATTTATCTAACGCCCTCCCGATCACCTTGGGACTTTCCGCTATAAAAATTCCTTTCTCCGGGTGATTTTTATTCAAAAGCTGTCTTCTGTGAGCCTTGCGAAAACCTCTAACTCCGATGCCTGGAAATCTTTTATTTCTATTATATTTAACATTCTACCGCTACCTTGATCACGCCGTTCCTCTTATTTTCAAAAAGTTCATAGGCTTCTTCGATTCTGCTAAGTGGGTAGGTGTGTGTGATCAGTGGTTCCGTGTTGATCTTACCTTCCGCGATCAGTCTCAGCGTTTCTTCACAATCACAACCGTCTACTCCTCCTGTTTTAAAAGTCAGATTCTTTCCATACATATCCGGCAGAGGTAACGTCTGGGCTTTATCGTAAAGTGCCACCACCGTCACGATTGCATTTGGCCTTGCGCATTCCCATGCAAGACGGAAAGTAGATTCTGCTCCTGCAACTTCAAGAACAACATCCGCTCCACCATGCTCAGTGTTTGCCTGAACAAAATCAAAACATTCTTCCGGCGAAACTGTAAGAACTTCCGGATAATGTTCCCTGATAAAGTGCATACGCTTTTCGTCTTTTTCACACATGATGATTCGCTTCGGATTTTTCAGCATAACAGACAGTAAGGTACAGATACCTGTAGGACCGGCTCCAATGATCAGCACCGTGTCATCCTCAGTGATCTCGGAAATACGTGCTGCCCAGTAACCGGTGGCAAGTACATCTCCTACAAATAACGCCTGTCTGTCCGTAACTTTATCCGGAATCTTATTCAGCCCCTGATCTGCAAATGGTACACGGACATATTCTGCCTGACCGCCATCGATACGGCATCCAAGAGCCCAGCCGCCATTTTCATCGGTACAGTTATTCACATAACCTTTCTTGCAGAAAAAACATTCTCCACAAAAAGTTTCTACATTTACCGTCACCCGATCTCCTGGTTTCACATTCTTCACAGCAGTTCCGACTTCTTCCACAATTCCAACCATCTCATGACCGACTGTAATCCCCGTCACTGCCCGTGGAACGCTTCCATGCTTAATGTGCAGGTCACTGGAACAAATGCTGGCAAGTGTCACCTTTACAATGGCATCTCTTTCATGCATCAGCACAGGCTTTGGCTTTTCCATTAATTCAAATTTTCCTTTTGAAACATAAGTATAAGTCTGCATTCTTTCCCCCATCACTTTCTATAATAATTTATCCAGAATTTCCGCTGCTGATCTATTATCAAATACGCCATTGCCAAATAACAAACAAGATAAGAAGGTGCACCGGATAAAACGCATAACAGAAATACTTGAACCACTTGTTATGGTACCCCTGCTCTCCATGATATAACCAGATTGGAATCAGTGCCAGCAGTGCAAAGCTCTGCTGTGCAATCTCAAAATGATGTCCCAGAATCGTTACCGGATAATACAGATTCCCCAGCATAACTACATTCAAATAATACAGTCCGACAAGCTGTGCCGCAAAAGAAATCCAGGTTTTCTTGCGAAAAAAATAAAAAAGTAATACCGTCAGTATTCCTGCAGCATTGTAATCTACCATGGTTATGGTTCCAAGCAGAAAATCCATCAAAAGCACGAGGCAAACCACAAAAAACGATATCCATTTCTTTTGTTTCTTCTTTGCCTTTTCAATGATCTGTATCGATAACACCCCTAATAAAAAGGTCCATAGTACATTTTGATGAAACGGGTAAAATACAGAACTTCCCATAATCAGGTTAAATGGTATTTCTGAAATTATGGCAAATAGAAAAAGACGCAGCATGTATTTTTTCACATTCGAAGTATAATAGCATCCTTCTGCGATCATAAATGCGAAAATCGGAAAAGCAAGTCTTCCTACGCATGTCATCCATTCCTGTGCTGGAAATAGTGTCGCCCACAAATGATCACATAACATAAACAGCATTGCCAGAATATGTAGTGTAAACGAATCAATTCCTCTTTTTTTCTCCATAGGTTTTTCTCCATCTATCCAGGCATAGATATCTGCCTTTTATTCTTTTCATTATATTATGGAGCATTATCCAACGTCAATCAACTCTTGCGTCCTAATCTATCACTAATTCAGCCAGAACTCAAATACTCAACGCATTCTACTCATAAGGGGTGTTCATTTCTTATAATTTATATTATGCTTAGATTAAACAGAAGGAAGTGAATTATATGGATTTAATCAAAATCGGAAAATATATTGCAGAAAAAAGAAAAGCTCTTGGACTGACGCAGAAGCAATTGGCAGAAAAACTGAATATGAGTGACAAATCGGTTTCTAAATGGGAACGAGGGGGTTCACTTAGATAAAGATACCACACCAATCCCACGCTGACTTTTGCTCAACCAATACAGCCGGAGGGCTGGATAACAAGAAAAGGCGGTATGCGCCCCGTGGAGGGGTAGCATATCGCCTTTTCTTGTGGGGGTTTCCAAAGGGGGCAACGCCCCCATTTGGCACACGACTTTGCGAAGCAAAGTGTAGTGTGTTATACGCTCTGTCGGCGTTGTCGTGAAAATGCCGTTGCCGCCGGGGAGGGCAAGGGCATTTGAAGCGGCAAGATTTGAAGCGGCAAGAAAACAGGGCTGTGCTTGCGTGGCGTGGAGCCGCAAGCGCAGGTCTGGTTTCATCAGCAGACAGGGCGTATATGAAAGCCCCCGTCCCTCGTCCTACGCTCCGACTTGTGGACAAAGTGTCCCGAAGTTGTGGCCACACTCCCGGAAAAGTAGCAGGACAGCGGGCAACCGTCAAGGCTGAAATGAACGGGGTTACACCCGGCCTTGACCGCCGCCCGCCGCCCCGCTGGATGGGTGGACAAGGCGGCCAATCCCTCAAAGTGCTTGGCCGCGCTCTTTCTGATTTTGAGGTATTCAGTTTTTCAAAATTGAATAATCAAAAT
>OLPS01001972.1_pt1 | contig 19853 bp, 18 predicted proteins | sample 1673071 | NCBI WGS metagenome assembly OLPS01 (sample SAMEA3136752, study PRJEB25190) | human gut metagenome | reverse complement strand
CACTTCTAATACTTTACTCATTTTCTGTTCTCCTTCCTGACTATTTCACTAATTTCGGATCTAACATCTGCTGTAACATATCTCCTAATACATTAAAGCATAAAACTGTTACAAGAATCATCACTCCAGGTGCCACTGCCATAATTGGGTTATGTAAAATAAATTTCTGAGCTGTCTGCAACATACTTCCCCAGGAAGCCATCGGAAGCTGAACTCCGTAACCTAAGAAACTAAGTGTAGACTCATCCAGAATCGCATTTGCGATACTAAGGCTTGCTGACACGATGATCTGCGGCATCAGATTCGGAATGATATGCTTACGAATAATAGTTCTCTGGCTTACACCCAGAGCTTTTGCAGCAATCACAAAATCTCGCTCTTTGAGTGTCAGGGTCTGTGCACGCACAACTCTGGCTACCTTGGTCCATGAGAAAAAGGCCAGCATTCCTACCAATGTTACAAGGTTACGTGGCATAAATGCATATACAACAATAATAAACAGCAAGCTTGGGACAGACATAAATACATCAACGATACGCATCATAAATGCATCAACTGCACCACCCATGTATCCACTGATGGTTCCAAACAGTGTACCTACTATAACTGCCACGCACATTGCTGCAAATCCAACAAGCAATGAAATACGTCCCCCATATAAAGTTCTTGTAAATGTATCTCGTCCGATATCATCAGTTCCAAGAATATGTGTACTGCTGATTCCCTGCATTTTTTCTGCTACGTTAGATGCATCTGGATCATACGGAGAAAGAGGAGCCATTAAAGAGGCAATTACTATAATCAAAATCAGAACTGTACAGACAACAGCCATTTTGTTTGAAAGAAACATTTTCTTCATTGCTTTTCTATCCATTACTCTTCTCCTTTCCCTGTTTAATTCTCGGATCCGCAAATCCATATAAAATGTCTGCCAGGAAGTTACCAATTAAAAGTACGACACAGGCAAGCATCGTGATTCCCATAATCATCGTATAGTCACGGCTGTTGATTGCACTCATACAAAGAGTTCCAAGTCCCGGCCACCCAAAGACAGACTCTACAACGAATGAACCTGTAATCAGTGTTCCAAAATTCATTCCAACCATTGTAATAATCGGGAGCAGACAGTTCTTCAATACATGTCCTTTCATGACTTGGAACTGCGGCACCCCCTTTGAAACTGCTGTCATAACATAATCTTCTTCCATCTGCTCAATGGTATTTGCACGGATATATCGTACAAATACTGCTGTATTATTTACACTCAATACAAGTGTCGGAAGGATTGCATGCTTAATCAAATCTCCAGTAGATGTATTTCCAATTGCGTGCATACCTGAACTTGGAAGCCAGCCCAGATTCAGGGAAAATAAAATGATCATCATAATTCCGAACCAAAAAGCTGGCAGGGAAATTCCAAGGTACGAAATTCCACTGACGATATTATCAATCCATTTATTCTTATAATATCCTGCTAAAAGTCCAAGTGGTATAGATAACAGGATTGACAGTACCAACGCTGCTCCCATAAGTCCGATTGTATTCGGAAGTTTATCCATAATCTGTTTCTTAACCGGCTGGTGGTTACTGACAGACAGTCCCCAGTCACCTTGTAACATTTTTCCTGCCCAGCTCACATAACGCTCTGCTACATTTCCATTCAGCCCCAAAGATTCACGCATGGCATCTAACTGTTCATCCGACATCTTATATGATGAAACTGCCGGTGAAGTATACAGATACAATGGATCTCCAGGAGAGAAATAAATAATAGAAAACGCAAACATGGATACTGCAACAAATACAACGAGCATCTGTGCAAGCCGCTTTGCAATAAATTTTTTCATTCTGATTTTTCTCCTATATTCAGAAATAGATTCTGCATAAAACAGAATCTATTTCGGCTTTTCGTTATCTTGTTACATTTATCTTATTTGAAAGACAGTTTTGTATAATCCTCAAATACTGGTGTTGTTGAATATGTCTCTGCTCCCTCAAGGTTGTCGCTTGTAGCAAAGCAGTAGTTAGGGTAAGCGATTGGGTATGTCAGATAAGACTCCATTGCTTTCTCCTGTAACTCTTTGTAGATCTCTGTTCTCTTCTCTACATCTGTAGTTTTTCTACCCTGCTCGAAGAGGTCAAGAATCTCCTGTGGAGTATCGATGTTATTGCCCCATGTTCCATCGAACATACCAGCTACGACCTCACCTGGGTCACCGATTGCTGCATACTCATTCAGGTATAACTCATAATCATCCTTATCTGTGAATACTACATCGAAGAATCCGTTTGCATCAATTCCCTGAATGTCAACATTTACATCGATTGCTTTTAACTGCTCCTGAATCAGAAGTGCTGTTGCCTCCATGTAACTTCTGTCTGTGTTATAGTGAAGAGTAATTGTCTTTCCTGCAAGTCCTGAACTCTGAGCTAACTTCTTAGCCTCGTCAAGATTCTGCTCATACCCTTTTACGTCCTTATCGTAGAACAGGTTTCTGTTACTGAAAACAGAGTTTGCTGTTGTTCCCATAGAATCTCCGTAAGCACCCTTAACGATTTCTTCCTGGTTCAGTGCCATAAATACAGCTCTTACTGCATCACGGTTCTCCCATGTAGGGCAGTATTTGTTCCAAGCGAGGTATTTTACACGTCCCTCTGCTAATTTATGAAGAGTAACTCCGTCTGTCTCTTCCATCTCTGTTGCTACATCATCAGAAGATACTGCGAAGAAATTGATCTCGCCATTCTTAAATGCAACTTCCTGTGAACTTGCATCTGGAATAACTTTGAATGTAATCTGGTCAATCTGCGGCTCATCACCATAATAGTCCTCAAACTTCTCAAATGTCAGAGACTCACCGTCTTTGAACTCTACAAGTTTGTACGGACCAGATCCGATATCTGTAAGGTTAGCATCTGCAGACTTGATGTCTGTATTTCCGTCAAATGCATGCTCTGGAATCAGAATTAATTTTCCAAGAAGCTCATAGTAAGAAGCAGAAACTTCTGGAAGTGTGAATTTAACTGTCAGGTCATCAACCTTCTCAGCCTTAACTTCTTTGTCACCTACAAATACAACATTGGTATAACCGGCACCGTTGTCTGTGTTCAGGTTACAGTTAAATGTAAAGATTACGTCATCTGCTGTAATCTGCTCACCATCATGCCATTTCAGATTATCTTTTAATTTTAATGTATACTCAAGACCATCCTCAGAAACCTCACAACTATCAGCCAGGTACCATCTTGTCTCGTCCTGGTCAACATAGTAGAGTTTATCCTGGTATGGAGCAAGCTGGAAAGCTCCCTCTGCCATTGTCTCTAAGTCACCGTTTAAGCTTGTTACTGTTGCAGATACCGGCATTACCAGTGAACTGCTGCCACTGCTGGAAGCAGAATCTGTAGACTTACTGTCAGAACTTTTCCCACAACCAACTGCTACAGTTGCTACCATTGCTACACATAAAAGTGCGCTGATGATTTTCTTTTTCATTCGTTTCCTCCTTAGGTTTACTTTTGTTGTTTCTTTGCATTATTCATTACATGTTGACACTGTATTTTTCCTGTCACATATTGTCAACAATTCATAAGTACGAGCATTATTATATCAAGCTAACATTTCTTTTGTCCAATCAAGATTTTAAATAAAAGAGACAGCAAATATCAAACTATTCTATATATGTTCTTTAAATAGAGTGTACTCTAGTTTTTCGCCCATTTTACGGGCTTTCCTGGGATTTAAAACTAATGCATTTTCCCTTAAAATATGCTACGATATATAATATAAATCACACACAAGGAGAGCTCTATGAAAGCTTATGAACGTTTATTAAAATATGCCGCAATCAACACGCCATGCGATGAAACCAGTAACACAACACCTTCTTCAAAATGTCAATTTGACCTGGCTAATCTTCTGAAAGATGAAATGCAACTCCTCGGTGTTTCTGACATTCATCTCACCGAACATTGTTTTCTCTATGGAAAACTTCCAGCCACGAAAGGATATGAAAATGCTCCTGCACTTGGTTTTATTGCTCATATAGATACTGTATCTGATTATTGCGAACATGCAATTCAGCCAGTCATAACTGAAAATTATAATGGCAAAGATCTGCCCCTTGGAAGCAGTGGTCTTATTCTTAGTCCTGATATGTTTGAACATCTCAAAGCTCTAACCGGCCACACACTGATCACGACCGACGGCACAACCATTCTGGGAGCTGACGATAAAGCCGGAATTGCTGAGATTATGACACTGGTTGAACACTTGCAGTCCCAGCAGATACCTCACGGCCCGATTTGTATTGCTTTTACGCCTGATGAAGAGATTGGAACCGGTATCTCCCTTTTTGATATAGATTTGTTCGATGCCGATTTTGCATATACACTTGACGGCTCTACGGAGGGGAACTTACAATATGAAAACTTTAATGCTGCCAGCGCCTCTTTTGACATTCATGGCGTGAGCGCCCACCCTGGTTCTGCTAAAGGTACTATGATCAATGCCTGCCTGCTCGCTATGGAAATTAATAACCAACTTCCCAAGCACGAAACACCTCGTGATACTGCAGGTTATGAAGGCTTCTATCATTTAGTTCATATAGCTGGAGACTGTGGTTCTGCTCATATGGATTATATTATTCGGGATCATGACAACACTGAGTTTCAAAATCGCAAAAATCACCTTCTTTCCATTGCTGAACAATTAAATGCAAAATGGGGCGCAGGAACCGTAGAACTTTGTATAACCGACCAGTATTATAATATGAAAGATATCATTGAACAAAATATCCACTTAATTGAAAATGCAAAATCTGCGTGTGAAAGAGTTGGACTTATTCCAAATGTTTCTCCAATCCGTGGAGGGACTGATGGTTGTCATCTTAGTTTTCGCGGACTTCCATGCCCTGATATCGGAACTGGGGCACACGCTTATCACGGTCCTTATGAACACATTTCTGCCCAAAGCATGGATAAAGTTGTAGACATGGTCATAGAACTGGTAAAAATCTATTCTACATTTTCAAAATAATCTGCCTAAAAGATAATTACAACTAAATACTTTCAGCAACACCATATCAAAAAAAGCGCCGCTCATACAAAAAATATAAGTGACGCTTTTTCTGATTTATTATGCTAATTTAAAAGGTTTATACTAGTCATTATCATATCTGTGACAGGCTACTTTATGTCCCGGTTTCACTTCTCTAAGTTCCGGTCTTTCTGCCTTACAACGATCTGTTGCATATGGGCATCTTGTATAGAACGCACAACCTTTAAAATCTTCTGTTCGAACCGGCTGTTCTCCACTTAATCCTTTTAATTCCGTACGTTTGATATACGGATCAGGAACCGCCTCAAACAATGCTTCCGTATATGGATGCAATGGATGCTCAAAAAGTTCTTCTGTCTCTGTCTCTTCCATCAGAGTTCCAAGATACATAACTCCGATTCTGTCTGAAATAAAACGTACTACACCGATATCATGAGAAATAAACAAAAGACTCAGTCCCAATTCTTTTTGAAGTTCCACAAGCATGTTCAAAATCTGAGCCTGAATAGATACATCCAGCGCAGATACCGGCTCATCGCAGACAATCAGCTTCGGCTGGATAATCAGAGCTCCGGCAATTCCAAGTCTCTGAACCTGTCCGCCTGATAATTCATGTGGAAACCTGAAATAATGCTCTTCGGAAAGTCCTACCTTTTTCAGGATTTCAACTACGGCTTCTCTTCTCTTCTCATTATCTGTCATTCCGTGGATTTTTAAAGTCTCACTTAAACTATCTCCGATTCTCTGTCTCGGATTAAGCGCTGATAAAGTGTCTTGAAATACCATCTGAATGTCTTTACGCAGTGGGCGGAATTCTTTATCACTTAATTTACATAAGTCCTTTCCATCGTATAAAATCTCTCCACTATCTGCATGATTCAGACCAACAATTGTTCTTCCTGTCGTAGATTTTCCGCATCCAGATTCTCCTACCAGTCCGTAAGTTTCTCCTTTTTCAATAAAGAAAGACATATCATCGACCGCACACATATGTTTCTTCTTTGCAAATAATTTTCCAGAATTATCATACACCGGATATGATTTTTTTAAATGTTTTACTTCAAGCAAATGTTCACTCATCTTTACACCTCCTGCTTTCCGGATTCGGCATATTTCCAACATTTCACTACATGCCCCGGAGCAACTTCACAGGCTGGCGGCTCATGTTCCATGCAGTGCTGATCTGCCATCTTACATCTGGTACAGAAATGACACCCTACCGGTACTTTAGATAACGGAGGCACTGATCCTTCAATCACTGGCAGCGGTTCTCCTTTTTTCACTCCAAGGTGCGGAATACATGACAGTAGTCCCTGTGTATATGGATGCAACGGATTCTGGAACAATTCTTCTGTAGATGCTTCTTCAACCACCTGACCAAGATACATAACTTTTACATTATGGCATAAATTTGCAACTGCTCCCATGTCATGGGTAATAAACAATACAGACATTCCAAGCTTTTCGTTCAATTCACGGATCAGCTGCAGAATCTGTTCCTGAATTGTTACATCAAGTGCTGTTGTTGGCTCATCCGCAATCAAAAGCTTTGGCTCGCAGGATAATGCCATTGCAATCATAACACGTTGCTGCATACCACCAGAAAGTTCATATGGATACTGTTTAAAACAGTTCTCCGGATTGGGGATTCCTGTCAATTTCAACATTTCAATTGCTTTTTCTTTTGCCTGTTCTTTATTTAACCCTTTATGCAAAGTCAGTACTTCACTCAACTGACTGCCTACAGTATGAACCGGACTCAATGAAGTCAATGGATCCTGAAAAATAACCGAAATACGGTCTCCTCTGATATCACGGATTTTATTTAAAGGCTGCTTTAACAAATCTTCACCTTCGAATAAAATTTCACCTTCATAGCGGACATTTGTATCATGATCACGAAGTCTTAGAATCGTCTGGGACATAACACTTTTTCCGGAACCAGATTCACCAACTACTCCTGTAATCTCCCCTTTTTCAATCTTCAAATTCACGCCATCTACTGCCGGAAGCCACTTTTTATGTACCGGGAACAGAACGTGTAAATCTTTAATTTCTAATATTGTATCGCTCATTATTTTTTCACACCTCCTTTTGTTCTCGGATCCATAAAGTCACGAAGTCCATCTCCAAGAAGATTCAGACTCAGTACACATATAATAACTGCTGCTCCTGGTACGATCATTGTCCAAGGTGCCTTTGAAAGTACTGCTTTACTTGCTTCCAGCATATTTCCCCAACTGGCTGCCGGTGCCGGAACACCCGCTCCAAGGAAGCTAAGCGATGCTTCTGAAATAATTGCCTGTGAAAAAATGTAAGAAGCCTGAACTGTCAGTGGTGAAATAACGCCCGGAAGAATCAGTTTCCATAAGATTCTGAAATTTCCGCTTCCCTGTACTTTTGCAGCTTCTACATAAGTCTGCTCACGAATAACCATAGCGCTGGCACGTACTGTACGCGCTACGTTTGGAGTATATACAATTGTAAGTGCTACAACTACATTCCAGCTTGATGTTCCAAGTGCCGCAATCAATGCAATCGCAAGTAAGATTCCCGGAATTGCAATCAATCCATCACAGATTCTCATAAGGATCTGATCAAGCACTTTGAAATAACTTGCATAAAGTCCGATAATTGTTCCCAAAACACAGGAAAAGATTGCGACACAACCGCCAACCCAAAGAGAAACTCTTGCTCCGTACATTACACGGATAAATAAGTCTCTTCCTAATTCATCTGTTCCAAAAATATGTGCAGCACTTGGTGCTTTCAGGCGATCCATGACCACCATTGCATTTGGATCCTGCGTGTTGAGAATCGGAACTAATATTGCAGTAACCAGAATTAATAAAAATCCAATTGTTCCGATAATCAGTCCCGGACTTGCGAGTAATTTTTCTCTTGTGATCTGTCGTTGTTCTTTTATAATTGCCTCACTGGAGGCAGAAATTCCTTTTCTTGTTAATACCATTTTCCGCCCTCCCGTTATTTATTTCTGCCTGGCTGCAGTCTTGGATCTACAAATCCATATAAAATATCAACCACAAGATTTACCAGTACATACAATAATGTTACAAATAATACAACTCCCTGAATTACATATACATCTCTTCGATTAATAGAACCCATTGTCAACATTCCAAGCCCCGGAATATTAAACAACGTCTCCGTTACGATTGTTCCTGTAATCAGACTTCCAAATGACTGTCCGACTGCTGTAAGAATTGCAGGCGCCGCATTTTTAAGTGCATAGCGAAGAACTACTTTTCTTTCTTTTAATCCTTTTGCTCTTGCTGTGCGAATATAATTTTTATATAACACCTCAAGAAGTGATGATCTTGTCATTCGTGTAATATAAGCAGCTTGTACAATTCCAAGTGAGAGTGCAGGAACAAACAGATATTTCCAATGTTCCAACAGTCCATTTGCCAATGGTGCATACCCTGCTACCGGGAACCAGTGATGATACACACTAAAAAATAACATTAAAAACATACTTAAAAGGAATCCTGGAATTGCAATACCAAGTAATGACACAGATACTGCTGCTACATCAGTCGCGCTTCCTCTCTTATATGCTGCAAGAATCCCAAGTGGTACAGAAAGAACTAATGCAATTAACTGCGCAAGAATTGCAAGGCTGATTGTTGGTCCAAAATATTCAGCAATTGCTTCTGTTACAGACTCATGTAAAAAGAATGAATCCCCCCAGTTCCCCTGAAATACATTGACGATCCAGTCACCATACTGCACAAGAAATGGTCTGTCAAAACCAAGCTGCGCATTCAAAGCATTTATCTGATCTGCTGATGCTTCCAGTCCTAAAATTGCTGTCGCAGGTCCTCCCGGTATCATATATACAACCAGAAAAACAACAAATGACACAACAAAGAGTACAGGAATCAATGACAGAATACGTTTTCCAATATAAGATAACATATAGTTTCCTCCTCCATGATTTTCAAGTTCAATGAAAATATTCCTAAAATTCGCAAAAGCGGCGGTTGCTTTCGCATTCCGCCGCTGTGTTTACTATTCAAGACTCACCTAGATGTAAGTAAACTCTTCCATCTATTACTCTGCAAAAGTGATATTCCAGTAAATTGGGAATCTCAGGTACTGATAATTCTCAACTTTGCTGTTCATAGCTGTAATGTTTGTGAAATGTCCGATAACACTTGCTGCACCATATTCATAAATGAATGACTGGAGGTCTTCCCATGCAGCTTTTGCTTCCTCATTAGAAGATGCTGAACGGATTGCTTTGATTCCGTCTGATATTTCCGGACGATCCAGTCCTGCCCATCCTTTATCCAGTACTGATAACTGAATTGGAAGCATGTTGTAGCTGTTACTTGTAATATACATACTAAACTGTTTCGGATCCGCACGGTGCTCCATGAATGTGCTGAAGTCGTAACTTTCAACTTCTGCATTGAATCCTGCTGCTTTTAACTGTTCCTGAACAACTAATGTTGCGTTGTACATCTCACTGTATTCTGGTGTTGTAACTAATACGATTTTTTCATTGTTGTAGCTTGACTCAGAAAGAAGCTTTTTCGCTTTCTCTACATCGTTCTGATTGTAATATTCAGAGCCAGCCTCTGTTCCCCACTGAGCATCATCTGGATTACACCAACCTGCATTCAGCTTATAAAGATCAGCATCTCCATAACCTGCCATCAGAATATCATCACAGTTAAGTGCTGCAAGAGCTGCCTGACGTACTTTTTCATCAGCCATAACACCCTCTGTTGTATTCAGGAACAGGTTCAATGTACCACCACTACGAACATCCATAGTCAGATTCTTGTCTGCTGCAAGATCTTTGTACTGATCTGCCGGGATATCCTCAGCAATGTCATACTGACCATTCTGTACACCTGCAATACGAGTAGCTGTATCTGTTACAATGTTAAATGTGATTGTATCAGCCTGTGCATTTTTTGCTCCTGCAAGACCACTGGATTTTCCTTCAGCCGGCTGATAATCCTCATTTTTTTCAAGTTTTACATACTGATCCTGCTTCCACTCTGCTACTTTATACGGACCAGTTCCAATATATTCCTTTACACCCTCATCACTTGCTGAATCAACAACTGACTTTGGATAGATTGCTGCAAACTGAATCGGGCTTGCAAGAACCATGATGATATCAGAAGATGGCTCATTTACAGTAAGTTTCACTGTATAATCATCTACTTTTTCAAACACTGAACCGCCAATGAGTGTTTTAGCCTTTGGTGAAAGCTCCATCCAACGATTCATAGATGCTACTACATCATCTGCCTTCATCTCATCTCCGTTGTGGAATTTTACTCCCTGACGAAGTTTGATTGTGTACTCTTTTCCATCATCGCTCATCTCATAAGACTCTGCAAGTACTGGCTGTGGTTCATAATTCTCATCCATCTGGAACAGAGCTTCATAAATATGAATTCCAATTGCACCTGTAACATTAGCATTTACAGTGTGTGGATCAAGTGCAGGTGGATTTGCTGCAATTGCTGCATTAATCTCAAACTGCTTAGCTGTAGAATCTGCATTTCCAGATGTAGAACTGGATTTGCTTCCACCACAACCCGTTACCATAGTTGCGATCATTGCGACACATAAAAGTGCGCTTACGATTTTCTTTTTCATTAAGTTCTCCTTTTCTTTTTCCCCAGTTGTATCACTGCTTTGTTGAGCAATAATTATCAACGTTAACAAGTACGCATTTAATATTACCACACTTACTTTTCCATTGTCCAATCAAGAATTTAAATAAAAGAGACAGCAAATATTAAACTATTCTATATATGTTCTTTAATTGATGTGTATGTTCTGATTTTTCGCCCATTTTACGGGCTTTTCTAGGTATCTACTTCGCGTCCGGAATTTGTCTTCCGGTCACGTCCATATGGTAATTTTCTTTATAAATCAGTTGCGATATCGGCACTACCTGATAACCTTTTTCTTTCAATCCGTCCAGCAATGCATCCAGAGCATCTGCCGTATATTTCGCCCCATTGTGGCACAAGATAATCGAACCATTTCCAAGTGCCTTATGATTCAGCACCGTATTTAAAATACTATCAACCCCGTAGTCTTTCCAATCCAAACTATCCACGTCCCACTGAATCGGATAATATCCATTTTCCCTGGCATTTAAAACAACAGCGTCATCATAATCTCCATATGGCGGGCGAAACAACTGCATCTTGACTCCTGTCAACTCCTTCACTTTTTCATGAACACTCATTAACTCTTGCGTCTTCTCCTCATCGGAAAGCTGAGACATATTCTTATGATTCTGACTGTGATTTCCAAGGTCATGGCCTGCCTCATAGATTGCTTTCACATCGTCAGGATAACTTTCGACCCATCCGCCAGTCATGAAAAATGTGACATGTACATCATGTTCCTTTAAAATGTCCAGGATTCTCTGGGTATCATCATTCCCCCATGCCGCATCAAATGAGAGCGCAACCTTCTTTTCGTCAGTCTGGACACAATAAATCGGAAGTTCTTTCCCATTGACATTGCTTGAAACCTTGACGATTCCTGATATGTACCTGTATGAACCTATCAATGCTATTGCAGCCACACATGTAAAAATCCCACGAGTCAACCATTTCTTATTCCATTTCTTTTGAATATTCTTGCGATTGGTACTTATTTTCTCAAGTTTTATTAACTTTCTCATAAAAAAAACTCCGGAACATCTGCCTTTATAACAGTATATGTTCCGGAGTAAATCATATATTCTTCTATAAGAATCTTTATTTTTTGATAAATTATATCCTTTTTAATCTTCTATTTAACTTGAAGCTGAATTTCTTTTCCTACTTCCTTTTTTACCCCTCTATCCGTTCTTACAATGATGGTTTCATGGGTTTCTGTTTCAACACAATATTGTCGGTAAAATCCTAAAAACTCTTCCTGCTTTACAATTCCTTTTACAGTACCATTATCCACAAATTCGAGTTCTTCTGGTCTACAACATATATGGTTTCCTCGCATATCGGTAAACTGATTCGATATTCCCAAGAAATCTCTTGCGAAATCATTTTGTGGATGCAAATACACTTCTTCCGGTCTTCCAATTTGGACAAGTTTACCCTGATCCATAATAGCAATCTTGTCACCAAGTACCATTGCTTCTTCTTGGTCATGGGTTACAAAAACCATTGTAATCTCATACTTTTTTTGAATTTCCCGAATTTCTTCACGCATCTTGACTCGAAGTTTCGCATCCAAATTACTAAGTGGCTCGTCTAAAAGGAGTACCTTCGGCTTTGTAATTAACGATCTGACTAATGCAACTCTTTGCTGTTGTCCACCAGATATTTCGCCAATTGAAAATCCTGCATATTCTTCCATATCCACGATTTTCAAATACTCCATCCCCATTTCTCTGGCTTTCTTTTTTTTAATTCCCTGAAATTTTAATCCATATATTACATTTTCCAAAACCGTCATATGCGGAAATAATGCATATGACTGGAAAACAGTTGATACTGGGCGCTTTTCTGGATCTAGTTCAGTAATATCATGTCCATCAATCAAAATCTGCCCCTTATCCGCCTTTAAGAAACCACTAATCATTTTAAGCGTTGTCGTCTTTCCACAACCTGATGCTCCTAACAAACATAACAGCTCTCCCTTAGGAAGCGAAAGTGATAAATCTTTTACTACTTCTTTTTCACCAAAACTTTTACTTACATTTTTCAGTTCTAAATACACGTTTTCTTCTTCCTTTCCAAGCAACAAGTATTGAAAATATCACATTTACAGTAATTGTAATAGCAATAATAAATGTTGCAATCATTGATGCTTCGCCATATCGCCCTGTATTAATACAGTCAAATAATGTAAATACAGCAATCTTTTGTCCTGGTGTCACCAGAAAGATTACAGCACCTGCCGTAACCATTGCACTTGTAAAATTATTAATAAATCCTGTTGCAAAAGCTTGTTTCATATTAGGAAGAATTACATCTTTCATCACCAAAAATTTGTTTGCCCCAAGATCTCTTGCTGCAGCATCAAGTTCTATGCTGATTTGTTGCAGTGAAGAAAACGAAGCCTTTGTTGTAATGGACATCTGCTTATAAATCATATTTAACACAACAATAGCTGCTGTTCCGGTAAACTTTAACGGACTATGATTGAATGCAAGAATATAACCAATTCCAAAGCAACTTCCCGGAAGCATATATGGTAATGTAATAATAAAATCTAGAACTCCTCCTAATTTTATTTTTCTTCTTTCAATATAGTAAGAAAGCAACATTCCAATCACACTTCCTACTATTGCAACTATCAACGCATATTCCACACTTCGTACAAAAGTGTCCATATCTCGTTCAAGCAATGCTTTTAAATACATGGTTGTAAATGTAATTTTGCCTCGCAGATTTCTACTGAAACTATTCAAGAAAATAGATCCATATTCCAGCGCCATCATAACAAAAAAGAAACCTGCTCCCAGCCATACAACAATTGCCGACATACCTCGTAGTCTGAAAGTATTTCCAGCCTCAATCGTCTTATTGCTATTTCCATCAATAACTTTTTCATTTTTCTTCATCAAATAACGGTATAATACAAATACAATAATTGTAGGAACAAGAAGCAATACATTAAGCGCAGCACTTTTGTCCAATCTAGAATAGCCAATGACCTGCATATATATTTCTGTTGAAACTGTTTCAAAGCGGCCTCCAATTACTACTGGAGTTCCAAAATCAGCAATTGAGCGGATAAAGGAAAGCAAATAACAACTTAAAAGTATTGGGCGCAACAACGGTACTACTATTCTCCATAAAGTGTAGCCAGATGATGCTCCTAAATCAAAAGATGCCCTGACCAATGACATGTCCATTTTTTTCAGCATTCCAAGGATCATAAGTGCATTTAATGAAGCAAAAAATAGAGTCTGCATAACAACAACCCCAAGCCAGCCATATGGATTCAATGACAAGCCTAAAATTCCTTTTGTAATCAATCCATTTCTTCCAAATAATTGAATGTATGCCAGCGATGCAATAAATGGCGGAGAGACCATACTAATCAATAAAATTGTCTCCAGGACTTTTCCCATTTTCTTTCCAGCTACCCACACACAAATTGCTACAAGAAGTCCTGCAATCGTTGAAAAAAATGCTGATAAATTTCCGACAAATACACTATTTTTTACTAACACCAGATTATCACTGAAAATACTTTTATAAACTTCCGTTGAAAATCCTTCTGTTCCTGCGAAGCTCTGCTTCACCATACAAAGAAGCGGATAAAGAATAAATATCAATACTCCGGCTACCAGTATTGCCAATATAAAATAATCTAATATATTATAAAAATGGGCATCATATAATGATGCCCGTTTTTTTATAGGTTTTCTATTGTTCACCTTTATCTCCCATCAAAGTACTCCACTTGTCAAGAATTTCTGTTCTTTCTGATCCAAATAATGACAGATCCTCTTTCATAAGCTGGCTCTCGTCAAAATTCAGTTTCAGTCCCTTCAAGCTTGGTTTTACAAGAAGGCATGTATTATTCTTGTCAATACCAGCCATCATTTTCATGTTCTCATCATCAGAGAAGAACCACTCGATAAATGCTTTTGCTGCCTCTGTGTTCTCTGCATTTGCAAATGCTGCAACACCTTCTGGGACATATGGCATTCCATCTTCAGGATAGATAACATCAACATCTGCCTGTTCTTTTAACTCATCAAGTGTACCATTGATATATGTGATACCAATACCAACTTCTCCTGCTGCCGTCTTAGTACTTGGATCTGAACCACGTTTTGAATAATAATCTACATTCTTATTAAGTGCTTCAAAATACTTCCAACCTTCGTCCTGTCCTTTTGTCTGAAGAAGCGCATTTACTACTGCATAGTTTGTTCCTGAGATAGCCGGATTAGACATCAGTACCTCTCCCTGATACTCTTCCTTTGTGAGATCATCCCATGTCTTCGGAGCTTCCAGTCCTTTTTCTTTTAAAATATCATTGTTTACAATAAATCCTACTACAGTAACACCTTTAGAGAACCAGTAATTATCACTATCCTTAAAGTCTGGTGAAAGTTCATCTGCCGCATCAAAATCTACTTTTTCAAGAAGATTATTATCTTTTGCGTCCATAAATGCGTCAATTCCGCCACCAAACCAAAGGTCTGCTGCTGGCGTTCCACCTTCTGCTTTCAATTTTGATAATACCTCTCCGGAAGACATAGAAATAAATTCTACTTTAGGTCCAACTTCTTCAGTAAACTTATCAAATAATGGCTGATAAGCATCTCCAGTTGTAACAACTTTCAAAGTACCATCAAGCTTTTTGGTACTTTTTTCTTCTGTCTTAGTTTCTTTTTTTGTAGACTCTTCTTTTTTGTCTGAACTGCTGCAGGCAACCATACCAAATGTCATGGCTACTACAAGAAGAAGAGCTGCAAATTTCTTCATTCTTTTCATAATACTTTTTCCTCTTTCTTTTTTGTTGTATTTTTGAATATCTTAGCACTCATAATCAGCTTTTTCAAATTGTTTTTCTCTATAATTGTCATATACATATAGATGTTTTTTATATATAATTACTATTTTCAACCTACGAAAAAACTCCGGAACATCTGCCTTTATAACAGTATATGTTCCGGAGTAAATCATATATTCTACACTTATCTCTGAATATTTGATAAATTAATTGTGAGCTTGCCTTGATATATTCCTGCAGGTATATCTTCTGAAAATGTGTACTCCTGCATGGTATCTTCTTCAAAATTATATACAGTAATTCTATTTTTCAATGAATCTACAATCCAATATTCCCTAACCCCTGCGGTACGGTACTTAAACAACTTTATCATGTAATCCATTCTCTGACTGCTTGGCGATACAATTTCAATCACCCAGTCCGGTGCCCCATTGCACCCTTTATCGTCCAACTTATCCGGATTGCAAATCACAGATATATCCGGTTCTACATAATTCTTGTCATCTTCATTCAAGAAAACAGCAAATGGAGCTATATATACACTGCAAGAGCCATTGTTATTATCAATATAATTATATATTGCTGTACTTAATGCTATTAATATTCTTTGATGAGCTGCTGACGGCGGTGCCATGTCATATATTTTTCCCTCAATCAGTTCTGCACGTTCTCCGTCTGGTAATGCATATATATCTTTTATTGTGTAAATGTCCTCTTTCAATAACGGCATATTGTATTGCTCCTTTCCTGTAAATCCTTATGTCACATTATAACATGTTATGTTTTAATTATCTATACTTTTAGTATAAATAAATATTAAATTATTATTACACATGCAATTAAAAATGCCCCTGGCAATCAATTCACCAAGAGGCATTTATCTGTTATATATTTTTCAATATCATTATTTATTTCTCAGCATTTTTGTATACTTCCATAGCTGCTGCCACACCTTCGCCTGTAGCAATCTTAACATTATTCTGAAGCATAACTGCTTCAAGAGCACCAAGAAGAATCAGGATATTTCTCTTCTGGCTTGAATATCCCATGTTACCAATTCTTAAAATCTTGCCGTCCAGTGGTCCGAATGATGTCGCAATTTCGATTCCGAACTCGTTGAGAAGTGTTCCACGGATTACCTTTCCGTCTACTCCTTCCGGAATATTGATTGCTGTTACAACCGGCATCTTGTGCTCGATATCTCCGAAAATGCTAAGACCCATTGCGTTCAGACCAGCACACAGAGCCTTGTCATTAAGGCTGTGTCTTGCCCATCTTGCTTCCAGAGTCTCGTCCACGATACAGCGGAGTGCTTCATGTACTGCATACTGCATACTTGTAGCCTCTGTATGATGGTTCAGACGTCTTGGGCTCCAGTAATCCTCAAGCTGTGCAAGATCCAGATAGTTGCTTGGGATTCCTGCAAGTGAACCGTTTACATCATCTGCTGTACGGATTCCTTTCTCTACTTTCTTTCTCTTCTTAACAATCTCTTCAATCTGCTCATTGTATGTGATCAGTGCAGAACCTGAAGGTGCTGAAATACATTTCTGTGTACCGGAGATACATGCGGATAACTTCCAGTCGTCAACGTGTACTTCTGCTCCACCAAGTGTTGCAACTGCATCTACAATCAGAAGTGCACCATATTTCTCACAGATTTCACCAATCTCTTTCAATGGCTGCATCATAGATGTAGAAGTCTCACCGTGGATAAATGCAACGGCTTTGTAGCTGTCTTTCTTTAATGCCTCTTCAATCTCTTCCGGCTCAAATACAGTTCCCCATTCTCTCTCAAGAAGTGTGATATCTGCTCCACATCTCTCCAGAATCTCTGCAAGCAGATATCCAAAACGTCCGAATGCAGGAATCAAAACTTTATCTCCCGGACAGATTGCTCCTGTCAGAACTGTCTCAAGACCTCCTCTTGATGTGGTATCTACAAGATATGTCATTTTATTTTGTGTCTGGAACACATAGCGCTCCATCTCCATTGTCTCATTCATAAGTGCTGTAAATTCCGGATCGAACTGTCCGAGAATGTGTGCGCCCATTGCGCGAAGTACGCGAGGATCTGCTTCAACTGGTCCCGGTGTCATAAGTGTACGTGGTGATGGATTAATTTCTTTAAATTTCATGTCTGTCATCCTCTCTTTTCATGTGTTGTTTCTGTTATTTTTTCCTGTTTTTTTTCTTAGAAATCCATTGGAAAGATGCTTTTAAACATTCTTCTGAAAGCATCTGATATTGGAAATTTTATTCCTGATATCGAAAAAAGAGGTGCAAAAAACCAATAAGCTTGTTCCCCCATTGGATTTTTCAACCTCTTTTTAATGACATTATTATACCCACAAATTCCCTATATTTCAAGAGGAAATGCGATTTTGAGAGTTAAAATCCAAAACCGCATTTTAAAATTTAAAGTTACTTTATATCCAATTCCACCGGGCAATGATCTGATCCCATAATATCTGTCAGTATCTTCGCGTCTTCCAATCTGTCTTTCAGACTCTCGGATACACAGAAATAGTCAATTCTCCAACCTGCATTCTTGGCTCTTGCACTAAATCTGTAAGACCACCAAGAGTAGATACCTGTCTGCTCCGGATAAAAATACCGGAATGTATCTACAAATCCGGCATTCAGAAGCTCTGTGAATTTCTGACGCTCTTCATCGGTAAATCCGGCATTTTTTCGATTCGTCTTTGGATTCTTCAGATCAATCTCTGTATGCGCTACATTCAGATCACCGCAGAAAATAACCGGCTTTGTCTCTTCCAGCTTTTTCAAGTATGTAAGAAAATCTTCCTCCCATTTCATACGATAATCCAGTCTTGCAAGCTCGCTCTGGGAGTTTGGTGTATACACGGTAATAAAGTAAAAATCTTCAAACTCCAATGTGATCACACGCCCTTCCTGGTCGTGCTCCTCGATTCCAAGTCCGTAGCTTACGCTGATTGGTTCCTGCTTGGTAAATATTGCTGTCCCCGAATAACCTTTTTTCTTCGCATAATTCCAGTACTGATGATATCCCGGTGTGTCCAGTTCAAGCTGTCCTTCCTGCATCTTCGTCTCCTGAATGCAGAAAATGTCTGCGTCCGTCTCCTGAAAAAAATCCATAAATCCTTTTCCGGCACATGCACGAATACCATTTACATTCCATGATATAAATTTCATTTTAGTCTCCTGTGTTCTTGTCTTCTATTTTTGTCTTCCATTTTCAAAATTGACAGTAACAGCATTAGTAATACACTTTTCTTAAAAACAGACCCCTTGCCGGTGCCAGAAATCCTGCCAGGCTTCTGTCTTCTGCTGCAATGACGACCGGAATCATAGAGGCTTCACGCTCTCCTGTTCCGACCTCCAGAAGTGTGCCTGTCATAATCCGGACCATATGATACATAAACCCGGTTCCATAATAAGTAATACGGAGCTTTTCTCCATTACTTACAATTTTAATGTTGGTAACCCTGCGGACTGGATCCTTATTCTCACTGTCATCCGTAAAGCTTGTAAAATTCTTCGGTCCGATCATATAATCTGCTGCCTCGCGCATTGCTTCGATATCCAGCTTATGTGGATAATGATAGCAATATCTTCTGGAAAATACATCTGGTTTTTCTCTGCAGTCAATATAATATTCGTACTTCTTGCCTTTTGCACTTTTTCTCGCATGGAACCCATTTTTCATCAGTTCCACTTTCATGATCCGGATATCTTCCGGTAAATATCTGTTAATGGAATCCTTCAATTCCTTTACATCGTAAAGCTTGGAGAGCTGTACGCTTGCAACCTGTCCACGTGCGTGAACCCCTGCATCAGTTCTCCCGGAGCCATCTACACGGACTCTGTATCCGACCAGTTTTCCAATGCTCCACTCTAATATATGCTGAATTGTATTATCTGTCGTCGCCTGTCTCTGCCACCCCTGATAGCGGGTGCCATCATAAGAAATTGTTAATTTGTATGTTCTCATTTTTCTTCCTTATCTAATATCTTCTTTAGCTCGTCCATAAAAGTATTCACATCTTTAAATTCACGGTATACAGATGCAAATCTTACATATGCTACTTCATCCAGGTCTTTCAGTTCATCCATGACAAGTTCGCCGACCACACTGCTCGGAATTTCCTTTTCTTCCAGACTGAATACCTTTGTCTCTATATTGTTCACCGCCTGCTGGATCTTCTCTGTCGGCACCGGACGCTTATAGCATGCCCGGATAATTCCGTTTTCAATCTTCTGACGGCTGTACTGTTCTCTGTTGTTATCTTTTTTTATAATTATAAGAGGGATTGTCTCTATCTTTTCA
>OLPS01001954.1_pt1 | contig 20042 bp, 9 predicted proteins | sample 1673071 | NCBI WGS metagenome assembly OLPS01 (sample SAMEA3136752, study PRJEB25190) | human gut metagenome | reverse complement strand
AACTCGTAGATCTTGTCCACCGACGATTTGGGGATATTGGCCTCGTCGGAATTGGTGATGGCGAAGTCGACGAGCGGCACCTCGCCGAAGGCACGCACCAGATTGAAATAGCACCAGCCGCGGAAGAAGCGAGCTTCCATGCCGCATTGCAGTTCCGCCTCATCGAGCTGTTCACCGGCCTCCTGCGCCTTCTGCATCTGGTCGAGCACGGTATTGGCCGCATTGATGATCTCGTAGTTCTGCGTCCAATAAGGATTCAACAGCGAATTGGCCGCCGAATACTGGAAATTCTCGTACATCGGCACATGTTCCGCACCGTCGGTCGTGGTCGATCCCTTACGCGAATCCTCCGAACGGTAGTAATGCACTGCGAAGGCGGGAATACCCGACGTGATATTGTAGTGGCGCGCCTTGGTGTAGAGCGCCATTACCTGCGAAAAGTAAGCGCCGCCTTCGATGTCGTCGATAGTCCACTGGCCCTGCGGGCGTTGGTCGAGCAGGTCGCTGCACGCGGCCGATGCGACCGCCGCGACGGCGATGATCCAGAGTTTCAGATTTCTTATGATCGTTTTCATTGGTTATGCTGTTTTAGAAAGACACGTTTACACCGAAAGTAATGGTCGTCGGCATGGGGTAGGTGTCGCCCGTGTCGATGCCGAACGCAAGGGCCGTACCGCCGATCTCGGGCGTATAGCCGGTGTTGTGCGACCAGGTGGCCAGGTTGTCGATGTTCATGAACACGCGCAGCGCTTTGAGACGGATCTTCTTGAGGATCCGGTCGCCGAAACTGTAACCCAGCTGGATGTTTTTCAGACGCAGGTAACTGCCGTCCTCGATGAAGTAGCTCGAATTCATCATCTGCGTGGCACGCGACGAATCGAGAATCGGCTCCCAGTTCGACGTGCCCTCGCCGTTCCAACGTCCCAGACGCTTGGTATGATAATTATACTGTGCATATGCCGACAGGAAGCTCGTATTGAAGATCTCGTTTCCGTAGACACCCTGGAAGTCGATACCCAGATCGAAATTCTTGTATTGCAGGTTGACCGAGTAACCGTAGGTGAAATCGGGCGTAGGATTGCCGATCATCGTACGGTCGGCTTCGGTGATCTTGCCATCGCCCGTGACATCGCGGAATTTCAGGTCGCCCGGGGTGACGGTTGCCAGTGTGTTCTTGGGAGAGTGCTCAATCTCCTCCTGGGTCTGGTAGACGCCTTCCACCTTGTAGCCGTAGAAGTAGCCGATGGGGTATCCTGCCATTGTGTAGCTCTGCTGCTTGTCTCCGGCTATGATGGAGTAGCCTTCCTGCACGAGGCTCAGTACCTTGTTCTTGATGGTGGCAAGGTTCATTCCGATGTTGTAGTTCCAGTCGCCTATCCGGTCGCGCCAGCTCAAGGCAAGCTCTACGCCCGAATTCTCGATGGAGCCAAGGTTTCCGATACCCGGTACGGTGCCCGAGATGCCCGGCACTTCGGCCAGCAGGTCTTTGGTTTTCTTCTTGTAGTACACCCCTTCAAAGTGCAGGCGGTTGCGGAGGAAGTTGGCTTCTGCACCGGCTTCCCAGGCTTCCACCTTCTCCCAGCGCAGTTTGGGGTTGGGCAGGTAGGCAAGCTGGTAGCCCGGATAGATGGCAGACGGGGTGCCGAACACGGCGGAGTAGGCATTCGTCAGCAACGGTTCGGCGGGATAGGCGCGGTCCAGGTTCTGGTTGCCCAGTGTGCCCCATGAGCCTTTCAGTTTCAGCATATCCAGCCAGGTGATGTCCTTCATCCATGCTTCCTCGCTCATCAGCCAGCCCAGGCCGACGGAGTAGAAGTTCTGCCACTGGTTGCCGGTGTAGGAGAAGGCGGAAGAACCGTCGCGGCGGTAGGAGCCGTTGAACAGGTACTTGCCCTTGTAGTTGTAGAGCACGCGTGCCAGCACGGACACGGTGGAGCGCTCCCACTGCGTACTGCCGTTGGTGGCGGTGGCTGCGTCGCCGATACTTACGTACCATTTGTCGGGATTGTCCGGAATGACCAGGCCTACCCCTTGGGTACGGGCGCCGTTCAGATTCTCGAGCTTGTTGTAGTAGGTGGTGAAACCGGCTGTGGCCGTCACGCTGTGGTCTCCCCAGGAGTTGGTGTAGGTCAGCAGATAGTCGCTCTGTACCTTCATTTCCGTTTCTTTGGCTTGGGACACTCCGGTCTTGCCGTTGCCCAGCGTGGCTATGTCTCCCTCGACGCTTGCGTCATATACCTGGATAACCGGGGTGTATGTCCGTGTGCTGTTCGAGGCATAGTCCAGGGAGAACATGGCCTTGAACTGGAAGTGTTTCAGGAAATCCCATTGCCCGTACACGTTGCCCGAGCCACGGTAGTTCTCGGCTTTCGTGGTATTCGCCTTCAGGTCTACGTCCACCATCGGGTTGTTCATCTGTGCCTTCTGGAATCCGGGCAGTGAGGTGTAGAGGCCGTACTCGGAGTTGAATACATGCGCCACCGGAGCTGCGCGCAGGGCTGTAGCCACACTCTTCGTGTCGGCGGGCAGCATGCGTGCCCCGTTGAATTGAAAACCTACCTTGAGGTTGTCCGTCACTTTATAGTCGTTGCTGATGTTCAGCGTAATCTTGCTGTACTTCTCGTGCTTGATGTTGCCTTGTTCGTAGGCATAGCCCGCACCGAGATAGAAGCTGTTCTTGTCCGAGGCACCCGTGATGCTGATGTTGTTGTTGGTGATGAACCCAGTCTGGAAGATTTCATCCTGCCAGTTGGTGTTTCCCGTCCAGTCCGAGAAGTTGTATTCCGGGTTGCCTTCATTCCTCAACTGTTCGTTGTACAGCAGTTTGAAGCCTTCGGCATCCGTCAGTGCAATTTTGTCGGTGACGGACTTGAAACCGAACGAGCCGTTGATATTGACGCGTGTCTGTCCCTCTTTCGCCTTCTTGGTGGTGATGATAATCACGCCGTTGGCACCGCGCACACCGAAGATGGCGAGCGACGACGGGTCTTTTAGTATCTCCATGGATTCGATGTCCTGCGGATTCAGGAAGTTGATGTTGTCGTTGAACAGTCCGTCCACCACATAGAGTGGCTTGTAGCCGTTGATGGAGTTTGTTCCGCGTACACGGATTTCCGGGTCGGAGCCTGCCTTGCCGGAGTTTATCACCTGCACGCCGGCAATCTTTCCTTGCAGTGCGGATACGGGGTTGACCACCGGCTTGTTGGCGATTTCGTCGCCTTTAATGTTGGTGATGGAGCCCGTAAGGTCTCGCTTCTTGGCGCTGCCATAACCGATGACAACGGTTTCGGCCAGCATCTGCGAGTCGTCTTTCATCTGGACGTTGATTACCGACTGGCTGCCTACCTTGACAGCTTGCTTCACCATGCCTACATAGGAAAAATCCAATGTGTTCTCCGGGGTGGCCTGGATGGAGTACCGGCCGTCTATGTCGGTAATCACGCCATTGGAGGTTCCCTGCACCAATACGGTGGCACCAATCAGCGGGTCACCCAGGGCATCGGTCACGGTACCGGTTACTGTTTTCTCCTGCGCCGATGCGGCGACACTTGCCAGCAGGCACACCGTCAGAAATAGGTTTCTCAGTCTTCCGGTTTTCTTCTTGGGAAGGTTTAGGTTCTTCTTCATTACATTGATTTTTTAGTGGATAAATCATTCAGTTTCTCCTCTGAACAATCAAAATGCAAAAAAGATTTGGTGACGGTGTTAAAAAAGGGCAGCCCGGTTTTCGCGGACTGCCCTCTTACCTAAAAGCAAAACTATACCTATTTCAACTCAAAACTCGTAGTCTTTACATCGCGGCTGTTGGGTCCAATCATTACATGGAACTCGCCGGGTTCGTATACATACTGTATGTCGTAGTTGTAGAACTTCAGCAATTCGGGGGTAATGGTGAAGGTCACCTGCTTGCTTTCGCCTTTTTTCAGGTGGATGCGCTCGAAGCCTTTCAGCTCTTTCACGGGGCGGGTAATGCTGCCCACCAAGTCGCGGATATAGAGCTGTACGATTTCATCTGCATCGTAGTTACCCGTATTGGTTACGGTTACGGAAGCGGTCAGCTTGCCGTCCGCATTCAGTTGCTTGGAGCTGAGCGTGATGTCACTGTACTGGAAGGTGGTGTAGCTCAAGCCATAGCCGAAAGGATACAGCGGGTCGTTGCTCACATCCAGGTAGTTGCTGCGGAACTTCTCGAACCATTTGCCTTCTTTCAGAGGACGGCCGGTATTCTTGTGGTTGTATGCCATAGGCAACTGGCCCACATTCTGCGGGAAAGTGGTGGTCAGCTTACCGCTGGGGCAAACGTCTCCGAACACTACGTCGGCAATGGCGTCTGCAGCTTCACTACCTCCGAACCATACATTCAGGATGGCAGGAACATTTTCATTCTCCCAAGTCAGCACTACGGGACGTCCGGAGAACAATACCAATACTACGGGTTTGCCCGTTTTCAGCAATGCTTCCAGCAGGTGGCGCTGTGCGTCCGGCATTTCCAGTTCGGAACGGCTACTGCTCTCACCACTCATCTCGGAGGACTCGCCGAGGGCGGCTACAATGACATCGGCTTGTGCGGCTACTTTCAGGGCTTCGTCCAGCAGTTCTTGGTCATTGCCACGGGGCAGTTCACGGCCGAACATCGTGGCGCGTGTCTGGTAGTCGGCATCGTACATCAGGTTGCTGCCTTGTGCATAGAGAATGTTGGCCTTGGAGCCGACAGAATTCTTGAAACCTTCCAGCAGGGTGCTGTATTTGTCTGCTGTGGCTGCCACACTCCAAGTGCCCGGCATGTTGGCACGGGTGTTGGCAAGCGGGCCAATCAAGGCGATATTGCCTTTGCGTTGCAAGGGCAGCAGATTGTCCTGGTTCTTCAGCAGTACGAATGTCTCTGTGGCAATCTGGCGGGCGATGGAACGGTGTTCGGGAGTGAACACTTCTTTTTCGGCACGCTTCACGTCGCAGTATTTATACGGATTGGCAAACAGTCCCAGCTTGTATTTGGCTTCTAGGATGCGTCGGCAGGCTTTGTCAATGTCGGCCTCAGTCACTTTGCCTTCTTTCAGGGATTTTTCCAGTGTGCCGATAAATCCGTCGGCTACCATGTCCATGTCTGTTCCGGCGGTCAAGGCACGTGCGGATACTTCCTGCAGGTCGCCGATTCCGTGGTCTATCATTTCGGAGATGGCTGTATAGTCTGTCACCACGAAGCCGTCGAAGCCCCATTGGTTGCGCAGTACGTCGGTCAGCAGCCAGTGGTTGGCAGTGGCGGGTACTCCGTCAATTTCATTGAAGGAGGTCATTGCGCTACCCACACCGGCTTCTACGGCAGCCTTGTAGGGAGGGAAGTATTCGTTGAACATACGGTTGCGGCTCATATCCACCGTGTTGTAGTCGCGGCCGGCTTCTCCGGCGCCATACAGTGCGAAGTGCTTTACGCAAGCCATTATCTCGTTGTTGGCACTCATATCCTTGCCCTGATAACCGCGAATCATGGCTTGTGCAATGGCTGAACCCAGGAAGGGGTCTTCACCGTTGCCTTCTGATACACGTCCCCAACGGGCATCGCGGCAGATGTCCACCATCGGGCTGAACGTCCAGCAGATACCGTCTGCACTCGACTCAATGGCGGCGATACGGGCCGATTTCTCTATAGCCTCCATGTCCCAACTGCACGAGAGTGCCAAGGGGATGGGGAATACCGTTTCGTAACCGTGAATCACGTCCATACCGAACAGCAAGGGGATGCCCAGGCGGCTGTTCTCTACGGCAAGTTTCTGCACTTCGCGGATGTTCTTCACGCCTTTCAGGTTGAACAGACCTCCGACTTCACCGTTGCGGATTTTACCGGCAACGTCGCTGCTCTTGGCTTGTCCGGTGACGATGTTTCCCGTTACCGGCAGGTTGAGCTGACCGATTTTCTCGTGCAGCGTCATTTTGCCCATCAGCTCCGTAATGAATTTATCCATCTCCTGCGGATTGCCTTGGGATGTGTTTTCTTTGGGCGTTGCCGTCACGGTGAGGGCAGAGAAAGCCAAGGCTGCTAATAATGTGTATTTCTTCATATGATATAATTTTGATTATCCCCTCCGGCCCCCTGAAGGGGGAGGGGAATAGTGATATAGAAATTCAACTTAAGCTTAGCTGCTCCATCATGTCGCATACTAACTTCAATCGTAAATCCCTAAGCCTTAAATCCCAGCTTCTGCAATCCTTCCTGAACCTCGGGACAGCTCATGAAGAGTTTCCACAACAAGCCGGAACGATAGTTCTCAATCATCGGGGCAATGGTGCATTGGTCGATGGCAAGATAGCGGGGCACCGTCCAGTCACTTCCCTCGGAGAAGGCATCGTAGAATCCGTACTTGCCCCAAATCCAGTCGCCTTTGGAATAGAAATACTTCAGTGCACGCATGGATTCCTCCGGTGTGTAGGGAAAACTGGACAAGGCTGCTGTCGGTGTGATGACACCATGGTCGTTGTCGCCCGGGCAGTGGGCTGCATAGCCTTTGGTAGAGTAGCTGGCGGTCAGTCCCCAGCAGTCCTCGCCGTAACCTTTGTATTGTTTGGGATTCTCCACGCAGTAGCGGTAGTTGGAGAGGGCATGGTTGCGCACCACGTTCCAGTAGTTGGCATAGCGGTCGCTCAGGTTGCGCGGGTCCAGACCGATGTGCGAGTATTGTGCCCAGAACAAGGGACCGCCCAGTTTCTCGGCTCCGTTGTGTTTCAATTCCAAAGGCAGGCCGTAGGGGGCAGAGTCGGACTTGATGCCGCCGCCGCGTGCCCAGCCGTTGTGGTAGGCTGAAGCCGGAACGGGATAAGTGGGGGAGGAGGCTGCGAGCACATACACAATCAATGCTTCGTTGTAGCCTTCCAGCGGGAAGTTCATTTCCCAGTTGTATTCAGGAGACCAGTGCCAGTAGATGACATCCTTGCCATTCTGATACCAGCTGAACTCCATCTCTTTCCACAATTGGTTAATCTTCTCTGCCAGCGCCTTTTCCTGCTCGTTGCCGTCGCGGAAGTATTGGCGTACGCAAAGCAAGCTTTGCATCAGGAAGCAGCTTTCCACCAAGTCTCCGCCGTTATCTTTTTGTCCGAAAGGTTTCACCTTGCCGGTAGGGCCGTACAACCAATGGGGCCATACGCCGTGGAAGCGGTCGGCGCGTTTCAGGTAATCGGCAATCTTGGTCAGGCGCTTCACGCCTTCTTCCCTGGGGATGAAGCCGCGTTCGATGCCTACCAGCAGTCCGGCTATACCAAATCCGCTGCCGCCGGTGGTGACAACATTCTGGTCCTTTTCGGGATAATCCCCATCCAGGTGGATGCGTTCGCGTGCCAGTCCGGAGGTCGGTTCCGCACCGTCCCACATGTAGTTCAAATGTACCTTCTGGATGTAATCAAGCATTTCGTCATCCGAAGCGAATGATTCGGGACGTACTTCCTCTGTGTCGGGCTTTTCCTCTTTTCCGTTCTCTTTCCCGTTTTCCTTCAAGTCGGAAGAGCAGGATGCACAGCTCGCCAATGTGGAAATCAGGAACAAAGCCAGCACATGTATCATTATTGGTTTTTTCATATCTTTATTTCTTGTGTTTAATTTTTTGTCGTCTTGCACAATGGCGAGCGGCCGTTTTCGTTCAGCGCCTCGATGGTGAAGTAATAGTCCGTGTCCGCATCCAGTCCGCGGAAGTCATATTCCGTCTGTCCCAGTACCGTGATGGCATTGTACATCTTGCCTTCGGCGGTGCCGTAGTAGATGTTGTAGCCATAGGCGCTTGCTTCGGGTTGCCAGGAGATAAGGGCATTCCGGCGGTCTTTCCTGTCACGTTTCACAGTCAGTCCTTTCACGGCTTGCGGGACATCGCCGTCACCGTTCCCGAAGACGCGGAAGCCGGACAAGGCGACATTTCCCGTAGGCATGTGCACATTCTCGTATTTCAGATAACGGGCACGCAACGGCTCGTTGAGCTCGATGTAGTCGTGCGGACAATCCTTGTCACTGTCGCTCTTGTCTATGACCAATGTCCATTCTTTTCCGTCTTCGGAAGCAAAAATACGGTATTGGTGATAAATATCCATGGCACGGTTGTATTGAACCGCTTTATGGTCGTAGAAGTTCAACTGCACGGCACGTACATTCTTTGTGCTGCCCAGGTCTATCCCGGCCCATTCGCCAGGGTTGCCGGAACGGGCTGCCCAGTAGGTGCGCATACTTTCGTCCGTCAGGTTGGAAGCTGCATGGATGCTATCCGTAGATGATACCTCCACCGGTTTGCCGTAGGACAGAAGCATCCATCCCGTGAAACGCTCTGCAGGGTTCTTTACGTCCATCGGTTCTGCCCAGTTGGGATAATCGCCGAAGGCAGTGGACGAATACATGACACCATCCTTGTCGAAAGCCACCGGATAAAGACCGATGCGGCGTTCGAACTTGTACTTCAGGGAGAGCATGCAGGTGGCCACGTGCCAGTAATTGCCTTTCACGTCGCAGAACGTGCCTCCATGACCGGCACCTTGCACATAACCGCCCGGCTTGTAGCACATCGGGTTATGCTTCTGGTAGACAAACGGGCCCAGCGGGGAATCCGAAACATATACGCCATCGGCATAGACTTTGAATTCAGTGCCCGGAGCACCATATTGGAAATAATATTTGCCATTGTGTTTGGTCATGTAAGCGCCCTCTGTGAATGGGCGGAGTGTCACTTCATCGTCATTGTTCATGCCGAAACGTTCCCAGCCGTGTTCTTCGGGGCGGAGCATCATCACTTCGTGAATCTTGCTGATGGGATAGAAATCATTCCGGTCCAGTTCCACCGCCTTTAGCGGATATTCATTGCTGGAGCCATAATACATATACAGTCTGCCGTCATCGTCCAGAAACATGCAGGGGTCCCATGTGGGAAGCACATTCTTTTCGATGGCACGTTTGAAACGTCCCGTTTTGGGGTGTGTACTGTACCACACGGCAAGGCCTTCGTAGGTGGAGCCGGTATAGAACAGCGTGTCACCGCTTACATAGGCTGCCGGTGCGCACTGGTCGTCGTCCGTAGGCTTGCGTTGGAAGCCGGCAGGAACGAAATCCCAATCCACCAGGTTCTTGGAATAGTGAAAACCGCCCTGGTTGGTGGAGAACAGAAAGTATTCTCCCTTGTATTCCACCGCCATCGGGTCGGCAGAGGAACGGAACGAACCGTTGGGACGCACATTGTTGTTGAAAGGCTCGAAATTGTAACTGATGTTCATCGGATTGCAGAAGGTGCGCGACAGAGGCGCCTGTGGGTCATACCACCGGGTCGCCTGGGCGGGACGGCGGATTGCGGTTGCCTTGTGTACCTCTTTTTCCATCACTACCTCAATATCGGTTTCATCCAGTGCCAGGATTCTGTTCACTATCTTTTTCCCGGGATAGTAGACATACAGGTGCACGTCGTTCTTCGCTCCTTTGATGGCAAAGCTGCCGTCGTGGGCAGTGGTATTGTGCATGGGACTTGCGAAGAACATGACTGTGGCGCCTGCGAGTGGCTGGCGGTTGGTGTCCAGTACGTGTCCTTTTACGATACGGTCTTGGGTTACAGTGATATAATAGTCACTGACTTGCCCCTTCACCACTTTGATGGAATCGTCAGGGGTTGCCTTTGCCGTCAGAGCGGCAAAGGCTATTCCACAACTGATTAGGAATCTTTTTACCATATTGGAGCGGATTTATTCGGCAATTCCGTCAATGGGTTCCAGCTTCAGGTCGGGAAGGTCGTCCAACTGGTTGGCTGGTATGGGCCAATAAGTCTTTTCTGCTGTCCATCCTTTGGGACCGAGTACGGTGGCGGCATCGCCGGTACGCACCAAGTCCACATAACGGGCACACCATTCGCCGCAAAGCTCCATCCGGCGTTCGTCCATCACGTCTTTCAGGGTAACACCGGTTTTGGTGCTCATGCCTGCACGCCGGCGCACTTCGTTGTAGCCTGCGTCTCCATCCTTGCCCAGTCTGACTTTGGCTTCGGAGTTCATCAGCAGCACTTCGGCATAGCGGATGATACGCACATTGTTGTTGGCTCCGTAGGTCGTACGTGGAAGAGTCATCTGATTGTAGGGAAGGTAACCTTTGCCGTTCCAACAGTCGGTCTTGGTGGCCGATGTGGGACCTACCTGCCAACCCTCGCGCGTCTTGCTCAGGGCTTTCAGGAAAGAAGTTTCGGCACGCACACCTTCGCCACGGGCTTCGGCCCATGCCACGAACTCGGGTTCATAGCCTATGAAATTCCAGCCGCCTATGGACTTGGTGCCTTCGGCTTGCTTGTAGCTGATGGTACCGTCTGCGTTCACTACTTCATCATACCTCTCTGCCATGTTCGGACCCTGGAAATTGAACCATTGGTCTACGCCCAGGTAATCGCCAGAACCATTGCCGTAGTCTGTTACCTGGCATTCGAACAAAGATTCGTCACACAACTTTCCGGGAATTTTGAACAGCTGGTAGAAGTCGTCGTAGAGACGGAATCCACCGTTCTTGATGATGTCATCGGTCAGTGTCTCCACTTGTGCATAGTCTCCTTTCAGCAGATAGATGCGGGCGGCCAATGCTTGGGCGGTGAAGGCTGTCACGGCTCCCTTGTGTTCCATCTGGTTGGGACGCATGCGGGGCAGTTTGTCGATGGCGTAGTTCAAATCTTCCAGCATATAATTATATACGGCCTCTACGGTAGAACGGCGAAAATCGGTCTGCAGGTTGTCACGGTAGATGACGGTGGGACCGAAATTGGTCACCAGACAATAGTAAGCCCATGCACGGATGGTACGTACTTCGCCGCAATAGGATTCGTAGGTTTTGTAATCTTCGCTTCCTGCAGCAAGATATTCGGCATAACCGTCGAGGCTTTGCAGGGCGGCATTGGTGATGCGGATGATGTCGTAGAAGTTCATCCATACCTGGTTCAGTGCCCAGAATGAGTTGTTGTAGTTGAACTTGCGTCCGAAGGCCACGGCATCGCCCTGGTCATCGGTACGGCCCGACCACACGTCACCGTCGCGGGTGAACATCAATAGTGCGTTGCACCAGTGCATGCCCTGTGTGCGTACTTTGGAGTAGGCACCCACTACGGGTTGGTACATATTGTTCTTGTTGGTAAAGTCCACGCCTTGTTCGGGAACTTTGTTCTCCGGATCGATTTCTATGAAATCGGTGCAAGCGGTAGCTCCTCCCAGTACCATCATGGCCGGAAGTATATATGCGAATGTTTTCTTTAAGAATTTCATTGTTTTACGTTTTAGGGTTTAGAAATCTATTTGCACTCCGAAAGTATAGGTTGAAGTCAGAGGGTATACTTCGGTATCCCAACCTTCGGCATCCGACACTTCAGGTGTGAAGCTGTTGGCCTTGAAGGTAGTGAAGGGGCGGTCGGCCGTCAATGAGAGGCGGAGTCCCGGCATCACGTAGCTGCCTATCTTCAAGTTCTTGAACGAGTAGCCCAGCGTGATGTTCTGGATGCGGAAGTAATCGGAGCTTTCTACGAAATAGGAAGCGTTGTTACTGTCTGATTTGTTCCAGGTTTTGAGAAGAGCCTTGGCCGACGGATGTTCGTTGGTAGAGCCTGCACCCGTCCAGCGGTTCTCATACTGTGCACGGTCAAAGTTATAGTAGTCGGCTGCATAGCGCAGGGCACGCTTACGGTTCCACAGTTCGCCGCCTGCTTGTCCGTAGGTAGTGAGGCTGAAGTCGAAGTTCTTATAAGAGAATCCGGCATTGAAGCCATAAGTAAAGCTGGGCACGTATGAGCCCAACACCTGCTTGTCGTTTCCGTCTATCACATGGTCGCCGTTCACGTCCTCGTAGATGAAGTCGCCGGGTTCCAGTCCGTTGGCCACGGCGATGGGGTCGGCAGCACATTGTTCAGGAGTCTGGTAGATGCCGATGACCTTGTAGCCATAGAATGAGTTCATCGTCTCGCCCACCATATTCACGGTCTTTCCGCCTTTGATGATTTTCATGTTTCCTTTTAGGCTTTTCACTTCGTTATGCAGATAAGAGAGATTGACGCCGATGTTGTAATTGAAGTCCTGGCCAATCTTGTCGTTCCAGTTCAAGGAGAGGTCGATACCGGTATTCAGAATCTGTCCGTTGTTGCCGGCCAGCAGCTCGCCACTCATCGGGAGCTTGGGTGAAATCACGGCGTTGTCAGTCAGACGGTAGTACCAGTCGATGTCGGCGTTCAAGCGGTTCTTCAGTGTACTGAAGTTGACGCCCACGTTGGTTTCGTTCACTACTTCCCAACCCAGCCAGCTGAAGTTGGTGGTGTTGATGAATCCGTCGATGGCGGTATTGGGACCGAATACGGACTGTACGTTCTGTATGCTTGCGAAGCCTGCACTGGCAGCAATCTTGTCGTTACCCAGCTTACCCCAGCTGGCACGCAGCTTCATGTAGTCGAAGATATTCTGGTTCTTCATAAACGGTTCTTGGGAGATGACCCATGCGGCACCGATGGAGGGGAAGTAGCCCCATTTGTCGTTGTACTTGGACGAGCCGTCGGCACGGAAGGTGAACATCAACATGTACTTGTCGTTGTAGTTGTAATTCAGTCGGGTGAAATAGGAGAGACCGCGGTATTTCCAGCCGTCGTCTTTCACCGTAGCGCCTTCCTTGTTGCCCAGTGCGATGTATTTCCACACGTCCTCACCTTCGGGCACGTTGGTGGCGGTACCTTCGAGCAGGCGGTATTGCTCTTGACGCATGGATGCACCCAGCATACCGGTAAAGGAGTGTTTGCCCCACTTGTCAGTATAAGTGGCCACGTTGTCCCATATATATTTGTAGTAGTTAGTGTTCTTTTTAGTGAGTTCGGTAACCTCTTTCTTCTGGTTGGTGCCTACATAGTAGGTAGGAGTGAACTCAGAACCGCGAATCATTGAGTAGTCGTAGCTGTAGCTACTGCGTATATTCAGCTTGTCGGGGATGAGGTTGAGCTGTGCATAGAAGTTGGTCAGCACTTGGTAGGTCTCGTTCCGGTTGTCGTAATAGTTGGCAGTGGCTACCGGATTGTTGAAGTTGTTGGTCAAGCCCACCTGCTCGGGTGATGTGTACTTCTTAGGGAATACGGCATCGTCGCGGCGGTCATCATACACCGGGATGATAGACGGTGTGTTGTATGCCTGTTGCCATGCGGCATTCTTGGGAAGCTGCTGCTGCGAGTTGCTGAATACGCCGTTGAAGCCTACTTTCAGCCATTTGCGGGCTTCGTAGTCAAGGGCGGCACGGAAGTTCAAGCGGCGGTAGTAGTTTTCCACGTCCATGATACCGTCTTGTGCCAGATAGCTCATGCCGGCAGAGTAGGTCGCTTTTTCCGTACCACCGGAGATATTCAAGCTGTGATTGGTCATCATGGCTGTGCGCAACAGTTCGTCATACCAGTTGGTATCGGCATTGAATTGCAGGTTTTCCATATTGCCTCCGAATTCGGCTACTGACTTTTCGAAAATCGACCGGTAAGCTTCCGGGTTGGCTTCCAACATCATGGTGGCATACTCGTGAGAGTTACACATCTCCAGCAGGTTGGTGGCTTTCTGAATACCTACATAACCGTTATAGGTAATCTTGGCATCCTGGTTGCGGCTTCCTTTCTTGGTGGTGATGATTACAACACCGTTGGCGGCGCGTACACCGTAGATGGCAGATGCGGATGCGTCTTTCAAGATGGTCATGTCCTGAATGTCGGAATTGTTCAGGAAGTTGATGTTGTCGTAGAACATTCCGTCCACTACATAGAGAGGAGAGGTGTCACCGAAGGAACCCATACCACGGATGGTCACTTTAGGACCTTCGCCCGGCGTTCCCGAATTGATGATGTTAACACCCGGTACCTTTCCCTGCAATGCTGCCATCGGGGAGGAGGTAGGAACATTGATAAGTTCTTTCTCTTTGACAACGTCAATCGGGGCCGTCAGGTCTTTCGCCTTGGCCGAACCGTAACCGATAACAACAACTTCTTCCAGTAGTTGTGCATCTTCACGTAGCTTTACATTAATGACGGATTGTCCCGCAGCGCTTATTTCCTGCGGCAACATGCCCAAATAGTTGAATACGAGAGTTGCGTCTTCGGGGACGCCGTTCAGTACATAGTTACCGTCGAGGTCGGTAGCTGCTCCAATAGTAGAGCCTTTTACTACAACCGTGGCTCCAATAATCGGTTCGTTGTTCTGATCAACAACAGTTCCTTTAACTGTCTTTGTTCCTTGTGCCAAAACTGTCAGTGGCAATGAGAACAAAATCATGAATAGAAGAAATAAAGTTTGCCTTCTCATAAACTAAATTTAAGAGTTAATAATTCTGCCGGCAAAGGAAGTAATTACGGTAAGTAAGGCAAAAAAAAACACTACCACGATAATACGTTTAGGGTAAAAATGGGTACCGTTTTACTACGTTTTCGTGTTACTTGTTTCTAATAATCAGTTTGTTGTGATTGAATGATTTGTAGCCGCTTTATTTCAAGTCGATGAGAAAATCCACTAATCCCGTTCCGTCGGGGATATCCAGTTTCTTGCGCAAACGGTAGCGTGCTGCCTCTACTCCCCGGATAGTGAGGTTGGTCATTTGCGCAATGTCTTTCGTAGAAAGATTCAGGCGCAGCAGCGCACAAAAACGGAGGTCGGTAGCGGTAAGACTGGGATAACGTTCGCGCAAATTACGGAAGAATTTCTCATGAATCAGGTCGAAATTGTTCTGGAATACATCCCAAAATTCCTGTGTCTCGATGTTTTCGTTGATGAGCTTCAGCAGAGATTCGAGGTTCTTGCGTCCATATTGCCCTTTCACCAGGGACTCTTGTACGACAGTACGAAGTTTCTCCAGGACCTCGTTCTTGGCAAATACACCCAGTGCCATGCTGGCAAGGTCTTTACTCTTTGCCGACAACTCGGCTTCCAGCAATTGCTGTTGCTGCAGAGTTATCAGATGCTCCTGCTCGCGCATCTTGATGTTCTGCTGCACCTGCTCTGCCTCATACTCCTTCCGTTTCTTTTCCATGGCACGGTTGGCGCGCCACTTGGAGAAAAAGTAGACAAGCGCTGTGAGAACTATGAGATAGAGCGCAAAGGCATAATAGGAGAGGTAGAAAGGGCGGGCTATGGCAAAATGATATTCCACCTCACCGATTTTCTGTCCCAAATCATTATAGGCTTCTGCCTGGAATGTGTATTCTCCGTAATCCAGGCTACCGTAGCGGATTTCGGGCTCTTTCAGGTCCGATGTCAGCGCCATGCCTTGTCCTCCTTGCAGGACATAATGGAAATGTACGGACAATTTATTGTAATGCGGCAGGCTTACTGAGAACAGCAAATCCCGGTAATTGCTTTCCAGTTCGACATTTCCAGACAGAGGCAGGCGTTTCTCCTTTTTATCGGAAGAGGAAGCAGTGACCGAGCTCAGTGAGAGGGCGGACTCCAGAGTAGGACTGAGGCTGTCTGTGTTTTTGCTGTAACTGGCGATTCCGTTGTTCAGATTAAAATAGACAACGTCATTGTCGACGAACACATTGTTGTAGTTCTCTATGCATGGAGAATCAAACAGTTCGATGAGGATGCGCTGCTTCACGATGTACTCTCCTTCTGCGTACTCTACCAGTACGTACTCATGTGAACCGGACAGCCAGAAGCGGTCGTTCGTGACGGATACCACAGAATGAGCATTCCTGATGTAAGGCAGAATGGCATTCAGCTTTTGGAAGGGGATAATCTGCCGGGTGATGTCGTCATAGGTATAGAAGCCGTTGGGACTGGAAAAGACGATACGTCCTCGCATTTTCATTACTTGGATAGGGCCGATGATATATTCCGAGCCTAAATGGGAGATGTGCCGTACGCTTTTTACAGCCGACAAGTCATCGCTCAAGACTATTTTATAGACTCCCTGATACATGTGTGAAGCCCAGATGACACCGCTTTGGTCCACCTCCAAGTGCATGACCGGTGCAATGAAGCCGTCTATGACATGCGAAAAGGTCCATTGCCCGTTCTTCTTTTTATAGATACGCAAATTGGCGTAGGATGATTCCAACAGTATCTCTTCGCCATAGAGGGTGCACTTTATCAGACACGTACTGCTGTTGGTATTGCTTATGACGGAAACATTCCCTTTTTCGCCTATTAATAAGGTATGGGCATTGTTGCCTGCAAAGAGTTGCCCGTCAATGTCCTTCACATACCAGTTCTGTCCTTCAGTATGGGGAAGCAGGCGCAGATTCTCGGTAACCTGGTGGTATTCGTACAAGCCCTGGTTGGTGGCCAGATAGAAACAGTCGCCCCGGTGGGCTATGTCGTACACCATGCCCAGTTTGGTTTCATGGTTGGCAGGAGTCAGCAGCATGACGGGTGAGTTGTGGTGGATGTATGCGATGCCGTCGTCCAATGCTGCCCATACGTTGTTGTCTTTGTCACAGAACAAGCCCAGGACTGTGTTGTTGTCCAGACGGTTATCCAGATTGAAGTGCCAGAGGCAATGTCCTTTGCGGTCGATGGCGTATATGCCATTCAAGACTGTACCTATCATGAATATGGAATCATTGGTCATGACGGCGCGGTTCACCCGCTGTTTCTTCAGCTCTGCATCAATGTCTGTTTTCCAGGGGGTGATGTCACCGTTGTAGCGGAACAATCCGTTATTCTCTGTGACCATCAGGAAGCTGTCGTCCCCGTCGGGCAGTAATGCCACTACATTGTCATCGTTCACTTGGCTGCGGGGGAAGAGATGAAGGAAATCCTTGCCGTCGAATTCATAGAAGTCCTCATCAATCATCTGTGTGTAGATATGTCCGTTTTGGGTGTAGAAGTAGAGCGGCTGTTGCTGTCTGTTGCGGAAAGCGTGTACCATCTTCCCGTCGTAGGAGAACCAGGCGCTGAACGACTGGAAGTAGATGCGACCGTCCAGCTCTACAATGTTCCATATCTCGTTGTTCTCCATGGGGAAATTTTTCAGGAATTTGCTCAAAGAATGGTACCGGAGAGTGCCTGCCTCCGAATACTTGAAATAGCCGAATTCCTCGAATGCCCCCACATAGATACGGTCTTCTTTCACATACACCGAACGGACAATATGGTTCCCCGGCACTTTGTGGAGAGTCCAGCGATAACCGTCATATACCAGGAGCCCCTGGCTGTTGCCGAAATACATTTCGCCGTTGCTGCCTTGCGCACATGCCCAGTTCTGATAACCGGCTTCATAGTCTTTGGCAAGATAGTTGGTGACGGCGGGCATGAAGGAAGAAGCCCTGGCCTGGATGAAGAGGATGAACAATAGAAGGCACACTACCCAATACTTGAAAAGCATCGGTCTTATCGTATTTTGTTTCATTTTTTCAGGTTAATCGAAGTGTTTCTTGGAAGCAAAGATACAATAAGTATTCTAAATATTGTGTTTTGATGAGATAAAAAAGGTACTTGAAGCGGTTAGGGAGGATGCTTCTTAATGAATATCCTCCCCTCTTAGTTGTTTGTCTTTTGAAATTTATTATAGGGATTGTGCGGATGATAGGACTCGAACCTACACGCCTCACGGCACCAGATCCTAAGTCTGGCGCGGCTGCCAATTACGCCACATCCGCGGAATAATTCCGATTAGCGGGAGCAAAGATAGAAAGAATTTTCGTTTTGGCAAATTGTTTTGTAGATAAAGTCGTTTTAGAAAGTCACTTTCAGTATTTTTCTTGCTTCCTCAATGATGGTGTCCAAGTCATTGTTCTCATCTTCTTTGCTCATATCCACTTTCTTGTCCGGGTCGATGCCGAACTCGATATGCTGTTTTTGGGCATCGAGGTGCGGGCTGGCAGAAAAGCGTACCCCCCATCCGTTGGGCAGTTCCGAAGAGAATGGCAGGCCCGACCCGCCGCCGGTTTTGTCACCAACCAGGGTGACATTGGGAAAACAGCGCATGGAGTTGACAAAATCATTGGTTGCACTATAGGAATGACGGTTGGTCAGGACAATTACCTTTTTTTGCCAGCGGATACTGTTGGAAGGTTCCACATAAATGGGAGTCGGATCTGAAAAATCGCTATGGCCTTTGCCGGTCTTGTGCTGAATATATCCCGTCAGTACTTTTTCATTCGTGAAGCGTTGTGCCATTCGGGTGGCGTTTGTCAGGTTGCCGCCACCATTGTTGCGCACGTCGATAATCAGGCCGTTACAAGCGGAAAGGTATAACAGAATCTCATCCAGGTTGCCGTTTCCGATGCCGCTGGAGAAATCACCGTAATAGATATATCCTATGTTGTCCTCCAATATGGTATATTTGGCGCCTCCAGCAATGCGGTAGTCTCTTCCCAGGTACTTTTCAATGATACTTTCGTTGAAGTTACGAGGATAATCCAGATACCAGTCCCAGTAGCGCGCCATGTTGGAAGAAGAGTACAAGTTGACATGTCCGTCTTTTAACTCGGCAAGCATGTTACCTAATATTTCAAATAGACCGTCGTAACTCATTCCCGGGGTAATGAGTGGCTGGTACTTGTCATGGATGGCATCCCAGTCTATTTGCTTGTAGTCCAGGAAGCAGTACTGTTCGTCTATTATTTTCCACAAGGCTTCGAAATTGCCTTGTGGGGTATTGTCGAACTCTTCCTCACGAATACATCCGTTCAATAGGGGCAATAACGTGAGTAGGATACTCCAAATTATTAAAATATATCTTCTTTTCATGCACATTATCCTTATCATCTTATCGTTTATCACCTTGTCACTTTTTACTTTCTCTTGTTAGGAAACAGATAGAGTTCCTTTACGAACCCCACCATGAATACGTGCGAGTAAGTATGTGTCTTTATTTCATTTACTTTGGACTGTTGTGCGTCCCATATGTAAGCGAAACGCATCCGGGCACGTCCCACCGGAAAGTCTGCGGTCAGCATTTGTCTCAGAGAGGGCTGGTTGTGCAGGGAGGTGAAGTTCACTACTCCGTCCCAATGTCCTAACGTAAATATCTCGTAGTAGGACTGTCCATAGTTGGGCATGAACATGATACCTGCCAAGGGAAGATTTACCTGATAGCGTAGTGTGATGGGACGGTTCTTGATGCGCAAGTCCCAAATAGCCATTCCCGATGCGGCAAGGTTGATATAGGCACGTGCTTGGGCGGGGTTGTTTCCGTTGCGCAGATTATAGACAAAGCCACCGTTGAAGTCGCCGACTCCTCCGGCAAGCAGTTTGAAATTGCCCGTGATTGGAAAATTATAATGCAGGCCGTAGTTCCAGTTGGCCAGTCCGGAGAATGTATTGTTATTGTCTACTTTGTTGTGTGTATATCCCAAGTCTGCCTGGAAGAAAGTTTGCAGAGACACGTTGCCGTCCATCAACCGTGTCATCCGCATGCTTTCGCGGGAGATACGGAAATCGATTCCCTTATACTCCTGAGGTGAAAGATAAGTGTCGAACACGTTGGTGAAGCCGACACCATACATGGTGGCACGGGTGATAATACGGTTACGGTTGGTGGAGTCAGCCCGTAGCTTCCGGTCGATGCTGCATTGTGCTTCTTGTGCTTTCAGTCCGACACTTCCCAAGAGCAGTCCGCATAGGATTATTATCTTGTATATGTACATATTAAATTATCAATTACAAATTAGTAATCGTTAGCCACTAATACTTCATTTCCGTCCTTCATCAAAAGAGTTTCATCTGTCCTGTCATCTCGTCCAGTATGTCCCCTTCGCTTTTACCGTGGTCGGGGTCCAGAATTTCCGGTTCTTCATCCGTTTCCTGCTCTTCGGTTTTCTGCGAGGGTTCAGGTTGGCGGGTAGGCTCTAATTCGTTGATGGTTTCTATAGTATAGGTGGTCAGGCGCTTACCTTTTGCTTTGAAGCCTTTCACGGCGATGAATTCGTCGGCTTCCACCACCATCGGCTCTCGGAAATTGTCGTGGCCGCCAAACACCACCTCTAAACGCGGGTAGCACTCGTCTGTCAGCAGAATGAGGCTGCTGTTCTTGTTTTCTCCCAAGTAGTTTTGCTTGCGGGCGGTTGCCTCGAAGCAGAAACGCTTGATGTAAGGATAGTTCTGCTGGTCGGCAT
>OLPS01001937.1_pt1 | contig 20181 bp, 17 predicted proteins | sample 1673071 | NCBI WGS metagenome assembly OLPS01 (sample SAMEA3136752, study PRJEB25190) | human gut metagenome | reverse complement strand
GTGGTGTGAGAGGTCGGAATTTCTTATTTAAGAGAAATTCCTCCTACTCGATCGTAATAGAATTCAGGTCGCAAGCAGCCATGCGCGGCGTGGAAATCCGGCAAGCAGGATTTTTTCTGCCTTGTCGGGTGGAAACCTGGATTTTAGTATCCAAGTTCCTCGCCGATCAGAATGACTTTGATGCGTCCCTCGATGCCGCTTCGTCTTGTGATGACGACCTGGTTGCAGATACAGTCAGGGGACAGGCAGTCGGAACAGACGCCGGTAGCGGAACAAGGCGTATTTTTACCGAGACGCTTGCAGTTCATCGGTGTGGCGGTACCATGAACACGGCTTAATGCCTCGTCTACGTTTGCAGCCACTTTATTCATGCCTGCCATGACGATCACGTGTTCCGGACCGTAGATTAAGGCTGCCACACGGTTGCCGGTGCCGTCGATATTGACAAGTTCGCCGTCTTTGGTGATCGCGTTGGTGCTCATAAAATAAAAATCGGAAGAAAGAGCATCGTGATAGATCTTTTTTGTCTCCTCCGGCGTCTTTGCCTGGGCGCGGTCGAGCAGGGTGATTCCCGGATCGTGGCGCAGGGCGGTCAGCATTCCGGTATCCTCCAGGGTCATGGAGCCGCCGAAAGATACTGTGCAGCCCGGGGTAAGGAAAGAGAATGCCATCTTTTCAGCGTCCTCGACGGTGGCGCAGTAGTAGCCTTCCATGCGGCGTCTGGCAAGATTTTTGATGATGGTACCGGCAAGCGTTTCATAATGCATTTGTCTTGGGTTCATAATGATGCCTCCTTAAATGGTAATCGTAACTATGTATAGTATAGCACAGTTCGTGCGGTGTGTCGCTTGACATTTTTCGCGCAGCAGATAAAATAGAAGGGTCTTTTGAAAAAGAGATAAGGAGTGTGAAAATGAGTAAAAATTTCAAAAAAATGTTGTCTTACTATAAGCCATACCGCGGCATTTTCTGGGCGGATATGTTCTTTGCGACGGTGTCGGCTGCCGTTGCGCTCGTGATCCCGCTGGTGATACGCTATGTCACTTACACGCTCGTGTACGAGGATAAGGCGCAGATTATGTACCAGATCAAAATCATTGCGGCTGCGCTGTTTGCAATGGTGGTCGCGGACTGCTACAGCAAGTTCTTTATCTCGAATTACGGTCATGTGATGGGTGCGAAAATCGAGTACAACATGCGTGCTGAGATTTTTGAACATCTGCAGAAGCTGTCCTTTTCTTTCTATGACAACCAGAAGGTCGGACAGCTGATGAGCCGGATCACAACAGATCTGTTTGACATCACGGAGCTGATGCACCATGGACCGGAGAACATTATTCTTTCGGCCATCAAGATCATCGGCGCGTTTATAATTTTAGTCAATATCAGCCCGCTTCTGGCGCTGGCGGCGTTCATCGTCCTGCCGTTTATGTTTGCGTACGCATATTACCTGAACGGGAAAATGCGGCGCGCATTCCGCCAGAACCGTGTGAAGATCGCGGAGATCAACGGACAGATTGAGGATAACCTCTCCGGTATCCGCGTGGTAAAGTCGTTTGCCAACGAGGAGATTGAGAAGAAAAAGTTTAAGACTGGAAATGCGGGATTTTTGTCTGCCAAGAAGAACAGCTATCATTATATGGGAAGCTTTCAGGCGGGATTGGGCGCGTTCACGACACTGATCCAGGTCAATGTCATTCTCGCCGGAACCATCCTTATTGCAAATGGTAAGGTCAATGTCAGTGATCTTGTCACATTTGTGCTCTACATCAGTGTATTTACCGATCCTGTGCGGACATTGATCGATTTCACAGAGCAGTTCCAGAACGGGTACAGCGGTTTCGAGCGCTTCTGCGAGATCATGGAGATCGAGCCGGACATCAAGGATCGGGCGGATGCAAAAGAGCTTACCGATGTGCGCGGGGACATTACTTTTGAGGATGTGTCGTTTCAGTACGAGGAGAACACCGAGCAGGTGTTGCAGCATATCAATCTGACAGTCCCGGCGGGCTCCTACATGGCGCTTGTCGGAGCCTCCGGTGCGGGAAAAAGTACGCTCTGCTCCCTGATTCCGCGGTTTTATGATGTGACGGAGGGAGCGGTAAAGGTCGATGGAACGGATGTGCGTGATCTCACCTTAAAGAGTCTGCGCGACCACATCGGAATGGTACAGCAGGACGTTTATCTTTTTGTCGGAACCGTGTATGAGAATATCCGTTACGGAAGACCGGATGCCACGAGGGAGGAAGTCATCGAGGCGGCGAAAAATGCCAATGCCCATGAATTTATTATGTCATTGCCGCAGGGATATGAGACTGACATCGGACAGCGGGGCATCAAGCTTTCTGGCGGACAGAAGCAGCGCCTCTCAATCGCGCGCGTCTTTTTGAAAAACCCGCCGATCCTGATCTTTGACGAGGCGACGTCGGCACTCGACAATGAGAGTGAAAAGGTGGTTCAGGACTCCCTGGAAAAACTGGCGAAAAACCGTACCACATTCGTGATTGCACACCGCCTTTCCACGATCAAGAATGCCGAGAAGATTCTTGTGCTGACCGAAAACGGCATCGAGGAAGAGGGAACGCATGAGGAACTCCTCGCAAAGAAGGGAATTTATGAAAAACTGTATCACATGCAGTTTCAGAAGCAGTGAACCGGAGAAATATTATAAAAAATATATGAAAAAAATGCATATGATTTGCAAAATGGAGGAAAAACGAGTAAAATATATGTGTTTTGGAACAAATGATGTATTGTAAGGAAAGGAAGAGATAGATATGACAAAGATTGACATTATTTCAGGATTCTTAGGCGCCGGAAAGACGACTTTCATCAAGAAGATGATTGATGAAGTGTTCACAGGCGAGAAGCTGGTGCTGATCGAGAACGAGTTCGGGGAGGTCGGCATTGACGGAGGATTTTTAAAGGATGCGGGAATTCAGATCACCGAGATGAACTCCGGCTGTATCTGCTGCTCACTGGTTGGTGATTTCGGCAGAAACCTGCATGAGGTGATCGGCAAGTATCATCCGGATCGTATCCTGATCGAGCCGTCAGGCGTCGGCAAGCTCTCGGATGTCATGAAGTCTGTGATTGACGTGGAGAAGGAAGAGGATGTAAAGCTGAACGGGCTCATCACGGTTGTAAACGCATTAAAGGCGAGCAAGCAGATGAAGGCATTCGGCGAGTTTTTCAATAACCAGATCGAATATGCAACCACTGTTGTGTTAAGCCGCAGCCAGAATGCGACGCCGGAGCAGCTGGAGCTCTGCGTAAAGCAGATTCAGTCCATCAACGATAAGGCTGCCATCATCACGACCCCGTGGGATTCCATCCGTGGAGAGCAGATTTTAAAGGTGGTAGAGGGACAGGATTCTCTTGAGAGAAAGCTGATGGCAGAGCAGCATGCGAAGGAAGAAGCCGAGGAGCATGAGCACGAGCATCATCACGACCATGACGACCATGAGCATCACCATGACCACGACGATCATGATCATGAGCATCATCACGACCATGACGATCACGACCACGAGGATCACGATCATGAGCATCATAACGATCATGACGAGCATGACCATGAGGATCACGATCATGAGCATCACCACGACCACGACGAGCATGACCATGAGCATCATCACGAGCACGGCGAGAACTGTACCTGCGGCTGCCACGATCACGATCATGAGCATCACCATCATCATGCGGATGAGGTGTTTACAAGCTGGGGAAAAGAGACGCCGCGTAAGTTTACCAAGGCAAAGATTGAGGATGTCTTAAAGACTCTGTGCGAGACGGACGACTATGGAACCATTCTCCGTGCGAAGGGCATGGTGGAGGATGAGAACGGCTCCTGGATTTATTTTGACATGGTGCCGGGGGAGTACGAGCTGCGTGACGGCGAGCCGGATTATACGGGACGTCTGTGCGTGATCGGAACAGATATCGACGAGCACAGATTAGAGGAGTTATTTGGAATCGCTTAAGCTGTGAAGACTGCCTTTTAATAGTGAGATAAGACAGAGAGGAATAGAACATGCAGGAGATACCGATTTATTTATTTACCGGATTCATGGACAGTGGCAAGACGACTCTGATCAAGGAGACGCTGCTGGAGAACGGGTTTGCCGATCAGGGAAAGAGCCTGATCATCTGCTGTGAAGACGGAGAGGTGGAATATGATGAGGCAGAGTTGAAAAAAATCAATGCAAGCCTCGTGATGGTGGAGAATGAGGAAGATTTTACTGCTGATTTTCTCAATGCCATCAATATGAAATATCTGCCGGATCAGGTGTTCATCGAATATAACGGAACCTGGGGAATGGATACGCTCACCGAGACGGAGCTTCCGCGCGGGTGGATGGTGGTGCAGTCCCTTGCGACCGTGGATGCGACCACCTTTGATATGTATCTTGCCAATATGCGCACGATGATTATGGAACAGCTGTTTCAGGCGGATGTCGTGATCTTTAACCGCTGTGACGACAGCACGGATAAGGGAAAATACCGCAGAAATGTCAAGGCGCTCAACCGTAAGGCACAGCTTGTGTATGAGCGCGCGGACGGATCGCTCGACGAGCGCGAGGAGGAGCTGCCGTTTGACATCTCGGGAGATGAACTGGAGATTACAGATGCGGATTATGCAATCTGGTATATGGACTGCCTGGACAACCCGAAGAAATACGAGGGGAAGAAAGTCAGCTTTCTGGCGCTTGTATACAATCCTGACAAGCTCAAGAAGGGCATTTTTGTTCCGGGACGTTTTGCGATGACCTGCTGTGTGGAGGATATTACCTTCATCGGATTTAAGTGCAAATATCCGGATGAGGATAAGATTCCGCACAAGTCCTGGATTCATATTACAGCGCAGATCAAGGTGGAGTTTGCAAGAGAGTACAAGGGAAAAGGACCGGTACTGTATCCGATTTCCATTACACCTGCAGAAAAGCCGGAAGACGAACTTGTTTATTTTTCATAGGAGCAGAGTGCGTGGGCACTTTTTTGAAACCTCTTTGCCAGCAGAAGCCGGCAGGGAGGTTTTTGTTTATAATGTAATACAATGAAAGAAATACTGGATATTTACAAAAACGTGCGAAACATCTACAATGAAAGTGATAAAGTGTCATATTGCAGTATGAACGGAGGAAACAGATGAAAAAATTAGGTTTAGGACCGAAAATGATTTTGAGCTTTCTTGTGGCGATTGCGGGAAGTGTTGTGATCTGTGGATTGATTACATACAGCCGCACGAAGAATGTGCTGAACAGCAACATGCAGCTCACAAGCGAGCAGACGTTAGAGAGCGCGTTGAACAGTCTGCAGACGTACGAGAAGACGATCAGCCTTCCGGTGGATCTTCTGACACGCAAGACTTCCATCAAGCAGCTGGAGTACGAGGATCAGTTTGATGACTATATTGCCAACGTACAGGATGAACTGGTGGCGGCGTGCAAGGTAACGCAGGGAGCGGTGCGAAGTTATTATGCGACGTCCAGCGGAAAACTTATCACCGGATGGGTGAAGTATGAGGACAACGGTGATAAGACGGCGATGAACACCATCGAGGAAAATGTGGATCTGTCCGGGGAAGACTGGTATGTGAACTGCCAGGGCAGAAAGGCAAAAGTAAATTCTATTTTCAGCTATATCACACAGCCTTATGAGGATCCGCAGACAGGCGAGCAGATCTTCACCGTAGCGCAGGAGGTCAAATACAAAGATGTCTTAATGGGCGTTGTGGCGATGGATATTGATGCGGCGCAGCTGGAGAATTATATCAAGAATATCCGCATTCTCAACACAGGATTTGCCATGCTGATCGATGCGGACGGCAATATTGTGATCGACAGTGACAAAAATACCTTTGCAGACGGAAATGTGACGGGTCTGGAATTCTGGACGCCGATTTCCGGAGAACTGAAGTCTCTGGAGGAGCAGAAGAGTGCCCTGGAGGAAGCGGGCGATGAGAGCGCTTCTGACATCACACTGGAGTCTGTATACACGATGCGTGCAGATGGCATGGACTGTGCGGTGACCGCGATGACAGACCAGGTGACAGGCTGGATTCTTCTGGGCTGCATCAGCGATGTCGAGAACACCGGCAATCTTGCGAAGATCAACGGTGCGCTGGTATTTGCGGGTGCGTTCGGAGTGATCTTCGGTATTGTGATCGCGCTTATTACCGCGTACAGCCTTGTGCGTGAGATCAAAAAGATTGAGCGTGCGACAGCTGCTGTGGCAGAGGGAGATTTTACCCAGACGATTGCGGTCACCAGAGGAGACGAGTTCGGTGCGCTGGAGACGCATTTTAACGATATGGTCAAGGATGTATCCACGGTGATCCGTGAGGTGGAGGATAAGTCCAGACATATTTTAGAGACTTCGGATCATATTTCCGAGATCGCGGGAGATACCAGAAGTACGATGGGACAGGTCGCGGAGGCGATCTCGAGCGTGGCTGACGGTGCGGTGAAGCAGGCGGAGAGCACGCAGGAGGCAAGCAGTGAGGTGGACAACCTCAAGAACAGTCTGGAGTCCTCCAGAGATTGCGTGAGCGAGATCAACCAGATGACCGAGGAGACGAACCGGATCAGTTCGGAGGGACTTGGCAGCGTGAAGGATCTGATCGAGAAATCACAGAAGACCGTAGAGAAGTCGAGCATGTCCCTTGCAGTGATGAATGAGATGATTGCCAGCATCGACAAGATTTTCTATATTTCCGATGCGATTGCGGATATTACGGCACAGACTAATTTGCTTTCCCTGAATGCTTCTATCGAGGCGGCGAGAGCCGGAGAGATGGGCAAGGGATTTGCGGTCGTTGCAGACGAGATCCGGAAGCTGGCGGATGAGTCCAAGGAATCAACGGATGAGATCAAGAAGATTATCACCGAGATTACGGACAAGTCCAAGCAGGTGGAAGAGACCATGCAGGAGAATGAGGAGCTTCAGTCGGAGCAGCAGAAAGCGATCGAGCGCACGGAAGAGGTATTCCGTCAGATTATCGCTCAGATTGAGCAGCTGAATGCCGGCATGGAGAACATCAACCGTCTCAATGCGGATATGTCATCCAACAAGGATACGGTCGTAAGTCGTATGGAGGCGATTGCATCCGTATCGGAGCAGTCGGCAGCGGCGACGGAAGAGGTCAATGCATCCACGGATCAGGTCAACACGACGATGGCAGACATCACGGACTACACGAAGACACTTCAGAATATCGCGCAGGATTTGGAGCAGACGATCGAGAAGTTCCGTCTAATGGAAATTTAAAAATAAGGTTGACAAATACACGTTAATGTATTAAAGTATATGACATACCGATAAACCTTTGAGAAAGAGTAGTAGGCATTTATCCGAGATCACAGAGAGCTGCAGGCGGTGGGATTGCAGTATGGAGGGATTTGTTGAATGGACTTTTGAGGGCGGCCTGAACAGTGGATACGCAGGTAGGAGCCGCCGGGAACCGGACCCGTTATCCATCCGGCATGTATGATAGTGCATGAAGTGAGTGGACATTTTGTCAAGATGAGTGGTACCGCGATAATATTAGTTTATTACCGTCTCAAGCAATAGCTTGGGACGGCTTTTTTTATGTAATAGAAAAAAGGAGGAAATGATTATGAAAAAGAAAATGATGACAGCAGTTCTTGCAATGACGATGGTGGCAGCAGCGGTGGCAGGCTGCGGAAGCAGTTCCGGCTCCGGTACGACCGTGGAATTGACCAATGAGGCAGGAGGAGACGCGCAGGCGGAGACACAGAAGGCAGAGGCAGACCAGACAGCGGCGGAGGGAACCGTATATAAAGTCGGTATTGTACAGTATGTGGATGATGCTTCCTTAAATCAGATTGAAAAAGCGATTGAAGCGGAACTCACAGCAAAGGGAGCAGAGCTCGGAGTTACCTTTGATTATGCGGATTACACGTTCAACGGGCAGGCAGATCAGTCGATCCTGACACAGATTGCAGCGGATCTGGTGGCGGATGATGTGGATCTGATTATCCCGATTGCGACGCCGACCGCAGTCGTGATGCAGAGTGCGACCGAGGAGAATCAGATTCCGGTTGTATTTTCCGCAGTGTCGGATCCGGTGGGCGCCGGACTGGCGGCAGATGTGAACGCACCGGGTTCCAATATTACAGGAACGTCGGATGCCATCGACACGGCAGCGATTTTTGATCTGATGCTGGCGGCAAATCCAGATACCGCAAAGGTCGGACTGCTCTATGATAAGAGCCAGGCTTCCTCCCTTGGTGCGATTGAGGACGCAAAGGCATACTGCGATGAGAAGGGAATCGCCTATGTGGAGAAGACCGGTACGACCTCTGCGGAGGTGCAGGCGGCAGCGGATGCCCTGGTGGCAGAGGGCGTAGACGCAGTGTTTACCCCGCAGGACAACACCGTCATGACGGCAGAGCTTGCCATCTTTGAGAAGTTCATCGATGCGGGAATCCCGCACTACACAGGAGCGGACTCCTTCGCATTAAACGGAGCATTCTGCGGTTACGGAGTCAATTATGAGGAGCTTGGTACAAAGACAGCCGATATGGCAGTCGATATTCTGGTAAACGGAGCCGATCCGGCGGCAACTCCGATCGAGACCCTGGAGCGCGGAATTGTGACCGTAAATACAGAGACGGCAGAAGCACTTGGACTGGACTACTCCATGTTTAAAGATATGTGTTCGGAAGTTATTGAGACAGTAACGGCAGAGGAGTTTGAATAATATGGGATCAATCATCACCTTATCGATCGTGCAGAGTGCACTGGAACTGGGATTTATCTATGCACTGGTTGCGCTTGCACTGTTCATTTCGTTTAGTATTTTAAATATAGCGGATCTGTCAACGGACGGATGCTTTACGCTGGGATGTGCAGTGTGCGCTTCAGTCACACTGGCGGGACATCCGGTACTCGGGCTTTTGGCGGCGATGGCTGCCGGTGTGTGTTCCGGTTTTGTGACGGCATTTTTGCAGACCAGACTCGGCATACAGTCGATTCTGGCAGGAATCATTGTCAACACCGGACTTTACACGATCAATATTGCGGTGATGGGATTCGCCTCCAACCTGAATCTGTTTGCCTGCGATTCCGTATTTATATGGGCAAAAGACGCGATCGGCGGAACCTGGTATAAGCTGATCGTGGCGGCAGTGATTGTCGCACTGGTCGGCGTATTGATCTCGCTGTTTTTAAATACGAGACTCGGACTTTCCATCCGGGCAACCGGGGATAATCCGGATATGGTGCGGGCATCCAGCATCAATACGGGAATGATGATTACGATCGGCCTGTGCGTCGCCAATGCGCTGACGGGACTCTCCGGTGGACTGCTTGCGCAGTACCAGAAGTCATGTGATATTAACCTTGGAACCGGCATGGTGACGATCGCGCTCGCCAGTCTGATTATCGGAGAGACGATCATCGGAAAGGGCAGCATGTTAAAGCGGGTCATCGGCGTGATTCTGGGAAGCTGTCTATACCGTTTTATCGTGGCGGTGGCGCTTCGCCTGAATGTCCCGGCAGAGTGCTTAAAGCTGGTATCCTCCATTATTGTGGCGGTGGCGATCGCTTTCCCTTACCTGAAGAAGCAGGCGGTGTTCTACCGGCAGAAACGGGCGGCAAAAGCGGAGAATGAGCAGTATATTGCGGAATTACTGCGAGAAGAACGGAAGGGAAAAGGAGGAAATGCGTGATATGGCAGCAGAAAGAGAATCCATGCTGATTATGAAAAATGTCAGCAAGACCTTTAATCCTGGCACCGTCAATGAAAAGTGTGCCCTAGACGGCGTCAATCTGACGCTTGGCGCCGGAGATTTTGCAACGATCGTCGGCAGCAACGGCGCGGGAAAATCCACCCTGTTCAATGCGATTACCGGAGCTTTTTTCCCGGACCGCGGTCTGATCATGCTCGGCGGGGAGGATATTACCTATCAGCAGGAGCATGTGAGAAGCAAAGTGATCGGTCATCTGTTTCAGGATCCGTTAAAGGGAACGGCGCCGCACATGACGATCGAGGAAAACATGGCGCTTGCCTATCTTCGGACGACAACCTCCCGGAATGCATATTTCAGCAGGATCAACGCGGCGGATAAGAAAAAATTCAGAGAGCAGCTTGCGCTGCTTGACATGGGACTGGAAGACCGTATGAAGCAGCCGGTGGGACTTCTCTCCGGCGGTCAGCGGCAGGCACTCACACTTCTCATGGCGACGATGGTCACGCCGAAAATTCTTCTTCTGGATGAGCACACGGCAGCACTCGATCCGGCGACGGCAGAGAAGGTGCTGCATCTGACCAGACAGATTGTGGCGGAGCGGCAGATCACCTGTCTGATGGTGACGCACAACATGCATCAGGCGCTGACGCTCGGCAACCGGACATTGATGATGAACGCGGGAAATATTGTACTGGACGTTGCGGGAGAGGAACGTGCGGCGATGTCGGTGGATGACTTGTTGGAGCAGTTTGCGCTCCGCGCGGGAAAAGCGCTCGATAACGACCGTATCCTATTTTCCAAAGTGGAGACACAGGAGTAGGGCGCAGGGAGAAAAACATCACATACAGTCCGAAACGGAGTCGGAATAGCAGATATAAACAGAAAATATGGGAAAAGCCGTTGAAATGTCGGGGCTTTTCCTTTATTATATTAAGATAGTACAAAGGGCGAGGAGGAAATTATGTATCCGATTGTTAAAAAAGAAAAGCTGGCAGACAAGATCTATCTGATGGATGTCAAGGCACCGCGTGTTGCACAGTATTGCGAACCGGGACAGTTTGTCATTGTCAAGATTGATGAGCAGGGGGAGCGTATTCCGCTCACAATCTGTGATTATAACAGGGAAGCCGGTACGATCACGATCGTATTTCAGACGGTGGGAGCTTCCACACAGCGTATGGTATCCTTGGAGCAGGGGGATGCGTTCGCAGATTTCGTGGGACCGCTTGGATGTCCTTCTGATCTGATTGATGAGGATATCGAGGAACTGAAGAAGAAAAAGATTGTGTTCATCGCGGGCGGCGTCGGTACCGCACCGGTGTATCCGCAGGTAAAGTGGCTGCATGAGCATGGTGTGGACTGTGATGTGATTATGGGATCCCGCAATAAGGAGCTTCTGATTCTTGAGGATGAGATGCGGGCAGTGGCAGCGAATCTCTATGTGACGACGGATGACGGCTCTTACGGCTTTCACGGAACCGGCACGGCGCAGCTGCAGGAACTCTGGGATCAGGGCGTGCGCTATGATCACTGTGTGGCAATCGGCCCGATGATTATGATGAAGTTTGTCTGTAAGCTGACAAAGGAACTGGGAATTCCGACGGTGGTTTCCATGAACCCGATCATGGTGGACGGTACCGGAATGTGCGGCGCATGCCGTCTGGTTGTCGGCGACGAAGTGAAGTTCGCCTGCGTGGACGGACCGGAATTCGACGGACATCTGGTGGATTTCGACCAGGCGATGAAGCGCCAGCAGCAATATAAGACAGAAGAGGGCAGAGCAATGTTAAAGCTGACGGAGGGAAATACCCATCACGGCGGCTGCGGACAGTGCGGTTGAGAAGGCAGAAGTGATCGTTAGACGGTGGAGGCAGAGAGAACTGGGGCATCTGCCGGATAGAAAATACAGAGTATGGAGGTTCCTATGGACGTAATGACAAGAGTACCGGTTCGTGAGCAGGACCCGCAGGTGCGAGCAGCGAACTTTGAGGAGGTATGTTTGGGATATAATGCCGAGGAGGCAATGGCAGAGGCAGCGCGCTGCTTAAACTGCAAAAATGCACAGTGCATGAAGGGCTGTCCGGTATCCATCAATATTCCGGCGTTTATCGCGCAGGTAAAAGAGGGCAATTTTGAGGAGGCTTACCACATTATCAGTGAGTCATCCGCACTTCCGGCAGTCTGCGGACGTGTATGTCCGCAGGAGAACCAGTGTGAAGGAAAGTGTATCCGCGGCATCAAGGGTGAGGCAGTTGCGATCGGCAAGCTGGAGCGTTTTGTAGCAGACTGGGCGAGAGAGCATGGCATCAAGCCGAAGAAGGCAGAGAAGCTGAACGGTCATAAGGTGGCTGTCATCGGTTCCGGTCCTGCAGGACTTACCTGCGCCGGTGATCTGGCAAAATTGGGCTATGACGTGACCATTTTTGAGGCGCTGCATGAGGCGGGCGGCGTGCTTGTCTATGGTATTCCGGAATTCCGTCTGCCGAAGCAGAAGGTCGTTGCGGCAGAAGTGGAGAATGTCAAGGCGCTCGGCGTGAAGATCGAGACGAACGTTGTCATCGGCAAATCTGTCACGATCGATGAGCTGATGGAGAATGAGGGATTTGAGGCGGTATTTATCGGTTCCGGCGCGGGTCTTCCGCGTTTTATGGGTATTCCGGGCGAGCAGGCAATGGGCGTATTTTCGGCAAATGAATTTTTGACGAGAAACAACCTCATGAAGGCATTTTTAGAGGAGTACGATACTCCGATCAAGGCGGGAAAGAAAGTGATCGTTGTCGGTGGCGGTAACGTGGCAATGGACGCTGCGAGAACGGCTAAGCGTCTTGGCGCGGAAGTACATGTCGTGTACCGGCGCGGTGAGGAAGAACTTCCGGCGCGTAAGGAAGAGGTACATCATGCGAAGGAAGAGGGCATTATTTTTGACCTGTTACAGAATCCGACGGAGCTTTTGGTGGATGACAACGGCTGCGTAAAAGGCGCGAGAGTCATTAAGATGGAGCTTGGCGAGCCGGATGCCTCCGGCAGAAGAAGCCCGGTGGAGATTCCGGGATCCGAGTATGAGATTGAGGCGGACACGGTCATCATGTCGCTCGGAACTTCTCCGAATCCGCTGATCTCCTCCACGACAAAGGGACTTGAGACGAACCGCAGAAAGTGTATCGTGGCAGAGGAAGAAAACGGCGCTACCTCCAAGAGCGGTGTATTTGCCGGCGGAGATGCCGTGACAGGAGCTGCAACGGTCATCCTGGCAATGGGTGCAGGAAAAGCGGCTGCGAAGGGAATTGACGCATACTTGAACACAAAATAAATACGTAATAGATTCGGGAAGGGGCTGTCACATGAGTGGCAGCCTCCTTTCATGCATAAGAAATATTAGATAAGTAATATTATAAGAGGCACACTTGGGGATTTCATGTGGAAATGCAGATGGAAATTCGGTTCAAAAAATGTGGAATTTCTAACCAACAGAATGTTTGCATCCGCGATGATCCGTGTCTTTCTAAGTTTGGAGCACTCTACGGACTGTGTCCGCAAGTCAGCAGACAATTTTAGGACTTTTGTGCGTGTCCCTTATTGGCACCTCTGAATAAAACATAACCGCGCGAAGCCGATGTTTGAGCCGGCATCTGCCATATTTTCAATAGCAGATGCCGGCGAGTTTCGGTTCGCGCGGTTTTATATTGTCTATGAAGAGGTGCCATTAGGGACACCAGAAAGTCCGCTCATTGTCTGCGACTTGTCGGACACACTCCGTGAGTGTCCAAACGTGGAAGAGACACGGAATTCGATGCAAACATTCAGCTGGAAGAAATACTCACATTTTTCTCCAACGAATATCCCATCTACATTTCCATCTGAAATCCCACGGTGTGATCTTCTGATAATATTACTTATCACATCCAGAGGCGTTGCCGGTCTTAAGCGGCAGCCCCTGATAGAACGTTATTCGAGATTCAGATGCTTTGTGATGATTCTGGCGCACACCAGGTACAAAATGACAATGACGATGATCGAGTAAATGTTGCTGGTGGCAAACAGTGAACTCGGCAGGATACTTGTTGTCGATGTGGTCGTATTGTCGATCGTTGTGGTAACGGCAAAGAAATTCACGGAATTATCTCCCGACTGGAACATACCGGTTCCAAACATGAGGATCATGGAGAAAATCTGCTGCATAAAATAGAGGATGATGCCCGCGACGAGGGAGGCAGCCACTTTATTGCTGGAGAAAAGCTGTCCGATCGAAGCGCTTGCAAACACCCAGAGCAGGTAGATTAAGCAGGAGCAGATCACGCTCAATACCATCTGGAAGATGAAACGGAAGGAAAATACATCCTGACCGAATACCTCATCCCAGGCGGAAGTAAAATCCTGCCATGCGGTTCCGTGGGAGGCGCTGGCGATAAGCACTACGATGGAGACAGTCATCAGAGCCATGGAGAGAAACATCCACACGAAGGAGGTTATCAGTTTTACGTGAAAGGGAGCAAGTGCTTTTACCGGGAGGGTGTGTGTCAGATATCCCTGGGCAGAATACATTGTGCGGTAGAAGTGAACACACAGGTACACGTACATCACGATAAGGACAGCAAAAATGGCAAGGATATAAAGGACAATCGCGGAGACGGACAGAATGGATGCCAGTTTGCTTTCGCCCGCCTGATCCAGGTCTAAGGAATACAGCACCACGGAACCTACGGCGGTGGTGACGATCAGAATGGCATACAGGATCAACATGATCTTTGCCGTGCTCTTAAATTCATATTTAAATAATTTTTTTAACATCTGTATACCTCCCTGAAAAGTGCATCGACGGATTTTCCGTTGTTCATGCGGATATCATCCACGGATGAGGTAAGCCGGATCTGACCGTGATCGATGAAGATGACTTCATCCAGAATATTTTCGATGTCGGCGATCAGATGCGTCGAGATTAAAATGGAAGCTTCCGGTTCGTAATTCGACAGGATGATATTTAAGATAAAATCGCGTGCTGCCGGATCGACGCCTGCGATCGGCTCATCTAAAATATACAGATCTGCATGACGGCTCATCACGAGAATCAGCTGCACTTTTTCTTTGGTTCCCTTGGACATGGTCTTCAAACGATCCGAGGCGTCAATCTGAAGCTTTCCCAACATGTCGTAGGCACGCTTTTCGTCAAAATCTTCATAGAAATCAGAAAAATACCGGATAATATCGCGAACCCGCTCGTTCATATTCAGATAAGTGTGATCCGGCAGATAGGAGATATGCTTCTTACTCTCTGTGCCGATCGGATTCTGCTGCATAAAGATGGAACCGGAGGTGGGGGCAAGCAGACCGTTGATCATCTTGATCAGGGTGGTTTTGCCGCTTCCGTTCGGTCCGAGCAGGCCGATGATGTGTCCGCTCTCAATGGCGAGGTTAATATGGTCGATGGCGGTTTTTTTGCCGTAACATTTGGTCAGATCTTTACACTCCAACAAAGTGCTCATTGTTTTTCTCCTTTCATCGTCTGATTCATGAGCGACAGGATTTCATCGTTTTGAAAGCCGAGCTGCCGCATCTGTGCTAAAAATTCTTCCATTTTCTCGGTAGCAAGAGAGGTTTTTAACTGTTCTATCATATGACAATCCTCCGTGATAAAGCGTCCGCTGGTCCGTCTGGAATAGACCAGACCGGTGCGTTCAAGTTCTGCAAAGGCCTTTTGCATGGTGTTCGGGTTGACGGATGCTTCCGCTGCGAGATCGCGTACGGACGGAAGCTTATCTCCCGGCTGGTAGCGGCCGGAAACGATGTCCGTCTGGATTCGTTCCACGATCTGTAAAAAGATGGGACGATCAGAATCAAGGGTCCATGCCATAGTGTCATCTCCTTTCTAAATCATCTGTACTAATAAGATAATACAATAATACAGTAAGCGTGTCAACTGTTTTTTTGATGACAAAAACAGCGCATTTCGTTACGAAAAATGAAAGAATGAAAAATATGACCGATATATAAAGTAGAAAACAGAGCATGGATGCGAAAGCGGGGAGGAATATGAGTGTTATATATTGCGGCGTGCGGGAATGAGGCATCCGTGCGTAAGTATTTAAAAGAGATGGAAGGCGAATATGTAAGAGAGGATGTACAGATTCTTTGCGGAGATGAAATTGAGGGAAGCGGCACAATGCCGGATGTTCTTTTCCTTTCGGATAGTGGCATAGAGGAGTGCCAGAAAAAGATTCCAGTATGGTTCCGCAGAAAAGCGTTTGACAATGCGGGAGAACTGAAACAGAGAAAAGCAGGGGCAGAAAGGAAGCGCCCGCTGCTGATTAAAACAGACGGAACCTATTGCTGTGTGGATCAGAAAACCATTCTCTATGCAGAGAGTGTGGGGCGTAAGGTGGTGCTTCACACAAACACGGGAATCATTGCATATTATGCCAGAATGAAGGAGGTGGAAGAAATTTTAGGCAACGGGTTTTTCCGCTGCCATCGCGGGTATCTGGTGAATTTTGCCGCGGTAAAAAGTTTTGAGGTGGGAACGATCCTGCTGAAGAACGGGGAATCCATTCTGATGGCGAAACAGAAGTTTAATGATTTTGCGTCGGCTTATGAGACGTATCTTAACGAACGATAGGGATACAGAAAAGAAACGGGGAAAATGAGTATGAGAATTTATAACAGAGACCAGTCTGCCATTCTGGGTGCGAGGAACAACCGGCTGGCAAAGATGCGTGCGTTTTCCAGCAGCACAAAGACACGCGCATCATCCAAAGGAACGACGCAGAGCGCGCCAAAGAGTAAAAACTACAGGACATCTGCGTGGATGCAGTTTTTAAATCAGTTTCAAAACGGGACAGCCGTATCCGGCGACAAAATCGTGGAGAATCAGAAAAAAAGCTACGATTATGAGATCACGGGACTGGCGGCGGAGCGTGTGGAGACGCATATGAAGCGTTTTCTGGAGGAGGGAGAAAAATCCCTTTACCAGGAGGGAGAGGACACCGGAAAGAAGCTTACGAAGGAAATGGAAAGTTTTGTATCCGATTACAATATGATGATCCGCAAGATTGGTGACTTGTCGGACAGTGTGGACGAGACGTATGCAAAGAAGCTGAAAACGGAGATCTCCGCGCGGGAGACCGCCTTAAAACAGATCGGAATCACGCTGCAGAGAGACGGCACGCTGTCGTTTGATAAGACGGTGTTTCAGACAGTAAAACCGGAGGCGGTGCAGAAGATTTTCGGGGATAAGAGCACGCTGTCGAACCGCGTGCAGGTGCTGGCTTCGGGTGTGAAGAGCAACTGTAGAAAACAGGCGGCAGCGCTTTCTACAACTTCTTATACGACCAGCGGCAATTACAGCCGCTATGCGTCGGACAGTAATCAGACGCGGCAGACCGGCAGCCGCTACAATGCGAAAGGTTAGGAATGGAAGCAGAGCGGGTGAAGACAAAAAAGGTCAGCGCAGCAGACCGGATTCCGGAGAAGACCGGCAGAAAAAAGTGGAGCGTTCTCTTTCTGGAGTCTCTGCTCAAAGAGGCGAAGGAGCGGGAGGCGGAAAGCGAAAAAGCCAGACCGGCAGTCGACGGCGAGAGCTGGATCCGCCCCGGAAGAGACACCTTTGAACATTCGGAGAATCCGGAGGAACTCTGGTGTGAATCCTATGAGGATATCATGGGGATCGTGCGCATGGTTGGAAAGTGGAAAGCCAACATTCTCTATCAGATTGCCAATGCCATCCTGCGGGACTATCACGAAAAAAAGCTGGACGAGGACGGTGTGGGAGAACTGTTTGGCCTGTGCTGCCAGAAGTGTAAGGACACGGGAGGCGGCACCGGCAGGAAGACGGAGCCGCAAATCACGGAGACTGTCCTTGAATTTTTCCTGCGTGCCAATGCGCGGATGAGTGTATTTTCCATGGAGAGAGCGGGAAAGCGCCTGACGGCGCGCTGCGGCTTGAACTGGTCCGGCACGACGTACTATGACGCTTGGTATTTTTACCGCTGTGCACAGATGCACAGACGGCTTTTTGTGGTTGCCGGAAGAATTGCAGCGGAACTGGGAGAGAAGGTATCCTCCCCGGAGGAATTAGAGCAGAGGACGCAGTTTGCGGTGGTTGGCGGATTGACATTTCACGGGGTGTTTGGCTGGGTGCAGCAGAAGGACAATTATCCGGTCAACCAGTATGGCTTGAAGAATTCCGGAATCGAACCGCCGCACCATTTTGTGTATCTGTACCGGAATCATTACAGCGAGGCGGAAAGACCGTGCGTACAGTTTCTGGAGACGCTTATGCGGGAGCAGACCGCATGTGCGCAACGAAAAGAACTGTGGCGCCACTACACGATACAGGACGGACGGGAATACCACAACGGCATGAGTTATCTGCTTGAGGGAAGCCTTGCGGACGAGCAGGATGAAAAAATGTACGAGGCGGCACTTTTGTTTTTACAGAATTTCAGGCTGTACCGCGTAGACGGCTGCGTGGAGTTTTTGTATACGGCATATGAAAAAGAGTGGGGATGAGAGATCCGGCGGAAGTATCCGCCGGATTTTTTCATAGGAAATTACGTCCTATGAATGAAAAAGCCCTTCGGCAGGATCGCACTGCGTCGGAGTAGAATTATGTCGCTGGAGCAACCCGCCGCAGCTTACGGAAAAGAAGCGGATGCGTTGTGTTGCGCGAGGATAAGGAATGTGTAAAAAATTAGTCAAAATAATTGGAAAATAGTAGAAAAAATGGGAGAAATGAACTATAATAAAAAAAGATTTTGAATCGATAGAGAAAGAGTGACAGGAGGGAGTAAGACTATGGGTCAGACATCGGGTTCAGACAGGAATTACATTTATAAAGATAAGAGTGAACGCTACCGCTATATGAATACATTTTATATTTTTGCAGTGGTTATTTTATGGGTACTGTTTGGGGTGTATCTGCTGGCGAAGCTTGCGAGCAAGAGCATTGCAGTCGGTACGGCGGTCGGAAATGTTGTGCTGATTATTTTATTTGCGGTGGTTGAACTGGCGTTTTATCTGCGCAATAAGTCTGATGTGAGATTAAAGAGGGTTGTTGCCATCGGCGTCGGCGTAGAATTTACGTTGATTGGAATGCAGACAGATGCAGAGTTTATCTATTTTGCACTTATTGCCATTCTGACATTGCAGATTCCGTATTATGATATGAAGAGATATAAACAGACCTGTATCGCTTTTTCGGCGTTATTTACACTGGTGGAGGTCATTCGTGTAATCAAGGGGATTGGTTTGCGGGATGTGGACAGCCTGTGCCGGGTATTATGTGTGTATCTGTTATTTTTCATTATGTACCGGGTGGGCAGCATAGCCAAGACATTCAGCGATCATGCACTGGGTTCTGCAGCGTCCGAGGGTGAGAAACAGAAGGTGATGCTGGAAGGAATCCTTGACATCTCAAAGACTGTGCGGGATGAGTCTGAGAGGAGTACCAGTCTTGTGGATGAACTGGTGCACACTTCGGAGACAGTTGCGCAGAGCATGCAGGAGATTTCTTCCGCAACCAACACGACGGCGAAGAATATCGAAGAGCAGAATAATATGACACAGAGTATCCAGTCGGCTATTGACGAGACGGGCGAGCGCTCCAGAAAGATGGTGGATGTGGCGACGGATTCCAATGAGAATATTCAGGAGAATCTGCAGGTAATGGAAGAATTGAAGAACCAGTCCGAGCAGATTGCGGCGACGAATCATGAAGTGACGGAGTCCATGACACGCCTGCAGAATAAGACCAAGGAGGTCGAGGAGATCGCAGGCATGATCCTCAATATCTCCAACCAGACGAACCTGCTGGCACTCAACGCATCCATTGAGAGTGCGAGAGCCGGTGAGGCAGGACGCGGATTTGCCGTGGTTGCTGAACAGATCAGACAGCTTGCCGAGCAGACGAAGAAGTCCACGGAGGAGATTACCACGATCATCAACGAGCTGAATGAAAATGCACGCGACGTTATGACTTCGGTGGAGTCTTCGGTGGAAGCGACAGAGAGCCAGAATGAGAAGATTGCGGTTGCGGCAGAGTCTTTTGAACGTCTGAATGAAAATATGTCACAGCTTATCGGAGATATCAATGAGATCGCGGGACAGATCACAGGACTGTCGGATTCCAACAACCGCATTGTGGAGAATATTTCACAGCTGTCTGCAGCGACAGAGGAAGTGACTGCAAGCGCCGAGCAGGTGCGTGAGATGAGCGAGCAGAACCGGAACTATGCGGAGGAAGTAAAGGGGGCCATCGGAACGATCCGAGGCAGAACCGACGAGATGAAGCAGTTTACATAAAAAAATGGGATCTGTGATATTGCAAAAAACAGATAACTGAAAGTTCCGGATACAACGGACGGCGGCAATTCTGACCGCAAAATCCGGTATTTCTAACCATGCCGCGCTTGCCATCTTCGATGATCCGTGTCTTTCCAAGTTTGGAACACTCCACGGACTGTGTCCGCAAGCC
>OLPS01001936.1_pt1 | contig 20194 bp, 14 predicted proteins | sample 1673071 | NCBI WGS metagenome assembly OLPS01 (sample SAMEA3136752, study PRJEB25190) | human gut metagenome | reverse complement strand
TGTGCCGAAGATAGTTAGCTGGAAACGGCTTGTGAAAATAGGTAGTCGCCGACTTGAACAGAAAGCTCTGAGAGAAATCTCAGGGCTTTTTTGTTGTGTCTGTAGAATAATGGAGAAATTCTTTGTGGAAAGTGCTGCGGGCGGGATGAAGGTGTTCTTTTCACACACAGCGGTTGCCCTGACCACAGAGGTCTCGGAAACAGAAGAATGGCAGGGCGGCGATCTGGTGATCTTTGAAAACCATATCGGCATCGTGTCCGACCGGAGAAATAAAAACGGAGTGCCCTACATCATTCACCACAATGACCCCTGGCAGAGCGCCTATGAGCAGGACATTCTGGAGAAACGCACCGACATCGTGGGCCATTACCGGATCTCGGAATAATACGCCAAAAGCGGCCCCGCCGCGTTGCGGATGCAACGTGACGGGGCCGCTTTGCGATATAATAATGGAGAAGAAACCGAAGAGAATTCCGATTATTCCAGACCGGCCATCTGCTTGATGGCCTTCATGGCGAAGGTCAGGGTGCGGCCCATGGCAACACCGGCCATCAGGCAGGGATAGTTGTTGGCGAAGAAGCTGCCGGACATATCACCAGTGATGTAGAGGCCGGGCATGGGCTGGTTGTTGGTGTCCAGAGCCTGGCCCTTTTCGTTGATGGCAATGCCCTGCTCGGTGGTCAGCAGCGATGCGCCCAGCCAGCAGCCATAGAAGGGAGCGGTGCGGATGGCGCTCAGGCGGTAAGCAGGCTTGCCGAAGTCCTCGTCGTTCTGCTTGTCGTACAGCTCGTTATAGCGCTCCACGGTAGCCAGGAAGGTTTCCTTGGCAGCACCGGTAAAGCCCATCTTGTCGGCCAGCTCGTCCAGCGTATCGCACTTGAACATCAGACCTGCTTCGATGTGCTTCTCCATGGTAGAAGTGACCATCTGAGGCATATTACGAGACATGGCAGAGCAGCCGATGGTGTGGAAGCGCTCAATATCCTCGGCAAAGTTTGCGTCGTGGATCTGCGCATAGACGCGGCCCGGCTGGTGAGAAGCGGCATAGACGATGTCGTTGTAGGGGCAGCTCTCGTTGGCGAAGCGCTCACCGTTGCGGTTGACCTTCAGGAACGGCTGGGTGCCGGTGTTGTACTGGCTGACGGTGCCGGGGAAAGCCTTGCCGCCAAAGGCACTCTCGCTGTCCACATAACCGGCATCCACGCCGGGAGCCACGATGCCGCGGTCAAACAGCATGGGAGCGGATTCCTTGTCCAGGTTGGCACCGGCCCACACAGCAGCGCGGATGCCGTAGCCCTTGGTGGCGGGGGAGTAGGAGCAGGCGGTGGTGACGCTGGTGCCCAGAGGATCCAGCTGCTCCATCATGTACGGGTTGCCAGCGTAGCCGCCGCAGGCCAGCAGAACGCCCTTGGCTGCGTTGTAGCGGATGAAGTGGTCGTCGTCCATGTTCTGAGCGATGACGCCGGTGATGCGGCCGGAGTCGTCTTTCTCCAGCTTGGCCAGGCTGACCTTGAAGTCCACATCGTAGCCCAGCTCGCGGATGTAGTCCAGCAGCAGCTCGTTGCGGGGCTTGCCGGACTGGTTCTCGCTGGCCATGTAGTTGTGCTCTTCCACGGGGAAGAGGTAGTCGGTGTTGTGCTCGGCGTTCTCGGCGGGCCAGGCAGCCTCGGAACCGGAAGTGAAGTCGCACTCCCAGCCGTACTTGTCCTCCAGGATGCTGCGCATGAAGTCGTGCATGGCGGCGGACTCATTGATCCAGGTGCGGACAACGCGCTGGTCGCACTTGCCGGAAGCGTAGCGGGAGATCTCGCTCAGCAGCTTGGCGCGGTCAAAGGGCTCCTCGCCGGCAGCCTTGGCGGCGGCGGAGTCGATGGCGCCGTACCAGTGGCGGGTGTCCTGCACGTTGCCGTTCTGCTCGATGACGCGGAAGTTCAGGCCGTTGGCGGCTGCGTAGGCAGCGGCAAACATGCCGCCGTTGCCGGCGCCCACGATGAGGATGTCGGTGTCCAACGTCTCGGTGATGGCAGCCTCGTCGATGTCGGGCTCGGTGCCCAGCCAGTCGTTCTCGTCGCCGGTGGGCAGCTGAACGGAGGACACAACGGCCTCGCCCTTGGCCTGTGCATAGCAGCTCTTGGCAGCCTTCATGACGGCCTCGGAGGTGATGGTGGAGCCGGACACGCCGTCGATCTCGGCAGAACCGGCAGCCAGCAGCTGATCGCGCAGCTCGTCGGCAGCAGCAGCACCGATGGAAGCGGTCTCGCCGGAAGTGTCCACGACCACGTCGGTCACGGCGCTGTCGGAGAAGGTCATGGTGACCTTGACGGTGGAGGAAATGCCCTCGGCAGTGCCCTCATAGGTGCCGGGGATGTAGGTGCCGGTTGCACCGGAAGCGGCAGCGCTGCCGGAAGCAGCGGTGGAGGTGGAGCCGGAGGCTGCATTGCAGGCAGCCAGAGCACCGGCGGTGACACCGCTCATGGCGGCGGCAGCGGCGATCTTCAGAAAGCCTTTGCGGGAGATCTTGTTCATAGTGGTTTCCTTCTCTTTCTCTTCTTGTGTCTCTTTGTGATTTTTGGCCCTGCTCTGTGGAAAAATCTGCACAGAACCAACAAAAACAGTTTAGCATACCTGTGAAAAGTATGTCAATCAATTTGGGGCACGGAACGCCTTAAACTTTGTTAAACATTTGGCGCAGGTATGGCCCGGTCAATGGAGAAAAATGCAGGCTCTGCGGGGATTTTTGCCAAAAACAATGCACGGAAACATTGCGCAGGTGTTGCGGTTATGTTACAATTGAGTTGCACACAGAAGCCGGCCAGCCACGACCGGCAGAACGGCAGCAAACGCTGTCACGGAAAGGGAGATTTTGGTATGAAGGTGGCAATGATCGGGCACAAGGACTTCCCGTCCCGTTCGGGTGGTGTGGAAGTCATGGTCGGCGGGCTGGCAACCAGCCTGGTCCGGCGCGGTTATGAGGTCACGGTGTACAACCGCGGCCTGCAGAAGGGGCACAATGTTTACACGACCGAGGGCGTGCAGGCCCGCCGCATCTTTACCGTTCAGAAGGCGTCGCTGAATGCCATGGTCTATTCGTTCCTGGCCACCTTTGACGCCCTGACGCGGGACTACGATGTGATCCACTACCACGCCATCGGCCCATCGGTGCCGCTGGTGATCGCCAAGCTGTTCGGCAAGCACACGGTGTGCACCGTGCACGGGCTGAACTGGAAGGTGGACAAGTGGGGCGGCTTTGCCAGCGCCTACCTGAAGCTGGGTGAGCGGGTGGCCGCAAAGTATGCGGATGATCTGGTGGTGCTGTCGGAGAGCGAGTGGAACTATTTTCAGGAAAAGTACGATCGTACCGCCATCCTCATCCCCAATGCGGTGCAGATGCGCCAGCCGCTGCCCTGCAACCTGATTCGCGAAAAATACGGGCTGGAAGCCGGGAGCTACATTCTGTATGTGGGCCGCATCTCGCCGGAAAAGGGCCCGCTGGACCTGGTGGAGGGCTATCTGAAAGCCCACACGGACAAAAAACTGGTGTTGGCCGGCCCCTTTGCGGAGACCGAGTACTGCACCACGGTGCGGGAGAAGATCGCGGGCAACCCCAACATCATCACGACGGGCTATGTGGTGGGCGACGCGCTGCTGGAGCTGTACAGCAACTGCGCCCTGTTCGTGCTGCCCAGCCACACCGAGGGCCTTTCGCTTTCGCTGCTGGAGGCGCTGTCGCTGGGGGTGAAGTGCCTCGTGAGCGACATCCCGGAGAACACCACGGTGACCGCCGACTACGGCACCGCGTTCCGCACCGAGGACACCGACAGTCTGGCCCGGGCACTGGAGCGGGACACCGCCCGGCCCCTCACGCCGGAACAGCGCGAGGCACAGGTGGACTATGTGCGCACCAACTTTGATTATGATGTCATGCTGGATCGGTACGAGGAAGTGTATCACCATGTGATCGGTGACCCGCTCAAGGAGATACCTTCGCAGGCCAAGGCACACCGCAAGGCCGCAGCCGCCCAGGGAGGCGCAGCATGATAAAGGAAGAACAGAACCCGGTCGGGCCGGTGCTGACCGCGGCCGAAAGCCGCCGCCGGGTGCTGCACAACATGTGCTCGTCGCTGTTGTACAACCTGTCGGTGATCCTGTTCGGCCTGCTGCTGCCGCGGCTGTACCTCACCAGCTTCGGTTCGGAGCTCAACGGTCTGGACAGCACCATCAAGCAGATCTTTTCCTGTCTGACACTGCTGGAAGCGGGCGTGGGCCTGGCCTCGCAGCAGGCCTATTACCTTCCGGTGGCCGTGGGCGACCGGAAAGCCATCAACGGCATTTTTTCGGCCACGCATCACTATTACCGCCGCACCGGTATCGTGTATCTGCTGGTCACGGTGGTGTTTGCGCTGCTGTACCCCCTGTGCATCAACACAGTGCTGTCCTACGGCACCGTGAGCCTGATCGTGGTGTTCTACGGCATCCCGGGCATCGTGAGCTATCTGGTGCAGGGCAAATACCGCTCCTTTATGGAAGTGGAAGGCAAAAACTATGTGATCACCTACATCACCACGGCCACCATGGCGGCGGGCAACCTGCTGCGCATGCTGGCGCTGCTGTTTACCCGCAGCATCCTGTTGGTGCAGGTGACCTACTGCGTGCCTTCGGTGTTCCAGGTGCTGGTGCTTACGGCCTATATGCGCAAAAACTATCCGTGGCTCAACGCGCACGACACCCCCAATCTGGAGGCGCTGGCCCAGCGCGGCTCGGTGCTGGTGCATCAGCTCACGGGCATCGTGTTCAACAACACCGACACGATCCTGATCTCCAGCCTGTGCGGTCTGGCGTCGGCCAGTGTGTACACCATTTATATGCTGTTTTTCTCCAACATCGAAAAGCTGTTCTACTCGATCGTCAACAGCATCAGTTTTCGGCTGGGGCAGCTGTTCTATGTGGAGCCGGAAAAGTTCAAGCGGCTGTACCGGCTGTACGATGCCCTTTACCTTTCCGCGGCCTTTGCACTGTTCACGACCGTGGCTGTGTTCCTGATGCCCATCATCGCGCTGTACACGGCGGGCGTGACCGATGCCGAGTACCTTGACACCCGCCTGCTGGTGCTGTTCACGGCGGTGGAGCTGCTGTCCAGCGCCAAGCAGCCGTTGGGGATGCTGCTGAACATCAGCGGCCGCTTTGAAGAGACCCGGCAGCAGGCCCTGATCGAGATGGGCATCAACCTGCTGGTGTCGGTGATGTCGGTGCTGCGGTTCGGCATCGCGGGCTGCCTGTTCGGCACACTGGCGGCGCACCTGTACCGCTATACGGCGTTGATCCTTTTTACCCGGACCAAAGTGCTGGGAGAGTCGCCGGTGGGCGATTTTGTGCGGCTGGGCGTCAACGGGCTGCTCTGCTTTGTGCTGCTGTACCTGCTGGGATTTGACCGCTGCTATGGCGGCGGCTATCTGATGGTGTGCCTGAAGGGTGCGTTGTTCGGGCTGTGGGTGCTGCCGCTGTTCCTTGTGGTGAACGCGGTGCTGGACTGGCGCAATGTGGACACCCTGCGCGGGCTGCTGCACACGCTTACGATCAAAAAAGGAGCGACGGAGGAAAAACACGATGCGGAATGAAGAAACGATGTGCGAGGGCCTGCTCTCGGTCGTGATCCCGGTGTACAACATCCGGGACTATGTGGAGCGCTGTGTCCGCTCGGTGCTGGCGCAGCCGGATGTGCCGCTGGAAGTGCTCATCGTGGATGACGGCAGCACCGATGACAGCGGTGCGGTGTGTGACGCACTGGCGGCAGAGGACAGCCGGGTCACAGTGATCCATAAGCCCAACGGCGGCCTGTCGGACGCCCGCAATTACGGGCTGTGCCATGCACAGGGCGAGTATATCCTGTTCATGGACGGTGATGACTGGCTGGCAGAGAACGTTTGCCCCGGCCTGCTGCAGATGGCGCTGCAGGACCGGGCCGATGTGGTCATCGGCAAGGCGCATTTTCTGCGCGAGGAACCGGTGATGACCCGCTGGGAAGAAGCGGTGGAAAAAAACTTCACCTTTCACACAGTTTACACCGGTAAGGAGTATCTTTTGAAATGCCTGCAGACCGGTGGCCTGCGGGTGGAAGTGGGGCGGCACCTGTACCGCACCGGCTTTTTGCGGGCGAACGGCCTGCAGTTCTGCAAGGGCATCCTGCACGAGGACGAAGAGTTCACGCCGCGGGTGCTGCTGCAGGCGCAGCGGGTGGTGCTGACCGGGCAGGAGATCTACTATTACGATAACTGCCGCGCCGGTTCCATCACGCACGCGGAAGGGTTGAGCACCCGCCGTGTTCAGGACCGGCTGCGCATCTACGACAGTCTGGCGGAGATCTACCGTACGGTGACCCCGCGGGCGCTGCGCCGCCGCCTGCAGGATGACCTGTGCTGGAAGTATCTGGACTGCGCGGCGCGGTTCGATTGCAGGACCCTGCCGGGCTACCGCCCGCAGCGGCTGCGGATGCTGCTGTTTGCCTGCACGCCCCGCCGCCGGGCCAAGGCAGCGCTGTTTGCCCTCTCGCCGGAGCTGTTCCGGCGGGTGATGAATCATTGACCCATTGACGAGGAAAGGCAGAAGAGCATGGCGCAACATGCAAGAATAAAACGAACGCCCCCGCCGGACGGCGCACGCCGCCGATGGTGGCAGAACCGGCTGCTGCAGCTGCTGGCGGCTTTTGTGCTGCTGTGCGGCGCGGCAGCTGCCGGACTGAAACTGTACACGGATTATACGAATAGTCATTTTCAGGTGACCTTTTACCGGGTGACCTCCAGCCATGTGTCGGAAAAGCTGCGGGTCCTGTTTTTGTCGGACCTGCACCTGCGGGAATACGGCGAGCACAACGAGGAGCTGATCCAGACCGTGCAGGAGCTGGACCCGGACCTGATCCTGCTGGGCGGTGACCTTGTCACCTTCCCGAACCCGGAGTATGAGAATATGCTTTCGCTGTGCCGCAGCCTTGCCGATGTGGCCCCGCTGTACGGGGTGCTGGGCAACCACGAAAGCGAGATGATCTACGGCGGGGTGGATGACCAGCTGGCCGAAAAATTTTCGGAGGCCGGGGTGCAGCTGCTGCGCAATGAGACCCGCACCATCCAGATTGGGGAAAACAACGTGGAGCTCATCGGGCTGGAAGGTGCCCTGAAGGACTTTTACAAATACGGTGCCAGCGACTGTGTGGAGAGCCTGAGCCGCCAGTACGACACCTTCCGCATCTGCATCAACCATGTGCCCATGGCCTTTGTGGACTACATGCAGGATGCGCCCTTTGACCTGGCGCTGGCCGGGCACACCCACGGCGGCCTGATCCGCCTGCCGGTGCTGGGGCGGCTGTACACCGCAGAGGAGGGGCTGTTCCCGGAGTATGCGGGCGGCATGTACCAGCTGGACAGCGGGGCACCCCTCATCGTGGGCTGCGGCCTGGGCGACTCCAACCAGATCCCCCGCGTATACAATCCGCCGGAGCTGGTTCTGGTGGATGTGAACTGGTACTGAGATGAACGAACTTGAAAGGAGGCCCGGAGACGTGGTGACAAAGATCAAGCAGATCTTCAAACAGGCTGTGCTGCGCTTCTGGAGCCTGCGGGTGCCGTTGATCGTGGTGTGCATCCTGCTCGCGGCACTGCTGTGCACCGCACAATATCAGGACAGCAGCCGGGTGGCCTCGGCCCAGATGACCCTGAACTACTCCGAGGCATCGCAGGGGCTCAACCCCAACCGCACCCGGTTTACGACTACCGACCTGACCTCCGACGAGGTGCTGCAGAGCACCCTGTACAACGCCGGACTGGAAGGTCAGATGACGGTGGAACAGCTGCGCAAGGCCATTACGGTGGAACCCACCGATGTGACCAACGTGAGCAGCTCGGAAAACTACATCACCACCAGCTGCAGCATCAGCCTGCAGCTGGAAGAACCCTGCCAGCACCTGACCGCAGCCACGCTGCTCCGGATCTTCTGCGGCAGCTACAAGGATTATTTCATGGAGCACTACGGCGAGAACCAGAGCGTGTTCTCCTGCACCATGCCGGATTACTTTGACACCGAGCCGTATCTGCGCCTCAAGAGCCTGACGCTGCGGGCCAACCAGCTGGACCGCTACCTCACGGCCCGTGTCAGCGAGAACAAGAGCTATCAGGACGCCACCACCGGCAACACCTTCCTGAGCCTGTCCAAGCAGATCCAGAACGTGATCAACTACGAGATCCCGCGCATCCAGGCCTATATCCTGCGGGGCGGCCTGTCGGCGGACGTTTCTTCCCTGACGGCCATGCTGCAATACAAGCTGCAGATCGAGCAGCTGGACTATCAGGAGCAGATGGCCTACTACAACTCCGACAATCTGGGCATTGGCCTGTACGATGAGAGCATGAGCGCCATCGTCATGATCCCCACGCTGGACGAGAACAGCGAGTTCTATATGTCCCGCACCAAAACGGCGCTGGACACCATGGCCAGCGACGCCGACGGTGCCCTGGCGGAGGCGACCTCCCATCAGGATGTGATCACCACCACCCAGTATGTGGTGCAGCAAATGCAGACCATGAGCGACCCGGCGGGCCTGACCACGGTGAACGCCATGCTGCAGGAACTGGAAACCACCATGGATCAGATCCAGCAGGCACTGCGGGTGACGGATGCCTCCTATATCATCTATAAGACTCAGAACTACCTGGTGTTCAACTATGCGGCCGGCTCCTTTGTGCAGCAGACCGGCCTCAAGCGGGTGATTGTGGAAATGGCAGTCTTTGTGGTGCTGTGCTTCGGCCTGTGCATGGTGCGCACCGCCCGGCAGATCCGGAAGGAGGAACAGCGTTGAAAAAGTTTGATATCCTGCGCTACCTCCGGCGGTTCTTTGCACTGGTGCTGGCCGTGACCATGGTGGGCACAGTGGTGGTGTACTGGTACTGCAAGAACAACCAGACCTACACCGCCAGTGTGAACATCAAGTACCTGCACGACGGCATCAAGGACGGCTTTGCCCCGGACGGCACCGCCATGAACGTGGACGAGATCTATTCTTCCAAGGTCATCTCGCAGGCCATGGAGAGCCTTGGGCTGCAAAGCGGCATCAACCTTGTGCGCTCCCACTGCACGGTGGAAGAGCTGATCCCGGACGACCAGAAGGCCCTGCAGGAAGCTCTCATCGACAAGGGGGAAGAGTCTACCTACTTCCCGGACGAATACAAGGTGACGCTGGTGGTGGACGGCAGCCTGGGTGCGAGCTACGCCCGCCGGGTGCTGGATGCCATCGTCAGCAGCTATTCCACCATCTACACGGAGGAATATGTGGAGCTGCCCCTGACCATGAACCCCTCCAGCGGCCTGCTGAACAGCGGCTACGACTATTACGAGTGCGTGGACGTGCTGTCGGCCGACACCACCGAAGTGCTGAACTATCTGGAGGATAAAAAGACAAACTATCCCAACTTCCGCTCTTCGGTCACGGGTTATTCCTACGAGGACCTGTACGACATCTATAAGATGCTGTACGACTACGAGATCCCGTCGCTGTACGCGAATGTGATGACCGGGCCGCAGGTGCGCAACGCCGACAAGCTGTGCCGCAACCTGACCCAGAGCATCGAGAGCAGCGTGCAGAACGAGCAGGTGTATCAGGAGCGGGAAGCCTACCTCACCGGCCTGATCCAGAACTACTCGGAGAAGAACCGCGACCTGATCAACTACCATTACCACAACGACGCCAATGACAGCGGCACCGACTACATCCTGAAGAACGTAGAGGCCTACGATGACAACCAGAGCAAGCAGATCACCTACGATTCGCTGATTTTGGAGTATGTGGAGATCGACAAGACCCTGCGCAGCAGCGCCATCCGCCGGGCCTACACCCAGCAGCTGCTGGACACCTTCCAGGCAGCCGGCGGGGTGGGCGGCGATGAGGCCTCCCATGCCGCGATCGAGTCGGAGATCAACAAGTACGAGCAGACGCTGGTGGACTACTACCAGATCGTGAACCAGACCAGCATGGAGCACAACCGCTCCCTGAGCGCGGACTATCTGCAGACCACCAGCTCCACCAGAGTGTGGCCCAGCATCAACACCAAGCTGTATCTGGCCATCGGCTTTGTATTCTTCTTCCTCGTGGGCTGCGCACTGGCCGTTGTGGTGGGCCGTTCCCGCGACTTTGTGGAATACTTTATGTATGTGGACAAAAAGACCGGTCTGCCCAACCGCGACCGTGTGGATGCCATGATGGCACGGCTGGAAAAGCAGGGCCTGCTGCCCAGCCACTTTACCTGCATGTGCTTCCAGTTTACCAGCCTGAACCATCTCTCGCGGGAGTATGGTTACTCGGTGGGCAACCATGTCCTGCGGGACTTCGCCGGGCTGGTGGCGGCCCTTGGCACCGAGGAGAGTTTCATCGGTTCCAACGGTGCGGGCCAGATCGTGGGCTTCTTCCGGGAATGCAACGCCGTCAAGGCGGAGGCCATTCTGGAAGTGCTGGACGAGCAGATCCAGGAGTACAACAGCCTGAACCCGGATTACGCCATCGAGTACAGGGCAGCCAGCGCCACCTCGGATGACGAAAAGGAATTCAACATCCGGGATCTGCTGCGCTGCGCATTCAAGAAGCTGCGGGATGCCAATAAGCCGCAGCCGGAGACCGCACACGAGACGGTGTAAAAAAGATAAGGAGGCGGCAGTCATGCTGCAGAATCAACGGGCCTGCCAGCTCGTCCGTTCCAAAACCGGCTGTGAGCCGCTGGCACTTGCCGTGGTGTGGGGTGCCCGCACGGCGGGCCGCTGTGCCGCCGGGGTGCTGGGAGCCGTGAAGCATCAGCGCTTTTCCGACCAGCAGCTGGAGACCTTTGCCGCCCGCGCGCCGGGCATCTGCCCGAAGCCGGTGTGCGATGCCGGGGAGCCCTGCCCGCTGCCGCCGCAGGACGATGCGGTGGATGTGTCGGTGATCGTGCCGGTGCACAACGGGGAGCGCTTTTTGCGCGCCTGTCTGGACAGCATCCTGCACCAGAGCACCACTCGCCGCCTGCAGGTGCTGGCGGTGGAGGACGGCTCCACCGACGGCAGCGGGGCCATTCTGGCCGAGTACGCCCGGCAGGGAGGGGTCACCGTGCTGCACCCGGAGCAGGGCGGCAGCGCGGCCCGCGCCCGCAACACCGGTCTGGCCCGGGCGGTGGGCCGCTGGGTCCTGTTTGTGGATTGCGATGACTGCCTGCTGCCGGACGCAGTGGAGACGCTGCTGGCGGCGCAGGCGCGTACCGGGGCGGATATCGTGCAGGGCGGCTGGCAGTATTGCGACGAAGCCGACACCTGCGGTGCGGTGCAGCAGTACGCAGAAGCGTGCTACACCGGCCCCCGGCGGCTGGATGTGGTGGAGCTGCCCGGCACTCCCTGGGGCAAGCTGTACCGCCGGACCCTGTTTGAACGGGTACGGTTCCCCTCCGGATACACTTGTTTTGAGGATGCCATGATCCATTTCTGGGTCTTTCCGCGGGCGAAGTGCATTGCTTCGACAAAACCTGTGGTATATTTGTGGCGCAAAAATACAATGGGGCTCACCGCGACCTCCCAGAATACGGCCAAAGCATTGCAGGCCTACTGGGTGGCTGAAGAAATGCTGGACGGTGCGGTGCGTCTGGGCCTGCCGCAGGATGCGCTGTTTGCCTGCAACCTGATCCTGCAGCTGGCCAATTACTGCTATGTGTGTGTGTCCGGTCTGCCGGAGGCGGACCGGCAGACGGCCTTTGCCTGCTGCTGCCTGCTGTACCGCCGGTGGGCAACGAAGCTGCCGGACCCCCGGATGCTGCCCTATGCCGTGCGGCTGGCGCAGCGGGCGCTGGAACAGGCGGACTATGGGCTATGGCAGCTGCAGGGCAGACTGTTCCTGCTGATCAACTGACCGGTTTACACCGGCACGGAAAGCGAGGTAGACCGCATGCAGGATGTTTCCAAGATCCTGACCCGGAAATATTACGGCAAAAAAGACCCGTTCCGCAGCCGGGAGTTTCGCCAGCCCCGCTGGATGGAACTGCTGGCGGTGCTGCTGTTCACCGTGTCCGGGCTGGGCGAAGGCAAAAGCATCAATGTGGTGCTGGGCGGTCTGCCCAAGGCGGTGACGCTGGCCTTTGTGGGGCTGGCCGGGCTGGAATTTTTCATCCGGGGTGATTTTGACCGGTTGAAAAAACTGGCCGGGCCGTCCGGGCTGTACATCCTGTATCTGGCGGTGCTTGCCGCCTGGTCCATGTTCATCTGGGTGCGCAACTTCACGGCCTTTACCTCCATCACCCGCGGCGTGGAAAAGATCCTGTATCAGAGCATCGCCACGGTGGTGGCCATCTGCTGCGTGTACCTGTACGGGCGGTTCAGCATCGACCTGTTCACCATCGGCATCTGCTGCGCAAACCTCTTCATCCTGTTCAGCGAGGTGCCCGCCTATGGTGTGGGCGAGAGCGTGAGCTCCCTGCTCACCAGCATCCTGTCGCTGGGCAACAACACCTATGGCTATGCCGAGCGGCTGGAGATCCACGAGGTGACCTTTCTGGAGGGCATCTTTGTGCTGTACTACCTGTTCTTTTCGCCAAAAGAAACCAAGCAGCAGCGCACCCGCAACTGGGTGCTGGCGGGCTGCTCCTTCTTTTTTGTACTGGCGGGCATGAAGCGCATCCTGCTGCCGGCGCTGGTGGTCTCGGCCTTTTACATCTGGGTGCTGCGCCGCAGCCATGCCAAGGAAAAGCTGATCATGCTCACCGGCGTGGCCTGGGTGACCCTGTTCTGGGTGTATCTGTATCTGGTGCACACCGGGGCCATCTCCCGGCTGTTGAACGCTGTGGGCGTCAACATGATGGGCCGCGATTACATCTGGAGCCTGGCCAAACCCTATTATCAGTTCTCGCCCACCTTCATCGGGCTGGGGTTCGAGGCGGTGGACGCCATGGTCACCCGCTTTTATGAGATCGGCCTCATTGATGTGGCCTACCCGCTGCACAACGACATCCTCAAGGTGTTCGTGGAACTGGGCTTTCCGGGGCTGTGCTTCTGGTGTGCGTTCCTGTACCTGATCCTGCCCTGGTACTGGACCAAACGCTACGGGCCCGAGGCCGGCATCCTGTATTTTGCCATCCTCAACCCGCTGTCCATGACCTACCTCACCGACAACACGGCCTTTTATTTCTGGTGCACCATGGGTCTGCGCATGATCCCGCTGGCGGTCTGCTGCTTTGCAAAGCCGACGAAGGACCCTGCCGCCCAAAAACAGACATGGCAGCCGCCCTCGGCGCAGGAGGTGCAGCGGCGCATCCGGGCACAGTACCGGGAGAAAGGAAGTTCTTCATGATCCATATCCTGCAGTCGGTCAGCAACATGGACCGGGGCGGCATCGAGTCGATGCTGATGAACTATTACCGGCATCTGGACCGCACGCGGTTCCAGTTCGATTTTCTGGTCAACAAGAAAAAGCCCGGCTTTTTTGATGACGAGATCCGCGCACTGGGCGGGCGCATCTTCCAGAGCCCGGGCGTAGCCCCGCAGAGCTACCCGGCCTACCTGCGCTCTATGCAGCAGCTGCTGGCCCAGCACCCGGAGATCAAGGTGCTGCACGCCCACAACGAGGCCATGCAGCTTTTTGCGCTGGAAGGCGCTAAAAAGGCGGGCCTGCCGGTGCGCATCGCCCACGCCCACAACACTCGTCTGCCCAAGGACGCCAAGCTGCCGATCAAATGGTTCTGCAAACAGTTCATTCCCGGCGCGGCCACCGATTACTGGGCCTGCGGGCGGGAGGCCGGCATCTACTACTTTGGACAGAGCGCGTGGGATGCCCGGGGCGTGACCCTGCGCAACGCCATCGACCTGGACCGCTTTGGCTACCGGCCACAGGTGCGCGCAAAGCTGCGGGCGGAATATGGCCTGAACGATAAGCTGGTGGTGGGCTGTGTGGCCCGCCTGATGGCGCAGAAGAACCACACCCGCCTGCTGGACATCTTTGCGGCCCTGAAAAAGGTGCGGCCGGACAGCTGCCTGCTGCTGGTGGGCGAGGGCGAGCTGCGGGCCGAGCTGGAAGCCAAGGCCGCCCGGCTGGGCATTGCGCAGGATGTGAAGTTCTTGGGCGTGCAGAGCGACACCTCCGTCTGGTATCAGGCCATGGATGTGTTCGTGATGCCCTCGCTGTTTGAGGGCCTGCCCGTGGTGGGCATGGAAGCGCAGGCGTCCGGTCTGCCCTGCGTGTTCTCCACCGGCGTCACCGAGGAAGTCCTGCTGCGGCCGGACAGCTGCCGCATTTCGCTGGAACAGCCGGACGAAGCATGGGCCGCAGTGCTGAAGGATGCGGACCGCAATCTGCCCGACCGTGCGCAGGCGGCGGCACAGGTGCGGGCTGCCGGGTACGACATCCGGCAGGAGACCCTGCGCCTGCAGCAGCTGTACACCAGCCTGATCGCCAAAAGGGGTGCCGCACATGCCTGAGATCAGTATTATTGTTCCGGTTTATAACGTAGAGCAATATCTCCCGGCGGCACTGGACTCTCTGCGGGCCCAGACCTGCCCGGACTGGGAGGCCATTCTGGTGGACGACGGCTCCCCGGACGGCTGCGGGGCGCTGTGTGATGCGGCTGCCCGGCAGGATGCCCGCTTCCGGGTGATCCACCAGAAGAACGCCGGGGTCGGCGCGGCCCGCAATGCCGGGTTGGCTGCAGCCCGCGGCACCTATGTGCAGTTTCTGGACAGTGATGACGCACTGGAGCCCCAGATGGTGGAGGTGCTGTGCCGCACGGCCCGGCAGACGGACGCCGACCTGATTTTGTTCGGCGGCTATGAGGAGCACTACGCGGCCGACGGCACCCGTACCGGCTGCACCGACATTGCCCCGGTTCTGGAAGGGGTATACCGGGGCGACCCCTGCCCGCAATTGTTCCCGCAGCTGTCGGCCATGTCGCTGGTCACGCGGCAGCTGTTCCGCCGCCGCTGCATCGAGGAAGGCCGCTGTCGCTTTACCGATCATAAGATCGCGGAGGACGCCCTGTTTTTCGTGTCCTTTTACCGGCAGCACCTGCACTGTGTGGTGGGCATCCCGGAAAAGCTCTACCGCTATAAGCTGCGTGCCTCGGGGTCGGCCTCCCAGAGCTACCACCCGGAGCGCCTGACGGATAACTTTTACCTCTCGGACGCGGTGGAAGCCGTGGCAAGGGACTGGGGTCTGAACGATGACCCCGCCTGCCGCCGGGCCGTAAACCACAGCCGGGTGCTGGACCTGCAGCTGGGCATCAAGAATGTCTGTCTGGGGCCGCTGAGCTTCCGGCAGCGCACCGCATGGCTGCGGCAGGCGTTGCGCATCCCGGCGGTACGAGCCGCTGTGCGGGACATGCCCCTGCAGGACGCCCGCAGCCGCAACGACCGCATCAAACTGGCGCTGCTCAAAGCCCGGCTGTGCGCGGCAGTGATCGCTCTTTCCAGCTGGAACAACCGCTGCTGAAAAACCAAAAACAACAAAGCGCCCCTGTGCACGGAACCCATCCGGTGCACAGGGGCGCTGTATTTTATAAGGGAAAAGCGGGGGCTCAATCGTCGTCGCTGTCCAGCTTGAGCACAGCAGTAAAAGCCTCGCTGGGCAGGGAAACGCTGCCCAGCTGGCGCATCTTCTTTTTGCCTTCCTTCTGCTTTTCCAGCAGCTTCTTTTTACGGGTGATGTCACCGCCGTAGCACTTGGCCAGCACGTCCTTGCGCATGGCCTTGACCGTCTCGCGGGCGATGATCTTGCCGCCGATGGCGGCCTGCACCGGGATTTCGAACAGGTTGCGGGGGATGTTGTCCCGCAGCTTTTCGCAGATGCGGCGGCCCTTGGCGTAGGCGTTATCCCGGAACACGATCATGGACAGCGCGTCCACGGGGTCGCCGTTGAGCAGGAAGTCCAGCTTGACCAGGTCGCTCTCGCGGTACTCCTTGAACTCGTAGTCGTAGCTGGCGTAACCGCGGCTGCGGCTCTTGATGGCATCAAAGAAGTCGTACACGATCTCGCCCAGCGGCATGGCATAATGCAGGTCTACGCGCACATCGTCCAGATACTTCATGTCGATGAGGGTACCGCGCTTGTTCTGGCACAGATCCATCAGGCCGCCCACATAGTCGTTGGGGGTGTACAGGTGCACGTCCACAAAAGGCTCTTCCTGCTTGACGATGTTGGAGGGATCCGGGTAGCTGGAGGGGTTGTCGATCATCTCCACGGTGCCGTCGGTCAGGGTCAGGCGGTAGCGCACGCTGGGCGTGGTGGTGATGATGTCCAGATCGAACTCACGCTCCAGACGCTCGGTGATGATCTCCATGTGCAGCAGGCCCAGGAAGCCGCAGCGGAAGCCGAAGCCCAGAGCCGCACTGGTCTCCAGATCAAAGGTCAGGGAGGCGTCGTTCAGCTGCAGCTTTTCCAGTGCGTCCTTCAGGTCGGGGTAGCGGGCACCGTCGGCGGGGTAGATGCCGCAGAACACCATGGGCTTGACCTGCCGGTAGCCGGGCAGGGCCTCGGCGGTGGGACGGGAAGCCAGCGTGACGGTGTCGCCCACGCGGGTGTCCTGCACGGTCTTGATGCTGGCGGTCAGGTAACCGACTTCGCCGGCCTGCAGCTGGGCGCAGGGGGTCAGGTTGGTGGCACCCATGTGGCCCACTTCCACCAGCGTAAATTCGGCCCCGGTGGCCATCATGCGGATGGTATCGCCGGGCTTGACGGTACCCTCAAACACGCGGATGTAGACGATGACGCCCTTGTAGCTGTCATAAATGCTGTCAAAGATCAGGGCCTTGAGGGGGGCGTCCGGGTCGCCGGTGGGGGCGGGGATGTCGGTGACCACCCGTTCCAGCACCTGATCCACGTTCAGGCCGGTCTTGGCGGAGACGCGGGGCGCGTCCAGGCAGGGCAGACCGATCACGTCCTCCACCTCCTGTGCCACCTCGTCCGGGTGGGCGCTGGGCAGGTCGATCTTGTTCAGGATGGGCACCAGCTCCAGATCATGCTCCAGTGCCATGTAGGTGTTGGCCAGGGTCTGGGCCTCCACGCCCTGGGTGGCATCCACCACCAGAATGGCACCCTCGCAGGCAGCCAGACTGCGGCTCACCTCGTAGGCAAAGTCCACATGGCCCGGGGTGTCGATGAGGTTGAATTCGTAGGTCTTGCCGTTCTTGGCGGTGTAGTTCATGGTCACGGCGCGGGCCTTGATGGTGATGCCGCGCTCACGTTCGATGTCCATGTTGTCGAGGATCTGGTCCTCCATGGTGCGCTCGTCCACGCTCTTGGTCAGCTCCAGGATGCGGTCCGACAGGGTGGACTTGCCGTGGTCGATGTGGGCGATGATGCAGAAGTTGCGGATATTGTCTCTTGCCATGTAGTTCCTCCGGGCAGCTTTATGCTTCTAAGATCCAGTCCTCCACAGCCACGATCTGTCCGTGGTCGCGGTAGACGCGGGGCACGCGGCGGGACACGCCGCACAGGACTTCATAGGAAATGGTGTCGGTTTTGCGGGCGATGGTCTCGGCGGTGTCGCTCACGGTGCCGCCCCACAGGATGGCTTCGTCGTCCTCGCGTACCTCCGGCACATCGGTCACGTCCACCATCATCTGGTCCATGCACACCCGGCCCAGCACCGGGCAGGCTACGCCGTGGATTTCCACGACGCCCTTGCCGCAGCTCAAAAGCCGGGGGTAGCCGTCGGCGTAGCCGGTGCACAGGGTGGCCACCTTGGTGGGTTTTTCGGCGGTGAAACGGCGGCCGTAGCTGGCACACTGGCCGGGCTGCATCTCCTTGATCATGCTCACCACGGTCTTAAGGGTCATCACCGGGCGGAAACAGCCAAAGCGCACCTCATCGCTGGGGTCGTAGCCGTACAGGATGATGCCAGGGCGGGCCATGCAGCGCTCCCGGGGCAGTCCCTCCGGCCAGTCCGGGTGCAGCATGACTCCGGCGGAGTTGTCGCAGTGCACCAGCTGCGGTTCCTGCCCGGCGGCTTTCAGGGCGTGGAAGGCCTGCACGAACAGGCGGTGCTGCTCGGCGGTGTAAGCAATGTTGTCCTCGCTGACGTCATCGGCCACTGAGAAGTGCTGGAACAGGCCGGTCATCTCCAGCCCGGGCAGGGCACAGGCGGTGAGCATGTCCCGGATGGCGGCGTCAAAATCGGTGCGCAGGGCAAAGCCGATGCGGCCCATGCCGGTGTCGGCCTTCAGGTGGATCTGCACCCGGCCGCCTGCGGCCACGGCAGCATCGCTCAGGGCCTTGGCCTGCGCTGCCGAGTAGCAGGCCACCGTGATATGGTTCTGGATCAGGGCCGCCGCGTAGCCGGGCTGCACATGGCCCAGCACCAGAATGGGCAGGGTCAGCCCGCCCTTGCGCAGCTGCACGGCCTCAGTCAGGCAGCTCACGGCCAGCCAGGCGGCACCCTCTTCCGCAAAAACGCGGGCGCACTGCACGGCGCCGTGGCCGTAGCTGTCGGCCTTGACCACTGCGCACAGCGGCAGGGCACCGGCACGGGCCTTGACCGCGCGGAAATTATGGCGAAGGGCTTCGAGGTCGATCTCGGCCCAGACATGTTTTTCAAAGGGTTGGGTCTGCATCATGATTCATCCTTCTTTGCTGTTTGTATAAAGCTGCCGCGCCCGGTGTGAACGGGCCGCCAGCCGTCGATGCCGCTTTCCTGCAGGGCGTGCAGGGTCTTTTGCCGGAAGGCGTGGTCGGTGCGGCAGCGTTCCCGGACGAACTCTTTGGTCTGCTCGCGCACGGTCACGCCGTCGGCGGGGCAGCGGCTCTTGACGATGGGCAGGCCCTCCTCCCGCACGGCACACTGCACCTCGTATTCGGTGGCCAGCAGCATGGGGCGGATGAGGATCAGGTCCCGCTGGGACAGGTAGGTGACCGGCGAGAAGCAGCCGATGCGGCCCTCCCGCCAGAGATTCATGTAAAAGGTCTCCACGGCATCGTCCAGATGGTGGCCCAGCGCCACCTTGTTGCAGCCCAGTTCCTGCGCTGCCGTGTGCAGTGCACCGCGCCGCAGCTTGGCGCACAGGGCGCAGGGGTTCTTCTCCTTGCGGTAGTCGAACACCACAGGGCCGATCTCGGTGCGGCGGATCTCATAGGGGATATCGTACTGGGCAAACAGCTCCTGCAATACGGTGTAATCCATGGGCCTGCCGCCGAACTGCGGGTCCAGCGTGACGGCCTGCACCGTAAAATCAAAGCCGATGTACTTGCGCAGTTCGGCAAGGCCGATGGTAAGGGCCACGCTGTCCTTGCCGCCGGAAACGCCCACCATCACTTTATCGCCGGGGGCGATCATTTCATAGTCCTGCACAGCCTTGCGCATCAGGCCGCACAGACGCTGCATTGCACGGGAACTGCTCATAACAGGGTCACACTTTCCACAAGGTTCACAATGTCGTTGATGGAGGCAAGCTTCGTCAGACCGGAAACATACACCACGTCACCGCTGGGGTAGGTAATGGTGGCCAGCACCGCATAATACGCCTGAATGTCGCAGCGCACGGCCTCCACCTCGGCACCGTCCACGGTCAGGTTCACCTTGCGGGGCTTGATGACACCATAGGCCTGCTTGAGGTCCTTCTCGGACGCATCGATAAAGTCCGCGTAGCTGTCGGCAGTGCCGCGCTGCAGCAGCACAGCTTCGTAGTCCTCACCGTCGGCGCTGTCTGCCGTGGCGAGTTCCAGCACGGTACCAAGGGTGCTGTCCTCGGTCATCTGGCATACCTTCCAGATGGAACTGTCATAGTAGACGGAAACGCCGTTTGTGCCGGTGTAGTGGGTGTCCGGGTTTGCGGGCACGCTGCGGTTGACCAGCAGCGTTAAAATAATGTAAGCAATGATGCCCAGAGCAACAAAGATGCCCATAGCGGCCAGAAGCTTGGAGGTGCGGCGCTGGGCAGAGGCGTTGCGTTCGATGTCGTTTGGCATGTAAAAAATTCTCCTTGTATCAGTGCGCAGCAAAAGCTGCCATATCCTTTATAGTATACCACACCGGCAGACAAAATTGTAGCGGGCAGCGGCAGAAAATGTGCGGCCGTGGGCAGAAAATTTTGCAGAAAATGCGTTTTTAGAAATAACGAGGATTCAAGAGAAAACGTGAGATTTTGCAAGATTGAAAAAATTACAATGAAAAAATCAAAAAATGCTGTTGACAGGCACCTTTTTATGATGTATACTGACACT
>OLPS01001933.1_pt1 | contig 20229 bp, 14 predicted proteins | sample 1673071 | NCBI WGS metagenome assembly OLPS01 (sample SAMEA3136752, study PRJEB25190) | human gut metagenome | reverse complement strand
GCCCTCGTAGCTCTTGGCAGACACGTCCCAGCTGAAGTCGCACTCCATGCAGTGATGCACCAGGTTGTGCCAGTTTTCCTTGTTGTTGTAGGCATCCTGTGCGTTGCAGCAGGCCACATACAGCTCGTGGGCGTTGTAACCGGCAAAGGTAAAGCCGTTGCCGTCACCCATGGTGCTGTCGTGGATGGAGTCGCGCAGGCCGCCGGTCTCGCGGACGATGGGAGGTGTGCCGTAGCGGCAGGCCACCATCTGTGCCAGACCGCAGGGCTCGCTCTTGGAGGGCATGATGAAGGCGTCTGCACCGGCGTAGATCTCCTGCGAGAGCTTGGGCTCAAAGCCGATGTAGGTGCCTACGCGGCCCGGGTGACGGCCGCACAGGTCAGAGAAGAAGTTCTCGTATTGGCTCTCGCCGCTGCCCAGAATGACCAGCTGGATGCCGCGGTCCACCAGACCGTCAGCAATGCTCTGCACAAGGTCAAAGCCCTTCATGCCCACCATGCGGCTGACCATGCCAAAGACGGGGCTGCCGTCTTTATGCAGACCGAACCTGTCCTGCAAAGCTTCCTTGCACTTGGCCTTGCCGGTCTCAAAGGTCTTGATGCTGTAATTGAAGGGGATGTTCTTGTCGGTGGCGGGGTCGTTGGCGTCCATATCGATGCCGTTCAGGATGCCGCACAGCTTGTACTGCTTCTCACGCAGCAGAGCGTCCAGACCGTAGCTGAACCACGGGTCCAAAATCTCCTGTGCGTAGGTGGGGCTGACGGTGGTGATCTTGTCGGCGGTCTCGAAAGCGCCCTTCATGAAGTTGGCGCAGCCGTCGTACTCCACGATATGCTGGTCCCGGTGGCCGATGCCGCAGGTGTCCTCCAGAATATCGGTGCCGTACTTGCCCTGATAGGCAATGTTGTGGATAGTGAACACGGTCTTGATGCGGTTGAACTTGTCCAGATGACGATAGTACAGGTTCAGGTACACCGGCACCAGAGCGGTCTGCCAGTCGTTGCAGTTGATGATATCGGGGGTGAAGTCGATGTAGAACAGGGTCTCCAGCACAGCGCGGGAGAAGAAGGCGAAGCGCTCGCCGTCATCGTAGAAGCCGTACAGGCCGCGGCGCTTGAAGTAATACTCGTTGTCCAGGAAGTAGTAGGTCACGCCGTCCACATCGGCCTTGAACAGGCCGCAGTACTGGCTGCGCCAGCCCACAGGCACGGAGTAGTTGGTAACGTATTCCAGCTTATCGCGGTACTTCAAATCGCCGTACAGGGGCATGATGACACGGGCGTCCACGCCGTCCTTGACCAGCGCTTTGGGCAGGGCACCTGCCACATCGGCCAGACCGCCGGATTTGGCAAAGGGATTGGCTTCCGAAGCAGCATACAGGATCTTCATAGGATTCGCTCCTTCCATGATACAGGCAGATGTTCGCGCTCCCCGCCGCCATGAAAAGCGGCGCGAACCTTGCATACAAAAGAGCAGGCGGGGGCACACAAGTGCCCCCGCCCCTCTCAAGAGGGGCTACCGGGGAGGAAGCCGCCCCTATGGATATTGCTCGATCAGACGGTGTGGTTCTTCTGGACGTAGACCGGGAAGCTCTCGGTGCCGGACAGCTTTTTGCCGGCGGTGATCTTCACGTTCTTGTCGGTGACCACGCAGTCCAGCTCCACATTGGGCTCGACTACGGTATCCTGCATCAGGACGCAGTTGCGGACCACTGCGCCCTTCTTGATCTTGACGCCGCGGAACAACACACAGTTCTCCACGGTGCCCTCAATGAGGCAGCCGTCGGCCAGGATGGAGTTTTCCACCTTGGAGCCGGTGACGTAACGGGTGGGGTTGTCGTCACGGATCTTAGTGTAAACCGGGCTGTTCTTCGGGAACAGGGCATCCAGGTTCTTCTCGTCGATGAGCTTCAGGTTCTCGTCAAAGTAGCTCTTCATGTCGCAGACATGAGCCACATAGCCGGTGTACTCCAGCGCATGGATGTTCAGGATGTTGACATTGTGTGCCAGGATATCGCGCTCAAAGTAGATCAGGCCGCGGGAAGTTGCGTCCTTGACCAGCTTGATCAGGGTCTCGCGCTCCAGCACATAGATGTTCAGGTCCAGGTTCTGCACGCCGGGGCGGTAGTCATTGAACAGCAGCTCGGTCACACGGCCGTCGGCATCGACGGTCAGGGTATAGTTGTCGTTCTTGCGGCCCTCGGGGATCTCGGTCTTCTGGTAAGCGACGGTCACATCGGCACCGCTTGCCTGATGGGCAGCCAGCAGAGCGTTGAAGTCGTAGTTGATGGCGATGTTGGCATCGCTCATGACCACATACTTTTCCTTCTGATTTTCCAGGAAGTTCAGGATGGAGCCCAGAGCCTCCACACGGCCGGAGTAAATGCGCACGCCCTTTTCTGCAAAGGGAGGCACGATGTTCAGGCCGCCGTGACGGCGGGCCATATCCCATTCACGGCCGGTGCCCAGGTGATCCATCAGGGAGTGGTAGTTCTTACGCACCACGATGGACACGTTGGAGATGCCGCAGTTGGCCATGCTGGACAGCACAAAGTCCACCATGCGGTAACGGCCTGCAAAGGGGATCGAAGCCATTGCACGCTCGGTCACCAGCTCCGGAACGGTATTGTCATAGCTGTTGGGGAAAATGATGCCCAACGCATTGGTGTTCTGTCTCAGCATACTTCCACGCCCTCCTTGACGGATTCAAACACTTTTGCGCCCTCCTTGACGGTGGCGCCTGCACCGACCGTCAGACCGGTGCCCACATGTGCGATGGGGCCGTCGCCGCCGACCTTTGCACCGGCACCGACCACAACGTCCTCTGCCAGGATGCAGCGCTTGACCACGGCACCTGCCTTGACGACCACGCCGTCCATCAGCACGGCATCTTCCACAGTTGCGCCTTCTTCCACCACAACACCGGCACTGAGCACGGAGTGATGGACGTTGCCGTAGATCTTGCAGCCCTCAGTGACCAGGGAGTCCTGCACCACTGCACGAGGGCCGATCTTCTGAGCCGGCAGCACGGGGTTGCGGCTGTAGATCTTCCAGGTCTTGTCAAAGATATCAATGCCGGAGTTCTCGGGATCCAGCACTTCCATGTTGGCTTCCCACAGGCTGTCGATGGTGCCCACGTCACGCCAGTAGCCGGCAAAGCGGTAGGCGTACATCTTGCGGCCGTCGCGCAGCAGGGCGGGGATGATGTTCATGCCAAAGTCGTTCTTGGAGTTGGGGTCTGCCTCGTCCTCTTCCAGATACTTCTTCAGGACATCCCAGTTGAAGATGTAAATGCCCATGGAAGCCAGGTTGGACTTGGGTACCGGGGGCTTCTCCTGGAACTCGGTGATGCGGTCGTTCTCGTCAGCGACCATTAGGCCGAAGCGAGAGGCTTCCTTCCAGTCCACTTCCATGACGGCCACAGAGAACTCTGCGCCCTTTTCCTTGTGGAAGCGCAGGAAGTCTGCGTAGTCCTGCTTGCAGATCTGGTCACCGGACAGGATGATCACATACTCGGGATCATAGCTGTCGATGAAGCCGATGTTCTGGTAAATGGCGTTTGCCGTGCCCTTGTACCAGTCGGTGCCCTTAGCCTGCTCGTAAGGGGGCAGGGTGTGCACGCCGCCGTGCAGACGGTCCAGATCCCAGGGCTGGCCGTTGCCGATGTACTCGTTCAGCTTCTGGGGCTGATACTGGGTCGCGATGCCAACGGTGTCGATGTTGGAGTTCACGCAGTTGGACAGCGGGAAGTCCACGATGCGGTACTTACCGCCGAAGGACACCGCAGGTTTTGCCGTTTTCTGTGTCAGCGCGTACAAGCGCGAGCCACGTCCGCCGGCAAGGATCATTGCCACAATTTCTTTTGCCATAGCTTTATTCTCCCCTTTAACATTAACATTTCCGTTGTTCGGAAATGAGCGTCAACAAATGATCGTGTAGAACGGATGGGTTACTCTTTGGCTGCCTTGGGTTTGCGGCCGCGCTTTTTGGGCGCTTCCTCTGCTGCCGGTTCCGGCTCAGCCTTTGCCTTCCGGGTGGGTTTCTTCACCGGCTTTTCTGCCGGAGCTTCGGCGGCCTTGGGCTTACGGCCGGGCTTTTTTGCATCCTTTTCCGTGGGGGCCTCCGGGGCAGCCTTGGGTTTGCGGCCAGGCTTTTTCACGGCCTTTTCTGCCGGGGCTGCCTTGGTGGTCTTTTTGGCGGCGGTCTTTTTGCCGGGCTTTTTCGCCTCGTCCGCTGCAGTTTTGGCGGTGCGCTTTGTAGGCACCTCAAAGTACAGGGTGCTCATGGGGGGCAGGGTGATGGTGATGCTCTGCTCAAAACCGTGCATGGGCTTTTTGTGGGTCCGCACGGGCTTGTTGTGGACAGCACCGGAGCCGCCAAAGGCAGCGTCGTCGCTGTTCAGCACTTCCTTGTAGGTGCCGGCCACCGGTGCGCCCAGGGTGTAGCCCTCGCGCAGAACGGGGTTGAAGTTGCACACCACCAGGATCTGCTTGCCGGCAGTGTCCTTGCGCAGGAAGGCGATAACGCTCTGCTGGGAGTCGTCCGGCACGATCCACTGGAAGCCCTCCCAGCTATAGTCCACCTGCCAGAAAGCGGGGTGGTCCTTGTAGAAAGCGTTGAGGGTCTTGGCATAGTTCTTCAGCTCGGTGTGCTTGTCGTAGCCCAGCAGCATCCAATCCAGCTGCTTGGCCTCGTTCCACTCGGCAAACTGGCCGAACTCCTGACCCATGAACAGCAGCTTCTTGCCCGGGTGCGCCATCATGTAGCCAAAGAAGGTGCGCAGGTTGGCAAACTTTGCCTCATACTCGCCGGGCATCTTGTTGATCAGGCTGCCCTTGCCGTGCACCACTTCGTCGTGGCTGATGGGCAGCACAAAGTTTTCGCTGAAGGCATAGAAGAAGCTGAAGGTGACCTTGTTGTGGTTGCCCGCGCGGAAGAGCGGGTCGGTCTTCATGTAGCTGAGCATGTCGTTCATCCAGCCCATGTTCCACTTGAAGTTGAAGCCCAGGCCGCCGTCCGAAGCGGGCTTTGTGACCATAGGCCATGCGGTGGACTCCTCCGCGATCATGTACTTGTGGGGGTGACGGCCCAGCACGGTGTTGTTGAGCTTGCGCAGGAAGGCCACGGCCTCCAGGTTCTCCTTGCCGCCGTCCTTGTTGGGCTCCCACTCGCCCTGCTTGCGGTTGTAATCCAGATACAGCATGGAAGCCACAGCGTCCACCCGCAGGCCGTCGATGTGGTACTGCTCCAGCCAGTACAGTGCGCTGGAAATCAGGAAGCTCTGCACCTCGTTGCGGCCGAAGTCGAACACCATAGTGCCCCACTCCTTGTGCTCACCGCGCTTGGGATTGGGGTCCTCATAACAGGGCTCACCATCAAAGTTGTACAGGCCGAACTGGTCCTTGGGGAAGTGGGCAGGCACCCAGTCCATGATCACGCCAATGCCGGCTGCGTGCAGCTTATCCACAAAGGACATGAAGTCCTTGGGAGTGCCGTAGCGGCTGGTGGGGGCAAAATAGCCGGTGACCTGATAACCCCAGCTGCCGTCGAAGGGATATTCCATCACGGGCAGCAGCTCCACATGGGTATAACCCATCTCGGTGATGTAGGGGATCAGCTGGTCAGCCAGTTCCGCGTAGTTGTAGGGCTTGTCGCCCTCCTTCATCTTCCAGCTGCCGACGTGCATCTCGTAGATGTTCATGGGGCCGTTGATCACATCGGCCTTCTTCTGGGCGGCCTGCCAGGCCTCATCGTGCCAGGCAAAGCCGGAGATATCATAGACCTTGCTGCCGTTGGACGGCCGGGTCTCGGCGTGGAACGCATAGGGGTCAGCCTTGTAGACAAGGTCGCCTGCACGCGTAGTCACGCAGTATTTGTAAACGTCGAATTCCTTCATGCCAGGAATAAACAATTCCCACACAGAATCCCCATCCACCTTGTGCATGGGGTGGCTGCCGGGCTTCCAGCTGTTGAAGTCGCCTACCACGCTGATGGCCACAGCGTGCGGTGCCCATACGCGGAACACGACGCCGGGCTCGCCTGCGCGTGTTTCCAGATGTGCGCCGAAGTAACGATAGGCCTCGCAGTTGTTGCCCTGCTTGAACAGATACACCGGCAGATCCGATGCATTGCCCTGAATCTTTTCTTCGGTCGGTTTCATAGACTGCTCCTCCCCGTACAGGTCCGCATACGCGCACCTGTAGCTTTTTACTCTTTTATATTAAAGAATTCCGACCGGTTTTTCAAGGCCTTTTCTGGAAAAATACCCATAATCTTTTCTTCAATATTTCTCCCTTATATACACACCCGCCAATTTTTTGCAAAATTTATCGTGAATCTTACCAATGCAATGAAAAAAGCGGAGCCTCTGCACCTCTCTCTTTTGGGAGAAACGTACAAATGCTCCGCTCTGCGGGGTCCTTTTCTGTTATGGGGTCATGCGGCGGACCGGTCAGCCCACCACATACACATTCACCTGAATGGCACCGTTGATCACGCTCTCGGCGTAGGTCTCATAGAACAGGTCCACCAGGATCTGACCCTTCTGCACCGCGATGCCGGTGTCGGTGGCCACCGCGTAGCCGTACACGAACTTTCCGTCCGTAGAAGTGATGTACAGCTTGGTGCCGTAGGGGATCACATCCGGGTCCACGGCCACGGTGCCGTAGCCAAGGCCAAGGCCGGAAGAGCCCTTGCCGGTTTTAGAATAATAACCGGTGGCCTTGCCGGTGAGCACCTTGCTGTAGGAAGCAGGGGCATTGGTGGTGCCGTCCGGGCCGGTCAGGGGCGAGACAGGTGCGCCCGCGCCGTAAGTCTTGATGACATGGTTCGTGGGCTGCACGGTGGTGGTGGAATCCACCACGATGCTGTTCTCCAGCTCACCGTCCACATAGCGGTCGCGGGTGGTCACGGTCTGCTGGCCCTCGGCACCGTGCTGCACGGTGGTGGTGCGCCCGGTGTTGCGGAAGTACAGGCTGGTATAGACATACTCGGTATCATAGGGGATGGCCTGCGTTTCCACGCGGTCCTGATAGTCCACGCGGTGCACCACGATCTGGGTGCCTGCGGTCACCAGGCGGTCCAGGGCAGGCTCGGTGTAGTCATCGCCCTCCAGGGTGATGCCGGCGCGCTGCAAGGCATCGGCCACAGTGCCGTACACCATCTTCACCGGGTAGGTCTGGCCGTCGGCCTGGATGTTCACCGAGAATGCGCGCTCAATGTTCAGGGTGGCAAGGTTGCCGCTGAACGCCGTGTAATAGACCTTGTCGCCCTCTTCGGACTGGATGCCGGAGAGGCTCATGACCTTTGCGGGGTCGGTGGCAGAGGTGAGGATCACCTGCTTGGCCCCATTGGAGTCGGTGACGTAGGTCAGCCGCAGATTCGCAGCGGTCACACCAAGGGTAGCCACAAGGCACACGACCATGACACAAAACGCCAGCACGCGGGAAGAGACTGCAGATCTGCAGCCCGAGGATGCTTTTTTCAAGTTTACGGAAGCGATACGAGACAACTCCTCTCTTCTTGTTTTTGGTGCGGCCGCGGATGCTGCATTGCACCCCGGCCGCCGGGACTGCGGAGCACCAGGGGCTCCACAATCAAATACGATGCTTTTCCGGCTGTGGAAGCCAAGCATCGTATTGCGTCGGAATCCGTTCCAACGGGACATTGCTCCGTCCCCCGGCACAGGCCCCCATTGCCTGCACCGTACCGTCCGCTCAGACGGCATTTCACTTCATCCAGATAAAATTTAAACGCTGCAACGTCCGTTGCTCCGTTGCGCGGTATTATCTTACCAGACCGGAGCTGATTTGTCAAATCGGGCGTCTCCACTTCGTTAGATACTTGACATTCTTTTTTGTGCAATTTTAACAGTGTTTCCTGCAAAATATTGGTTTTTAAGTTATTTCCTCTGGATTTTCCGCTCTTTTTCGGCTTCGTTCTGTTCATGAATTTTTAACATTTGCATCCGTCCCGGACGCCCCGGAACGACCCGTTTCCGGCCCTCCCGCACGGAAACAAGCGGCCAAATACCGCAGTTTTCTGCACAAAACCAGGCCCGCCGCCGGGCATTTTCCGCACCCGGAATCACCCCCGAATTACCCCCAAAAACGCCCCTCCGGCAAAATGCCGAAGCCCAGAAATCTGCGGAGAAAAAGAACACACTTCTGCTGCCGCGCGCCCCGGCGTACAATCAAATAAAAAACCGGAAAGGAAGGTCAAAACCATGAAGATCCAAATCATTCATCGAGCCTGCGGCGGCACCGAATTCCTGCCGCAGCCCAGCCGCCTGCACCTGGGCGCACAGAACGCGGAAGGCGTGGACCGGCTGCAGTTCCAGCTGCCCGAAAGCTGGGCCGACTGCGCCATTGCCCTGTACCTGCGCCGCAGCGACGGCACCCAGCTGGCCCCGGTGCCGCTGGACGGCGATGCCTGCGTGACGGTGGACCGCCGCCTCACCGGCTGCACCGGTGGGCAGTGGATGCTGGCCGCCGTGAGCGGCTCCGGCTACACCGCCTACACCCGCCCCGGCCGGTACGACACCTATGCCACCCTGCCCACCGACGGCGGCTCCGAGGACCTGCCGCCCACTCTGTACGAGCAGTTCGTGGCCCGCGTGCTGGAAAGTGCCAGCACAGCCGCCACGGCGGCCCAGAGCGCCTCGGCCAGCGCCGAACGCTGCACTTCCAGTGCCGCACAGGCACAGACTGCTGCCCGGCAGGCCAGCACCAGCAGCACCGCGGCGGCCGGGTGTGCATCCCGGGCCGAGGCTGCTGCCGCCCGTGCCGAAGAGCTGGCCCCGGCAGACGGTCAGGTACTGAGCGTGAACGGCAAAAGCGGTGTAGTGGTCCTGCGTGCGCAGGACGTGGGCGCCCTGCCCCGGCCTGCGCAGCCGGTAGTCGGCTCCCTGCTGCGGGTTCTGAGCGTGAACCCCGACACCGGTGCCCTGCTCACCGACACTACGCCCCCGCCCGACCTGACGCCCTATGTGCGCAGCAGCACCCTGCCGGACGCAAAGACCCCCGGCCCGGTGCGCATCGACCCGCAATACGGCGTGGCTGTGCGGGAGGACGCCACCCTGACCCTTGTGCCTGCCTCCGCCGAGCAGCTGGACAGCATGACCGACGGCTTTGCGCCGCTCACCCCGGCCCTGCTGCCCTACGGCGTGAAAAAAGCGCTCACCACCGCCAGCACTGCCGCCGGGTGGACCGGTGCGGAAAAGACGGCCGCCCTGCGCACGCTGGGTGCCGACCTGACCGCCTACTATACCCGGCTGGAGGCCGACGCCAAATTCGGCACGCCGTACACCCTGCCGCCTGCTACGGCGGATCAGCTGGGCGGCGTGAAAGTGGGCGACTATCTGGACATCGCTGCGGACGGCACCCTGAGCGGCAAGACGCTGTATGACACCATCGCGGCCAGTGTGGCGGTCAAGTCGGAGGCGCGACTGGTGTGGAACACCCATGTGACGTCTCCTAACAAATTCACAACTTGGGATGTTCAGATTCCAGACAATGTTGATAAGATATGCATTACCAAAGGCAGGAGCAGCAGCAGCGGTAATAACACTGAAAAAAGCATTGCACGCGGTGGCACGACAACTTATGACTGTAACTACGATTTTACAATCACATTCCAAACAAACGGCATCCTTCATGTTGCTAATTCATACAAAACACTTTACCCTCTGGAACTCTGGATTGACGGCTACCACTACCCCACCCTCGCGGACCTGCTGACGCAGGTGACCGCCGTGGAGAGCAGTGTCACCGATCTTCAGGTGGCCCTGTGCGAGCTGTACGAAGAAAAGGAGGAAAATTGATGGCGAAAATTTATGCAGCCCTGATCCGCAAGGGTATCAAGACGCTGGACGAGGTGCCCGCCCGTCTGCGCAGCACCGTGGAAGCCCTGCTGGCGGAGGTGGAAGCCGATGCTTGAAGCCTGGTCCCGCACGCGGGACGGCACCCGGAAGCTGAGCGCAAACTTCACCGTGGCCGAGTTTGCCTGCAAAGATGGCTCGGACCCTGTGTTCGTGGACAGCAGCCTTGCCGCCCTGCTGCAGAAGATCCGCGACCACTTCGGCCGCCCCGTAGTCATCACCAGCGGCTACCGCACCGCCGCTCACAACAAATCCGTGGGCGGGGCCGCCTACAGCCAGCATCTGTATGGGCGCGCTGCCGACATCCGGGTGCAGGGCATCCCGGTGGAGCAGCTGGCCGCCTATGCAGAGACCTGCCTGCCCGGCACCGGCGGCATCGGCCGGTACCCGCCCCGGGCCGGACGGGCTGTGGGCTGGGTCCATGTGGACACCCGCCCCGCCAAAAGCCGCTGGACAGGTTAAGAAGGAGGTGAATCCAATGGAAAGCATCCTGTCCGCCCTGATCGCCGGTGCCGTGACCCTGATCGGGGTGCTGATCGCCAACAGCCGCAGTCAGGCCGTGACCGACACAAAGCTCGAAGAGCTGACCCGCGAGGTGCGCGAGCACAACAATTTCGCCCGCCGCGTGCCCATTCTGGAAGAGCAGATGAAGGTGGCCAACCACCGCATCGCCGACCTTGAGAACCATGAACAAATGAAAGAGAGGAACTGATTTATGGAACTGAGCAACAAGATCTCCGCCGCTACCCTGGCCCGCACCGCTGTGCTCCTGCTGGCCCTGACCAATCAGGTGCTGAGCGCAATGGGCAAGCCCGTGCTGCCCATCGAGAGCACCACTGTGGAGCAGCTGGTCACCGCCGGCATCACCACCGTGGCCGCCCTCATCAGCTGGTGGAAGAACAACAGCTTCACCGCTGCCGCCGTGGCCGCCGACAGCTACATGGCCCGGCTGAAGCAGAAGCAGTGATCGCCGACTGCCCTATATAAGGTAGAGGGCAAGGCCCCCGGAGACGCAGGTTTCCGGGGGCCTTTTTCGTCTGCAGCAGGGCGGCCGGAGAAATTCCAGCCGGTTCTTTGCCAGAAATTCCGTCCCTTAAAAAGTGGTTTTCCGCAACAATCCGCACACTCTGCACCAGTACCGCAACCGCATCATTTCACGTCCGCAACAGTTTCTCTTTTTTCTGCAACAAATTCTTGTGATTTGTGCGAAATATCCAATTCAGACTTTGGAATATTTTCACAAATCATGCGTTTCTACATATTTTTTCTTGACAACCCGCACCAGAAAATGGCATAAAAGAAGTAGAATAGCAAGCCTCGAAATATGTCCATTATATGGGACAGTGGTAATGCGTAAAAGACTTGACACCATTTGAAAGGAGCCATCAATCATGACGAACAAAAAGCTGAAACTCGCTGCCATGTCCGTAGCCCTGACCGCCTGTGTTGCTGCACAGCCCATGGCTGCCCATGCTGTGGAAGGCCCCGACTCTGTCGAGGATAACGCTGCCCCGCAGGCCGAGCCCGCCCCTGTGGAAGGTAAGACCGCAGAAGGCGAGGTCGAGGGCGAAGAGGAAAAGCAGGAAGAGTTTGTTCCCCCGGTGAACGATGAGGCCAAGAAAGATGATCAGGCCCCTGCGTTCGGCCCCGGCACCAAAACCGATGATATCATCATTGACTATAAACCTGCTGAGAAGCCGGAAAAGCCCGGCAAATCCGGTGAGGATGGCGAAGCCGACGGCTCTGAGGGCTCCGGCGAGACGGACGAGACTGAGAACCCCGACGGCACCTATGTGAAGGGTGACGTGATCGACAACAGCAAGAAGGACGAAGCCACCGGCAAGGACGGCAAGATCGGCGAGGCCACCAAGGAAGAGACCCCCGACAGCTCTTCCAGCACCACCGTCGTGGACCCCGACGCCGAGGTGAAGAAGGGCGAATCCGTGGTGGGCAAGGATGAGGACGGCAACACCACCATCACCACCCCCACCGAGACCACCGGCACCGAGACTACGACCACCACCGGCACCGGCAAGGCCGATTCCTCCACCACCATCACCGACACCAAGAAGGGCGAAGAGATCAACCTCGACGACGAGCTTGGAAAGGACGTGCGTCCGGACTGGAAAACCGATAAGGATGCCAAGCTGGGCGGTTACACCGTGGACAAGGTCGAGCCCGCCAAGGACGGCAACTCCAAGGAGCTGACCCTGAAAAAGACCAGCGAGCCAGAAACGAAGAAAATGTCCGCTGAGGACGTTGCCAAGCTGCTGGATGTCCCCGAGGGCGGTGTGGAGAAGAAGACTGACGACGAAGGCAACACCACCTATACCCTGAAAAAGGAAGAGACCTCCACCGACGAGAACGGCAACACCGTCACCCGCACCACCTACTACGAGATCACCGGCAACTCGGTCAAGACCCACACCGAGACCACGCTGGTGCTCAAGGTAGAAAAGGGCACCGTTGATGTTGATGAGAAGGACCTGACCACCGAGATCGAACTGCCAAGCATCACTGCCAAGAACACCGACGAGACCAAGACGGATGTCATCGAGATTTCTTCGGAGAAGCTGGGCGAAATGCTCAAGGATGAGTACTATAACAACGATACCGGCGAGTATGTCTATACGGAAACCGATGCAAACGGCAAGGAATATACCTATAAAGTCAAGAAAACGGAAGACACCAAGCAGCTCACCAACGCGCAGTTGGCCGAACGTCTGGGCGAGGGCTTCACCGGCGATGACAACGGCGTTTACTACAAGGGCGAAAAGCTGACCTTTGACCAGATGGAAGCCGTGCGCAAGACTTTGAGTTACACCGTGGAGGTCACTGAGGTCACCAAGACCCCCGGCCAGGTCGAAGGCGGTCAGGAAAGCATCAAGAGTGCCAAGGAAACTGCCAAGCTGGAAGCCATCAAGGCCGCTCTGACGGATGCCGCCCGGAACGCCGGCATTAATGTGGAGACCGATGATTTCAAGAATCAGCTGAATACGATCGATCCCACCGGCAAAGGCCAGCTCAATCTCAGTTATACCGATGCAGACGGCAATGTTCATACTGTCACCCTCCGCTATGACGGTGCAACGGTTTCTGCGCCTCAGCCGGGCAGCTCTGATCCGAGCAAGGACACCGAGACCCGCAAGGATGTCACGGACAACGTCATCACCGGCACCGCTTATGTGAACGGCTCGAATACATGGACCGAAAGCGGTTCCCTCAACGGCACCTACGTCAAGCCCGACAGCGGTGAACTTCCCTCTCTCGATGGTTGGACAGTCGACAGCAAAGACCCGGAGAAGGGCACCACGATCTACAAAAAGGAAGACACCGTGACCTTGTCCGACGGCACCATCACCAAGATCACCCGTACCTGCACGATCACGGAATCGTCCGCTCCCCTCACCGATACGGAGAAGGAAGAGATCGCCTGGAATGAGCTGCAGAACAAGACCGGCAAGGACAAAGCTACCCTGATTCAGGAAGGTTACAGCATTGATATCGGCAGTATGGACTTCTCCGGCATCAAGCGCGTAGAATGGACGATCAACGAACTTTCTGAATCCACAAAGACGGACGCCAAGGATCTTCACGACAAGCTGGTGATCCCCGGCGGCAAGAACTGGTCGATCGACGAAAAGGCTCGCACCATTACGGTGGACGGAAAGACCTACGACAAGGTGACCAAAACCAATGACGGCTACACCTGCACGGTCGAGGACAAAAACGGCGTAAAGACCACCTACACCTTCACCAAACAGGCCGGTGCTCCGCTGACCCCTGAAGAGATTCAGACCGCGCTGGCAGGCCAATACAGTGTTTCCGCTGACAGCATCCGACTGAACGCCGACGGCAAGACCGCGACCTTCACGAAGGGTAACGAAACCATCACCGTGGATTACAGCACCCTGAGCGAGACCCTCACCGTCCGGAAGGATGTGCACACCTCCTCCAGTGTCACCGACATCATCAAGGACAATAAGGATCTTGAGAAGGCATACGACGAGCTGTGGAAGCAGATTCAGGAGATCCAGAGCAAACTTCTGCCCGGCGAGGAACTCTGGATCGGCAATCTGGAGGTTACGGACAAGACCGAGAAGACGGACATCATCAAGTATTTCACCACGGCCATCTCGCCCGAAAATATGAGCAAGGATGAGCTGATCAAGGCTCTGCAGGAGCAGGAACGGATCGCCAAGAACTCCACCTATGTTGCCAACAAGGGTTCTGATTACGAAGAGACCAAGAAGAACTACTACTCCGGCGAAACGGAGACCAAGTATTACTATCAATCTTGGGGCGGTTCCAAGATCGAGGTTACTCCTGCTGGTCAGCCTGGTTGGTATTACTATACAAACGATAAGGGCGAAAAAGAGTATGTCCCTTGGTGGGATGTCGAGCGTCAGGATACGCGCAATGACATCGGCCACCTCGATCTTGCTTCCGGCTCCAAGCTGGATCTGCTGCCGGACAAGGACGGTAAGGTCGATCAGACCGACTGCGTGCTGGTGAGCAAGAATCTGAAGCTGGAGTGGAACTACGATGCCGGAAACCTGGTCAACGGTAAGGGCAACCAGCCGGTCGGCCTGGACAGTAAGATCAGCTGGGACGATGAGGGCGGCAAGGGCAACGGCCACTACGAGTATGACCGCGGCAATCCCAACAACTGCCCTGACAAGAGCGCCTACTACAAGCTGACCGGCACTGTCGCCTATGATCCCATCAAGGAGAACGGAAACATCAAGCTGTATCAGGGTGGCTTTGACGATTATTGGTACTGGGTCAGTGCGGAAGATCAGGCCATCAATGCCTACCTGAAGGCAACTGGCAGCAACAAGACGGCCGCCAGCCTCACGAAAAAAGAGCGTGATGCCATCGTCGGCACCTACGTTGTGAAGATTGGAACCACCGGCACCAACAGCACCGGTGAGAGCGGCTATCAGGTCTATCTCAAGACCTCCGAGCTGACCGCCTACGGCTATATGACCCGCGATGCCAACACCTGCATCAACAGCACCTACAAGCGCCAGGACGGCACCTGGGGTTACGTCGGCGGCTATGACCTGATGATCTCCGAGCTGACCCAGGTGCGTGAGGGCAAGGTCGTCGGCCAGACGGAATCCACCATCAAGACCATCACCGCCCCGCTGAGCATCCGCAGCTCTCAGGACTTCGCCAACCGCCTTCTGGAGCTGAACCAGCAGACCACCACACATAAAACCAGTGAGCGTGCTACGGCTTACGGCGAAAATACTTCCGGCGGCTTCGACGGTGCCTATACGCAGAATAAGAGCGAAACGGTTACCGGATCCGGTACCGGCAAAGGCCACTACACCACCTTTACCGAGGTGCTGAAGAAGCTGTTCTCCGGCAAGGGCGAGACCACCTACGATGAGGGCAAAGTTTCCTACACCTACCGCACCACGGACAAGGTGGACACCACGCCAGTGTCCAAGGAGACCGTGACCACCACCGACGCCCATGTGGACTACAACTATACCTCCATCGAGACCCGGACGGTCACGGTGGACGGCGAAGAGACGGTCATCGTCCCGCCGGTCACTCCGCCGGTGGATCCCGATACCCCGGACGGCCCTGTGGAGGACGAGACCCCGGACGAAGTCGTGACCCCGGAGACCCCCGAGCTGCCGCCCGTGCAGGACGCCACCCCGGATGATGCTGCTCCGGAAACTCCGGTCCTGCCGTCTGACGCGGTCCTGCCCGCTGTGCAGGATGCACTGCCGCAGACCGGCGTGAACTGGATGGCCGCTCTGGGTATGGCATTCAGCGGCATGCTGCTGATGGTCGTAGGCGCATTCGCCAGCCTCAAGTACAAGGAAAAGCACTGATGCTTTCCCCTTCTAACGTGATCCACGTCAAGTCGTAAACGCATAGAAAGGGCCTCCCCATTCCGGGGAGGCCCTTTCGTGTTGTGTTCGGCTTATGCTTCCGCTTTGGCAGCGCGGTACCACTGTACCAGCTTTTCGGCGTCCTGCCAGCCCTTGCGGTACATGGCTTCCAGTTCCATGCAGCGGTCCAGCGCACCGCACACAGCAAAAGCCGCCCCGCAGGCCGGAACTTCCGGTGCCTGCGGGGCGGCTTTTCGCATTTATGAAACGGAGGAAAACGCTCAGAGGTCTGCGCCGTTGGAGCGGATGACCTTCTGATACCAGTAGAAGGAATCTTTCTTGCTGCGGGCCAGCGTACCGGTGCCGTCGTCCTGCTTGTCCACATAGACGAAGCCGTACCGCTTGCTCATCTCGCCGGTGGAGGCAGACACCAGGTCGATGCCACTCCAGGCGATGTAACCCATCAGCTCCACGCCGTCGGACACGGCCTGCTTGACCGCCTCGATGTGACGGCGCAGGTAGTCGATGCGGTAATCATCGTGGACACTGCCGTCGGGCTCCACCGTGTCGTGGGCACCCAGACCGTTTTCCACCAGGAACAGCGGTTTCTGGTAGCGGTCATACAGCTGGTTCATGGTGATGCGCAGGCCCAGCGGGTCGATGGCCCAGCCCCACTGGCTGGTCTGCAGATAGGGGTTCTTCACCGAGCGCACCACGTTGCCGTCGTTCACGGCCTTGCCCTCCAGGCTGGCCGCCACGCAGCGGCTGGCGTAGTAGCTGAAGGAGATGAAGTCCACGGTGTTCTCCCGCAGCAGGGCGTCATCGCCGGGCTCGGTGTACAGCTGTACCTGCTTTTCCGCAAACAGCTTGCGGGCGTAGCCGGGGTAGCGGCCCCGCACCTGCACGTCGATGAAGAGCAGGTTTTCCTGCTCCTTCTGCACCGACTCCCAGACGTCCTCCGGGTTGCAGGAGTAGGGGTAGAAACTGCCGCCGGCCAGCATGCAGCCCACCTGATTGGCGGGGTCGTACTGGTGGGCCAGGCGGGTGGCCGTGGCGCTGGCCAGCAGCACATGGTGGGCCGCCTGATAGATCACCTGGCTGCGGTTCTCGCCCTCCTGGAAGGCGATGCCTGCCCCGGAGAAGGGACTGTGCAGCAGGATGTTGATCTCGTTGAAGGTAAGCCAGTAGTGCACAAGGCCGGAGTATTCTTTGAAGCAGGTCTCGGCGTAGCGGGCAAAGCATTCCAGCGTTTTGCGGCTGCGCCAGGAGCCGTACTGCTCCACCAGACCCATGGGGATATCAAAGTGGCACAGGGTGACCAGCGGCTCAATGCCGTACTTCCGGCACTCCTGGAACACATTGCGGTAAAAGGCCACACCCTCCGGGTTGGGGGTCCGTTCATCGCCGTGGGGGTACAGGCGGGACCAGGAGATGGAGGTGCGGAACACCTTCAGCCCCAGCTCTGCCATCAGGGCGATGTCCTCTTTGTAATGGTGGTAGAAGTCCACGCCGGTGTGGCTGGGGTAATACTCCCCTGCCTGCAGCGTCGGGTGGGGCGTGCCGCCCAGCTTGACCTCCATGCGGTGGACACCGTGGGGCATCATGTCGATGTTGCTCAGGCCGCGGCCGCCCTCGTTGTAAGCGCCTTCGGCCTGATTGGCCGCAATGGCAGCACCCCAGAGGAAATTTTCGGGCAGTTTGTAATCAGACATGGGAATCACTCCTCTTCCGGGAGATCCTCAAAGCCGATCACCAGCGTCAGCACAAAGGACAGCACGATGGACAGCACCGAGATGCCGGCGATCCAGGCGATGCTCACACCGGGGTTGGCCGGGTCGATGAACTGCACACCGGTGAGCACGCTGGGCGACACCATGGAACGGCTGGCCAGACCTGCCATGCCGGCCAGGCAGCTGCAGACAAAGCCGGTGATCAGGGAAGCGATCAGGGGGCGCTTCAGGCGCACGGCCACGCCGTACAGGGCGGGCTCGGTGGTGCCGGCGATCAGAGCAGAGGAAGCAGCGGCCAGAGCGGTCTGGCGCAGCTCGCTGTTCTTGGTTTTGAAGGCAACGGCCAGGGACACGCCGCCCAGGGACAGGTTTGCACCGATCTCAGAGGGCATAACGGTGCCCTCCATGCCGGTCTCGGAGATGGTCTGCAGGATGGTGGGGGTGAACACGCGGTGCATGCCGGTGATGACCAGCAGGGGCCAGAGGGCGCCCATGATGCCCACAGCCAGGAAGCCCAGCTTAGCCTGCACGAAGTAGACGAATGCGGAGATGCCCTCGCCGATCATGATGCCGGCCGGGCCGACCACGATGATCGCAATGGGAGCAGCAATGAGGAAGATCAGCATGGGCTTGAGGAAGTTCTTGGTGACAGCCGGGGTGATCTTGTCGATGGCACGCTCAATGTAAGACAGGATCCAGGTCATGCACAGGGCCGGGATGACGGTGTAGGTGTACTTAACGCCCACCACCGGGATGCCCAGGAAGTGTGCGGCGGTGTCGCCGACCGTGACCGCCTCCATCATGGTGCGGAAATCCGGGTGCAGCATCAGGCCAGCAATGGCAATGGCGATGAACATATTGGTGTTGAACTTCTTGGAAGCAGAAGCGGCCACCATCACCGGCAGGAAGTAGAAGGCTGCGTCACCGATGGTGTTCAGGATCTTGTAGGTCTCGCCGTCGGCCGACAACACGCCTGCCATGCCCAGCAGCATGACCAGCAGCTTGACCATGGAGCCGCCGATGATGGCGGGGATCAGCGGGGACATGGTGCCCACGATGGCATCCAGAATGTTGTTGCCCACCTTCTTCAGGGTCAGGGGCTCCTTCTTCTCGCCGCGGGCCACCTGGCTTGCCTCGCCGAAGTCGCCCATCTTGAGCACCTCGTTGTAGGCCTCTTCCACATGGTTGCCAATGATGATCTGGTACTGGCCGCCCTGGTTCACGACGCCCATCACGCCGTCGGTCGCCTTGACGGCTGCGTCGTTGATCTTGCCCTCGTCCTTCACCACGAAGCGAAGGCGGGTCATGCAGTGGGTCACGCTGGCAATGTTCTCCACACCGCCGATGTTCTCCACGATCTTTTTGGAGATCGCAGCATAATCTTTTGCCATGATTGTTTCTCCTTTACCTTCTCAAGTCATCCAATTTCCGGTCGAAGTACTTCTGATGCGTCCATTATAGACGCAGGCAGGTGGTTTGTCAGCAGTTTCCGGGCATAAAAAAACAAGTGCCATTTTTTCGCACTTGTTTTTTCCAGGTAACACCCTGTTTTTTATTTTGGACTTTTTTCAGATGGCTGCCGGGCCCTCGGAGGTGTAGCGGTAAAGCTTTTTGCCCAGCCGTTCCACGATGCTCATGGCCGGGAGCTGCGTGGTCACATCGTAGACTCCCAGCCGCTCGTAGGTGACATAATAGGCAAGGTTGTAGTCCGAGAGCTTGGCTATGGTGCAGTTTTCCGTGTTGGTCACGCTGAGGATCTGACAGTTCTGCTCCTTGAAGCGCATCACATGGCCGATGGTGTCGCGGGACTCGCCGGACACCGAAAACACGATCACCAGCGAATTTTCCACGAATCGGCTCTCGGTGGGGTAATGGGGCTCGTCGATGTACAGGCAGAACTTGCCCATGCTGGAAAAATAGCGTGCCCCGTACTTGGCCACGATGCCGGACATGCCGCTGCCTACAAAAAAGATGTGCCGGGCCTGAAAAATGACCCTGGTCAGCATGTCCAGCTTCTGCTCAAACTCCGCCGAGCAGGTCTTTTTCAAAAAGTCGATGACCTCCGACACATCGTCCTTGACCGGCGGCTGCTTTGCCTGTTCCAGATGCTGGCGCAGCCGGATCTTGAACTCCGCGTAGCCGTCGCAGCCCGCCTTTTTGCAGAACCGGAGGATGGTGGAAGTAGACACATGGGCGGCATCCGCAAACTCCCGGATGCGCATATAGCACACCTTGTCCGCGTTCCGCACAACATACTTATAAACTTCCAGCTCCAGATCATTCAGGCTGCAGATCATCTCTTCGCTGAACATCGGCCGCCCCTCCCTCGTGGTGGTTTTTGTTCCAGTATACTGTATTTTTTGCCGCGTTACAATTCCCCTGCTCAGAAAAAAGCCGCCGCACGGTGGCAGGGCCGTGCGGCGGCAGAAACATGCTTTGGGGAACCGATCAGATCAGGCTCAGGGCCTCTTCGTCGCCCACGAGGGTGAAGTCGGGGTGCATCTGCAGGATGCTGGCGGGCACCTCCGGGGTGACCGGGCCGAAGAAGGCCTTCTTCACGATCTCGGCCTTGCCGGTGCCGTTGACCACCATCAGCACCTTACGGGCCTGCATAATGGTCTTGATGCCCATGGTGTAGGCCTGCTTGGGCACCAGGTCTACGTTGCCGTCAAAGAAGCGCTTGTTGGCCTCGATGGTCTCCTGGGTCAGGTCCACACAGTGGGTCTCCAGCTCAAAGGCCTCGCCCGGCTCGTTGAAGCCGATGTGGCCGT
>OLPS01001898.1_pt1 | contig 20512 bp, 2 predicted proteins | sample 1673071 | NCBI WGS metagenome assembly OLPS01 (sample SAMEA3136752, study PRJEB25190) | human gut metagenome | reverse complement strand
AATAAAGGTAAGTATGGTAGTTTAACTACTAATGACATAAAGAAAATACTTTTTGAAAAAGGTATAAACGGAAAGCACAAAATAGGTAATAAGTTAGAAGACAAACCTTATACTGCCGGTAATCAAATGAAAGAAGATTATTATGAACTTAACATTGGTTATCCAGCTTTGAGTGATCCTGCACAAATAAAAGCATTTGAAGATGCTTACAGTGCTAAAATTTTTGGTGGTAGTTCTTCATTTAAAGCAGAACCATCACATGCAGCAATTTCTTTTGATAGTAGAAGAACAAATTCAAATATGTAATTATGTTTCCACGTTTTGATACAGTTAGCAACAAACCAAACGGATTAGAAGTATTAAGAAATACTTATAATTCTTATTATACTGTTCCTAACATTATAAATAACAATTTTAATGAAGGATTGGCCAATGAGGAAATAGAATCCGTGGCATTGGTAAACTCCATTATGAATGATGAATATATAGCTGCTGATGAATTAGGTGGCGAAAAGCAAAGTCTATCAGAATTGAATTTAGATGAAGATTTCTTGGGTAACACATTACTTAGGAAATCTTTAGGATATTTATCTGAAGGAGATTCAATGGATATTGAAGATTTTGCAGAAGGTACAGAAGGCAATACTAGAAATAACTTTTTAAAAGTTATGAAAGGTAAAACTGATGAAGTATTAAAAGGACTGAAGGAAAAAGAAAGCAGACCTGATAGTTTTAAACTATTTAGTTATTTTACTCCAGCTATTGATCCTGAAACAGGAAAATATACTTTAAAACAAGTAGTTGGTACAAAAGAATCTATGGCGAAAGTAGAATTAGCAGGTACTTCAATTATTAATTCCTACGGACCTAAAAAATTAACAAGTAACGCATTACTGGGATTTACCGAGAGCTTTGCAAGAGGGTTACATGGTATTCTTCCTGGCATTTACAGTTTTGCTGCTGGGGCAGGAGATATTGCAGAAGCTGTTTCTAGTTTAGCTAAAGGTGAAGGTTATAAATCAGAATACGATAGTTTAAATGCGTTAGCAGATTATCGACAAGAAGAAATAACCAGAGATACCCCTTACGGTAAGACTAGCGTAGAAGCTGATCAAAGTATGTTTGATAATTTGGAAAGCTTTAGTAATGTTATGGGTAATGTTATGTCTTCCTTGGTTTCCTATGCCGGAGTAGGTAGAGCAATAGCTAACACCGGAGTTGGTAGTCTTATTGGTGGTTTAGCTGCTACAGGCAAAGAAGTAGAAACTTTGGGTACTATAGGTAAAACACTCAATGAAGCAATTAAAAGCGCTCCTACAGTATTACCAATGGTTGGTGCTGGTATGGTGTTAAATTACGGTGAAGCTTATCAAGCTGCTAGAGATGCTGGTCTTAGTTTAGAAGATGCAGCATCTGTTGGTTTACTTACTGGTGCTATTAATACAGTCATTGAACAAAAACTTGGTTCAAACGCTTTGACAAGATGGTTGGCTACAGGAAAATCTGGAAAAATGGCAGCGCAAGCTGTAGTAAATGAAACTGGTGGAGATATGTCAAAATTGTTTGATAGAGGTATATCAAATAGAATTATTAATAATATAGTTAATGCGGTAGATAGATTTACTGCTACTAATAAAATTGGAGTAGGTAGCGCTTTTGAAGAAGGCTTAGAAGAATTTCTTCAATCTGAAGCTAAAAATTCTATTGAAGTATTATATGATCAGTTTATTGCTCCGGAGGATGTAGAAATAGGTAAAGGTAAGTTCGGCACAGAATTATTTAGCAAGGAATCTTTTAAATCGGCTTTGGAAGAAGGAGCAGCGGGTGCTATTGCTGGTTTACTTGGGGGATTTGTACATTCCAAAGTAAAAGAAGATAGATCTATTGTTCCTTTTATTGCTTCTGGAGAATATGAATCTTTGATGGCTGGTATGAATATGGCTCTTACTAAAGGTGTCATAACTCAACAACAGTATGACGGTATTAAATCTAGAGCTGAAGTATTAAATACTTTGTACACAGATAATAAAGATTTATTCGCTAGAGTAGCCTCATACGATCCTAAGAATCAAATGGAAATATCTGAAGCTGTATTAAAACAGCTTAGAAATCAAGATGATTATATACAGAATACTAAAAACGGTTTAGAAGATGATTATAAGCAGTTTGTAGACATTTTAAACGATTCTTCTAGAGTAGTTACAGTAAACAATAAAGTAGCTGAAATTAGTACTGTAGATAGATTTGAGAGAGCTCTTAGAGAATCAGGTAGAACTGAAGAAGCTGATATTATCTCATCTTCTAAAAAAGATGCAAAGGATAAAATAAATAAAATTTTACCCAAACCTAAAAAGTTTGAATCTGAGGAACAAAGAAGAGCTTGGTTACAAACTAGACAAAATATTGAAAATAGTATCTACACAATAGATGCAAATAGACAAATCAATAATCTTAGAAATAGAAAACTAAATGGTGAAATAAATTCATTATTGTCTAATAATAATGATTTAAAACAAGCTGTAGAAGAAAATTTTACTAGTAATGTAAAATATACAGATACGCTTAATGAAAAGTATGATGCTATAAGAAAGGCCGCAGATGAAAATGAACTAAAAAAGGCAATAGAAGATGCTAGGAATTTTGTAATAAAACACGCAGTTAATTTTGAAAATCGTAATTCTCAGATAACAAACATACATGATTATGCAATAAAACAAGCACAATTAGCGAACAATGCGATTGATGAAGTAGTAGATATAAAAAGATTGAAAGATCTTACTACAGACAAAGATTATGTAAAAAGTTTGTATGACAAACGATTTCAAACAGAAAAAGTCTATTCATCAATAAAAGCAATAGAAGACAAATTAGCAGCGATAGAAAAGAAAACCAAAGCTGTAGAAGATTATTTCAGTAGTGATGATTATAAAACGTCTTTAGATTCAGTTATAAATGATCCAAACACATCTGAAGATACTTTACGTCTTTATACTTCTGCAAAAGAAGGCGATACAGGATCTCAATTAGAAATCGCTGAAGCACAGAAAAAGCAATTAATAAGAGATTTAAACAAATTACCAGTATCAGCGAAGGAAGAACGAAGTAATATAAAAAGTTTAATAGATGATAAAGACTTCGAAATCAATTATCTGAGAGATAAAAAGACTAAGGAAGACGAAGAAATTGCAAAAAGTATTCCCAATCCTGTAGATGCTGACTTTAGTAATGTAAATGATAAAGTTATCTCAAAAGATGGTAAAGAGTTTACAATAGATAAAAAAGCTACTAAAAAATCAGAGAAGTACGGTTTTGTTTATACTTTAAATGATAAAGATGGTAAGCCTATTGAAGTTGGTCAAGGGGAATTGTTAAATTATAACATTGAATCCAAATCTGGTGGCACAATAAGTTTAGCACAATTAGCTGCAGAACAAAATAAACTTTTAGAAGATGCTTCTCCAAGACAAGAACTAAATCTAAAAGAGGGCCAAAATGAAGATTATGAAATTACTAATCCTAAGTCAAAATTAGCAAAGGATTATGCAAAAGACGATACCTACAAAGAGGGAGTAAGACTTGCATCTGATGATAAATTCAATGCTATAATCAATAATCCTAGTACAGATGTTAGTAAATTTGCTATTGACTTTACTATAAGTGATAACATTGAAAATTTATCAGGATACGCTAAAGAAAAGGCTGCAAAAAAGAAGTATTTAACTCTGTTAAAATCATCTAATCCTATTGAAGCTTTGGACAATTTATCTGAAGTAGAAAGAAATGAGTTAATTCAATATTTACCTATACAAGGCATTATTACTAATAAAGGTTATTCTAATAAAGTGTTTGCATTTTCAAACGCAAGTAAAGAAAAAACAAAGTTAGTACTAGAACTACTTAAAAATAAAGGTAATGTAAAAGTGCCAGCAGGTAATATTGTACGTACTCCGGGTTATAATAATTATCAACCTAATACTTCTAATACTTTAGTAAAGGGTTTGGGTCTCAAATTGAATAAGGATGGGGAATATGTATTTCCTAATGGTACTCCTATGAGAATAGGTATAGCAGATGCAACCAATTCTATTTTTTATATAGATCCTTCTAGAGAGTCAGAATATTTACTTACAGCAAATGCTACAGGTACTCCAGGTTCTCCTTATTTAATAATACCTGGTAAATATCAACTTACTGGTGAAGAGGGTTATGTTGCAAAACTTAATCCCAATAAAATACCTTTGGAATTAGCTACATCTATTGCTAGGGTATTTGCTGATTTATCTTCTAGAAAAATTAGATTAAAGGATGCTATACCTGCTGATAATACTTATGGAATTGAACCGGTTAATGTTGGGTACCTCACTTATGCTCAGTTCTTAAATAGTTTGGTTTACTTTGGGGAATCTACAGTAAATTCTAAACGTGAACCTAGTAAGATACTTTACTTTGATACAAACAATAGTAATATAGTACGATTTGGTGCAAAACATGAAGTATTGAGACCAAATGATGAAGACTCTATTGCAAAATTTGCCAAATGGATGTCTGTAAATAAGAACTTTGCTATTTCTAGAGCAATGTTAAACAACGACATGCCAGTTAAATATGGCTTTAAAATTAAAGCTGGCAATAAGATTATTGATTTTAAAAGTGGTGCTAGATATTTAAATACAATCATTGATAATGATTTTTTAAGTACTGATTTAGATATATCTAAAGGTTTAATTTCAAAATCTTATTTGGTAGTACAAAACATTCCTATAACCGAGAGAGTTATTACTACAGATAGTGTTCCTTCTCCGAAGGAAGAGAAAACTTCTGAAGTCTTTGAAAAAGAGGAAATAGTATTTAAAAGTGTAGAAAATTTATCTGAAAAGATAAACAATTTACCAGACGGTAGTACTATAACTGCAAAAATTCCGGGTGCTCAAAAGTATGCAAATAAAGCAGCTTTAGTAAAACAAGGAACTAAATTGGTTTCCTTAAAAGGAGAAGAACTGTTAAATATTGAAGGGTTAAATGAAGAAGAACTTTCACAGAATATAAGAAAAGCTCTTGTAGATGTGTATAACAAGAGTATAGACGATCTTATAAAATATGAAAGTGAACATCCAGAAGCTCAAGAAAAAGTAAAAGATGAGGGTAAATTAGTTACTGTTGATAAAACAGGTTTAAAGATTTATACACAAAAAACTGTTACAATCAACAAACAAAACAAACAAATTGAAAACCCCAGGTACTATGAAGCTATTAAAAAGGCTACAATTGCCCCACCAAAAACTGTAAAACCTTCTGCAGAGTCTAAAAGAAAGGAAACAGCTAAACCTGAACCAAAAAATACAAATACTTTTGGTTTGCTTACTAATAATCCTTTTGATTCCGTTGAGCAAACGGAAGAGGTGAAAAAATTACGCGAGGTTTATGATAGACTTATAAATAATTTATCAACATTATCTAGCAAATTGATGTATGATAGTGCTGTTAGATCATTGTTGACAAAACGTAAAGCAATACCTAGTGCAAATATAACAAAAGAAGAGTTATCAAATTTATTGGATTATACTTTCCCCGATGGGAATACGGTAAGTAGAATACTTTTAAATTTAGGTAAAGTAATTCCAGTAGAAGCACCTCAACAAATTTCTCCAGTAAAAACTGTGCCAGAAAAAGTAGATGAGAAAGCAACGGATACTGAAAAACCTCTTGTTGAAATTACTAAGGAAACATCTCCGTTTAAATTAGGAGCGTATGCAAAAGACGCAACCGAATATCAAAATTTGGTAAATGAATATAGAAACAATTTTGATCAAATGGATTCCGATGAGATGATTGATTTCTTATCTAGAATGAATGATCAAATTTCAGATTCTATACCTAATTTTGAAATTTATAATGACATACGTAAAGGTACTCTTAAATTAAGAGAAAGAAAAATCAAAGAATCTCCAGTAAAAGAAGCTCCTGTTGCCAACGCTCCATTAGATCCAAGAGAGTTAAATAAAGCTGCAGGTATTACTGATGAAATGATTGGTTTTACTAGAAAAAAACCAAAAAATAAGTTTACTACTTTTGGTAAGAAACCTTCTGTATCAATGCAGGTTTATGATAATGTTAAACAAACTTCTGATTTAGAAAAAGAATTATTAAATTATCGTAGAATGCTTGGTAAGAGAGCTGGTGGTAATATTAAATTGGTAGATCAATTAATTCGTATAATAGGAGAATCTGGTAGACCTGGTTGGGCATGGTCAATAATGAATGAGGATGGTGTAACTTTGTTTGAACGTCCTGCGGCTGGTGCTGCTTATCATGAAGCTTTTCATAGAGTGTCATTATTATTGTTGAGTCCAGAAGAACAAGCTAGAATGTACAATTTAGCTAGAAAAGAATATTCACTATTTAATCGTAACGATAATGAAGTGGAAGAATTTTTAGCTGAACGTTTCCGAGAAGATGTTATCAACGATGCTCCTGATTCCCACAGTAAGTTAGGTAGAGTTATTTCAGATATTAAAAACTTTATTAAATCATTCTTAGGTTTAAACAAAACCAAAATAGATAATATTGATGGATTTTTTAATAGCATTAAAAACGGTAAATATAAATTTGCTAAGATTAACAAAGCGGCATTAACTAATTTTAATCAAAGATATGCAAATGCGGATGCACCTCTTACTGTTAATGGAGTCACATTGCATCAAATTTACAATAGCTCTTTACTTGGAAACATTGTTAGTACTTTAACTTCTATGACTATAGACGTTAATGGTATACAAAACATAGAAAGTTTAGAGAAAGGATTAAGTTTTAAGGCAGTAAAAGATCAACTAATTGATATCAGAGATAAGCATTTAGCAGCCTCACAAAACGAAGCGTTTGGAGAATTAGAAAGAGCTATCTACGAAGAAAAGGTAGATCTTTATAATGAAATACTTGATAACTTTGATACAGTATTTAGACCTCTTATTGATGTTAAGTTGCAAGGATTTAATATACGTAGAGTAGAATCTAAACTAGAGGAAAAAGATGATCTAAATGACTTAGTTAATGATGAAATAAGATCTGCTTATGAATTTTCAGCAAAAGAAAATGCGCAAGCGGATATTAGAGTAATGTTTTTAACATTAAAAGATTCTGAAACATTAGATCCAGAAACATTCCTTCCTGTATATATAAATCCCGATGTAGCTTGGTTTAATGCCTTTAGTGCAATTCACAATGCAAAGTCTATAGATGAAATGTTGGAGCTGTTGAAGAAAAAAGCAGATGAAACCAGTACTATCAGACAAGCCAAAGGAGATTCTAGTAAGATAAATATGTATTCAGAATTGTATGAAATCCTTACCACTAAGGATGAAAGCGGTAACGAGGATGAAATGTTGAAAACAAGATTCTGGAATACGTTTAAAAAACACAGAAATAGATTTATTAACGCTTACTTTGGTAAGGATACCAATGATAAAGGTAAAGAGCTAACTTCTTATACTATTACTTATGGTGACGCTGACGTTAACAAACGTTCTAACAGACTTGAACATAACTGGTCAGCAACATTCGGTGTAAATGGTACATTTGCAAATAAGAATGTTTTACAACAAGCTATTGCAGATTATAAAGAGTTAAAAAATAAATCTAAAAAGCACAATTTCCTTAAAAACGATTATGCCGAGAATGTACTAGAATTAGTCCGCATACTTAACAATGTGAACATTGCTGTAGATGGTGATGCGATCGGCGTTTTATTAAATAATCATTATTTTAATAGCAATCTAAACGTTGCTTTAAAAAATCTTATAAATGGTGTACCTAGAGTTGGTTCTAAAGATCCTGTAGGATTAGACCAATTATTTGGAGAACAAGGTTTGTTTTACAATTTGGTTAACGACAAAATAGAAGATGTAACTAGTCATGCTTTAAATTTACTAAGCAAAGAAAAATCGGTAGCAGAATTGGCAAAAGCATATGTTGCTGCGAATCCTACAGCAGAAGATGATAGTGTGTTAGGACCAGATGGTAACTTAGTTTATGCGTATAGTGAAAATAACACTATTACTTCTATGTTTGAGGAATGGTTAAAAGATGATAGCTTCTTTACTCAGATAAATGGTGTAACTTATAATAAATCTTCATTTTGGTTGCAACAGATGACTGATCCCAAAGTAAGATCTAATGTTCACGTTGATACAATGCTATCTATGATTGATAAAGATGGTTACGATACAGGACGTGGTTATTTGGATATAGCACCGAATGAAGACTTATTACTTAAATTCAATGCTGTAAGAAACAATCGTTTACCTTTACCAACTCTTGCAAACAAACGTACATTCTATTTTATAACAGGTTTGAATCGTCAAGAGGTTACTATTCAAAATGGCTCTTTGAATAAAGAAACTATTGATTTGTTTGTAAATTATGCTATCAATGAATACTCTACAATTCAAGCTGCAATAAATGCTAAGAACAACTTCTTAAATAGACTTGGCGTTTCTGAAGAATCTTGGAACAATATGTCAAAAGTTGAACAGGATTCTTTAATGAAAGAGAAAGATACAAATTATAAAGAACTTGTTGAAAACTACCATTATATTGTTAAAGGCGGTGCAATGCGTTTAACAGGTAATGGTTACAAATTCAGATATTTCTCATCTTTACAAAACAAATTATCAGATGATAAATTCTTTGATATTAATAGTAAAGGTCTTAGAAAAGTAATTGAAGAGAGTCTCATTCAACAAGTTAACAACACTATAAAACAGTTTATTAATCAGAAATTGATAAACGGTAATGAAAAGTATCTAGATGATGAGTTTATAAAAGAAAATGACAGTAAAAGGATAAATACAAATCTTATATTTAGTAATAGACTTTTACCAGCATCAATTGTAAAACAAAAAGTTAATGAAAAAATTGATTTAGCAGAAGCTATTGCGGATTATGCTATAAATTCAGCAATCGCTGTGTATGAATTTGAAAAACTTGTATCAGGGGATGTTGCGTTTTATAAAGGTAGTAAAGACTATCAGGCAATGTTGGATGATAGAGTAAAACGTTATTCTGCATTAACTTCAACAAAATCTGTATTACGTGAAAATTGGCCAGAAGGATTCTTAGACTTTGACACACATAAATATAAAACTGCTATATTCAATTCAAACATTGTAGAATCCAGAGTAATGTATAATGAAATGATGTCGAAGTACGTAGGTACTGATGACAATCATGGTTTACTTTGGAAACAGTTTGAGATGTTCAGAGAAAGACGTGTTGGTAGATTTGCTGATATGACTGATGAACAATTGAAAGAAGAGGTGGTTAAAGAAGCTGATAAACGTTTAAATGGTTATCTTGAAACTGACCAAACAGATGCGCAGGTACTTATTAGCCCAAAGATGTTTAGAAAACTTGCCATCATGAATGGTGAGTGGAATGGAGAAAAAGAAGAAGCTTATAATTTAATGGAATCAGATGAGCCTTTATCATTAGAAGATGAATTGTATGCTTATTCTGTAGTAATGCAACCATTGAAATATATACATTTTGGTTATGATTTCATTAATGGATTACAGATACCCATCTACGATAAGATGTCATTGGCTACCGTATTCAAAAGAGTAGCAAAAGGTAGAGACTTACAGAAAGTATATGATTTGATGAATGATAAAGATGTAGACATGGTTAAATTTGATACTTCTGTAAAATCAGGTTTAAGACAAAAAGGTACATTCTATGTAGATGGTAAACCTAATACAGAATTACAAGAAATTCCTGTATACGAACAATCATTCAAGTATTTAGGTAAGCAGTTGGTAACAGATCCTCACCATGTATCCAGAATTTCGTTAGGTACCCAGATGGCTAAAATTGGTGTTGCTGGAGTAGAAGACAATGATGTGTATGAATACGAAGGCGTAAAATATTCGGGTAAGCAATTAATTGACGACTACGTGGGAGCTATTTCAGCTTTATCAGATATTGGTAGAAATAACATATACGAGCAATTTGGGATAAGCGAAATAACAGAAAATGGTAAAACATATATGACGGTTAATCGTGACAAGTTTGTTCAAATGTTAAAGGATGATGCCATAAATAGTAACTTACCATCAAATCTTATTGATGTTTTAAAAACCATTGAAAACGAAGATGGTAACAAAGATTACTATATTGAATTATCTGGTATACCCGCATTAGCATGGATCCAGAGTCGTATCATATCTATGATTAAGAAAGAAACTATAGATATAAATACTCCTGGCGGTTCCATGATTCAGATGTCCAACTTTGCTTACAAAGATTCTTTTGCCGAAGTAGATACAAGCAAATACGAATACAAATTCAATAAAGAACTTAGATTTAAGGATGAAAATAATAGATTACAAGCAATTGTATCTATAAACCTATTCAAAGATGTATTACCCAAAGATTATTTATTAGAACAAGCAAAAAAGAATAATACTTCTTACTTTGAAGAGGCAAAGAAATTCATCCTAGATAATCAAGACTTAGCAGTTTTATCTTATCGTATTCCTACTCAGGGTATGAACTCCACATTGCCTATTACTATAGTAGATGTATTACCATCAAATGTCGGAGATACTATCGTATTACCTGCTGAATTAACCAAGTTGACTGGTGCGGACTTCGACGTTGATAAAATGTATCTAGCTAGATATAATTATGATGTAATAGGTGGTAAATTGTATAAGACAGAATTCATTGATGACTATGTAGGATTAGACGAATTAGGTAATCCGATTTATTTGAACGAAGAAGAATACTTGAAAAAAGTATACGATCACAGATACCGTTGGTTTAATACAGATTTCTACAAACAAGCAAAAGTAGAAATACCTAAAATATTACAATCTGTATTGGTGGATATTAATAGAAATGGAGAATTAACTGAAGATTCTATTAATATACTCAATAGTATGAAAAATAAATATTCAATCTTTATAGGTCAAAGAAAGTTTAATCAAATTTTAAGAGATCCAGAATTAGCTCCTAATAAAAAGATTCTTAAATTAGCATCATCTTTCAAGTTCGAAGATAGAAAAATGACTTTTGAAGAATTCGTACAGGAGAATTCTGGCAAAAATAAATGGCAATTAAATGATCATAGACAGATTGAAAATAGATTATTAGATGTATTTCAAACAACTTTAACTTCTTCAAATCATTACATGGATGCAACAGTACCTTTGGACTTTGCTACAGACGCATTAAAAGAAGCTGTAAAAGTAGTTGATTCTTATTCTAATATCAATAAGAATTATAACAATCTTGAACCATTATTCCCTTTATATCAAGAAAACGTTAAGACACAAAACGTTGGTGCAGACGCTGGTATTGGACCTATGGCTTTGATTAATACCTTCCGTGTAATTATGCAAATTGCAAAATTGGATCTTGATAAAACTATAGAAATATCTAGAAGAAGAGGCAAGGTCAATACAAAGAGAAATCTTTTTAGTATTATACCAAATATAGGTAATTTGTATGATAAATTTGATGCTAATGGTATCTCCATCATGGATTGGACTTCTGCATTGATCAATGCCCACGTAGATGCTGCAAAAGACTCTTATATTACTCGTTTAAATGTAAACTCGTATACTTATGATGTAGTAGCTTTATTAACTTCCTCTGGTGTTGGTTTGAATCAATTTTACTTTTTACCTCAACCGGTATTGAAAGAGATTGCAAATGAGTCCATTAGAAGAGGTTCATCAAAGATGGGTCTTACTAAGAAAGAGCGAAATGATAAACGATGGAAGGATTCTATATTAAACAAATACGAAAAAGCAGCCAAGCTTGATAAAAAGAATTTCTACAGTCGTTTAGATGATGGAACTCTTACTATAGAATGGAATGGTAATACTTACAATGTAAAAGATTTAGTATTTAATGCTGAATGGTTAAAAGAGCAATTGAGAGATCACTATAATAAAAATTTCTCTACAGATTGGTATAGAAACCAAGTGATTATATATGAATATTTTACAGATATTCAAAACTACAGTAAGGCATTAAGTAACATGGTGTTGGCTTCTCAGGTGGATACTGGTAAAATGGGTAAAAATCAAGCTGAATTGATACTGTCTTTACACAACATTGAAAGGATGATGGATGATCCTCATTTTACTAATGCTGAAGATGTGTATAATAAAACATTCTTAGGCAGAAAACTAAACAATAGTACAGGTCTATTATTCGACTTACTTAAGAATGAAATGATAGAGTTCAGTCCAGGTTTCTTAAAAATGGTCAACAAATTTGGTGAATTGTCGAATACTTACTATGATAGGAAATCAAACAATATAACCAAGTATATGTCAGAAATGAAGTTTGCGATGCAGGCGGAATTTTTTAATGAATACTGTAAGCAAAACAATATAAATTTGAAAGACATGTTCTATGGTAATAACACTATTGTAGACAGAGTAGATAGACTTAGAAATCAAATATTAACTGGTACTAGGTATCTAGAATTAAGTGACAATATGTTACTAAAGATGCTTATACCTGGTATAAATGTAGAAGGTAAACCTAAAAAGTTTGAAACAGTATTGAAATTAAGAGATACGGATGCAAAGAATGCATACACTTATGCTTGGAGAGATCTATTAGAACACAGTTCAGAAGAAGTTAGAAATATTGCAAAAGATTTAATTATATACTCTTTCTATACTAGTGGTGGTAGAGGTACAGGTATTTATGCTACTTTAGATTTAGTACCTTTTGAAGTATTGGGTAATTTATCTTATACTGTGGATGGTGTAGATTATACTTACAATCAACATCTGAAAGACTTGTTAAAACGTTCTAATGATAACTCTTTAGATTTTAATAAATATATGGATTATGCATTTAGAGCTTTACAAGGCGTAGAAGATATAGTACAATCTGCCACACCAAACAGACAGCAATTACATGAAGGTCAAACAGTGTACATTACTACAGAACAAGGAGACTATAATACCACTACAGGTTTACCAGTTCCTTATTTACAGTATAACAATACTCTTTTCAAACTTGTTGGTAGACTTCAAAATGAAACAGATTATTATCCTGTATACGCTGCAACCAATTCCATCAACTTCAAGGAAAGAGGTTTTACCATTAATGAAGGTACTACTACTTCTTTTATTGATGGTAATCAGAGGATAGATGCTACAGATCTTTCTATTGAATTTGAACCTAAATTCTTACAAAATGAAATGTTTGTACCTATTGACAATCCATTTGATGTTACAAATTCTGAAGCTACAGATATAACTGAAGACAATGAAGAATATGGGAAACCCGAAACAAGTGAGGGGGTGATATATAAAATTTCTGAAATTTCTAAAATAGGTTTTAGAAAAGGATTACCACAAAAAACTCCAAATGTAGATTATGTGTTTACAGAAAATGCAGAAGTTTATACGTATATCCAAAATTTAAGAGATGGGTATAGTTTTCCAAATCCCAATGCTCCAAAAATTAATGTAAGTGATGTAAACGGTACCAATCAAGCTGGAATTAGAACGGATAAATCTGGTAACATTACTCCCAATGCATATGGTATCATAGTTAAAAAATATCAACAAGATGATAACGGTAAATTTGTAGCAAAAGAAGGACAATTTCAAGATAATGATGAAGATTTTGTAATGTTTACTCAATTAAATGAAGATATGTTTTCTAAACTGAAAGCATCTTCTAACACTAAAGTAGTATTTCCTAGTCAAATGGCTCTAGGAAAAGCAGCATTACCGTTAAGATTTGCTGAATGGTTGCAATTTGAATTACATCTTAGATTTAATGTAGAAACTGTAGTAGAAAAAAACACCAATTCTAGTTATGACGGTTATGGTTTAAGAGTAATAGATGTTACCCAACAAAACACATTTGTAACTGAATTTAACAATTCTAAAGAATTTCCAACTGATGAAATGATTCATTGTATTAAAAGTTAATCATATATGAGTATAATTTGTCCTAATTTAAAAAACAAAGAAGTTGCAAGAGAATTCGAAGAATTAAAAAATGCAACAAGTGAAGCAGCGGCTTATCATATATGGTCGCTTAACAATGGTAATGGCATAGATAAGGCTCCCAATGGGGAGCCATCTAAGCTATTTTCAGACCTTTTAGAGCATTATAATGGTGATAGAGTAGCTGCTATTCAAGCTAAGGCTAGAACTTACTCTGAGAGCTTTAAAGGCTGGTTTGGGGATTGGGTTAATCCATTAAAACCTGGTGATATCGTTTTTGGTCACCCTGCAATTGGTAAAACATACTCATTGGAATCTGGTAAATATAAAGATAAAATCATCGATTGGGATGTAGAGTTCAATGAAAAACGAGACAAATGGATTGAAGACCATTCAAATACTGTTAAAGGAACTCCAGAATATAAAAAAGCTAGAAATGAGTATTTAATTTATCCAGAAAACCATCCAGATTATGTAGAGTTTCTTACAGAAGAATGGGAAAGAGTAAAAAGTAAAACTAAAAAAGAAGGTAAAATATTATTTGCTTCTCCACATAATTTGCTTAAAATGTTTCCACAAGACTTCGACAGAATTATAAATTTAAAAGACGAAGATTTTGTAAAAAGAAATATTGAAAGAGGTGGGAAAGAAAGAGAATCTAAATTATGGAAGGAAGGAATAAATAATACTATTTTAAACACTACTAACATTCCCATAGAGTATTTAAATGAAAGCCAACATTTTGAAGATTATTTAAATAAATATATTGGTGTATCTAAAGTAGTAGATGAAAATGGTGAACCTAAACTAATGTTTAGAACGGATGATAAAGGTAAAAACATTATGGGTAGAGGTGATGGTGGACCTTTTTTTGCTACTGATAATATATTAGTAGCGGCGTCTTATGCTTTTGAAGATTCTAGTAGCCTTTATAAAGGTTTTATTAATTTAAAAAACCCATATATAATTAATGAAGAGTCTCATGGTTTTCACTTAATGTATAATGGAAAACAAACAAGTATCCCAGAGATTACGGAAACTTTAATCAAAGAAGGATATGATGGTGTATTATACAAACGGGTTTGGGATGTAGGAGATTATATGGATTATGACCCTGAAATAGATTATTGGGCAAGCAATGTAGCTGTGTTTAATCCAAATCAGATGAAATCAATAGATAATCAAGGTACATTCTCTACTCAGGATAATAATATTTACCACAATTTATCCACAGTAAATGGTACATCTGACAGTACATTATTTGAAAGATTGTTTAAACAAAAATTTACAGTAAGTGCTAGAACTATATTGGATAGAATTAATCGTAGTAATCCTGAGTTAAAACATTTAACAGACGTATTAAACAAACTTACATCTGATGTATTAAAAGATGTTAAATTAGAATATAAACCGGTGCATCTACCTAATCACAATAAAGAAGTTGCAGCATCTTATAATCCAAACACCAACACAATTGTAATCTTTGGTGATTCTATATTTAAAGGCAAAGATGGACTTGCGGACAGTACAATATTACACGAATTAGTACACGCTGCTACTGTACACGCTCTGCAATTAAACCCTAGTTCTAGGAGATCTGCACAGAAGTTGTTAGATTACGCTAGAACTGCATTTGAAAAGAAATATGGAAAAAGTTGGAAAGAACTTAGCACTAGTTTAGAGTATAAAGATGTATTTTATGGATTAACAAACATTGATGAATTCTTTGCAGAAGCGTTTGCCAATTCAAGTTTTATAAAGGAATTATATCAGATTAAATCAAGTAAACCTGTTAAAAACAATTCAAGTTTTATAAAAGACTTACTTGATTGGATAATGGGTATCCTTAGTAAATTATATAAATCTAAAAATAATAATTTATATAATGAAACTATGGTAGAACTTGAACATGTGATGTTTATCGACAATTATCAGCACGAGGGTTTTGATGAAGCAGCATATGAAGAGGCAATGCGTTCCTTACCTGAATATTACAATGTTCAAAAAACCAGTGATGAAGCAAAAATAAAATCAATTTTATCCAATCAAAAGAAGCACATAGCTTTTGAATCTGACTCACATACCTATACAAATGTAGATACAGGAGATGTATATACTCCAGTATCTGTTGTTAAAGATTTAAATGGTTATGGTGCTGATATTGAATCAATGTCGGATGAAGACTTGGCTTACGGAGAATATGCAGCCAAAGTGGGTACAACTATTCACGATTATATCCATAGTGCTCTTACGGGAGAAAAAACTGCGCCGTCTGAAGTAAAATTAGCAGATTCCGCCAAGAAGATGATTAAAAATGTAGTAATTCCAAAAATCGTTAAAAAGGGTGATAAGGTTATCGCATCAGAACAGATTATTTCAAATGATGCTGCTAAAATTGCAGGTACGTTGGACTTACTAGTAAAAGATAGTGATGGTCAAATACATTTAAAAGACTTTAAGACAAAAGCTAGAGTGTTTAAAGGCAAAGGAAAGTATGGATTTGATTATTATTTTAGTGCTAAAAAAGAAACTAAAAAAGGTGGTAAACCAGATGCTTCTAGACATGACTATCAATTAACTCTGTATAAAAGAATGCTTGAACTGTTGGGTATTAATATTGATCATAAAGAGATTATTCCTTTAGAATACACTATTGATGAAAATGGGGTAATTACGGAAGTGTGGATACCGGATTTAGATTATGCTCAAGCAGATGGTTCCATTTATCACAGAACCAATAATGCTTTAGAACAAGAAATAAATCAAACAGTTTTGACAGCAGACGCTAATGCTATTACTTCGGACATTGATTCTGAGAATCTATTAAAACAGTCAGAAATTGTATCTAATATATTAAAGGTATTAAAAAACCAATTAGCTATTTATAAAGTGAAAGGTTATACTACAAAATCCGAAGTAATAAAGAAGACTATTGATGAGCTTAATTCTATGGAAGAGAGCGAAATACTAGTAGCTTATGTCAAAAAATCTATGGATTTACTAAAGCCTTTAATTGATGAATATAATGCCAATTTAGAATTAGAGCGCAAAGGCATCCAGAACATATGGAATTTACGTAAGTTAGAAGCGTGGAAAAACTATGCACAATCATTCTCAAATTTAGAAGATATTCAAAACTATCTATTTTTGAATCCTACCGCTTTGACAGGCTTAAGTAAAAAAGAATTGAGCGAATTCAAGGAATCTTTAGCTACTGTAGTATCTTACAAAAACATATTAGAAAACGCTTATAAATCTAAAGGCGAAAAAATATGGTTAGATTGGTTGGCTCCTTTCTCCTCTAGAGTAGAAGCAGATTATAGACTAGATGCGGAAAAAGCTTATAAAAAAGCAAACAAAGGAACCGATAGACTAAATGATAAAGTTGCTATGAATACATACATTGAAAATTATGTATCAGAACATAGAAACGAAATAGATTTAAGAAGTCGGGAACTGCTTAGACAGCAGAGCAAAATAGCAACTACTTCTCCTCTAGGAATGATGAGTAGAATGCTAGATACTGTGTTTGAAAGTGCAGATCCAATAGTGGGGGCTATGGCTAGAGCATATCATACACGTTGGACAGAATCAAATATGGAATTTAATAATATGTATAGAGATTTAATATCTCTTACTGAGGAGCTGGAGAATGCGTATCCTGCATTTAAAAGTAATCCTGCAAAATTATATGATTTCATGATTGAGAATGATGCAAACGGTATTCGTGTTATTTCAAAATTATCTCCAGAATTTATGGTAGCATATGAAAGAGCAAAAAAAGAAATAAACACTAATCCTAAGTATGAAACAAATAAAGATAAAGCTGTAGCAATAGCTGGATGGTTAAATGAAAATGCACCAATAGAAGGTAAAGCAGAATTAGCAAGAGAAAAAACCAGAGTAATAGACGAATTGTTATCTTCTGGTAAGATCACAGTCAAAGAATATAAATATCTTATAAATAATGAGAAAAAAGATCAATCTTTAAAGCGCAGTTGGGCTGATTTAGTGTATAGAAAACAAATTACCGAAGATGTTGCAGATTATTTAAGACAAAAATTTAATGAATTAAATTGGAATCACAGAAAACCTTTATCTTCCAAATACCCTAATAAAAAATGGAATGATTTAGAAAAGATTAGGAATACCAATCCTCAAGACATACGTGTTAGATTCTTTGATTTTATATCCGACTTAAGTAAACATGGAGATTCTTTTGTTCCAGACCGATTTAAGTTAAATGGTAGATTACCAGGTATGTCTAAAGTATTAGCAGAAAGGGTTGTTTCAGAAGGCGTTACTAGTCAATTAATAGAAGCGGTAAAAAAGGATTTTACGTTGCGTGCAGATGATACTGATAAAGGTATGCAAATGACAGATGAATTAGATAGACCTATAAAGTTTGTACCTATTTTCTTTACTAATATTTTACCATCAAGTGAACAATCTTTGGATGTGGCTACTATATACAAAGAGTGGTTCAGATCTGTCAATAATTATAAATATATTAATGACATATTACCTCAATTGGAATATACAAAATGGGTCATTGAGAATCGTAAGACAATCAAAACAGATTCTGAAGGAAATCCAATTAAAAACGTGTTATCAAAAATAATGAATAATGGCACTAATGATATTGATCCAACTACAAATGCTTTAACTACAGACGAAAACTTAATAGCACAATTAAATGCTTGGTTTGATCAAGTAGTATATGGTATAAATAATAAGAACTTAGGTACCACTTTTGGTTTAGACAATGCCAAGACATTGAAAATGTTCGAAAAGTATACTTCTTTAAAAATCATGGGTTTAAATGCCGTAAGTATGATTAACAACGCCCTCATGGCAGAAGTTCAACAAACTATGGAAGCATTTGCTAATCAATATGTATCTGCAAGTTCTTATACTAGAGCTACTGGAGAATATCTTGCAGATATGCCAAACATTCTTGGTGATATAGGTTCTAGAAAGATTACTAGTCTAACTAATTTGTTGAATGAACATTTTGGTGTGTTTACAGACTTTAATGAAGGATCATTATTAGAAAATAACAGATTAAGTAAACTTGGTAAAATTTCAACATTGTATTTCACAACAAATGTTGGGGAACATGAAGCTCAATCTAGATTCCTATTAGCCTCGTTGATTGAAAAAAGAGCTCTGAATAAAAAAGGAGAAGATATAGGTTCGATGTTTGATTACTTTACTGTGGAAAACGGCAAATTAGTTTTTGATAAAGAACACAAAGTAGCCAATTTCAGTAAAAAGGATCAAATAGCGTTTGGTCAACAAGTGACTGCGATATTAAGAAAGATGCATGGTAACTACGCTTCTTATAGTAAAGTAGCATTACAGCAATATAGTGTTGGTAAATTAGTTCTCATGTTCCGTAAATGGATTTGGACTACTGGTAAACGTAGATGGGCTAAAGAATATTATGATGAATATGGTCAAACCTTTAGTAAAGGGTATTATAGAGATGGCGGAGCGTATTATTATAATAAAATCAGAGGTTTCTTTGAAAGATTTATAGATGAAGCGAAAGCTCTAGAGTATGCTGAGAAAGCTGATTGGGATACTATGACGGAAGCCGAAAAAGCAAATGTAAAGCGTTTTACTACAGAGATATGCTTATTTATGGCACTCACAGTAATGGGAATGCTATTAAATGAATATAAGCCTGATGACGATGATTCTGTTATGGCACAAGTATTTAATCATTTAGACTATCAAATTTTCAGACTTTCTACAGATATGACTTTCTATATTTCTCCTGCAAGCTTTATGAAAATTGTACAATCTCCTTTACCATCTAGTAGTGTATTAAAGAGTGTTTCTAATTTCATAGAAGCATTGTTTACTCCTACTGCAAGATTTGAAAAAGGTGATTGGAAAGGAGAACTTAAGATAAAGAAAAGAGCTATGGATTTAATGCCATTAGTAAGACAAATATATCGTTTGCGTAACATTGAAGATGAAAAACAATTATTAAGTATCCTTTAATCAAATACTTCATTGCCCGGACAATACAAAAAACAAAGCCGTAACATTAATTTGCTACGGCTTTTCTTTTGTGTATAGTTTTGTTTTGTAGTACTACTACCAAGTTAACATCTCATTGAATCCAATACATTCTTTATTTATACTACTTTGACGAATTGTTCTATTCACGAAACCGTGAAAAGTTTCATAAATTAGTTTTTTGTTATATTTGTTTATATCAGAACTTAATATTCTCTTCTGACATTCGTAACTTATGTTATCAAATTCGCCATTTACTAAATATTCCCAATCATAATAAAATGTATCAGGTTTATTTAAAACTACTATTAGCATTGTTTCATTACTAATAGTAACAATTTCTTTCTTAAAAGTATTAGGTAAATTAAGTCTTTTTGACTTCTCTTTATCTATAATTCTATACAATATAAATAATTTATCAAGTAGTGGAATGTAGGGGCAATAACTATATGCCCCTACAAATTGAATTATATCATTCGAGATAATATAATTAAAACTAT